>Ga0126313_10000173_pt1 | contig 27781 bp, 33 predicted proteins | sample Plot105A_FD_89954 | JGI IMG/M metagenome (GOLD analysis project Ga0126313, IMG submission 89954) | Serpentine soil microbial communities from UC McLaughlin Reserve, CA, USA - Plot105A | ecosystem: Environmental > Terrestrial > Soil > Grasslands | place: USA: UC McLaughlin Reserve, Lake County...
CATGTGCACAGGCACGCGGATGGTGCGACCCTTGTCCGCTACCGCCCTCTGTACCGCCTGCCTTATCCACCACGTCGCATACGTAGAGAACCTGTAGCCCCTCTCAGGGTCAAACTTCTCTACAGCCTTCATCAAACCTATGTTGCCCTCCTGGATGAGGTCCTCGAAGGGAAGGCCGTAGCCACGATACTTCTTGGCCACCGAGACCACGAGACGAAGGTTTTTCTCTATGAGCCTCTGGCGGGCTTTCCTGTCACCTGCCTTGGCGCGCTTAGAGAGGTCTATCTCCTCTGCGTGCGTAAGCAGATCTCCCTGCCCGATGTGCGCCAGGTACTTCGCCAGGAGCTCCGGGGTCTCCGATTCGCGCTCCACCTTGGGGTTTTCGGACCGCTTCTCCAAATTAGCCGTCAATCTGCCCTCCTCAAGAAATACGATTCTACTAGAAATCAGTTTTAGAAACTACTCTTGATTTTTACCTCAAAGGGGATTTCCCTAAACCTCCCTGCACCCCTTTTTCGCCTCTACGAATTTTCATGAATCTCTAAAATCTCTAAAATCTCTAAAATCTTCTATCTTTCGCTCGCTGCAATACATACGCACAAAGCGAGGAAAAGGTTTCAATGCTGCACCGTGGGCGGCGGCGTCCATTTGTGTGCTGGCCCGGGGTCTGGTCTGAAGTTCCGGCGGTGCCGGGCTCGGGGCGGGTAGTATACTGGGGGTGATGGAGGGTACGTCCCGCATACCTGACCGGCTCCGCGATGGCTTACCCGCGATTGTGGCCTCATGGCGCGAGAGCCGCCGTGGGGACTTCGAAGACGGGGCGTACTCCCGGCTGGTCGCCGGGATGGAAGAGCTTGTCCTGGTCTTCATCGAGTTCTTGAACAGCCCGGATTCGGTCGAGACCTTCAGCCGGGGCGGTCGGATCCGCACGCTCGTCGGCGAGACCGCCCGGGGCCAGCACGAGCTGGGGCGGGACGCGGTCGGGGTGATAGAGGACTTCGCGGTCTTGCGGCGATGCATCTGGCGCACGGTCGAGAAGGACGTGGACCTCTCGGACCTCGACGGCGGGGAGGTGGCCCGGTTCTTCGTCAAGCTGATGCAGGCCTCGGACTGGGTCACGGAGGCGGGCCTGGAGGCCTTCGACACGATAGTCCGCCGTGAGATGGAGCAGGCGCTGGGACGGGCGGCGGCGACCGACCTCGTGACTGGGCTGCCGGACAGGGATCTCTTCAACCGGCTCCTCCTGCCCCGGGCCGTCGCGTCTCACCAGCGGTTCGCCGTTGCGGTCTTCGACGTCGCGCACTTCACCGAAAGCGTCGCGGCGGGGAGGCTGAAGCATGCGCGGCAGGTGCTGCGCAGGCTCGCGGAGGCTGTGCAGGAGGCCGTCCCGGAGGGGGCCGTCTGCGCCCGCTTCGGGGACGACGAGATCTGCGCCATCCTGCCCGATGAAGGCAGCGAGGCCGCCTACCGGGTTGCCGAGGACGTCCTGGAGCGCCTCAGGGACCCCGGGGACTTCGAGGTGGACGTCGGGGTAGCCGAGTATCCCACGCATGGGGCCAGCGCCACAGGCTTGATGGCGGAGACCCTCAAGGCGCTCAAGATGGCCAAGCGCGTCGGCGGCAGCGGCATCGTCGTCGCCCGTTGATTCGGAAGGACGCATGATAGCGATCTTCAACAGCCTCCCCGTCAAGGAGGGTGCGGCCGACCGGATCATCGAGCGGTTCGCCGCGAGCCGGGGTCACGTCCGAAACTTTCCCGGGTTCGTCTCGATGGAGGTCCTGAGGCCGGAAGAGCAGGACGAGGTGCTGGTGATCACGCGGTGGCAGAACCGGGCCTCCTTCGAGGCGTGGGTGCGAAGCGAGGATTTCTCTCGGGTGCACGGGCAGGGCGGTGGGGAAGGTCTGTTGCGGGGCCACCCCAGGATGACCTCCTACGAGGTCGTAATCGAGCGTGAGCCCGAGTGGTACTACGGCCCGGACTGAGTACTCGACCTAGGTCGGGACCGGGGAGGAGGCCTGCGGGGGCGGCGCATAACCCTCGTGCGAAGGTTCGTACTCTCCCTTGCCGAGAACGGCGAACGTGAAGGCGAAGAGGAAGATCAGGATCGCCACCATGATCACGAATGCCAGACGTTCTCTCAGCACGGCTCCTCCCTTCGTAAACCCGTCTCGTTGCGCATTCTATCCTAACGGCGGCGGTCCCGTTCCGTGGGGATGGCCTTCTCTCGTAGCTCCATGATGTACAATGTAGCAACGTGTAGCAGTCTCGCCTGACGAGGGGCCAAAATCTACATTTTTTACATCTATCTGGAGGCAAACTTCGCCGAGGGGGGTGGAGATGGACGTTGATCCTTCCGTGCCCGAATACACCAAGCTGCAGGAGCGGGAGTGTCGAGAGCTGCTACAGATCCTGGATGATATGGGCATCGCCACCGCCGAACGGACCTACGGGCCCGGGGACGCCATCTACAGCGAGGGCGAGTACGGCGACGCGCTCTACGTCCTGACCTCCGGCGTCCTGAAGCTCTTCCGGCCCTACTCGGGGAGCAAAGAGGCGACCCTACGATTACTCAAGCCGTGGGACATCTTCGGGCATCTGGCCTTCGCCGGAGAGGCGAGACAGCGCGCCTATGCGGAGGCCGTCACGGAGTGCAGGGTGACGAAGGTTCCGAAGGTGTTCGTCGAGCGGGCCGTACGCCAGGAACCCCGGGTTGCCTTCAAGCTCATGACCCTCCTGGAGCTCAGGCTCGTGCAGTACGAGGAGCTGGTGAAGTGCCTCTTGCCCCGCGAGACCGAGGTGCGGCTCGCCAACCTGTTGCCGATCCTGGCGCAGAAGTTCGGCGAGAGGAACGATGGGCAGGTTACCATCGAGCTGCGGCTGACGCACCAGGATCTCGCGGCGATGGTCGCCTCGACCCGCGAGTCGGTCACGAAGGTCCTCAACGACATGCGCAGCCGCGGCCTGATCGAGGTCGCCTCCGGACGCATAACGCTCAAGGAACCGCGCGCCCTCGCCAAGCTCAGCCGGGCCTGAGTAAGCTAGTCAGCCTGTCAGCGATCAGCAAGAGGGTTGCAGTTCGCCACTTCCTCGCGCCGACGAACCTTTCGTCGAATATTCCGCCACTAGACCGTTCGGTAAAGGCGTCAGTTAGGTCTGGGCCGCGGCCAAAGCTGACAAACTGAAGTGCTGACCAGCTTAGGTTCTGATAAGCTGACTGGCGTTTGTATTAGTATGCCGGCTGGGTTGACCAACGCGGGAAGGCGCTGAACGTGCTGGAACTGTTGCAGGCGATCTTGCTGGGCGTGGTGCAGGGCCTCACCGAGTTCCTGCCGGTGTCGAGCTCCGGCCACCTGCTGCTCGGCCAATACTTCCTGGGCCTTGACCAGCAACGTTTCGGGCTCTCCTTCGACGTTGCCCTCCACATCGGGACCCTGGTTGCGGTGGTCACGTACTTCTGGCGCGACCTGCTGAGGATGGCGAGGGCTTTCGTACGTTCGTTTACCCGCGGGAGGAACCTCGCGGACCCGGACCAGCGGCTCGCCTATCTCGTGGTTGCCTCGACGGTTCCTGCGGCCCTGATCGGGTTCTTCCTCGAAGACTTTTTCGAGGCGGTGCGCGACCCGTGGGTGGTCGTCTTCAACCTGGTGTTGGTCGGTGTTTTGTTCATCGTGGGTGAGGCGGTGGGGAGCATGAGCCGGCGGGCGGAGAAGCTCGGCTTCTTTGGGGCGGTCGCCATCGGGCTCGCGCAGGCCGCGGCGCTGGTCCCGGGGGTCTCACGCTCGGGGGCGACGATCACGGTCGGGCTCTTCCTGGGCCTGAGGCGGGAGGAGGCGGCACGGTTCTCGTTCCTGATGAGCGTCCCGATCATCGCCGGCGCGGGCTCCTTGAAGCTCTCCGAAGCCGTCTCGGAGGGGATGGGTCTCTCGGATGCGATCCTGTTCGGGGCGGGTTTCCTCTCCTCGGCCGTCGTCGGGTACCTGGCGATAAGGTTCCTCTTGAACTTCCTGACCAACCACAGCCTGCGCGCCTTCGCCTACTACCGCTTCGCGCTCGCCGCTGTCGTCGCGGTGCTGCTACTCCTCTGAGGAGCATGGAAACTTTGACACGGACAACGTTTCTTTGGTACTTTGGCACCATCATGCACCGTGCGGCTTCGGAGACGCGGCGATTTACTCGGGAGGGGCGCGCCCGCTCCGGACGCGTGGCCGCGCTTCTCCTACGTTGAGCGCAGATTCAGACCCACACGAAAGGCCGCACAAGTATATGTTTTTCTCTGAGGATTCGAAAAGGAACACCGCCAAGAGTGCCGGGGATGAGGTGCGGGGCCCGAAAGACGAGATGGACGAGCTCCGGGCCGGCATAGACGCGGTGGACGAGGAGATCGTGCGCCTGCTGGACAGGCGGGCGCAGCTGGCACGCGGGATAGGCGAGATCAAACAGAAGAACGGTCTCGACGCGTACGCGCCCGCCCGGGAGCGGGCGGTCCTCGACCGCGTCGCGGCCCTCAGCGGGGGAGACTTTCCGAAGCGGGGTCTCGAGGCGGTCTTCAGGGAGATCATCTCCAGCTCCATCTCGCTCGAAGCCCGCCTGAAGATCGCGTACTTCGGCCCTGAGACGACCTTCACCCACGAGGCGGCCCTGCGCTCTTTCGGCACGAGCGTCGAGCTCGTTCCGCAGCCGACGGTCGCCGAGGTCTTCGCCCGGGTCGAGCGCGGGGAGGCCGAGCACGGCATCGTTCCGGTCGAGAACTCGATGGAGGGCGCCGTGACGCACACCCTGGACGAGCTGATGAACAGCCCGCTGAAGATCTGCGGCGAGGTGTACCTGCCCATCTCTCAGAACCTGATCTCCAGGGAACCTTCACTGGATCGCATAAAGACCGTATTCTCCCACCCGATGGCGCTGGCGCAGGCGGCGACCTGGTTGCGCCACGAGCTCCCCGGCGCGCGCCTCGAAGAGGTCGAATCTACCGCGGAGGCGGCCCGCCGCGCCGCGGGGGAGGACGGGGTCGCCGCGGTCGGCAGCGTCCTGGCCGCCGAGGCCCACGGCCTTAACGTTCTCGCCCGCAACATCCAGGAGGCCCGGACCAACGCGACGCGGTTCATCGTGCTGGGCCGGGGTTGGGCGGCCAGGACCGGCAAGGACAAGACGAGCGTGGTTTTCTCCGTCAAGGACCGTCCGGGGGTCTTGAGGGACGCGCTCTCGGCGTTCGCGGAGGAGGGGATCAACCTCACCCGCATAGAGAGCCGCCCGAGCCGCAAACGGGCCTGGACCTACGTCTTCTTCGCGGACTTCCAGGGGCACCCGGACGAGGATCGGGTCCGGCGCGCCCTCGAGGCGCTCGAGGAGCACTGCCCGTACGTGGTACTGATCGGAGCCTACCCCGAAGTCCCGTCCGAGGTAGCCGGCTGACGGGGCGAGGCGTCCTGGATTTCAAGGCCGCCGCGCGGGAGGTCCTCCGGGAGGTAGGACACCCCCTCCACTACACGGACATAACCGAGATCGCGCTGGAGTCCGGGTACCTGAAGAGCGCCGGACGAACCCCACAGAACACCATGCGCGCCCGCCTCTCGGTGGACGTACGGGACAACCCCGATACCCTTTTCGTACAGACCGCTCCCGGCGTCTACGGCCTGAAGGTCTCCGTCTGAGCCATGCTGTATATTGAGGGTGCGCAAAGATTGACTCTTACACCGAGGAGAAACGATGGTTGAGGTAGCCGACCGGGCCGTCGAGGCCGCATGGAAGATAAGAAACCTCGAGGACTACGACGGGAGGCTCGAGCGGGCCGCCCGGAGGGTAGACGAGCTCCTGCGCGAGCACGAGACGGCGGCGCTCGTGATCTACGAGGCAGCCCTGATGAAGAGCGGAAGGCCCCAAAGGGAGGTCCGCGAGATGGTTCGCAGCTTCCGCGAGGCCTTCGAGGATGAGGAAGAGCTGCTCACGATCCCGCGGACCAGCGGAATAATGAGCGTGGAGGATGAAGCCTGGTTCTTCGGTGACGAGTCTCTCCGGGTACTCACGGGCAGGCTCCTCGGGCAGTTTCAGCACCGGGTAGCCCAGTACAACTACATAGACGAGCGCGAGGTCTTGAGGCGCTGGGCCGACGCCTACGACACCCGTCTCTTCATCCGGCGCCGCATCTACGAGACCGAGCCGGTCGTGGGCGTAGTCGGGGGCTTCGACCTGCCGCTCCTCCAGTACCTCCGCGTGGCCGCCGGCGGAGACACACTCGTCCCATCCAGAGGCGTCTCCCGGGCGCTCGAAGCCCTCGGTTACGAGGGCGGCGCGGACGACTACGAGGTCATCGCACGCGCCGAGCTCCTTGCCCTGCAGCTCGAGCTGCCGGCGCCGCTCGTCGGGGAGATGCTCGAAGACCTCACCCGTGAAGGCTTCACCGACTTTCCCGAACCGGCGCGCGAGCCGGAGAGTACCGAGGCGGCTGCGGAAGAGACCGGGGAGGCGGGCGTGCCGGCGGAGGGCGGGGCCGTGAGCGAGGGTGCGGCGGAGGAAGCCCGGGAGCAGAAGCCGAGCCCGGAAGACCGGGCCGCTCGCCGCGCGGCAAGAGAGGACGCCGCAAAGGGCGAGGAGCCTTCGAGGATACAGGATCCCCAGGCCAAGGACGCCCCCGGCGTGCCGGAAGAGGAGGGAGCCAGGAAGAAACCGGTCCCTCCGGAGGGTGGACGCGGGGATGAGCCGGGCACCTCAGAACGGGAAGAAGGCCAATAGTCCCTCCGCGAGGCCGGCTGAGATGGTAGAATGCCCATCGGTATCATCAATAACTCGTCGATCAACCGCTTAAAGCAGAGAATTTATCGGGAACGGGTTGAGAGGTAAGAAGGAGCAGGCGGTAGTATGACAGATTCCAAGAAGCGCATAGCGTTGAAGCCGCACATGGAGAAGATCCGGGAATGGGTCGATGCGGGCAAGACGGACGACTGGATCGCCGACGCCCTCGGCACCAGCGCCTCTTCCGTCCAATCCTTCCGGTCGCGGAACGACATCTACCGCCGCGAGCGCGGCCCACGCGAGCCAGAGAGCGTCTTCGAGGGCGTGCTCGACCACGGCGAGCGCGACGGCTGGGGGCTGTGGCTAGACCCCGCCATCGCCGAGGATCCCATCTGGAAGGAACACTGGGCCGGGGTGGAAGCCGTGACCGTGAAGGTCGCCGAGGACTCCATAGTGCTCGAGGCGGACCGCGGGGAGACCTCGCCGGAGCGCGGAGAAGACGGTTCGGCCCGACCCGCCGCTTCGCCTAACGGCCGGACCCAGGATGCGACCGAAGAACTGCCGCGCGAGCGGGGGCGCGTGAAGTGGTTCGACGCGGAGAAGGGTTACGGGTTCCTGGTGCGTCCCACGGGCGAGGACCTCTTCGTACACCACTCAGAGGTGCAGGGGGACGCCTCGAGCCTGGCCCCGAACGAAGAGGTCGAGTACGAGGTCGGCCGGAACGACCGGGGTCCGAACGCGCGTCGTGTCCGGCTCGTGTGATAAGCCTCGGGGCCGCCTGAATTAGCCGACCCGGTCCTAGGGCCCGGGCTAGAGTAAGAGCCCGACCGAGGCCAACTCCGGCAGTCCTGGCCGGCCGTCGGCTGCCCACTCGACGCGTGTGATCGAGGCGTTCGGGGCCCGCTGGGCGCCGGGTAGGATCTCCGGCCCGAAGCGATCCCTCAGGAAGGCCCGCATGGCACCGCCGTGGGTTACGACTACTATGCGTGCTCTGGCGGCGTGACGGGCGCGGATGCCAAAGATCGCCTGCTCGAAGCGGGCGAGTACCTCCTCGTCGGTCTCGGCGCCGACGACGACCCAGCGTTCCTCTTCGGGGAGGCTGAGGAACTTCTTCATCAGCTCCGGATAGCGGGCCTCCCGCTCTTGCCGGGTGGTGCCCTCCAGTAGCCCGCCCCGGCGCTCCATCAGTCCCTCTACGGCGACGACCTCGCCCGGGAAACCCGCTTCGTGGGCGATGATCTCTGCGGTCTCGAAGGCCCGGGAGAGCGGGCTTGAGTAGACTCCGTCGAACGTCTCGGTGGCCAGGGCGCGTCCCGCGAGATGTGACTGCCGTCGTCCCTCTTCGGAGAGGGGAAACTCGAGCTGGCCTTGCCAGATGCCGCTCGCGTTCGCCGTGGATTGGCCGTGGCGGATCAAGAGCAACTCTTGTGGTCCAGGCATGGCGGTAAGGGTATTGCATGGGGACGATTTCGGCAAACTTTCACGGATGCTAGAATCAGCGGGTTCGTGGTCCGACGCGGGAGGCTTTGCCCGGATGTTATGGAGAGGCGGCGAGACGCCTGAAGAGGAAGGTTTCAGACCCGACCGCGACGAACCCATCGAGATCGAGCGCGACGCCGCGCGCCCGGCGACTATCCTCCGGGTGGCGGGCGAACTGGAGGAGCGGGGCGACAAGATACTGGAGCTGTTCAAGGAGATCCGGTCGCCTCTGGCCCACGTTGTCTTGCCCATACACCTCATGCGGGAGGGGCGGGAGCTCTTCGTGGAGATCGAGACGAAGCCCTGGGACCGAGAGATGGCGGAGGAGACGGCGACCAAGGCCGCCGCGTTGCGAAACTCGGAGCACGCCGAGGCCGGTCTCGAGATCCTCAGCGCCTACGCGGTACCGAGGGAGGTCGGGTTCCTCTGCGGCCGCTCGCCGGCGGCCCTCCTCCAACTGGACTTGCTTCGGGTGGGCCCGGCGGCGGACCCGGAGAGGTCCGCCGAGATCTTCCGGGAGGTAGCGAGCCGCCACTGGGGCGTAGATCTGGCCTACGAGACCGGGTATCTACCGCTGGTGGAACAGCTCCTGCTGGCCGCCCTCGACCCGGAGGACGAGGAGCAGGGGGCCCCGCCGATCCTCGACGCGCTCGTGTACGGCCTGGGTTACTTCGTCGGGGAGACCATCCGGCGGAACACCGGCCTGCCCGGTTCCTGGCGCACCGCCGAGGACTGGGGCGAGGGCCCGGTGATGGAACTCGCCGGCTTCGTCCTCGACCCGATCGGCAAGGCCCGCGCCTTCCTGTACGAAGGTCCGGAAGACTCGGTGGCCTTCTTCGCGGACTACGTCATCGAGCAGCTGGGCGGTGACCCCGAGGAGGAACACCACACCACCGGGTGACGCTCAGGCGTAGCGGCTGCGGAGCTCCCGGATAATGTGGGAGGAGTCTGCGAGCACCTCTTGCCCGATGGTAAGGATCGGGATCCTCCGCTGGCCCGAGAGCCGCAAGACCTCCGCCCGGCCGTCCGAGTCGGCGTCGACCACCTCGTAATCCAGGTCCAGCCGCTCCAGCTCGTTCCTTACCCTCCGGCAGTACGAACAGTAATCGCCGGCGTATAGCTTGATGCGCGTCTTCTGTCGCGTCGCGCCCATAGAAATCTCCCTCCAGTATTCAAATAAAAAGGGGCTTGCTAGCCAATTATACTCCGGAAAGATACGAGGGCGGGAGAACTCCCAGGCGAGGCAGGGTCCCCGGACTACGCGCTGGACGGAGACTCGGTTTCGACCACGATCTCGACCTCCACCGGGGCGTCGAGCGGAAGCTCCGCGACGCCCACGGCCGAGCGGGCGTGGAGCCCCGCCTCTCCGAAGACCTCGCCGAGGAAGTCCGAGGCCCCGTTGAGCACCTGTGGCTGGTCGTTGAAGCCCTGGCCCGAGGCGACGAAGCCGGTGACCTTCACGACGCGGATTATGTTGTTCAGGCCGCCGGCCTCGGCCGCGGCGGCGGCGAGGGCGTTCAGGGCGCAGAGCCGGGCCGCTTGCTGGGCCTCTTCGACGGTTACGGAGTCGCCGACCTTGCCTCTCAGCGAAAGCTCTCCTCCTATGAGTGGCATCTGGCCGGCGGTAAAGACGAGGTTCCCGGTGCGCGTGGCGGGCACGTAGGAGCCGGCGGGTTCGGGGACGGGGGGCAGCTCGTGGCCGAGCTCGCGGAGCCGGTCTTCGGGGCTGGCCATCTAGCGCAGTGCCTCCTCGTACTCGCCCGGGTCGTAGATGAGCGGGTAGCTGTCGGCCAGAATGTCGCCAGAGGTAACCTCCCCCACGATGATGGTGTGGTCTCCGGCGCGAACCGTGTCCATGACCTTGCAATCGACGTAGGCGAGGCAGTCGAGGAGGAAGGGCGAGCCGCCGGGGGTCAGGCCGTAGGGGATGCCCTGGAGCTTGTCGTGGTACTCGCCGCTTGTGTCCGAGAAGTGTGTGGCGACATCCACCTGGTCGTCGCGCAGCACGCTGAGGGCGAAGGTCGTGCTCTCCAGGATCAGGTCGTGGCTGTAACGGTCGCCGCGCACGGCGACGGCGACGCACGGCGGGCGCTCGGAGGTCTGCATCACCCAGGAGGCGGTCATGGCGTTCGACTGGCGGCCCCGCCGGGTGCCGAGCACGTAGACCCCGTGGGTCAGGTAGCGCAAGGCGCCGAGTATGGAGTTGCGGTCGTGGAGATCCCTGTCCAACGTTCTCCTTCGCCCCGGGGGCATCTGTGATCCTTACGAATACATTCTACCAAGAGCGGGTATATTGCGACTCATGCTTCTTCCCGGAGTGAGACCGGTGTGGCTCTAACCGGTACGCTCGTCTGGGTCGGGATCCTGCAGGCCGTCCTCTACCTGCTCTTTATCCGGGCCATAGACCTCTACGAGCGGGAGCCGCTGCGCTACGTGGTGCCGGTCTTTATATGGGGCTTCGCCGTGGCGACCACCGTCTCGCTCGTCTTCAACACGCTCGCCTCCATTACGCTAAGCTCGGTGGTCAGCCGGCAGGCCACCAGCTTCCTCACCTCGGTCTTCGTGGCGCCCGTGGTCGAGGAGTGCTCCAAAGGGCTCGCCCTGTTCCTGATCTTTGCCATCGCCTACATCGCTTCGCGCGGGCGCGGGCTCGTCGAGTTCGCGGGGGTGATGGACGGCATAGTGTACGGCTCCGCGGTCGGGTTCGGGTTCGCCATCGCAGAGGACATACTCTACGGTGCGCAGTTCGGGGCCGAGACGTTCATCGTCCGCCGAATCTTCGGGGGCTTCGGCCACGCGGCCTTCACCTCGCTGACGGGCATCGGTATCGGCCTGATCCCGTGGGTTCGCCATCGCGCCTTGAGTTGGGTGCCGCCGCTCTTGGGGCTGCTGGGCGCCATACTCCTGCACGCGATCTTCAACTTCACGGCCACGGTCTTCGGACCGCTGGCCTACGTCGTGCTGTTCTTCGTGGTGCTTTTCTACCTCGTGATCATCATCGTCTGGCTAACGATCGAGCGGCGCGTGATACGCGAGGAGCTGCGCGACGAGGTCGCCAAGGGGCTCATTACACCCGAGGAGCAGGCCATCATCTCGAGCTACTTCCGCAGAACGGGTCACTACCTGAGGCTCATCTTCACCGGGAACCTGGGTGCCTGGTTCAGGGCCCGAAAGGTACACTCCACCGCCGTGGACCTCGCCCTCGCCGAGCGCCTCGCCCGCCGCGCTCCGTCTCCCTCTCGGGAGCAACGGGTACGGGCGCTGCGGCAGAAGCTCGTGAACCTGAAACGGAAAGCGGCCCCGCGGACGGCCCCCTGACCCTCCACGGCGAAGCCTCCGGGGTGATACTCGCCGGGGGGAAAAGCACCAGGATGGGCCGCGACAAGCTTCGTCTCGAGGTGGATGGGGTGCCGTTGCTCCAGCGCGTTTACGGCGCGCTCTCGGCCCAGTGCGGGGAGGTCGTCGTGGTGGGGGAGGGGGGAGACGCGGCGAGCCTCGGAGGAGCCCGCAGGATCCCCGACGAACGGCCCGGCGAGGGACCGCTCGCCGGCATGGAGGCCGGGCTCGCCGCCGCAACAAACCGGCTGGTCTTCGTCGCCGCGGGAGACATGCCGTTCTTGCCGGAGGGTCTGATCGCGTACTTGCTGGAGCGGTTGGAGGAGCGGGAGCTCTGCGCCGTCGTGCCACGTCACGGGGGCAGGACCCATCCTTTGTGCGCCGCCTACGATCGCGAGATACTGCCCCGTGTCAGGGCGTCGCTCGACGAGGGGATACGGCCGATGCGCCGGTTTCTGGAGGTGTTGGATCGGGTCGAGTACGTCGGGGAGGAGCTCCGGCGGTTCGGGAACCCCGACCTCTTCCTGATGAACGTCAACTCGCCGGAAGACCTGGAGAGGGCACGCGCGTGGCGAGGAAGAGTGCCCTGAGGTTGCCGCCGCCAGAGATGCTTGTCCGGGACCTTCGCACGCTCCTGGGCGTGTACCGCGGCGGGCCTCCGGAACGGCGGCCCGGCGAAGGGTCCGGGCCGGTGAAGGTCGCGGTGGTGCTCGGGGCGCAGGTTCTTCCCGGCGGGAGGGCGAGCCGGACGCTGGAGGCCCGTGTGCGCCACGCTGCCCGGCTCTACGCGGAGGGGAAGGTCGATCTGATCATACCCACCGGCGGCCTCGGGGAGCACTCACCCAGCGAGGCGGAGATCATGGCCCGCATCCTGCTGGAGCAGGGGGTGCCCGAGGACGCCATGCTCCTCGAGGACCGGGCGCGCAACACCTGGGACTCGGCGCGGTTCGTCGCAAAGATAGCGCGCCGGCTCGGGGTGGACGAGGTGCTCGTCGTGACCGACCCTCTGCACTGTGTCCGGACGGTGGCGGCCTTCGAGGAGGCGGGCCTCATAGCGTGGGGGGAGCCCGTGTATAGTAGCCCGATGTGGCGCGAGAGGTGGCCGCGTCGGGGGCAGCTGGTCCGGGAGATCGGGGCGCTCTATTGGTACAGGATAAGGCATGGGGTACGGTCGCGCTCCCGGCAGTAGCGGTGGGGGTGCTCGCGGTCTCGGCGGCCGCGATCTTTATCCGGCTGGCGGAGGCCCCGGCCGTAGCCGTCGCTTTCTGGCGCTGCGCTCTAGGCGCCGCGGTGCTCGTGCCTCCGGCCATCGTGCGGCGCGACCGGTTTCCGAGGGGACGGGAGCTGTACGTGGGGGTAGCCTCGGGGGTCGCGCTCGGGGCGCATTTCGGGTTCTGGATCTCCTCGCTCGACTACACGAGCGTGGCTGCGAGCGTGGTCCTGGTCTCGACACAGCCGGTCTTCGTCGCGATTCTGGCTTACCTGCTCTTCGGGGAGCGCACCTCCCCTCTGTCCTTCGCGGGCATCCTCGTCGCGCTCGCGGGCACGGCGATCATCGCCGCCGACGGTTCCGTCGGGTCGGCGGCGCTCCTCGGGAACGCGCTCGCCCTCGTCGGGGCCGTCACGGTCGCCATCTACGTCCTGATCGGACGCTCCTCCCGGACGACGGGGGGTATAGGGGTCTTGCCGTACTCCATAGTGGTGTACTCGGCGGCCGCGCTCACGCTTCTCGCCGCGGCCATCCCGTTCGAGGTCCGGCTCTGGGGATACTCCGGCGAGACGTGGTTGTGGATCTGGGCGATCACGCTCGGGCCCCAGATCATGGGCCACACCGTCTTCAACTGGGCGCTCCGCTACGTCGAAGCCTCCATCATCTCGGGCACTATCCTCGCCGAGCCGGTCGTCTCGGCGCTCCTGGCGTGGCTGATACTCTCCGAGACACCCGGTGTTCTCACGATCCTCGGCGGCGGGGTGGTACTTGCCGGCCTGTTCTTCCTCCTGAGCGGCCGGCGGGTTCCCTCGCAGCCCATCGCCTGAAGAGCTTGTCAGCCGGTCAGCAAGGTAATGTGGTGCGTTGCTCCGCAACGCCCGCCAAAACTTCTGCTGACATGCTGAAGTGCTGACGAGCTAATTCACAAACCGGCGGCACGGGATGTTGTATGCTGGTTTTCGAGACGAACTCAGCTTCCGGGAGACGTTTTGGGACCGCTCAGGATCGGCTTTTTCTATGGGATGATCGCGGTGGTCGTCGCGCTCGCCGCGGACCTCCGTTTTCTGTTCATTGACCCTCAGGCCGTACCGAACTGGATCCTCGCCGCCCTCGAAGAGTTCCGCACCCAACTGGCCCTGGCAGCCTACCTCTTTCTGGGGATACTGGCCGCTCTGCGCGTACATCCCACCCGCATCGACCCCGGCGTTCCCTACCGCTCTCTGCTGCTGCGCGACTGCGCGCTCGCGGCGACCGTGGTAGGCGTCATGGTAGGGTTGACGCTCTTTACCGTCACCGCGTTGAACGCCACGGTCTTCGCCGACGAGATAAGCGCCTACGCCCGCGACGCCGCCCCCAGCATTGCCGCCTACAATGAGAAGGTAGCGGGACGGCTCGACGACCCCCCTGTCCTCCCCACGGCCCAGGAGATCGAGGATAACCTCCAGCCACCGTCCCTTCGGGACCTGGGGCGTTCGATCACTAACTTCGTTTTGCGCGCATTGCTCATGGGAACTGCGGGCGGGCTCGTAGGCATGGTCCGCGGGCGCCTCGGCGCCCCGTCCAGCGCAAAGTCCCGCACGGAATGATGCCCGCCCACGCAGGGGAGGTTGCAGCGGCGCTGCTCCTGGACGCGCTCTTCGGCGAGCCCCGCGAAGCTTTGCACCCCACGGTCTGGATGGGGCGTGCGGCTTCCGCCGTCGAAGAGAAGGCGCTCGGGCTGAAAGACCCCAGGGCCCGGCGTCTGGCGGGCATCGCTCTGGCCCTCTCCCTCCCGACGCTCGTTTTCCTCTCGACCCGGTCGGTTATTGGCCTCACGCCTCCCCGCCTGCGGAGGGTCCTGGGGGCCGCCCTGATCTCCACCGCCCTCTCGATGCGCGGCCTCGGCGAGGCCGCCGGTGCCGTAGAGCGCGGGTTGCGCGATGGAGATCTGAGACGGGCCCGCGCCCGCGTAGGCGACCTGGTAGGGCGAGACACTGAGAGCCTCCCCGCGTCCGAGGTCGCCCGGGCGGCCGTCGAGTCGGTCGCGGAGAACACCAGCGACGGCGTCGTGGCACCGATGCTCTACAGCCTCTGCTTCGGCGCGCCGGGCGCGTTGGCCTACAGGGCCGTGAACACCCTGGACTCGATGGTCGGCTACCGGAGAGGTCCCTACGAGGACCTCGGCTGGGCTCCGGCCCGGCTAGACGACCTCCTCAACCTCGCGCCGTCCCGGGTGACGGTCCTCGTCGCCGCGGCGGTCTCCGGACGCCCCGCCGCGACGTTGCGAGCGGGCCAGCGCTACGGTCCGCTCACCGAGAGCCCGAACGCCGGCTGGGCGGAGGCGGGCTTCGCCGGGGCGCTGGGCTTGAGGCTCGGCGGCCGCAACTCCTACGGCGGTGTGATCCGTGAGGGACCAACTCTCGGCGACGGCCGGCCTCCTGAGCCGGAAGACATCCGGCGCTCCGTGGGGCTCATGCGCCGGAGCTGCGCGTCTCTCGCCGTGGCGGCGTTGCTGGTGGGGGTGATCCGGCATGCTTAAGGGCTGGGCCGAGCACCCGGGCGGCCGCCACCACGGGGCGCATGGGGCCGCGGTCTCGAAGTTACTCGATGTGTCCACCGGCCTCCTGGACTTCAGCCAGAATATCAACCCCCTCGGGGCGCCCGAAGGTGCTATCGACGCGGCCCGGCGCGCACTCTACGAAGAGTCCGGCCGGTACCCGGATCCTGGTTACCCGCGATTGCGTGAAGCGCTCGCGGCTTATCTCGGCGTATCCTCTGACAAGATCGTGCCCACGAACGGCGGTGCGGAGGCGCTGTTCCTCGCCGCGCTATCAGCCGGCGTCGAGGGCAAGGCGCTGATCCTCGAGCCAACCTTCAGCGAGTACGCGGCGGCGGCGCGGGCGGCCGGTCTCGAGCCGGTACGCCGCGTGGTACGGAGGCCGGAGGACGGCTTTCGCTTCGACTCCGCGGCCCTCGAAGACCTGGAAGGGATCGCCCTGGTCTTTCTGTGCAACCCGAACAACCCGACCGGCGACGCCCTGACGCGCGCCGAGGTCCTCGAGGTGGCCGATGGCGTGCGGGAGAGGGGCGCCGTCCTGGTGGTGGACGAGGCCTTCGCCGATTTCACCCCGGGGGTCAGTGTCGCTGGGGAGGTCGACACGGGCCTCTACGTGGCGCGTTCGTTCACCAAGTTCTTCGCGATTCCCGGTCTGCGGCTCGGTTCTCTGGTCTGCGGAGATCCCGGCAATGTGGAGTCGTTTCAGCCCTCCTGGTCCGTGAATTCGGTCGCGGCCGCCGCGGGAACCGTCGCCGTCCAGGACCAGAATTTCGTGGACGCCTCCATCTCAGAGGTGGCGCGCCTGCGAGCGGAGCTCTTCGAGGCTCTGCGCACCTTGCCCGGCCTGACTCCTTTTGCCGGAGCGGCGAACTTTCTGCTCGTTCACGGCCCGCAGGGGCTCTCCGAGAGGCTCGCCCGGCGGGGGGTGCTGGTACGCGGCTGCGCGCCGTTCGTGGGCCTCGGACCCGGGTACTTCCGGGTTGCGGTGCGCGGCGCCGGGGAGAACGGGCGGCTCGTGGCCGCGATCCGGGAGGAGCTGTAGTCGTCCGCGCGTTCATCGTCGGCGGCGCCCGCAGCGGGAAGAGCGCCTTCGCCGAGCGCCTGGCGATGGCCGTGGGTGGCGAGAGGGTGTTGTACGTGGCGACGGCCCTGGCGGGGCTGGACGCAGATCTCGGGCGGCGCGTGCGGCTCCACCGCGAGCAGCGGCCCTCTGGGTGGGGGACTCTGGAGGTCGGTGGCGGGACGCTCGGAGCGGTCCTGGAGGCGGCGGATCGGTGGGAGGCCGTGCTGGTCGACTCCCTGACCTTGTGGGCGTCGGCGCGGGCGGCGGGCGCAGAGGAGGAGACGCTGGAGGAGTTCGACCGGTTCCTGGAGGGTGCGGAGGCGCTGGCGACGCCCCTGATCCTGGTCAGCGACGAGGTTGGGCTCGGGGTCGTGCCCGAGAGCGGGGCTGGGCGGAGGTTTCGGGACGTGCTGGGCCTGGTAAACCAGCGGGCCGCGGCCGCGGCGGAGGAGGTCCACCTGTGCATCGCCGGGATCGGGGTAAGGATCAAGTAGGTGCGCGCCTTGCTTTCGTTCTTTACGGCGTTGCCCGTCCGTGGGGCCTCCCTGGAGGCGGCCGCGCAACGAGCTTATCTGCTGCCGCTCGTCGGCCTCGTCACCGGAGTGCCCGGCGCCGCATTGCTCCTGCTCGCGTACGCGATGCCGCCCGGCGTGGCGGCGACGCTGGCGCTCGGAGCCGTGTTGCTGATGGCCGGGTTGCACCACACCGACGGCGTGCTCGACGTCGGGGACGCTCTCATGGTCCGGGGTGCCCCGGAGCGGCGACGCGCGGTACTGAAGGACACCCGCGTCGGCGTAGGCGGGATCGGGGCCCTGTTCCTCGTCTACGCCCCGGCGCTCGCCGCGCTCGCCGCGCTCGCCGAAGCGTCTCCGGTTCGTGCGGCGCTGGTCCTGTTCGCAGGTGAGGTCTGTGCCCGCTCAGCGATGGTCCTTACGCTCGCGTTCGGGAAACCGGCGGAGCCGGATTCATCCTCCGTACCCTTTGTCCGGGCCCTCAGGGGACCACGCAAGGCGGCCGGTACGGCGCTGGCCCTCCTCGGGCCGCTGCCTTTTCTGCTCCTCACCGGGGGTCTGGCACCGCTCGCCGTTCTGTTCGTGCCTCTGGTGGTGCTGGTGGCGCTCCCGCTCACACGCCGGACCTTCGGCGGGATCGGCGGCGACGCCGTCGGAGCTACGGGGGAGGCGGCGAGGACCGTGGTGCTGGTAGTTCTCTCCGGAGTGAAATAGCCTCCCAGCATGCCGGGGGGCTGAAGTGTTGGAAGGCTAGGACGTCAGCTCGTCGCCGGGCTTCATCACGTGAACGACGGTGCCGGGGGCGATCTCGTTCACGTGCTCCTGATACTCCTCGGGGGTGCCTGGCAGGAACGGGAAGGTGCCGTAGTGTATCGGGACGACGTGCCGGATGCCGAGGAGCCTAGTGGCGTGTGCAGCCTCGAAGGGGCTCATTACCACCTGGTTGCCGATCGGCAGGAGAGCGAGGTCCGGGCGGTAGAGCTCCCCGATCAGCTGCATGTCGCCGAAGACGGCGGTGTCTCCCGCGTGGTAGAGCTTGAAGCCGCTCTCGAACTCGACTATGTAGCCCATAGGTTCGCCGGCGTAGATCACGCTGCCGTCGTCCAGGGCGATGCTCGAGGAGTGGAAGGCGTGGGTCGCCGTGACCTTGATCCCTCCGACCTGAACCGTGCCGCCTTTCTGGATCGGTATCGCGTTCTCGACGCCCACGCGCTGGAGGTAGGCGAAGATCTCGAAGTTCGAAACGGTCCTGGCGCCGGTCTGTCCCACGAGCGGCTCTACATCCGAGAAGTGATCGAAGTGCCCGTGGGTGATCAGGATGGTATCGAGCTCACCCACGCGCTTGAGCTCGTCCGGGGTCTGGGGGTTCTCGGTAAGAAACGGGTCTATGATGATCTGCTCGTCACCAGGAGTCGTGAACCGGAAGGTCGAGTGCCCCAGGTAGGTGATCCTGGCCCCGCCCAGCATGTCTTCCACTGCTTGCCTCCATCAGTTAGCTTCAACTCTCTACCAAGTTAACAGCTTATCGTATACCCTGGACCAACACCGCAAAAGTTGAGGAAACGTCGCAACACCGACCGGCAGATCCGGACGCCCGGAGTATGCCGACGCGCCATTCGCGACTATGAGACGAGGGGACACCACGTGAAATTAGCTATTCTCCTGGCGATGCTGGCCGGTCTATCCGTGGCGATCCAGATCAGCCTCACCTCGGCGGCTCAGCGCGTACTGGGGCTGACCGTACTGGTGGCGATTTCGGGACTCACAACCGGTCTTTTCGCACTGACTGTGTCGTTGGTCGTGGGAAGACCGGAGTTTACGGGCCGCTCGGTTGCTTATGCTGTGGCGTCCGGGGTCCTTGGGGCGGTGATCCTGGGTTCCATCTCCTTCGCGGCGGGGCAGGCCGGGGTGGCGCGAGCCCTCTCGCTGGTCATCGCCACCCAACTGCTCGCTAGCCTCCTCCTGGATAGCATTGGGTTATTCGGCGCCGGGGCCGACTTCAGCATCCTGAAGGCGGCCGGGGTCGTCCTGATCGTCGTCGGCGGCGTGCTGGTGGTGAGGTACTAAGTTGGGGTAGAGTGGGGTCAGAGATCAACAGCGTTTTGGGGGCGCGTGGCGTATCTTCCCATAGAGGATCACGGGATCATCGGCGACCTGCACACGGCGGCGCTCGTCGGCACGGACGGGACGATAGACTGGCTCTGCCTGCCCACCTTTGACTCCCCGAGCGTCTTCTGCTCGATCCTCGACGACGAGAAGGGCGGGCACTTCAGCCTCCGGCCGGTGGAGTACACCCGCAGCCAGCAACTATATTTGCCCGACACCAACGTGCTCCTTACCCGCTTCCTCTCGCCCCGAGGCGTCGCAGAGGTCTTGGACTTCATGCCCGTGATGGGCCCCTCGCAGAGGCGCCACCGGCTCGTCCGGGGCGCACACGTGGTGAGGGGCAGGATGGACTTCGAGGTGGAGTGCCGGCCCGCCTTCGACTACGCCCGCGAGGAGCATCAGGTCTTCGTGGGCAAGACGGGGGCCGTGTTCAAGGGTCCGAACACCTCGCTCGGGCTCGCCACCCGCGTACCCCTCAAGGAGGGTCACGGGCAGAGCGCCCGGGCGCGGTTCTCGCTGAAGGAGGGTGTGGGGGTCGCGTTCGTGCTGGCGGAGATCGGGGAAGACGAGGGACCCGGGGAGGCGTTCTCGGAGAGCGCCTTCGACGAGGCCCTGGCCCGGACGATCTCTTACTGGCGGCGTTGGATGTCGGGCTGCACCTACAACGGCCGGTGGCGTGAGATCGTCCACCGCTCGGCCCTGGTGCTGAAGCTCATGGCCTACGACCCGACCGGCGCCCTGGTCGCCTCTCCCACGATGGGTCTGCCCGAGTGGATCGGCGGGACCCGCAACTGGGACTACCGGTACACCTGGCTCAGGGACGCCGCTTTTGCCCTCTACGCCCTCATCTCCATCGGCTTCGAGGACGAGGCAAAAAACTTCATGGGATGGCTGCGCGACCGGTGCCAGGAGGATACCGACGGCCTCCTCCAACCCCTCTACGGCATAGACGGGCGCGCCAGAATCCACGAAGAGGAGCTCTCGCACCTCTCGGGGTACAAAAACTCCCGACCGGTGCGGCTCGGCAACGCCGCCTACAAGCAGACCCAGCTGGACCTCTACGGGGCGACTCTCGACGCCGCCTACCTCTACAACAAGCACGGGGCGCCCCTCGACTACGACCTCTGGCAGAACCTCGGCAGGATCCTCGACTGGCTCGCGGACAACTGGCGCCAACCGGACGAGGGGATCTGGGAGGTGCGCGGGGGACGGAAGCACTTCGTCTCCTCGAAGGTCCTGTGCTGGGTCGCCCTGGAGAGGGCGGTCAGGATCGCGCGCCAGCGCGGGCTTCCCGGCGGCGACGGGCGTTGGATCCAGGAGCGGGACAGCATCTACGAGGAGATCATGGAGAAGGGCTGGAACCCGAAGCGAGAGAGCTTCGTCCAGTACTACGGGAGCGGCGCCCTCGACGCCTCTCTGCTCCTGATGCCCCTCGTGAAGTTCGTCGGGCCCACGGACCCGCGCTGGGTCTCGACCCTCGACCGCATCCAGGAGGATCTGGCGTACGACACCCTCGTCCACCGCTACGACGTGGGGGAGGCGGCCTCCGACGGCTTCGAGGAGCCCGAGGGCAGCTTCAACATGTGCTCCTTCTGGCTCGTCGAGTGCCTGACCCAGGCCGGGCGCCTCGATGAGGCCCGGCTCGGCCTGGAGAAGATGTTCTCCTACGCCAACCACCTCGGGCTCTACGCCGAGGAGATCGGGCCCTCCGGTGAGGCCCTGGGCAACTTCCCCCAGGCCTTCACCCACCTCTCCCTGATAAGCGCCGCCGTACACCTCGACCGCGCCCTCGGAAGGCGCTAGGCCCCTCGCCGTGCGCCCTCCGCTCTTCGAAGCGGTCCCCAACTTCAGCGAAGGCCGGGACGCCGCCAGGATCTCGCGCATAGCCCAGTCCGTGCGCGACGTCCCCGGCGTCCGCGTGCTGAACGTCCACTCCGACCCGGACCACAACCGGAGCGTCCTGACGTTCGCCGGCGAGGAGGACGCCGTGCTCGAAGCCGCCGTCACCCTCGCCGCAGCCTGCGCCGCCGAGATAGACCTCGCCTCACAGACCGGCCAGCATCCCCGCGTGGGCTCGCTGGACGTGTTGCCCTTCGTCCCGCTCGAAGGGGCGACGCTCGAGGACGCGGCCCGGCTCGCCCGCAGGGCGGGGGAGAGGCTAGGGAGACTCGGCTTCCCCGTCTACCTCTACGAGGCCGCCGCGACCGCCTCCCACCGGGGCAACCTGGCCGATATCCGGAGCGGCGGCTACGAGGGTCTCGCCGCTCGCCTGGAAGATCCTCTCTGGCAACCTGACTACGGGCCACCGGAGCTGGATCCCCACCGGGGAGCCGTCGCGGTCGGTGCCCGACCCTTCCTCGTGGCCTTCAACGCCTACCTCGACACCGCGGACATCGAGGTCGCCAAGGCCGTAGCCCTCGAGGTGAGGGAGCGCGACGGCGGGCTGCCGGGCGTGAAGGCGCTCGGCCTCTCTGTGGGTGGCAAGGCCCAGGTCTCGATGAACCTGACCGATCTCGAGGTTACCTCGATCGCCATCGCCCTCGAAGCCGTGCGGGCCGCGGCGGCCGATCGCGGGGCTTCGGTCGAGTCCACCGAGCTCGTCGGGCTCGCGCCCCTGGAAGCTATCCTGCAAGTCACCCGGCACTACCTGAGGCTTCGCGAGCTCGAAGACAGGCACGTCATCGAAGCCGCCCTCTGGGATGCTCCGGAATCTTGACGCTGCCCGGTTCCGGGGGTGGGGCGGGTTACTACCGCGCCAGTGCAAGAAGTGCCATGAATCAAGGTCTATGCGTTGATAAGCTTGGGCTGACCTGACGGAAGCGAACAGGAAAGGATCGATGGCTCCCAAGACCGCGCTAACCGAAAAATTCGGTCTGGAATATCCCATCGTTTCGGCCCCCATGGGCAGCGTCTCCGGCGGTCGTCTGGCCGCGGCCGTCTCGAACGGTGGCGGCCTGGGGCTGGTCGGCGGCGGGTACGGCGACGCTGATTGGATGCGTGAGGAATTGTCCCTGGCCAAAACCGAAGCGACGCGTCCCTGGGGGGTAGGTCTGATCACCTGGCACGCCACCAACGACGCTGTCGAGTTCGCCCTGGGCTACGAGCCACACGTGTTCATGCTCTCCTTCGGGGACCCTCGACCGTACGTCCCCGCCATAAAGGCGGCGGGTTGTGCGTTGCTCTGCCAGGTCCAGGATGTGGAAGACGCGCGCGCCGCCCAGGCGGCCGGCGCGGACGTCATCATCGCGCAGGGGACGGAAGCCGGTGGGCACGGTGCCCGGCGCGCCACGCTGCCGCTGGTGCCCGCGGTGGTCGATGCGGTAGCGCCGACGCCGGTGTTGGCGGCCGGCGGCATCGTCGACGGGCGCGGTCTGGCTGCGGCCCTGATGCTGGGCGCCCAGGGGGTTTTGATGGGCACGCGCTTCTACGCGGCTACAGAGTCTCTGGGCCATCAACGGGCCAGGGAGCGTATCGTGGCGGCCAAGGGCAGCGATACCCGGCGGACGCGGGTATTCGATGTAGTGCGCCAGTACCCGTGGCCAGAGGCTTACACCGGACGTGCCCTGCGAAACCCTTTCATGGAGCGATGGGATGGGCGGGAGGATGATCTGGGTGCCGCGCTGGACGGCGAAATACCGGCCTTTGAGACCGCAGTGAGGGAGGGAGATTTCGACACCGCCATGATCTGGGCGGGGGAGGCGGTGGATCTCATCTCCGACGTAGCGCCCGCAGCGGAGTTGCTGAGGCGCGTCGGCGTCGAGGCCGAAGAGTGCCTTCGACGCGGAAGCGAACTCCTGAGCAATGCCCGGCGGACCAGCTCGACTTGACGGCGTACTCTTGACATCTCGAAGCGAGAGCGCCCTGATAGAGAGAGAGTCGTCAACATATAATCGGTGTCGTTGCGAGGACACCTAGGAGATACGGCGAGAGAGGCACGGTGCGATGGACAAGCGGAAGATAATGGCGGCGGCGATCCAGATGTCTTCAACGCCGGAAAAGGAGGAGAACAAGGAGACGGCGGAGGCCCTGATCCGCGGTGCGGTCTCCGATGGGGCCGACCTCGTGGCGCTGCCGGAGCTCTGGAGCTGCCACGGCCTCGAGAAAGTCTATCGCGAGAATGCCGAGACGGTCCCCGGTCCTACCACAGAGTTTCTCGGAGACCTGGCGCGCGAGCTAGGGGCGTACGTGCTCGGTGGTTCGATCCTCGAGGGCGGACCGGATTCCGAGCGCCTCTCCAACACCTCGACGTTCTTCGATCCGTCCGGGGAGATGACGGCGGTCTACCGGAAGATCCACCTGTTCGACGTGAAGGTCTCGGGCAAGGAGTACCTGGAGAGCGCGAACATCGCGCCCGGAGAGGAGATCGTCACGGCCAAAGCAGGCCCGGCGACGCTCGGGCTCTCGGTCTGCTACGACGTACGCTTCCCCGAGCTCTACCGTCTCCTGGCGCTGCGCGGCGCCGAGTTACTGGCGGTGCCCGCGGCCTTCACCCTGCAGACCGGCAAGGACCACTGGGAGGTACTGCTCCGGGCGAGAGCCATCGAGAACCAGGCCTTCGTCCTCGCGCCTGCCCAGTGGGGCCGGAAGGCCGACGGGCGCTGGACCTACGGGCGGAGCATGGTCGTGGACCCGTGGGGAACCGTCCTCGCCACCTGCCCCGACCGCGACGGCTACGCCCTCGCCACCCTCGACCTCGCCTACCTCGAACGCTTCCGCACCGAGTTCCCCGCTCTCGCCAACCGCCGTCCCCATGCCTACGAGTGGTAGGGCGCCGGATCGCCTAACTGAGGACCATCCCTAGGGCGCTCAGGACCAGGACCGAGGCTACCACCGGCGGGAGCGCCGCCCGCACCACTTCGCCTTCCCGCCCGAGCAACCCGGTCGCCGTGGCCGCCAGGATGACGCGCTGGGGCGCGAGCAGGCTCGCGTGGCTCCCGGAGACGTTCTGCGTCGCCGCCGTTAGCGTCTCCGAGACGCCCAGCGCCCGCGCCGCCTCCGCCTGCAGCGGCATGAACAGCGCGTTCGACGCCGCGTTGGAGCCGGTGAGCACCCCTCCCATAGCCCCGACGACGGGCGCGACCGCCGGGTACCATCCTCCGAACGCCATCGCCCCCGAAGCCAGGAGCGCCGCCGCGCCGGAGGCCGCCACGACTTCCCCGGCGAGGACGAACGTGAGCACGGCCCCGGCCGTCGGGAGCCACTGCCCGACGGTCCCCCGGAGTGCGGCGCCCTTATCGTCCTTGTCGAGCCCGAGCAGAACCGCCGCGAACGCGCACGAGATCAACAACGGCAAGCCGGGCCCGACAAACACCGGGCCCAGTCTCTCGAGCAGCTCCCCAAGGACCCCGACGCCGTTTGCAAGCGCCAGGAGCGCGAGCAGGAAGGCGTAGGGGAGGAGGGCCCGAAAAGGGACTTCGAGGCGTGAGAGCCGTCGCCATCGCAGGCCTAGAAACGCCGCCGTCGCGGCGAGCCCGCCGACGGCGCCGGAGAGCTCGGGGATCAGATACACGCTCGTGAAGAGCGTACCCAGCCCCGCGACACCCCCGAGAAACACCGCCTCTACCCCGCGCCGCTTGACGCCATCCCACCCACCCGCCAGACCGACCGCCGCCGCCCCGTAGATGGGGAAGAGGGGGAGGCTCAGGAGGGCGCTCAGGTCCGAGAGCTCGCCGAATCCCATTCCCGCGAGGTCCGCCCCGATCACGGTGCCCACGCCCAGAGCTCCCCACGGCACCGCGCACTGTCCCCAGCTGGACAGCACGGCGGCCCGCAGCGGCGAGAACCCGGCCGCGAGCAGGATGGGGGCGCTGATCACAACCGCCACCCCGAACCCCGTCACCGATTCGAAGAAGGGCGCCACCCCAACCACCACCCCGAGCGCGAGCGCTCCCTTCTCCGGCTCCAGTCTCCCGAGAAACCCCGACACCTCCCCGATCGCACCGCCCGCCGAGAGCAGGTTGTACAAAAGCAGCCCCCCAAACAACACGTAGAGCACCCGCCCCGAAGTTCCAAGCCCATCCAAGAACGCACCCGGGAGACCCTGAAAACTCAACCCGGGCCACAGCAAAGCCCCCGCGAGAGCCGCCGCAAGTGCCCCAACCCCTGCCCACACGGCCGGCCACCTCAGCCAGAGTAGCGTTACCCCAGCTAACAGAAACGGCGCCCCGGCCACCGCGTACCCCAACATTTCTAATATGATAGATTAATTTCTACCAGAATGGTCGACGCGGGGAGCGCCGATATGGTGGATGAGGTAGCGTCCGGGCGGTTGGGTGAGCGGGTAAGGGAGCTGCGGCGGGAGCGGGGGTTGACCCTGGATGGTCTGGCGGGGCGTTCGGGGGTAAGTCGGGCGATGATCTCGAAGGTGGAGCGGGGCGAGAAGAACCCCACGCTGGTGGTTGCGGCGAAGGTGGCCGAGGGTCTGGGGGTGAGCCTCTCGCAGCTCGTCGGGGTGGAGGAGAGGCGGGAGGTCGTCGTGGTACCGCGGGCGCGGCGAACGGTGATGCGCGACCCGGAGACCGGGTTCGAGCGGCAGCTGCTCTCGCCGGGTTTCGGGGGGCGTGGGATCGAGTTCATACGCAACGTCGTGCCCGAGGGGTCTACCTCCGGCGAGTTCCCGCCGCACCGCCGGGGTGTTACCGAGTACGTCGTCGTGGAGAGGGGACGGCTCAGGGCCATCCTCGGGGGCGAGGACTACCTCATGGAGGAGGGCGACGCCCTCTACTTCGAAGCCGACATCCCTCACCGGTTCGACAACGCGGGCCGGGGGGAGTGCAGCTACTATCTGGTCATAGATTCGAAGGCCGGCTGAGGTGCGGGGAGGTGAAGGTGTGATCGTCGAGCGTGGGGGTAGAGCCGCGGGCGTCCGTCGGTTGGTACTGCTTCCGCGCTCCGGCCAGACGTATTCCTAAGCAGCTTTCCGGACCCGACCGCTCTGTATCCGTGCCTCTTTGCCGTCGCGGTGGCCCCTGTAGTAATCGAGCCTCTCGGAGCAGGTCTTCAAGCTCGCCAGTTGCGGGTTTCTCGTGAAGCTGCCGATATCCCGGTAGCGTCCGTCGAGCCAGCCGCACCAGTACGCGTCGCTGCGGTCGTCGGACTTCCAGGCGACGGGAGGGGCGGTCGCGGGCAAGACCTCAGAGCCGCAGGCCGGACACCGGTACACGTCGTCCGGCAGGCGCCTCATCTCCGGGTGGCCGCACTCGCAGGCGTGGTGACCCACGGCATCGGGTAGCCCGGTTATCTGGCGGAGGGTCTCGAGTAACACCCCGCTGAGAATGCCTCCGCAGGACTCACAGCGAACGGCGTTGTGGCCGAAGGGGCGCAGCTCGTAGACCTCGCAGAAAGGACAGATGAGGGGGTGAGGTGCGGTATTTGCGGAGTCTGTCATCTTTCTGTCCTCTCTGAACCTGTCAATTGAATAATGCCTCATGAGTCCGCGCACGACATCGCCCAAATGAGTGATTTTTTTCTAGTCAGTATTGCGTAGATTGGGCAGATCGAGGTCTCGCCCGGTCTCCTGCTCAGAGCGCGTAATCGCCGGTAGAGAGTTGATCCAGCACGTGCTGACGCAGGGCGCCAGCGTTCGGCGGGGCGGAGTAGAGTTCCTCGAGGTTCCGCAGGAGATCACGGGCGCCTTCGGGGGCTGGTGCTGTGGCGGGAATTACCTTGTGGGAGCCATCCTTCAGCTCCAGCAGGCGTTTGCGGCCGCCGCGCTTGCCGCGCTTCGAGCGGTCCTCGCCGGCAACTTCGACGATATCGAGGGAGTAGTCGACCATGGGTGCGTCCGCTATGGCGCCGCCGACCCCGTAGGCGTCGCAGACGGGGTTGAGGTGGAGGATGTAATCGACGTCAATGCCGCCGGAGGCGAAGATCTTCACGTGCTCGAAGCCGTTACGGTCCAGCTCCCACCGGACCTCCTCCATCAGGTCACGGAAGTCGCCGCGGCGGTTACCGGGGGTGTCGAGCCTGACGGCGTAGATGGAGTCGGGGATGGTCCGGGCGGCGATGAGGGCGCCGAACTTCTCGTCGTCGAAGGTGTCGATCAGGATGGTGCGCGGTACGTCTGGGGAGATGACCTCGTCGAAGGCCTTCGCCGCGGCGGCGGTAGAGCCCAGGATCAGGGCGAGGGCGTGGGGGAGGGTGCCGCTCGCCGGGATCCCGAGGCGCCTGGCGGCGAGCTCCACGGCGACCCCGTCGCAGCCGCCGAGGTAGGCGGCCCTCTCTATCATCGGCGTGATCGCCGGGTGCATCCTCCGCGCCCCGAAGGAGACGACCCGCCTCTCACCCGCGGCGAGCCGGCAGCGAGCCGCCCCCGTCGCCACGCCCGAGGCCTGGCACAGGAACCCGAGTATCGCCGTCTCGTGCTCGGCGAAGGCGCTGTAGGGCCCCGAGAGCGTCAGGACCGGCTCGTTGGGGTGACAGATCGTGCCCTCCGGTACCGAATGTGCCTCGACCTCGACGCCATCGAGGAGGTGGGCCACTTCGTCGAGACCGGCGACCACGAACCATTCGTCGGGGTCGGAGGTCTTGTAGGCGACCTCGGCGTGGACGGGGGTGTCCTCGAGGCCGCGGGAGCGCAGGATCTCCATCGTCCGGTGGAAGTAGACGTCGGCGACCTCGGCGGCCTTTATCTCCGCCTCCGAGGCCGTATTGAACCTCGTACCACCGACCACAAGGGAGCCCCTTCCGCTAGCCTGCCTCCAGCGTATGATAGCCAATTAGGGTGTTAACAAGTCAACACGGAATTTCGTTGTTCGGAAATGTGCTCATTTGCAGGGACAAAGTAAGCAAATGGAAGGTGCCAGGTTACA
>Ga0126313_10000174_pt1 | contig 27751 bp, 24 predicted proteins | sample Plot105A_FD_89954 | JGI IMG/M metagenome (GOLD analysis project Ga0126313, IMG submission 89954) | Serpentine soil microbial communities from UC McLaughlin Reserve, CA, USA - Plot105A | ecosystem: Environmental > Terrestrial > Soil > Grasslands | place: USA: UC McLaughlin Reserve, Lake County...
CGGGTTCACCAGCCTGGGATCCTTCAGCCGGACGTTCAGGCACGTGATCGGGATGTCGCCGACCGCCTACCGCGCGGCATGGCGGACCGGCGCGGCGACGGCCGGCGACGTGCCCACGTGCGTGGTCATGGCCTGGACTCGACCGCGCGGCGCGCCCCAGCGCAGCAGTTTTGGAGAAGCGCATCGCGCCGGCACTTCGTAGCGTGCGGCGCATGCTTTCCTCACTCTCGCACTCGTTCATCTACGTCCTCGACCACGACGAGGCCATCGACTTCTACGTCGGCAAGCTCGGACTCGAGATCGGCGTCGACGCCGACCTCGGCCCGTTCCGCTGGCTCACCGTGCACGTCCCCGGCAAGCCCGAGTCCGCGCTCGTGCTCGCGACGCCGGACATGGGCCACGACGAAGAGACCGCCGCCGCGATCCGGGAGCTCGTCGCCAAGGGTGGCGGCAACGGCGTGATCTTCAACGTCGATGACTGCCGCAAGGCCTACGAGGAGCTGCTCGAGAAGGGCGTGGAGTTCACCCAGGAGCCGACCGAGCACTTCTACGGGATCGACTGCGGCCTGCGCGACCCGTTCGGCAACCCGTTGCGGATCACGCAGCCGGCACCCCAGCCGCTCAAGATCCCGACCCCCGAGGAGTTCGCGGCCAACGCCGAGTAGGTCCGATCCGGCGGAGTGTCAGGGCGCCGTCGCCCGCGCTGCCGCCTCCGCCTTCTTCGCCGCCGCGTCCCGCGCCCGCGCCTTGCGCTCGCTCGCGAGGCGCGCGGCGCGGCGTCGCGCCGCGCGCTCTCGGCGGGCCCGGGCGAGGACCTCGTGCCCGCCAGCGCCGGCGTCGGACGATGACGCTAGCGGTACGGCGCGTACCGGCGATGCAGCATGAGCTGGTTGCCGTCGGGATCGGCGAAGATCGCCATGTGGCAGACGCCGGTGTCGATGGTGTCGCCGAAGAACCGGACGCCCTTGGCCTCGAGCGCCGCGCGCGTCTCGGCGACATCGTCGCAGCGCAGCGGCCACGGGTTGCCTTCCTGGGCGACGAACGGCATGCCCTGCTTCTCGGGCTCCCAGATCCCGAAGCACGTGTCGCCGGCCCACTGCTCCCATTCGGCGTGCTCGTCGGGGCGCATGCCGAGGACATCGCGGTAGAAGGCCCGGGCGCGCTCGGGATCTCGCGTCGGGACGCCGAGGAAGTCGAGTCGTTCGATGACGGCCATGCGGGCGAGGCAGTCAGGCGGCGGTCTCGCGGTGGGGCAGCTTCCAGCCCGGTCGCGGGAAGTGGCAGGTGTAGCCGTTCGGGTAGCGCTGGAGATAGTCCTGGTGCTCGGGGTCGGCCTCCCAGAAGGGGACGGCCTCGCTGATCTCGGTCACCAACTTGCCGGGCCAGAGGCCGGAGGCGTCGACGTCGGCGATCGTGTCCTCGACGATCTGGCGCTGCTCGTCGCTCGTGTAGAAGATCTCGGACCGGTAGCTCGAGCCGATGTCGTAGCCCTGGCGGTCCTTGGTCGTCGGGTCGTGGATCTGGAAGAAGAACTCGAGGATGTCTCGGTAGGAGATGCGCTCGGGGTTGAAGACGATCTCGACCGCCTCGGCGTGACCAGGATGGTTCCCGTAGGTCGGGCGTTCGTTTTCCCCACCGGTGTATCCGACCCTGGTGGAGATGACTCCGTCGCGGCGGCGCAGCAGCTCCTGGACGCCCCAGAAGCAGCCTCCCGCGAGGATGGCCGTCTCGGTGCCGTCGGTCATCGTGCTCTCCTTCCTCCGAAGCGTCGTGTCCGGCCCAGTCTGACGCATTGAAGCGCGGCGCGGACAGCGCGGGAGACCTTCATGGCCGTCGCGCGGCGAGCACGGGGATGGCGGCGATCGCCTCGTCGTCCAGGTGCTCCCAGATGACGCCGGGCGAGTGGCGCCTCGTACCTGTGCGCACCACCTCGTCCGGTGTGACGACGATGTCAACGCGGAAGTCGTGCTCCGTCTCGGGCAGCTCCTCGTCGACGAGCTGGAGCCGATGCACCGTCGTGACGATCGTCGTCGCGTCGTCGACGAGTCCCGCCTCGGTCAGCAGTGCGAGCTCGAGGTCCGAGAACCCGCCGCCCTTGCCGACCCGGACCCCCTCGCGATTGACCGCGACCGTGCCGCAGACGACGAGGTCGACGTGCCCGAGGTCCTCGACGCTCGTCGGGATGCCGTCGCGCATCGCGTTCTTGATCGTCGGGTCGGACTCCACGCGCACGAACGGCTTGACCTCACGCAGGCGAGGGACGGCCATGTACAGCGTCTTGCCATCGCGCCGCGCGCGGCGCCGGACCGGAAGCTGTGGCGCGTCGGGGTTGGACTTCACCACGACCGCCGCGTGCCACTCGGGCAGCTGGGCCAGGCGCTCCGCGGCCACCTCGGTACCCTTGAAGTTCGGGATCCGCCCACGAGCACCGGGGAACCGCGCCGCGCCCTCGTCCTGGAGCACCTGCCAGACCCGCTCGCGCACGTCCTGCTTGTCGTCCACGCCGGAACGCGATGCCCTACGGCGAGAACTCGAAGTCGTAGCGCGACGCGACGCGAGCGATGACGTCGGGAGTCAGCGGTCCTGACTGCGCCGCCTCGGCCAGATCACGCATGTAGTTCTCCCACCCTGGCGGGGTGTTGAAGTTGAGCACCGGAACCGGACCGTCGCTGTCGTTGCGGAAGGTGTGCACGACACCTGGCGGCACACACGCGAAGCTCCCGGGACCGGCCTCGATCATCCGGTCACCGAGTCGCAGCGAGAGCGTCCCTTCGAAGACGTAGAACATGTCGTGCAGTTCGCGGTGGTGGTGCGGCGGAGGACCGGCGAACCGCGGCTCCACCGTGCTCTCGGCGAGAAAGAAAGAACCGCCGGTGTGCTCGCCGGTCGCCTTGATGAAGATCTGCGCGGGGCCGGCGTCGTGGTGCTCGCCCTCTCCGGGGCCATAGACGACAGGTTCCATGGAGCCCACTCTACGTAGAGGGCTTGGCGTGGGCCCGAGGCCCGGACGGTGGCCTGACCGCGGCGGACCTCTCCTACACGCCCTCGATCCGCCGCCGTAGCGCGGCGAGGAACCGCGCGGCGTAGGCGCCGTCGATAGCGCGGTGGTCCCACGACATGCACAACATCGCCATGGGGCGGATGGCGATCGCGTCGTTCCCGGCCGCGTCGGTGACCACCACCGGCCGCTTGACGACGGCCTCGAGGTCGAGGATCGCGACCTGTGGCTGGTTGATGATCGGCGTGGCGGCCAGCGCGCCGTACTGGCCCGGGTTCGTGATCGTGAAGGTGCCACCGCGCACATCGTCGGGGGCGAGCTCGCGCTCGCGCGCGCGCCGGGCGAGGTCGCGGATGCGCCGGGCCAGGCCCTCGTCGGACAGGTCCTGCGCGTCGCGCACCACCGGCACGATCAGCCCGTCTTCGTCGAGCGAGACCGCGATCCCGAGGTGGACCTGCTCGTGCCGGGTGAACGTGTCGCCCTCGAGCCAGGCGTTCAGCGCCGGATACTCGCGCAGCGCGTCGACGACGCAGCGGGCCACGATCGGCAGCGCTGTCGTCCCGATCAGCGCGCGGCGCGCCTCGACCGCGCTCATGTCGCACTCGACGATCGTGGTGCAGTGCGCGGCGAGCTCGAGCGAGCGCTTCATGCGCTCGCCGATCGACCGGCGCACCCGTGACAGCGGCTCGCCCCGACCGGTGGCGGCGACCGCCGGCTGCGGCGCCGGCGTGGGCGCGGGCTCCGGCTCGGCGCGCGGAGCGGGCGGCGCGGCCGGCGCGGGCGCGGCCCGCGGCGGCGTCGGCTCGGGCCGGTACGGCGACTCGATGTGCAGCGGCGCCTCGGCGGGCGCCGGCGCGGCGCCGCCGTTCTCGAGGTAGGCGAGGACGTCCTGCTTGCGCACGCGCCCCCCGCGGCCGGTGCCCTGGATCCGCGAGAGGTCGATGCCGTGCTCGGCCGCGATGCGCATGACCACCGGGCTGTAGCGCCGGCGCTGCGGCGCGTCGGCCGGGCGGGCCGCCGCCGGCTCGGGGGCGGGATCCGGTGTCGCGGGCGCCGGCGTGTCGCCGGTCGCGGCCGCCGCCTCGCTCGTCGGCGGCTCGCCGCCCTCGCTGGCGTGAGGCTCGCCCGGGCGCGCGTCGGTCGCGATGCGCGCCAGCACCGTGCCGACCTCGACGGTCGCGCCGACGTCGACCACGACCTCGGTCAGCCGGCCGGTCGCCGGCGAGGGCACCTCGGTGTCGATCTTGTCCGTCGAGATGTCGCAGATCGGCTCCTCGTAGGCGACCCAGTCGCCGGGCCGCTTGCGCCACTCGACGATCGTTCCCTCCGACACCGACACGCCCATCTGCGGCATGACGACGTCGACCACGGCCGTCTCAGTATTCGAGGAGCTCACGCGCGGCCTCCTTCACGCGGTCGACGCTGGGCAGGACGGCCTGCTCGAGCGGCGGCGAGAACGGGATCGGCACGTCGGGTGTGGCGACGCGCCGCACCGGCCCGTCCAGGTCCTCGAACGCGCGGTCGGCGATCAGCGCCGCGACCTGCGCGCCCGCGGCGCACGTCTGGTTGGCCTCGTCGACGACCAGCACCTTGCTCGTCTTGCGCACCGACGCGAGGATCGCCTCCTCGTCGAGCGGCACGAGCGAGCGCAGGTCGAGCACCTCGACCGACGCGCCGTCGAGGTCCTCGGTCGCCTCGAGCGCGGTGTGCACCATCGCGCCGTAGGCGATCACGGTGAGGTCGGTGCCGGCGCGCGCCACGCGCGCGGTGAACGGCGTCACGTACCGGCCGTCCGGGACGTCGGCCTTCACGCGGCGGTAGAGGTGCTTGTGCTCGAGGAACAGGACCGGGTTGCGGTCGCGCACCGCGCCGATCAGCAGGCCCTTGGCGTCCTCGGCGGTCGACGGCGCCACGACCTTGAGGCCGGGCGCGTGCATGAACCACGCCTCCGGGTTCTGGGAGTGGAAGGGGCCGCCCGAGAAGCCGCCGCCGCTGGGCAGGCGCACGGTGACGTTCACCGGCAGCCCCTGGCGGTAGTACATCTTCCCGGCGACGTTGACGAGCTGGTCGAAGCCGCACGAGATGAAGTCGGCGAACTGCATCTCGGCGATCGGCCTGAGCCCGACGACCGCCGCGCCGATCGCGGTGCCGATGATCCCCGACTCCGCCAGCGGGGTGTCCATCACGCGGTCGGCCCCGAACTCGTCGAGGAAGCCGTCGGTCACCTTGAACGCGCCGCCGAAGACGCCGATGTCCTCGCCCATGACGAGCACGCGCTCGTCGTGGCGCATCTCCTGGCGCATGCCGTCGGCGATCGCCTGCAGGTACGTCATCGTCGCCATGGCTCAGACCCCGCCCGTCGCGCGCGCGAAGCCGCTCCACGGCGCGTGGCCGTCGCCGAGCACGACGTCCTCGTCGCCCTCGTAGAAGATCCGGTCGGTTGCCGTGGCGGGGTCGGGCATCGGCATCTGCAGGGCCTCCTGCGTGCCGGCCTCGATCGCGTCGCGGACCTCGGCGCGGACCGCGGCCGTGTCGACGCCGAGGTCGCGCAGCCGCGCCTCCTGGCGGTCGATCGGGTCCTTCTTGCGCCACTCCTCGACCTGCTCCTTGGGCACGTACTTCATGTCGTCGTGCGCGGCGTGGCCGTGCATGCGCATCGTGATCGCCTCGATCAGCGTCGGCCCGTCGCCGGCCAGCGCGCGCTCGCGGGCCTGGCGCGTGGCCTCGAACATCGCCTCGACGTCGTTGCCGTCGACGCTGAGGCCGGGGAAGCCGTAGGCCTGGGCGCGCTCGACCGGGTCGACCGCGAACTGGTGGTCGAGCGGCGTCGAGTACGCGTACTGGTTGTTCTCGAGGACGAAGATGAGCGGCAGGCGCTGCACGCCGGCCCAGTTCATGGCCTCGTGGAAGTCGCCGCGGGAGGTCGAGCCGTCGCCGAACCAGGTGATCGCGCAGCGCGCCTCGTGGCGCAGCTTGAACGCCATCGCCATGCCGGTGGCGACGAGCATCATGTCGGGCAGCATCGAGACCATCCCGACGCAGCCGAGGCGGTGGTCGCCGAAGTGGACGTTGCCGTCGCGCCCGCCGGTCACGCCGCCCTCGCGGCCCATGTACTGGCCAAGGATCCGCCCGGGCGTCACGCCGCGGATGAGATGCGCGCCGAGATCGCGGTGCAGGACGCACAGGCGGTCCTGCGCCGACATCGCGAACGTCGCGCCGACGGAGACGGCCTCCTGCCCGTAGCCGTCGTAGAAGGAGCCGGGGACCTTGCCCTGGCGATAGAGGTTCATCGCGCGCTCCTCGATCCCGCGCATGAGCAGCATGTACCTGAGGAGGGCGACGCGGTCGTCGAGCGTCAGGTGCTCCGATACGGCGGAGGGGTCCTGCGCCCACTCGGCGGTGCTCGTTGCCATCGGGCTGTTCGTTCCCTTGTGGTCGGGGGCCCGGCGGGATCGCCGTCCGTGGCCCTGCGTTCGCGCCGGGGGCCGGGGTCTCCGCTCCGCACGGCGCGCCTCTCACTGAAAGCGCGGCCAACTCTAGCGGTGGGCCGGGATGCCCGATGCGGTCATCTACGCTGGCCGGTGGGATGAGCGAGCGGGTCTGGTGGACGCGGCTGCGGTGGCGCCTGCGGGGCGCCGCGATGTGGCCGGCGTTCGTGCCCGCGGTCGTCGTGGACGCGCTGCTCCTGCACGAGCTGCCGATCGCGGGCGACAGCGCGCCCGAGCCCTTCGGGGCGGTGCTGCTCGCGTTCTTCTTCAACCTGGTCGTCGTGGCGCTGGGCGCGCCGCTCGCCGGGCGGCTGCTGCGCCGCCGGTCCCCGACGCTGCCGCAGGTCGTCGCCGACGACCGCGCCGGGACGGCGCTGCTCGGCGCGCTGTGCGCCGCGCTCGCGGTCCTCGGGCTCGCGCACCGGCCCGCGATGCGCGCCGGCGAGCGCGCGTTCGCCGACCAGGCCGTGGCCGCGCGGCGCTTCGTGCTGGCCCGCGCGCCGGCCCCGTTCCGCGCGAACGTGGAGCGCATGGACACGTGGCAGCCGGGCCCCGACCTCTATCGAACATGTGTCCCCGGGCCGGATCCGCGGCGGTCGTTCTGTGTCATCGTCAACACCGACCAGCACCCGCCGGGAGTCACGCGCGACCGGGACCAGAGTCCGAACTCGGTTCTCGCGGGACCCGACAACCCGGCCCGGCGGGGCCGGTGACCCCCCCATGCATGGACGCAACGGATTCCTCGCCACGCTCGGCGCCGGCTCGGCGCTCACGGCCGCCGCGGTCGTGGGCGGCGTCCTCGTCGCGGCGGTGCTCGGCTTCCACGCCTGGTCCGGCGCCGGGGCCGCGGGCGCGGCGGCGGACGCCGTCCTGCCGGGCGCCGCGTCCGTCGGCGCGCCGGCCCTCGCGGCGGTGCGTGCGCCGGCGACCGCGCCGGCCGCCCGGCCCGCCGCCGCCCGCGCACCGCGCGAGCCGGCCCGCGCGCGGCGCGCGCCGCGGCGGCCGGCCGAGGAAGCGCCCGTCGTCGCGCCCGCTCCGTCGCCGCGCCGTCCGTCCCGTGCGCCGCCGCGGCGTCCGGCCGCGCCGGTCGCGCCCGCTCCGTCCGCGCCGTCCGCGTCCGCGCCGGCCACATCGGCGCCGGTCGCGCGGCCGCCCGCGCCGCCGCCCGAGCGCCTCGCCGCGCGGCGGGTGCCCGTCACCCCCGCCGCGCCCGACGTGGTGCGCAGCACCGCCGCGGCCGCCGGCGAGGCGGTGACGGCGGCCGGAAGCCAGGTCGCCGCGCCGGTCGCGCCCGTGAGCGCGCCCACCGCCGGTGCGGTGCAGCACGCCACCGCCGCCGCGGGCCAGGCCGCCGCCGGCGCGGGCGATGTCGCCGCGGACGCGGTCGACGAAGTGTCGCGGGTTGCTGGGGGCGTGCTGGGTCGCTGAGGTTCGCGGCGCGGTCGCTCGTGTGGACGGGCGTCCCGGTCGCATGCCGTGGCTCGCCGCCCGCCGTGCCGCTTGCCGTGTGCGCTTCCCGACGCCCGGGCGTCCCGCTCGGGCCGCCGGGGTCGCCCGGTCTCCGCGGCGCCGCGCGCTACAGCGCCAGCGCGATCGGCTGCTCGAGGATCGCCTTGACGCGCGCGAGGAACTCGGCCGCGGGCGCGCCGCTCAGGATCCGGTGGTCGCAGGCGATCGTGACGTTCATGCCGTGGCGGACCACCACCTCGCCGTCGCGCACCACCGGCTTGGGCTCCATCATCCCGACCGCCAGGATCGCCGCCTGCGGCGGGTTGATGACCGCCGTGAAGCTCGTCACCCCGTACATGCCGAGGTTGGTGATCGAGAACGTCGCGCCCGACAGCTCCGGCGGGCTGATCTTGCCGTCGCGCACCTTCTCGGCCAGCTCGTGCGACTGCTTGGCGATCTGCCCGAGGCCCTTCTGGTCGGCGTCGAAGATCGTCGGCACGATCAGCGTGCCCTCGCCGGCGACCGCCACGCCGATGTTGACGCGGCTGTAGATCTCGTACTTGCCGTCGCGATAGCCGCCGTTGACGAGCGGGAAGTCGCGGAGGGCGATCGCGCAGGCCTTGACGACCATGTCGTTGTACGACGGCACCGGCGTGTCGTGCTGCTCGGCCAGGGCCTTGAGCTGCTCGCGCAGCTCCACCGCGCCCTCCATGTCGACGTCGGTCGACAGCGTGAAGTGCGGGATCGTGGCCTTCGACTCGGCCATCCGGCGGGCGATGATCTGCTGGATCCGCGACGGCTCCTGGACCGTCACTTCGCCCTTGCCGGTCTGCGCCTTCTGGGGCTCGCGCTCGGCGGCCTCCTCCTCGCGCTCGGGCTCCTCGGCGCGCTCCTCCTCGCGCTCAGGCGGCTCCTTGGCCTCCGGCTCCTCGGCGGGCTCCGCGCGCCCGGCCTCGGGCGCCGCGGCGCCGCCGCCGGAGGCCGCCGCCTCGACGTCGGCCTTGACGATGCGCCCGCCGGGTCCGGTGCCCTCGAGCGTGGAGAGGTCGATGCCCTGCTCGCGCGCGATCCGCCGCGCGACGGGGGAGGCCTTCGGCCGCCCGCCGTTGCCCTCGGCCGACGGGGCGCGCTCGGCCTCGGCGGTCCGGCCGCCGCCGCTGTCGCCGCGGCCGCCGTCGCCACCGCCGCCGTCCGCCGAGGCGGTCGGCTGCGGCTCGCGCTCTTCCTCCTGCTGCTCCTCGGCGGGGGCCTCATCGTCGCCGTCGCTGCCGGCCGCGTCCTCGGGCTCGGCCTGGGCCTCGTCCTCGGCCGGCTCCTCCTCCTCGGTCTCCGTCTTCGTGGCGGTGCCGCCGCCCGAGGCGTCGCCGTCGGCCGCGGCCTCCTGCTCGGCGCCGCCGTCCGCCGACGACTCCGAGGACGCGCCGCCGCCCTCGCCGATTCGGGCGATGACCTCGCCGATGGCGAGCGTCGAGCCCTCCTCGGCGACGATCTCGAGGGTCCCGTCGGCGTCGGCCTCGTACGTCATCGTCGCCTTGTCGGTCTCGATCTCGACGAGCTCCTCGCCCTTGGCGACATCGTCGCCGTCGGACTTGAGCCACTTGAGGATCGTGCCCTCCTCCATGGAGTCGGACAGGCGCGGCATGGCGACGTCGGGCATGCGCGCGATGCTATCTGCCGGGCGGCGGCCTCCGCATCACGGAGGCCGCCCCGGCCGGCTCGGCGCGGCTCAGGCGCCGACGAGCTCGCGCTCGGCGCGCAGCCAGTGAGCGACCGCGTCGCCCTCGGTGCCCTCGAGGTGGATCTCGTAGGCGCGCAGCGCGATCTGCTCGTGAGTGATCGCCGGCGCGCTCGCGCGGCGCCGGCCGGTGATGCCGGTCGTGCGCTTGCGGGCGCCGGCGTTCGTCGTGCCCTTGGCGTTGGGCGTCGCGGTGTCCTTCGGCATGGTGGGTGCTCCCTTGCGCTTCGAGTGCGGTACGGCCGGGCCGCGGCGGCCACGGCATGGGCCGAGGTTCGCCCGGCGGGCCGGAACTCCTTCGCGCCGCGGAGCCGCGAGGTCGCTCCGGCGAGCCGGCGCGACGCCTCGCCTCCGGGCTCCATCCGACAGGTGTGCGAGGGCATCCCACCGTTCGGCGCCTTCAGACGCTCCGGTACGGTCCCTGCTTGCCACGTGGCACGCCAAACAGCGCTCGTGGCGAGGCTTGACGGGCACTTCGAACTCCCGCCATCGGGCTCGACGCCATTGCTCACCGCATTCCTCTCGGATCTTCATCTCGGAACGCGGACGCGTGCCGATCTCCTGCGCAGGCCGGAGATCCGCGCGCGGCTGATGAGCCGCCTGCGCGGCTGTGACCAGGTGGTGCTGCTCGGCGACACGATCGAGCTGCGCGACCGTCCACTCGAGAGCGCGCTCGCGGCGGCCGCGCCGTTCCTGCGCGAGCTCGCCGACGCCGTCGACGGCGGACGTGTGGTCATCGTCCCCGGCAACCACGATCACCGGCTGGCGCTTGCGGCGCGGGAGCTGGCACGGGAGCGCCACCCGCGCGGCGCGGGGGACCTCGTCGAGCAGGTCGCGCGGGGCGCCGGAGGGCCGCTCGGCGAGATCCGCCGCCTGCTCGGCACCGACTTCACCGTGGCGTACCCCGGCTGGCGCGCCACCGACACCGTCTGGGCCACGCACGGTCATTACCTGGATGTCCACAGCGCCGCACCGACGGTCGAGTGTGCCGCGGCGATGCTGGTCGGCATCGCCCGCGGTCGCGCGTCCGCGTCGGCATGGGCCCCGGAGGACTACGAGGCCGTGCTCGCTCCGACGTACAACGCGTTCTTCCGGCTCGCGCAGCGGCCGCGCATGCACCGCGCGGCCGACAACGGCAAGGCGCTGGTGCGTGCGGTCGAGACGGCGTTGGGCATGCGGGGGACCCACGGGCCGCCGCATCGCGTACGCGGCGCCGACCGCGTCCGCGGGTCGGTTCGCCTCGGGGGTGCGGCACGCCTGGGCACCGCGCCCGGCGAGCAGGGACGGCCGGGCATCCTCCCTTTCGCCCGCGTGCTCGGAAACCTGCGCGTCGAGGCCGATCACGTGCTCTTCGGCCACACCCACCGCACCGGTCCCGTCGCATCCGACTGTGAGGCCCGGTGGCGCACGTCCAACGGCACCGCGCTCTGGAACACGGGCAGCTGGGTCTACGAGCCTGCGTACGTCGGCACGCGCGGCGCCTCGAGTCCGTACTGGCCGGGCACGCTCGTCACTGTCGACGGCTCCGGTCCGCCCCGGATCCACCGGCTGCTGGATCGGCTGTAGCAGTGGTCGGCTTACGCCGGACAGCCGGTGTGCACGGGCCTGAGAGCCGCGGCTCGCCGACGAGCCGTCCGCGCCCCGGCGGTGCGCGGCGAATCGGCCGGCGCCTCGCCGTGGCGTCCCTGGCGGCGTGTTGGCTTGGAGCAGGCGCGGTAGCGGTGGCCCACCCCGACTCGCGCCCGGATCGCGCTCGGGTAGGTGCGCGCCTCGGCACGCCGACCGCACAGCCGCACTTTCCGATCCGTGCGGCGTTCTACTACCCCTGGTTCCCCGAGGCGTGGCGGCAGGGAGGGATCTACCCCTACACCCGCTACCGTCCCTCCGCCGGGTTCTACGACGGTTCGAACCCGAGCACCATCCGACGGCAGATCCGTGCCATGACGTACGCGCGGATCGAGGCGGGCCTCGCGTCGTGGTGGGGGCGCGGAACGCGCACGGACGCGCGCATGGGCACCGTGCTTCGGGTCACCGGTGCCATGCGGAGTCGCCTGCGGTGGGCCGTGGTCTACGAGCCGGAAGGATTCGCCGACCCCTCGCCGGCGCAGATCACCGCCGACCTCTCCTACATCCTTCGGCGCTACGGCCGCAATGGGTCATTCCTTCGTATCGCTGGACGGCCGGTGATCTTCGTCTTCGCCGGCTCGACCGACGGTTGCGACATGGCGACGCGGTGGCGCCAGGCCAACCACGTCGGCGCCTATGTCGCCCTCAAGGTGTTCCGGGGGTTCGAGCGCTGCCGCTCGAAACCCGCCGCCTGGTACCAGTACGCGCCCGCCGTGGCGACCGACGCGCAGCGCGGTCGATCGTTCGCAATCAGCCCCGGCTTCCACAAGGTAGGTGAGCCGGTCCGGCTGCGCCGTGACCTTGCGCGGTTCCGGCGGAACATCCGCGCGATGGTCGCCTCACGGGCGCCGTGGCAGCTCGTCACGACCTTCAACGAGTGGGGCGAGGGGACGGCGGTGGAGAGTGCCGTCGAGTGGCGGAGCGCCAGCGGACACGGGGCGTACCTCGATGCGCTGCGTCACGACGGACGCCGCCGGCGAGCGATTTCGCGACCTCACTGAGCCCGGCTCGCGCCGCTCGCCGCTCCCGCGTAATCCAATGGACAAATTCCGTGCATTTTCTCCATGGTGATCGGTGATTCGGGTACGGTCGGCTCTGCCCGCATGGTCACACCAAAGGGGGGAAACCATGCAGAGCTCCGACGGCCCGGCTCCCGCGCCGGTTCATGCGCGTTTCGCGCTTATCGGTTGCCTGATCGCGCTCGCATGCGCCGTACCCGCTGCGTCTGCGCAGGCGGCGACGTTCCCCGCGGTCGCCGATTCGTACGTGGACGCGTCCGCGCCGACCGCGAACTTCGGCACGGCGACGACGCTCCGGGTCGACGGCTCGCCGGTCGTGACGACGTATCTGAAGTTCGACGTCAGCGGTCTGCCGACGCCGTCGTCGGCCGCGCTCAGGATCGTCGTGTCGAACACGAACGTCGCGGCGATCACCGTCCACAGGGTCGCGAACACGAGCTGGGGTGAATCGACGATCAACGCGAGCAACGCCCCGGCCGTCGGGCCGATCGTCGCGTCGACCGGGAAGGTCCAGGCGGGAACGTCGTACACGCTCAACGTCTCGTCTGCCGTGACCTCGAACGGCCTGGTGAGCCTGGCGCTCAAGACGGTGAGCTCGGCCGCGATCTCGATGTCGAGCCGCGAAGGAGCGAATCCGCCGCAGCTGCTCGTCCCGGCGCCGGCGATGCCGTCGTCCTTCGCCGTCTCGCGCCAGGGCAGCACGTACGTCGCCGAGGCCGCGACCGGCGCGACCTATTCGGGGTCGCTGAAGTTCGCGGTCGAGAGCGCGGTCACCGACCTGAACCGCGCCGGCGGAGGCACCGTGCGCTTCGGGAGCGGGACCTTCGATCTCGGCGCCAGCCATTTCGAGCTGAACGACATCGTCGGCATCGCGTTCGAGGGTCAGGGAATCGATACGACGACGATCGTCAACAACGAGAGCGCCGCCACCGACACCGAGGTCTTCGACGTGACCCGCGCGGACCGGATGGCGATTCGCGACATGACCGTCCGGTCCGGCGGTCCAGCGCGTTCCACCAGCGATGCGATCGACTTCGACTCGGGCAACGACTCGACGGTCGAGCGGGTGAAGGTGACGGAGTCACGCGGCCGCGGGATCGTCTTCGACGGCAAGGACATCACCGGCGGCGTCGTGCGGCGGGCGGAGAACAACGTCGTCCGCGACTGTGTGGTCGACGGCGTCCCGAGCGACGGGATGGAGCTGCTCGCGGCCAGTCACAACACCATCCAGGGCTGCACCGTGACGAACACGGGCGGTCACGGGATCCAACTGGTGAAGGGATCGCCGAGCGCCTCGCAGCCGAACAAGAAGCCCATCGGCAACGTGATCGCGGGCAATCACGTCGACCAGGCCGGCATCGATGGGATCAACGTCACGAGCGCCGACGACACCCAGATCACGGGCAACACGATCCTCAACAGCTCCGACGACACGTCGGGTCGGGACGGCATCCGCATCACGTCCTCCGACGCGATCACGTGCGACGACAACTCCGTCTCGGACAACACCGCCACGGACAACCAGGTCACGAAGACACAGCGGTACGGGCTGCACATCGCGAACGCGCTCTGCCACCGGACCGTCGTCTCCGCGAACAACTTCGCCGGCAACCTCACCGGCGAGATCCTCGACCAGGGCACGGACACGCAAGTCGGTACGCCCGCTCCGGACACGGAGGCTCCGACGACTCCCGGCGGAGTGACGGCGACGGCGGCGTCGTCCAACCGCATCGACGTGGGCTGGTCGGGCTCGACGGACGACGTCGGTGTCGCCGGCTACACGATCTACCGGGACGGGGCGTCGATCGCCACCGTCGCCGCGGACGTTCGCAACTATCAGGACACGTCGGTCGCGCCGAAGACCACGTACAGCTACACCGTCGACGCCTTCGACGCCGCAGGCAACCGGTCGGCGCCTTCCGAGGCGGCTTCGGCGACGACCCCGCCGGCCACGCCGCCACCGCCCACGGCGACGTTCACGTTCACGCCCGTCGCCGACGCCTACGTGGACGAGGCGACCCCGACGACGAACCGGGGGACGGCGACCACGCTGCGCATCGACGGGTCCCCGCTCGTGCGCAGCTACCTGATGTTCGACGTGCAAGGACTGACCGGGTCGCCGACGGGCGCGGTGCTTCGCGTCTTCGCGAACTCAGCGTCGAGCACGGGGCACGAGGTGCGGAGCTCGGCGGACACGTCGTGGACCGAGGGCGGCATCACCTTCGCCACCGCCCCCGCGTTCGGCGCCGTCGTCGGTGCCTCCGGCTCGTTCACGGCGGGGCAGTACATCCAGGTCTCCGTGACGCCGCTCGTGACGGGGAACGGAGCGCTCACGTTCGTGTTGACCGGGCCGGGAGCGACCGCGGTGAGCTACGCGAGCCGCGAGACCACCGCCAACCCGCCCCAGCTCGTCGTCACGACCGGTTGACAGCGGGCTCGTTCAGGGGCGGCCGCGGCAGCGGCCGCCCCCGAACGCTGCACGCCCGTCAGCTTCCCGGATGCAGGAGGCCGTGCAGGCAACCGTCGTAGACGCGCGTCTGGAACGCGCGCTCGTACGCGCCGGCGAAACGCCGCGCGACGAGCTCCGCGTCCCGTGGGAGCCGGTACTTGTGCGCGAGATGATCGATCCCGACGCCCCCGCACGTCTCGACCGCCGAGTCCACGTCTTCGTCGCTGCGCGCCTTGACGTGGCTGGCGCGTACCGCGCGGGAGGACCCACCCTGGGACGCGTATCGGGCGTCCGGAAGCGCCGTGCGCGTGCGCAGCTCGCCTCCCGGTGCGACCTCCGAAGCGAGCGAAGGGACGAGCCCGAGCGCCACGAGGACGGTGAGCATCGTCAGACCCTTGTGCGCGTGGACGAACCCCGAGATGCCCCTCCCGGCCGGCGCCGGCTCCTCGGCCGGCGGATCGCGCACCGCGTGAAGGGCCAGCGGCCGTTCTTCACGCATCGTTGACGGCCGCGTCGGGTACATCCCGTACCATCCGGAGCGGAGCAAGCGCACCGCCCAGGGGAACGTGATCGAAGACCAAGCCAGGGAGCCGTCGCTCCCTTCGCTGCCGGCGGCCCCGGACCTCATGGCCCCCGTTGCGGGCTTCCGCGACTGGCGCGTCACTCAGGACGGCCTCTGTTCGCCGCGGACCGGAGTCCGATGGGTGACGCGCGTCCTGCACGCCGAGTGCCGCCCACGGTCGGCCGACGACCTGGTGAGGCGTCCGCACCGCGCCCCGGGCCATGACTGCGGTTGCGGCGTCCACGCCTACCTCGAGCCGAGCGACGAAGCATCGAAGATCAGCTACGCCGGCGTGTCGGGGATCGTTTCCCTCTGGGGCGACGTCGAAATCCATGCCGGCGGGCTGCGCGCCGAGTACGCGAGGATCGAGGCGCTTGGTGTCTACGCGCGCTGGACGGAGCGCCAGAAGTCCGCCGTCCAGACCATCGCCGCCGCTCTCGACGTGGACATCCTCGACCTCTACGACCTGGCCGACGCCGCGGCCTCCTACGCCAGCCCGGTACCCCCGGGCCTCGTCCCCGACGGCGGTCGAAAGGGACGATCCGGCCGGCGACGCCGCGGACCCGCGCGGCTCATCATCGCGCGGAGCTGAGCGGGCGCCCGTCGCCGCCCCGGCGGCCGGTCTCAGTGACACGGCTGGGTCCCGGCGTCTGTGAACGAACGGTCCGGCTGCGCGACGAAGCGCCAGTCGTACGACGTGGGGTGCAAGTTCAGCGCGAGGACGCCGAAGGCTTCGAACGAGCGAACCTCGCTGTTCGGCTCCACCCCGCTGAAGCCGTACATGTTCCGTCCGCCCGTACCGACGATGAACTCACGGATGCCCCTGGCGGCGTCGGGGCGCCCCTGCGGATCCTGCGGGGCGAAGCGCTCGTAGTGGTGGGAGTGCCCGACGAGCATGACGTCGCCGCCGGCATCGTAGAACGCCTGCCAGAGCGGGGCCACGGCGACGGTGTCGGCGTCGGGGCGGGTTTCCGAGCTGAACAACGGATGATGCATGAACGCGAGCGCGCAGCGTCGCGGGTGCCGCGCCAGGTCCGCGCGCAGCCACCGCTCCTGTCGGCTGCCGACCGTGCACCGGGGCCCCTTCGAGACGTCGCAGTTGGAGTTCAGTGCGTACAGGCGCCAAGCGCCGACGTCGAAGGCGTAGTAGCCCTCCCGCCGCTTGCCCGCGCGCCCATCGCGCTGTCCGCGCCCGTTGAAGTAGTCGAAGTACCCGCACGCTCCGCCACACGAGCGATCGCCGTACTCGTGGTTGCCGACGGCGGGGTACGTGATGGCCTTGAACCGGCCCCAGCTCCGGCCGTAGTGCTCGCGGAAGTCGGAGAGCACGCCCCGCTCGTACTGCAGATCGCCGAGCGCGAGAACCGCCGTGGGACCCAGGCCCCGGACGATGTCGGCCGTGACCGCATCGGCGCACGGATCGCGCGCCGGCGTGTTGTCGCCGCACGCGATGTCGCCGGCGGCTGCGATCCGCGGGTCGCCGCCAACCTTTGCGGCGAGGCGGATGAGTTGCGGACCGACACGGAGAACCAGCTGGTTGCGGCCCACTCGCAGCCGATCCGCCGGGACGCTGGCCTCGACGACGCCACTGCGGGCGATGCGCAGCTGCGCGACGACACGCCGTCCGGTCTCGACGGTCGCCGCCGCGCCCGGCGGCAACCCCGTGGCGGACAGCTCGAGCCGCGTCCCGGGAGTGAGCCCGTCGGACGTGTAGCGCAGGCGGACGCCCTCCGAGGTGGCCATCTCACTCGTGACGAGCGTGGACGGTCCGTCGATCTCGAACTTCATCCGGAAGCGGCGGCCGCCCAGCCGGGCGACGACGGGAACCGGCAGGTGCGCGGTCGCCGGGATGCGAACCGCTTTCCGGGAGAGCCCCCGCGCGCTCGTTCGGACGCTGGACCGCCGACGCCCCACGCGAAGCTTCACCGTCGCGTCACGCGGGAGCCCCGATCCGCGGACCGTTGCCGTGCTTCCCGCCGGACCGCTCGCGGGCGCGAGCACGAACTGGGCCGCGCCCGCGTCGCCGGCCCCGCATGCCGCGACCACGAGTCCCACGACCAGAGCGCTGACGACGGTCCGGCCGGGCGGCCCGGCGTCGAGGCGCGGCCTGTGGGGAAACGGCGAGCGAGCAGGCATCATCTCTGTGTGGCGCTCGGCGTCTTCGATGCACGCATCGGGACGCGCGCGCGGAGACGCGTGCGCATGTTCGGTCGCCCTGCCACGACGAGCCCGATGGCGAGCACGATGAGGCCGCCGAATATGACCGCGAGGTCGAGATAGCTCACCACGGCCAGGTCGACGTCCTGGTCCCGTGACAGCGAGACCGGGCGCTGGAAGGAGAAGCCGGCGGCATCGACGCGAACCACGTAGTCGCCACGCGCCAGCCCTCCGGTCTCGGCGGTTCCCGAGCGTAGCGGGATGCGGGACGTGGAGCCGTCGGGGTCGGTGAGAAGCACGGCCGACCCGCTCGGATAGCCGAACAGGGCGTCGCGAGACGTGAAGCGGGCGGTGTACAGCAGCAGCGGGACCGTCAGCTCCCGGGTCCTGAGCGGGAAGAACCGCTGCTGGGCGCGGTTGACGACGTTCGCGCCGGCCACCTCGACTCGCTCGACGGCGTACTCGATCGCCTTGGAGCGGACGCCGTTCGGCACCGCGATCACGCGGCTCGCCTGGAGCTGGGCGGTCTCGTCGCCGCGGAGCGTGACCTGCACGCCGGTCCTGCTCTTGAGGCGGACGGCGCTGACGCGTGCGTCGCCGAGACTGTGTCCCTGGAGATTGACGAACCGGAGCCTGATCCTGGTGAACAGCGACAGCCCGATGACGCGGCCGCGCTCGAAGAACCCCCCGAAGCGCGCGACCATCCCCGACCGCAGCCGCGTGGTCAGGACCTTCGGCGGCGCGAACGGCAGGAAGCCGCCGGCCGTCGCGCGGGCGCGCCGGAACACGTCGACGGTCAGCGTCACCCGGCCACGCCGATCGGTGGTGTATGTGCGGCCATGGTGGCGGATCTTCACGCCGGCGGTCCTGGGCACGGTGTGCAGCGTCAGGAGGCGCGGTCCTTCCGCTGCCCTCGCGCCCGGCGGCGGCGACCCGGCGAGAGCCACCACCATCACCAGGGCGGCGAGCGCGGTGGGCACACGGAGATCACGCCGCGGCATTGGACCTCTTTCGCCGACCGATCACCCACACGGCGACGAGCCCGAACACGATGAAGCCGAGCGTGGCGGGCAGCGGACCCGGCCCCTGTCCGCGGTCGCCCTGGCTCGAGTCGAGGTCGTCCTTGGCCTCGAACCTCGTGCCCTCGACGTCGGCGAGGACCTCGAGCGCGGTGGTGCCGTACTCGTGGCTGGGCTCGATGTGTGTGTTCTCGCTGAACTCGTTCCACGAGATCAGCCCGATCACGTCGGGAGCCGAACGCTGGGCCGTATCGAGCTCCTGCCGGAGCGTGTCTCCGTCGTTCCGCGGTATCACGGTCGGATGACCGATCAGGCGGCCGTCGAAGCCGGGCGCCGCCGGCGCGAACCAGAGGCCATCGCGGTCGTGCACCGCATTGCCCATCGTGGCGAGCTTGTGGAGGTAGTTGCGCTGCCGTGCCGGATTCACCGACGACCAGTAGTACGCGTTGCCGTCGAAGAGGTTCGCCTTGCGCACGAAGTCGGCCGGGTTCCGCTCGGAGCCGAGAATACGCAGCCGGTCGCGATGGGCGGACACCACACGCTCGAGGTGGCGGGGGGTGAACGCCCAGGTCCCGGACCAGATGACGACGGGCTTGCCGAAGGCGCCGAAGGCTGGTGACGCGGCGAAATGGCGCTCGAAGCGCCGGAGGTCCATCGAGATCTTCGCGATCGGGAGCGGGCGGCGCTCGAAGTCCAGGCCCTGGTACATGATCGCCAGCTTGAAGTCCTGCTCCTCCGCGACGCGAACGAGCAGTGCGAGGCGCTGATCGAGCACCGGTCGGCTCTTCCAGCTCACGATGAATCCGTCGATGCCGGCCTGCTTCGCGAGGCTGATGTGCTCGCGCATGATCGACGGCTCGTCGCTCGAGTACTTCGCGAGGACCGGGAAGTCGCGCTTGGCCCGGTTCCACGAGCTCACGTTGAACCAGATGTAGTAGTAGGCCCACACGGGAGGTCTCGAGGGGGCCGCGGCCATTGCAGACGGGACGATGAGAGCCGCAAGGACGAGTGCGGCCGTCAGCGAGGTGCCGAGAGGGGAGCGAAGCCGTCGTGAGAGATGCATGGACGTCACCGAAGGAGCGGGAAGCGAGGACGAAGGCGGCGGGCCATGCGCGCGCGCAACAGTGGCCGGCGGACCAGAACGAGGCCAATGGCGACCGCGGCGCCGCCGGTGCCGAGGAGGAGCAGGTCCAGCACCGAGAGCACCTGGACGTCGACGGCCTGATGCCGTGACAGCGTGACGAGGCGCGACGTCCTCAGTCCGGTGGCATCCGACCGGATCAGGTACCGGCCGCGCGGCAGCCGTCCGAGGTGAACGCGGCCGCCGGCGCCCAGCGGAACACGCATCGTTCGCCGACCCGGGCCGATGATCTCCAGGCGCGAGCCGATCGTGCTCCCGAACAGGGCGTCGCGGCTGGCGATGTCCAAATCGAAGAACAGCAGCTCGATCGGCACCACCCGCGTCCTGAAGGGGTAGAAGCGCACCTCGCCGCGATTGACGACGTTCGTGCCGTCGATCAGGACCTCCCGCACCGAGTAGCCGATCGACTTGGACGCCAGCGAGCCATGACGCCCGTAGGGCCCGACGCGGCTGCCCTGCAGCTCGAGCGTGTCCACGCCGTGTCCGACAGCGCGGGAGCCGAGGTTGCTCTTGATGACGAGCCGCTCGACGCGCTGCGGGTCGATCGGAGCGCCGCGTGCATCTGCGAACTGCACCCGGACGCGGTAGACGAGGGACAGCCCGACCTGGATCAGCTTCGGCGCACCGTGCCACCCGAACCGCGCGAAGTGCGCCACGACGCCCGGGCGGACGGCCTTGGAGCCCACCTTCGGCGTGGCGAACGGGAAGCCCTCCGCGCTGAGGCGCCCGTTCGGGTAGGGGATGACCCGGAGGCGCACCTGCCCGTTGTCGTCCGTCATGAACGTGCGGCCCGCCTGGACGACGCGCACGCCCGCGACGCTGGGAATCGTCTGAAACGTCACGACCGTCCTCTTCCGGTGGGGCGCTGCCCCGGCACCGGCGGTCCATCCGGCGCCCAAGGACTGAGCCGTCGCCAGCAGCACGGCGAACAAGAGGACGCGGCCGCGCATCATGGATCCTGCCCGCGCCCCACCCGGACGCTGATCGACGGACCCACGAGGCGCGGCCGGCGCCGGCGCACGCGGGCCTCGTACAGCGCGGCGGCGACGATCACCAGAGCGGCCAGCCCCACGGCAGCCGAGTACGCGATGTACACCGCGGAGCGCTTCGGTTCCGGGAGGGGCGTCACCCCACGCTCGCGGCTGAGGAAGACCGCCCGGCGGGGGTCGCGCGAGAAGTCGAAAACGCGCATCAGGCTGCGCGCTCTGCGATCGCGGCTAGTCAGTGGCCGGAGCCCCCAGTTCTCTTCGATGAACTTGAGGATGGAGGTGAAGTCCATGGTCGCGTGCTCGATGTGCCCCTTTCTCGCGTAGGAGCTGACGAGCAGCGCGGGCGCGCGGAACCCGTACCCGAAGCGGTCGACCTGCGGCGGGCGTACGTGGTCGTACCAGCCGCCCCAGTCGTCGTAGGTCCACATGAAGGCCGAGGACGTCCAGTAGCGGCTTCGCATGAGCCCGTTGATGAGCGTCCGGACGAACGTCTCGCCGGCCTTGATCGACCCAGGCGGGTGCTCGCTGGAGCCCGACGGCACGACATACGACACCGCGGGCAGGGTGCCCCTCCGCAGGTCTTCGAGGAGCTCCTCGAACGGAACGATGTGGGCGAACAGCTTCGGGTTGTCGACGTAGCGTGCGTAGTCGAGGAGCGGCACCCACACCACCTGCGAGCCGCGATCCCCGAGCGACCTCGAGCGGAACGTGATCCCGGGGTCGTAGTTCTGCACGTAGAACTTCCACGAGACGCCCTTTGCCTCCAGGCGGTCGAAGATCGTGGGATCGGTGAACCCCGCCTTCGGGATGGCGTCGCCGTTCTCGTTGCCGGGTCCGCCGGTGGCCCAGAACATGTGGTTCATGACGCTGCCGCCGCCCGCGGACGTGAAGAACCGGTCAAACAGCACGTGGTCGTCGGCCACGTTCCAGTAGAACGGAAGGTCGCGGTCGTCGTAGTGGCCCATCACGAGCGGCTGGACGCGCCCGCGCTGCTGCGCCTGTGCGCTGATGAACCCGTCCATCCGGCCGCCGCGCAGCTGTCCGCGCGCCACGCGCACCGAGTGGTTGAGATCCTCGACCGCTCCGTTGCCGATGTGGAAGGGCCTGATGCACCGGCCTCCCCGAACAGTGGGATCGACCGGCATGCACACCCCGCGCGGGATGCCGTCGGCGCCCGGATACGTTCCGAAGTAGTTGTCGAAGGAGTGGTTCTCCTGCATCAACGTTATGAAGTGGCGGATCGGCGTCTTGGGCGTGGGATCGGGCCCGAGGCGATGGCGTGCCTCGGCCGGCCCCGCGTGACCGAGGCCCGCCACTGCCCCGAGGATCGCCACGGCCGCGCGCCACCTCATGGATTCACCTCGTAGATGGTGATCACGGGCTTGTGGGTCAGGCGGCCGTCCGGCGAGCGGATCGGCACGGTCTCGGTATGTGCGACATGGCCGTTGTACCGCTCGACGTAGCGGATGATCTTGCGTGCGAAGAACGGCGAGCGGTCGGCGGAGAAGGCGTCCCACACGACGTACTGGAGCTCGTTGTCGCGGATCAGCCGGTCGGGATTCCTCATCGGCTCGTAGACCGGATTGCGATGAAGTGGGTTGGGGCTGACCGAGAGCCCGTAGACCTTGCGGCGGCCGTAGTACTGGAGGATGTTGGCCATGGACGGCCCGACGGACATCATGCGGGCGCCCTCGGGTGCGTGCCGGGCGATCCAGTAGCCGGCCTCGCGCCCCCCCGGCACGCCGCCCGACCCGGCGAGGAAGGTCGAGGCCCGCGACGGCTGGACGCGCTGGATCGTGGGCACGAGGAGCGTCAACAGGACCAGGCCCAGGCCGATCGGGATCGAGCGCCGGTCGCTCAGTACCGCCACGACTCGTCCCAGTGCCGACGCCGCGCGCCGTGCTGGCTCACCCTTCAGCAGCGGCACGCTGGGCGGCGCGCTCAGCGAGCGGGGGTCCCAGTGCGCGAAGAACCGGCCGGCGAGAATCGCCACGGCGGGCGCGACGGGGAGCAGGTACTGGAAGCCCTTCACGGGGAACAGCTGGAAGAAGGCGACCGGTACGACGATCCAGGACAGCAGGAGCGTCTCGCGCCAGGAGCCGTCGCGCCGCAAGAGCCACAGTCCCAGCGCGGCCGCCAGCACCACGCCGAGTCCGATCGCCAGGGGGACCACGGCCGGATAGAACAGCCAGGTGTGGTTCGGACGCCGGAAGAGCTGCCACGCGAGGAAGTTGCCGCCCGTGCCGGTCTTACCGGCGAGCGAGAGCGCGAGCGGGAAGGCCGACACGACGACGACGAAGAGCGCGCCGGCGCCGACGAAGTGCCGCAGCCCCGTTCGCACCGCGGGCGTCAGCGCCAGGAACGTGTAGATCGAGCCGAGCAGGATCACGCTGCTCTCCTTCGAGAGGAAGGTCAGACCCATCCCGACCGCCGTCGCGTAGAACCAGGGCCGCCGCTCGGTCGCCGCATACCGCGCGAACAGATAGAGCGTCAGGGTGCTCATGAACACCATCGGCCCATCGAGCAGGATCTGCCGTGTGACGAGGACGTGGTACGGCATGACGGCCAGCAGCGCGGCGCCGATCAGTCCCGCCCGGCGCCCGTAGAGCAGCCGGCCCGTCAGGTACACCACGAAGATCGTCGCAATGCCCAGGGCGGCGGCGGACAGGCGTCCGAAGAGCTCCGGATGACCCAGCTTGAAGCCGATCGACACGGTCGTCTGGAAGAGCAGCGGATGCGCTCGGAACGTCGGGAAGTACGGCGCGAGGTCGTCGTTTCCGGCGATCGCGGCGCCCTGCCCGGCGTAGACCGCCTCGTCGCTGTTCAGGCCGACGGCGTCGATGTGCCAGACGCGGACCACGCTACCGATCGCGAGGATCGCGGCAAGCAGCAGCCGGTCCGTGCGGGGACTGGTCCGAGGCCAGACGCGTTCCGTGCCGCCGGTCCGGGGCGCGACCGCCGTCTCGGCAGCCGGCGCGACGGCTGGGGCACCGGGCGAGCCGAGCCGTTCAGGCGGCGCTGCGCCGATGTCCGCCTGTGGACCAGCCGCGGCGGTGGCGAAGTCGCGGACGATGATCCGCCCACGACGCCTGAGCCGCCGGGGCGGCGCGTCGGAGCCACCGATCAAGATCACGCCACGATGGCGCTGGGCAAAGCGCCGGAGCCGGCCGCTGCGTTCGGCCCGGCCGCGTCCCGAATCGTGGGCACCAGAATCGAGCGGCCCGGCGTAGGCCGCCTCCAGGGTGGCGCGCCGTCGGCGGAGCGTGCGCCGATGAAACGCCCAGAGAGCGGCCGCCTGGACCAGCATGGTGAGCGTGAATCCGACGAAGAACCATTCGAGGGAGGTCAGCGGCGGACGCGTTGCTCCACGATGGGCAGCGGCGCCGGGGGCGCGGCTCGCCACGAGAGCGGTCGTCCGCCCGTGCGCCCGTCGCGCGGAAGAACGGTGGCCGGTCGGGACCGGGGCCGCCCCCGCCATGCCGGCGGGAACCGACCGGTCCGACCCGACCGGCTCCGTGGCTACGTGGGTTCCCTGTGCCGTGGCTGCAGTTGGAGACAGCGCCCAGCCGAGGACCAGCGTGAGCGGCAGGATCACGCCGCCGCGCCGCCGCGCCGCCGCGCCTTTCCCAGCGTCACCGCGTCTCCGGCGGGGCCGCCACCTCGGCGATGCCTGTGGCTGTGGCATGGCCGCTCCTCTCAACGGTGGCGGGGAACATGGTGTGCCAGTTCCGCTCGGGACTCCGGAGCAGGTGAGTGGGCTTGCCGTCCAGCGCCGCCTCGATGATCCCGCGCTCGGTCTCCCGGAGATTCCTGCCGTTGGACGAGTGCAGCCACCGCTCGATGGCCGGGTATGGCGGGAAGCCGTAGGCGTCGTCGCAATTGCTCAGGAGGGTGTCGAGGGCCTCCTGGGGCGAGAGCAGCTGCGACCCTTCGTCCCCCTCCCGCTGGATGACGGCCATCCCCGTGAGCCGGGCCTCCGGCGCGATCGCCACGTGCGGCACCAGTCGGTCCACCTGGTACTTCGGCGGTGGCACGAGGATCTGCACAACGGCGTTGATCGTTGCCGCGGGCAACCCGGTCTTGGCGATGACGAGGCCGAACAGGCGGCCGGAGCGGGAGTGTAGGCGGCTCTGCAGCGGGAGCGCCAGGCGCTGGCGACGCGACAGGAGCGGCGTCTTCACCGCCGAGAGGGTGTGCCGGCTGATCGTCAGCGGCTTCGGATAGGTCATCACCCGACCGTCGGGCGCGACGAGCGTGAGATCGTCGGAGAGGAACGAGAACGGGAGGCTGTCGAGCGTCTTGAGGGCGGTGGTGGTCTTGCCGGTGTCGGTCTTCGCCGTGATGAGGAACCCGTTCTCCTCCGATGCCATGCACGCCGCGTGGACCAGCGCGAAGCCCCGCTGGACGAAAGCCCAACGCAGCACGGGCTCGACAGCGTTCGTGTAGAGCACGTGCGGCGAGCGGCCGAGAAGCGGCGAGGCGACGATGTCGATCCGCTGACCGAACTCGATCTCGGTTGCGAAGCCGAAGTTCCGGAGCACCTCGGCGTAGTGGATCTTCGTCCGGTCGCCGTCGAGTTCGACGGCGCCGATGCCCTTGCCTCGCACCCTGCCGAGCCGTAGTCGGACGGTGGGATCTGCGATGCCGTCGTCGACGCGAAAGCGCTCGAGCTCGGGAAGCACGGCGTCGGAGACGATCGTGACGATGCCGTGCAGGTCGTACTGGAACGTGACCGTGTCCCCGACGCGGCGCCAGATGTACGTATCGGCGACGCCGAAGCGGATGAGCGTCAGCGTGACGAGGGTGACCACGTTGCCGACCAGATGGTTCATCCCGAACCCGGTGACCAACAGGTAGAGGAACGGGATGCGCAGGAGGAGCGCGATGTTGTTCATGCCCACGAACGCGCCCGCCCGCTGTGCCAGCGACCACCGCCAGCCACCGCCGCGGAAGACGAACCTTTCGGTCAGCACGAAGTTCCAGATGCTGGAGCCCTGCGTCGCGAGGACCGCCCCGACCACGTACCAGAGGCCGACGACGTCGGCGAAGAACGCGAGGAGCAGTGTGTTGACGAGCAGGCCGCTGGCGCCGACCACCCCGAAGCGCCCGAAGCGCGCCGTGAGGTCCCTGAAGCGGAGCTGCCAGAGCTGGCCGAGGTAACGCCCGCCCTCGGCGAGCGAGGCCTTGCTCTCGCCGCTGTGACGGAGCCCGAACTCGAACGGCACCTCTGTCGCGCGCAGGCCCCCGCCGCGCACCAGGATCTCGAGGAGGATCTTGAACCCACGGGGCTTGAGCGCATCAGGATCGACGGCCGAGCGGCGCAGCATGAAGAACCCGCTCATCGGGTCGGTGATCCCGTGGAGCTGTCGGGCGAACAGCCCCTGCGCGACGCGGGTCGAGGCGAACGACAGGAATCGCCGGGCACGTCCGAACTCGTCCGCGTGCCCGTCGTGGCAGAAGCGGCTGGCGACCACCACGTCGACGTCACCACGGCCGGCGCGGGCGACCAGATCGCCGAGGACCTCCGGCGGGTGCTGCAGGTCGGCGTCCATGACGCACACCCAGGACGCCGACGCGACGCGGATACCGTCGACCACGGCTCCGCCGAGGCCTCCCCAGCGCGCCGACCCCGTACGGTGGATGAGTCTTATGTCGACGTCATCGCGGCGAAGTTCCGCGATCGCGGCGTCCGTCCCGTCCTCGGAGTCGTCGACGAAGACGATCTCGATCGGATGGTCGGGCAGCACGCGTGCGAGCCGATCGACGAGCGGGCGGATGTTCCCCCGCTCGTTTCGCGTCGGAACGACGACCGACACGACCGGCGCGGTCGCGCCGCGGCGCGCCGGCGTCGCCCGGGCGGTGATGGTGCTCGAGGTCTCCATGAGTTCCCCTCTGTCTGGGAGATCTCCGCCGCAGTCCGCCGACGGGCGCCGGACGGGCCGGCACGCGGATCAAGGTCGGCCAGCGGGCGGCGAAGGGCCTGGGTACGGGCCGTCCTGCGACTGCCGTCGCGGCGGCCGGCTGCAGATCACTCGGACGATCCCGGCACCGAGCGTCGTCTCCGGCGCGGCGGCCCGCGCCGGAGAGCAGATCTCCCATCCCCACTCCCAACTGTTGGCTTCTGTCGCCTCGCGGAGGCCATGAGGGGGTTCCGGATACTCGGAACGGCACCACTGGGCGACGGTCCGACCATACTCCGCGCTGCCAGCACTGTGGGTATTTCTGGGCGTTGCGGTAATGCGCATAACGCCGCTGGCCGGTGTCAAAGTCGCGCCGACCGTGCGGGCGGGGGCGCCGGACGGCGAATCGGGCCGCCGTGACAGGCGCCGAAGCCGCTGGCCCGGTGTCGTCCGCCGCGTTCGCCGGCAGCCGGCCGGGGCGACGCCGCCTCGGCGAGACGCGCGACGTACCGGAGCGCCGCACGGCCACTCGGCTAGTGTCCAGCCGCATGGCGTCGCTCGACCCGGCGCGCGCCGTCGCCGACCTCCGGACGCTGCGCGAGCTGACCGGTGACGAGCACGGCGCGCAGCGCCTCGCCTGGACCGGCACGTGGGCGCGCGCCCGCGCCTGGCTGCGCGAGCGCCTCGCCGAGCTGCCGGTCGAGGTCGACACCGACGAGGCGGGCAACCTGTGGGCGCGGCTGCCGGGCGCATCCGAGCGGACCGTGGTCATCGGCAGCCACGTCGACTCCGTGCCCGACGGCGGCTGGCTGGACGGCGCGCTGGGCGTGCTCGGCGGCCTGGAGGTCCTGCGCGCCATCGCCGCGGAGGGCGAGCCGCCGGTCACGGTCGCGCTCGTCGACTGGGCCGACGAGGAGGGCGCCCGCTTCGGGCGCAGCCTGCTCGGCTCCGGCCTGGCCACCGGCGCGCTCGACCCGGAGGCCGTCGCGGGTGACGTCGACCGCGACGGCGTGACGCTCGCCGACGCGCTGCGCGAGCACGGCGTCGACGTCCGCCGCGCGCCCGCCGCCCGCGCCCGGCTGGACACCGCCGCAGGGTACCTCGAGCTGCACATCGAGCAGGGCCCGGTGCTCGAGCGCCGCGGCCTGCCGGTCGCCGTGGTGACCGGCACGGCCGGCGTCGAGCGCCACGTGGTGCGCGTGCGCGGCCAGGCCGTCCA
>Ga0126313_10000175_pt1 | contig 27726 bp, 27 predicted proteins | sample Plot105A_FD_89954 | JGI IMG/M metagenome (GOLD analysis project Ga0126313, IMG submission 89954) | Serpentine soil microbial communities from UC McLaughlin Reserve, CA, USA - Plot105A | ecosystem: Environmental > Terrestrial > Soil > Grasslands | place: USA: UC McLaughlin Reserve, Lake County...
CGCCGGGCTCAAGAATGCGCTCCGTGATGCGATCCGCAAGGACGACGACAAAGCCGTCGAGGACGGTGAGCTGACGAAGCGGCAGGCCGACCGCCTCGTCGAGAAGTTCGGGAACGCGGTCGACAAGCTCGTCGAAGGTAGCCTCAGGGGTGGGTTCGACTTCGAATTCGAGGACGATGGCGGCGAGTTCGAGTTCCACTTCCGCATCGCCCCCGAGGGCCGGATGCCGCTGCCGGATGGACAAGGGGAACCTCCCCTCGAGCCGGCGATCGTCCCGTCGATCTGAGCAGCCCTCCGCAGACGGATAACCGCGGGCGAACACATCAGCCAACGGCGACTAAGGCCGCGCCGGCAAGCGCAGTGACCCCCCCGGCGCGACGAGCGACGCTCAGTCGTTCGGCGAGCACGAGTCGGGCGAGCACCACCGTCACGATCGGATAGAGCGCACTGACTACGGCAACGATCCCAGCCGAGCCCTTCGTGGTCGCGAAGGCGACGCAGACGTTGGCTCCTGTGTCGAATGCCCCGACCGCAACGAGTACCGGCACGAACCGGACCGGCAAGCGGAGGGACGTGGAGGTCAGCGCGGCGGCGGCGAGCGCAATCGCGACCGACGCCGACCGAGCAGCGACGACCGCCCAAGGGGCGCTCTCGTCGGATCCGGCGTCGAGTCCGACGACAAAGCCACCGAACCCGAGCGCGGCGACGACGGCCAGCCCGGCACCAGCCGCGATTCGCGGAGTCCCGACGCTCGAGGGCTCATGCGAGAGAGCCACGATTCCCGCCAGGACGAGCACAATGCCGAGCCACTGGAACGCCGTCGGCGTCACGCCGCGCGCCGCGTCGACGGCGAGCGGGACCACCGGCGAGGCAGCGCTGATCGGAGCGACGATCCCCATCGCCCCGACTGCCAGGCCTCGGTAGAGGGCGGCGAGTCCGATGAGCCCCGCGACGCCTGCAGCGGCCGCCGGGAGGATCTCCGAGAGCCCAGGGAACGGGTCGCTCCCGACCCACACCCAGAGCGCGACGCCTGCAAGACCGACCGCCTGCGAGATCGCGAGCACGGCGAGGACTGCGCGGCGGCGAGAGGCGAAGCCTCCAAGGAAGTCGCCGACCCCCCAGAGAACGGCGCCGGAGAGCGCCAGCAGCGACGCCACCGAGCGCTAGTCCTCGTCGCCGACAGGCCGCGTCGCCGCTTGAGCGTCGAGCTGGTTCGTGTGGTAGAGGGCTGCGGCTGGTCGCACGTCGAAGGTGATCGTCGGGGTCGCCGAGCCGCTCGTCATCCGATCGCCGTCTCTTCGGCCAGCCCGCCCCGGACTACTGCCCAGGTCACTGGTGAAGAGGATCGATGCACCATATAATGCAAAATAATGCACTCAACGCCTCCGGTCCAGGAAGAACACAGGCGGGCGGCAGTTCCGATCGCTCACGCGGTCCGCCGTCTTCGCTCAGCGCGGTCGTGGACGCTCGACGAGCTCGCTGCACGCAGTGGCATTAGCCGTCGGCTCATCGTTCAGATCGAGCAGGCGCAGGCAAACCCGAGCATCGGCACCCTGCTCCGACTCGCAGACGCCTTTGAGGTAGCGCTCAGCGAGCTCCTGCCTGAGTCACCCACGGCAACTGCCGGCATGCGTCCCGCCAGTGAAGAGCTCCGGCTCTGGAGCGGGCCGCGAGGAGGCGCCGGCAGGCTGCTCATCAACCGCGGCCCGCTCGAGCTGTGGTCATGGACGCTCAGACCAGGCGAGTCGCATGAAAGCGAGGCGCACCACGCGGGATGCGTCGAGCTTCTCACCGTCACGACCGGCACGCTCCAGCTTGACGTCGGCGGCGAAACCTTCACCCTCACTGCCGGCGACAGTGCGTGGTTCGACGCTACTGACGCGCACGCCTACCGCAACCCGACGCGCTCGAGCACCCACTTCACGCTCGCCGTCTTCGGGCCATGAGGCCGCCGCTCGTCCGCCACGCAACCACGAGGCCCTGGCCACCGGCCGACACATCCTCTCTTGCTTGAAGCTGCTGATGCCGGCCTCCCCCGCCAGCTCGAGAACACCGGCAGTGGGGCCGTGGCTCGACCGGCTACGGACCCAACGCAAACACGACCCACGGGCGAACATCTATGAACCGCGCTGGATCGCCGGAGCGCTCCTCGGTAGTGCGGTCGCGGTCTGGATCGTCGGCAACATGGCCGCCAGCCCGTCGGCGTTCACGTTTCTCTTGTTCGTGGGCGTAACCAATGGGGCGATCTACGCCCTCATCGCACTCGGCTTTACGCTCTCGTACAGCTCGATCGGCCTGATCAACCTCCCGCACGGCTACGTCTTCATGACCGGTGCCGTCTTGTCAGGTCACCTACTCGGCGCCGCCGGAGTGGACGAGAGCAGGAGTTTCGTAAGGAACCTCCCGGCGCTGCTGATCGTGCTCCTGATCGTCATGAGCGTCTGTGGATTGTTGAGCGCCCTAATCGAGCTCGTCGCCTACCGGCCGCTGAGCAACGCTCCACGCCTCTCGCGGCTGGTTACGTCGATTGGGGTTCTCTTCATCTTGAACAACATCATCATCGTCTGGACAGGATCGAAACCCGTCGCGCTTCCAGACCTGCTTCCGAACGGAGAGGTGTTCAGCGTGTTGGGTGTCCCCTACACGTGGGACAAGTTGATCGTGCTGTTGAGCATGGCTCTTGTCCTCGCGAGCCTGTACTTCGCACTGCAACGAACCAGGTTTGGCGGATCAATTCGTGCGGCTATTCAGGATTCGGTTGGCGCGCAGCTCGTCGGTGTCAATGTCGTCCGTACCGTCACCCTCGCATTCTTCCTTGCCGGTGCGCTCGCCGGCGCCGGCGGGCTTCTTTACGCGCTGTACTTTACGAACGTCAGCTGGGACCAGGCGCTACGGCTTACGCTGATCGCCTTCACCGCTGTCGTCCTCGGCGGAATCGAGAGTTTGATCGGAGCGGTGATTGGCGCAATGATCATCGGCATCACCGAGAGTTTCGTGAATGGCTTCGGATGGTACTCGCCTGGGAGTGACTGGACGGAGTCGGTTGTCCTCTCGCTGCTCATCGTTCTGCTCGTCCTTCGACCGCAGGGTTTACTGGGCGAAGAACCAAGACTTGGGTAACTCGGCGGTGGGTCGGTGTATGCCGATGCCGATCTGACGCCACCACCTCGCCACGTCGTCGCTCATGTCGCCCGTAGCCGCTCGAGCTCCTGCTTCGGCCCACTGCCACATCGCTGAGCACCACGAAAGCGGGATGATGTTCAGCTTCAACGTCGACTAGGCGTCTCGCCTCCTCTTCGTCGGCGCCGGCCCTTGTCGTCGGTGGTCGCGCCGAGTGCGCCGAGGACGGTCGTCAGCAGGGCCGATTCGATCTCAGTTGGGGGGACCCGTTTAGCTTGGAGTTCGCCGCTGGCAGCATGGATGAGTGCGAGCAGCATCGAGAGATGCCACTGTGCCGGGAGGTCTGAGCGGAAGGTGCCGCCGCGTTGGCCGCGCTCAATCAGCGGTTGCAGCAGCTGAAGCACGGGCCGGTGGCGGCGACGAAGTTCAGCCTGCGGCAGCTGGGTGTTGATCGCGACGAGTGCGTGGTAGCGCTCGAGGTAGCGCCAGGCGGCCGTGAGTACCCGTTTCAACGCCTCGGCGGGATCGCCGCGCTCGGGCTCGGCGGCGGCGATCACCTCGGCCGCCTCGGCGATCGAGCGCTCGGTGACGGCGTCGAGCAGCGCCTCACGGGTGGGGAAGTGGACGTAGATGGTGGCGCGGACGACGCCGGCGCGGCGAGCGATCTCGGCCATGCTGGCCTCGGGATCGCTCGCCAGCGCGTAGACGGCCGCGTCGAGGATGGCCGCGACGCTGCGCTGGGCGTCGGCGCGACGACGCCGAGCGCTTGTCGTGGACGAGGTCCCGGTCGAGCGGGCTCGGGGCATATCAGTGGATTGGCATCGAGCTGGGGGCGAGCCGCAACTTTGGCAGGAAGGTGCGCGCCGAGGGCAGGACGATCAGCGCGAGCAGGGCGCCAACGCCTGCGAGGGCGCTGCCGGCGAGAAACGCATCGGCGATGCCGCCTGCAGTCGCGGTGCTGCCGCCGGTCGTGGTGGCAACGGTGACCAGCACTGCGATACCGAGGGTGCCGCCGATCTCGTGCCCGGTCGTGTTCAGACCCGAGAGCATGCCGGTCTCGTCGTGGCGCGCGCCGCTGAGGACGGAGATGGCGACGGTCGCGAGCACGGTCCCGAGGCCGAGGCCGGCGACCATCAGGCCGGGGAGCACGTCCGTGACGTAATTGCCGCCGCGATCGACACCGGAGAGCAGCAGCATGCCGGCGGCAGTGACGGCGAACGCGCCCGCCATCGTGACCCGAACGCCGAAGCGCGCAGAGAGCTGGCTGCCCAGGTGGGCACCCGCGCCTGCAGTGACGGCGAGCGGCAAGAACGCGAGCCCGGTCTCCAGCGGTCCCATGCCGAGGACGTTCTGCAGGTAAAGCGAGGAGAGCAGGAACGTCCCGAACAGGACACCGGATCCGACCAACATCAGTGCGAAACCGCCGCCGACGGCGCGGTCCGTCAGCCGCCGGACGCGCAGCAGCGGCCGCGCAGCACGGGTTTCCATCGCGGCGAAGGAAACTAGTCCCGCCAGGCCCGCCAGCCCGAAGCCGAGTGTCTGCGCCGAGGCCCAACCCACGCTGGCCGCCTGCGAGATCGCGTATACGAGCCCGGCCAGGCTGGCGGTCGCGACCACCGCCCCACGAAGATCGAGGCCGCGCCAGCTGGGCCCGTGCGCGTCCTCAGGGACGACCTTCCGCGCGGCCAGGAAGAGCGCGACGGCGACCGGGAGGTTGATGTAGAAGATCGCGCGCCAGTCGGCCAGCTCGGTCAGAACGCCGCCGAGGAGGACGCCGACCGCGGCGCCGGCCCCGCCCACGGCTCCCCAGGCGCCGAGCGCCCGGGCACGCTCTTTGCCCTCGAACGCGGTCGTGATGATCGAGAGCGCCGCCGGCGAGAGTAGCGCCGCACCGACGCCTTGACCGGCACGGGCCACGAACAGGCTGCCCGCGTTCACGGCCACGGCGGAGGCCAACGACGAGAGCGTGAACACGCTCAGGCCGACGAAGAACAACCGCCGGCGTCCGAGCAGATCGGCCGCCCGCCCGCCGAGCAGGAGCAGGCTCCCGAACAGGAGCGAGTAGCTGGTGATCGCCCAGCCGATGTCGCCGCCGCTGATGCCGAGATCCCTCGCCAGGTCGGGCAGCGCGACGTTCACTGCGGAGATGTCGATGATCACCATCAACTGCGCAACCAGCAGGACGGAGAGCAGCGCTCGACGCGAGCCAGCTGCCGTAGTGGCGGATCGTTGTCGGTGACGGTGGAGATGATGCATCTCAGACTCCTCTCAAACTCAGACGTTAGTGTCTGAGTTATTAAATCAGACACAGGTGTCTGAAGTCAAGCGTGCTGCAGGGAGCGTGCTGCGGGCGTCCGTAGCCGACACGGCGGCCGAGCTCAGCGACGGTGCGATCTGCCTCGGCGAGCAGCCGCCGACGCCCAGGACATCTCTTGCAGGAGATCGTTGGCGTCCCCAGCGACGAGCACCCGTAGCAATGCACCTCGAGTCGCGATAGCGCTCAAACCCTGTGACGATCTGACGGGCGACCAACTCATCCGGTCGCGCAAGACGCATCTAGTCTGCTACCGTACCATTTAGTCCTTAACCAGACTAGATCGGAGGAACCGAGTGGAAACCCGGACTGTCACCACTTTCCTCGAGGCGCCCAAGGAACGAGTCTTCTACTACCTGTCGCGCATCGAGAACCTGCCTCGCTGGGCGACCGAGTTCGCCCGCGAGCTGAAGTACGAAGACGGCAGGGCCAAGGTCGTGAACGGCCTCGGCGAGTTCTACTTCTCGATCGACGCCGACCCGGACACCGGTGTGATCGACATGTACGCCGGCCCCACTGAGGACGAGCTCAGCCTCTTCCCCACGCGTGTCGTCGAGCTGCCCGAGGGGCGGAGTGCATACAGCTTCACTATGTTTCAGGCGCCGGGGATGCCGGACGAGCTGTTCGAGTCCCAGTACCAGTCGCTGCTGCGCGAGTTCGACAACATCCACCGCGAGCTCTCGTGATTCGGACCGCCGGCCAGACGGAAGCTGCTCGCCGTCGTCTCTGCGACGGGCGACTGCTCTTGCGCTGATGGCGATCCTCGCCCTCCAGAACCTGATCGACGCGGCCGGCGAGGCGCGTCCGCCCGCCGGCTGCCCGGAGGATGGACGCTCGCCCCCGGCGGGCTGAGCCCGCCTCAGCTGCGGCACTCGGGGAGCCCAAGGCGGGGCTCGGCCGAGACGACCTCGGCTTCCTGCTTGCGAAGGCGACGCAGCGCTGGAACGAGCTCCTCGCAGAGCGCTTCGCCGCCGGAGGCTACGGCGATGTCCGCCCATCCTACGGCTCCGTGCTCCTGCCGCTCTTCGAGGAGGACGGGCTCCGCATGGGCGAGCTCGCGCAGCGGGCGCGCTTGAGCAAGCAGACGATGACGGAGATGGTGCGCCGACTCGAGCGCGACAGGCTGGTCGAGCGGCGCGCCGACCCGAGCGACGGTCGCGCCTCCTTGATCTTCCTCACCGCCCGAAGCCGCGGGTTCGCACCGATCGCCGCCGGTGTCCTCTGTGAGCTCGACCGCCTCGTGCGCCAGCGCCTCGGCGAAGAGCGCGTCGACGAGCTGAGGGCGGCCCTCCAAGAACTCCTCAGTCTCGGCGACGACAGCTAGCGCCAGCCGCCCTCCGCAGCGAATCATCCGTGGCCGTGCACGTCGTACAGCGCCGCGACCCGCATGCGCCGACTATGGCACGTGTCGGCCGGTTTCCGATCTCGCGATAGGGTCGTCCGGCGTGCTCGACCACGTCAGAAGGACACAAGGATCGAAGCTCTATACGAGGGCGAGTGAAGAGATTTCAAATGGCACCGTATGACGGAGTCTTATTCGACCTTTTCAGCGGGCTTCTCAACTCGCAGCCGGCCTACGACGAGGTCCCCGGCAGCGCCGCGCTGGACAGTCGCTGGCGGAGCGAGCACAGCCGCCTTTCTTATTTGGCAGGTGACTATCGGCCGCATGACGACCTCGTCGCCGAGGCGGCCAAGCGAGTCGGTCTTTCATCAGATCGTGCACCGGCGCTTGTTGCCCGATTGGGTGAGCTCAGACCCTGGCCAGAAGCGCCCGCCGTTCTGGCCCAACTGCGCGCAACCGTGAAGATCGGCGTTGTCACCAACTGTTCGGACGAGCTTGGTCGGCGGGCTGCGGCCCAGATTGGTGTCCCCTTTGACGTCGTCGCTACCGCTGAGGTGGCGGGCGCGTACAAGCCACGCCCAGAGCCGTACCGGCTCGCGCTCGAGGCCTCGGACGTCAACGCAGCGCGCACGCTTTTCGTCGCCGGCTCTCCGGATGACATCACAGGCGCCAATCGAGTCGGCATGCCCGTGTACTGGCACAACCGACGTGGCGTAGATCTCGGCGGCCGCGCCCGGCCGCTTGTCGAGCACGATTCCCTCGCCCCGCTTCTCGACATGCTGACCGCAAGCTAAATGAGCCTCAACGCGGATTCAGCCGCCGGGAGGCACGACCTCAACGTCCCTCCCGGCGGCCTAGCGTTGTCTACAAGGGCAAGATTTTGTGGCCCACTCGTGGCCCAAACGTTCGATCGGACGATTGGCTCAACAGGGCCAAAAGTGCCTGCAAATGAGGCCGTTCCGCGACGTTCGTCGTTGCACGTCGTCGTCCCGGACTCGGCCTGTCACCGGCCGAGGTCGCGGGTTCGAGTCCTGTCGCTCCCGTCTCTTGAAGTGCCTGCAAGTCGGCACTTTACGTTGCCCAATTAGATGCGAACCTCTCCCACGCCCTGGTTCGTTGCCTAGTCAGACGAACGCCAGATGCGGCATCGAGCCGGAACGAGAGATCGCTCGTCCCGAAGCGGAACGGCGAGCAGGAGCCAGTGGCGTATCAGGCGGCTTTCGCCTCGTCGTGACTTGTTAAGCCTCGATGGCCGGTTTCGACAGGCGCCATTGCTCGTCGACTATCGCTGAACGGTTTGCTTCGAGCTCCTGGCGAGCTGCGCCGCGTTCCCGGAGCTGTTGGCGTTCGAGCACGAGCCGGTGCAGGCGCTCCAAAATGGGCTGTGTTGGATTCATTCGGGTCTCCGTGAATGGGTCGGGCGGCCGCCCCGGAGGGCGGCCGCGGGTGGACAGGAACCTTGTGTTACGCCGCCCTGCGCAGTGGTGGCACTGTCTCGGCAGTCGGAAGCTCGTCGATCGAGCTGTGCCGACGGCGGCCGGGCCACCAGGCCTTTTCGCCGATCAGAGCCGTGAGGGCGGGAACGAGGAGGCTCGAGACGACTAAGGAAGCGAGCAGGATTCCAATCGCCATCGCGAAGCCCATCTGCTTCGTCGCTTCGTCCGGGTAGAGCATGAGGCTGCCGAACGCGGCGGTAAGCGCGAGGCCGGCGGCCGCCATCGCGGGGGCTGCAAATCGAACCGCCTTGGCGGTCGCCTCGCGAATCGATCGCCCCGCGTCGGACTCCTCGCGCAGTCGCGATGCAATCAGCATGTTGTAGTCGGTCCCGAGCGCGACGACGAAGAGGTAGAGAACCACAGGGAGGCTGAACGCCACCCCCTCACGCCCGACCATGTGCTGAAAGACCAGCACTGCGGCCCCGAACGTCGCGATGAATTCGAGGCCCACGGCAAGCAGGAGGTAGGCCGGCGCGACCACGCTCCGCAGTAGCACGATGAGGATCAGCAGGATCAGCCCCGCTGCGACGGGCAGGATCAGCCGCAGATCCCGGTTGACCGAGTCGCTCACGTCGGCGAAGACGGCGGGCCTGCCGCCGACGAGCACTTGCGCTCCCGGCGGTGCGGACTCCTGGGCGAAATCCCGAATCGGCCCGCGCACGAGATCCATCGCCGCGTTCGAGTCCGCCTCGTACGCGAGCGAGAGATCGAGCTCGGCCACGCGCCTGTCAGCGGCGAACGTCGGGCCTGAGATCGCTCCGACGCCGTCGACCTTGACAAGCCGTTCCGTCAGCGGCCCCAGCGTCGCAGCCGTGAGCGGCTTGTCGTCTTCGACGAAGACCCGCACGGGGTCGGTTGCGCCGCGGGGCACGACAGCTGCGATCTCGTTCTCGACACGATTGGCTTGTGTGTCTGCCTTCTGCCCGCCGACGTCGAAGGCGAGCTTCGCCCCGACCACGCCGACCGCGAGGAGTACGAGGACGCTCGTCGTCACAGCGACGACCGCGGCCGGCCGTCGCGCAACAAGTTCCCCCAGCCGGGCAGCGGGTCCGTGCGAGCGGTCCTTCCGCCACGACTTCGAGGGCCAGTACATCGCCCGCCCAGTCACTGCCACCACGGCAGGAAAGAACGTGATGCCCGCAAGCAGCATCACGAACACGGCGATGGCGACCGCCGGGCCAAGCATCTGGAACTGCCCGAACTCGGCCAGCGCCAACGACGCGAACGCGATCACGATCGCCAGGGCGGCAGACGCGATCACCGCGCCGACCTTCGACACGGCGTGCATCGCGGCTTCCTTGCGTCCGTCGCCTGCCCGCAAGCGCTCGCGGTGGCGGAAGAGCAGGAAGAGGAAGTAATCGATCCCAATCCCGATCAGGACGGTCGTGACGAGCATGGGCGTGCTCGCTTCGAGCTTGAAGTCGAATAGGTTCGCCCCGAGCACGATCAATCCGCTGGCGGCGCCGGCGACAAGCACGACGGCAACTAGCGGAACGATCGCCGCGAGAATTCCGCGGAAGAAGAGCAGCGTCAGCAGGACGATGCCGCCATAGAGCAGCATGCCCTCCAAGCGCTTCGTCGACTCGGACTCGTCGATCTGGTCCGTGTAGGAGGCGATGCCGCCGGTGAAGGCGACGTTCAAGCCGCGAGCGTCGAAACGCGCAACCGCGTCATCACGGAACTGCTTGAACGCCTCCTGCGTCGCCGGGTCGACGACGCTGCCCTTGAAGGCGAGCGAGACGAGCTGGAACCTGCCCTCCGGGGCGACCAGCCCCGGCTGGGCTTCGACCACACGCCCCTGCTTGCGCTTATCGGTCAGGAAGTCGACCGTGTTTCCGATCTCGTCCCAATCGGGTCGAAAGCGGGTGCTCGAGTCGGCAAGGGTCGCGATCGTGGAGCGGTCCGACGCCGCGATCGGCTGCCCGTCGTCACGCTTCACGAGCGCGGTAACGGCGGTCGTGCCTTCCTCCTCGCCGAGCGCGCGCTGGGCGAGATCGGCGGCCTTCACGGATTCGTAGTCCTCGGACAAAAGCTCCTTCTGATCACTCGTCGTGACGTCGTAGAGCCAACGTCCGCTGGCGGACATGAGTGCGATCGCAGCGACGACCCAGACTGCGATCACGATCCATCGAAAGCGGACGACTGCTGCTCCTAAGCTGCTGAACATTGCTTGACCTCCTACGTCGCTCGGATTTCAGTCATGGCAACGACGATAGGAGTGCGCACCGAGCAAGTCAGGACCCGCGCAAACCCCCGGGAACTCCACCGACCCCGGGGTTCCGGCTGCGGCTTCAGGAGATCGAACGGTCGACCGAGCCGAGCTGTCGAGAGGCCTCGACGACCCGCGCCGCCATGGCCAGCTCGCCCTTTCGGCCCCAGGTCCGCGGGTCGTACACCCGCTTGTCGATGCCGCGCTGATCGGTCGAAGAGCGGGTCGAGCGCGCAGCGAAATGCTCCTCGACGGCATGCGTGAACGCGTACTGCAGGTCGGTGTCGACGTTCATCTTCACGACACCGTTTGCGACCGCAGCGCGGATCTCTTCGACGGTCGACCCGCTGCCGCCATGGAAGACGAAGTCGAACCTCCGCTTGTCGCCCACGCGCTCGGCGACAGCCTCTTGCAGCTCGCCCAGTAACTCGGGCCGCAGCCGCACGCTGCCCGGCGCATAGTGGCCATGGACGTTTCCGAACGTTGCGGCAAGCAGGTAGCGGCCGCGCTCGCCCATGCCGAGTGTCTCGGCGACCTGAAGCGCGTCCTCGAGCGTCGTGTATAGCCGCTCTTGCGAGACGTGCTCGTTGTTGATGCCGTCTTCCTCGCCGCCGACAGTGCCGATCTCGAGCTCGAGCACGACATCGATGTCGTTCGCCTCGGCGAGGAGCCTGGACGAGATCCGCAGGTTGTCCGCGAGCGGCAGCTCCGACCCGTCGAACATATGCGAGTTGAAGAGGGGTTGCCGGCCGCGCTCGAGTCGGCGGCGGCTCTCGCGAAGCAGCGGTCGAATGAAGTCGTCGACGCGCTCAGCTGTGGCGTGATCGGTGTGCAGAGCGATTAAGACCGGAGAACGCTCGGCGAGCACGTGCGCGAACTCCGCGAACGCCTGCGCACCGGCCGCCATGTTCTCGGCCGGACCCGACAGATATGCGGCGGCGCCCGTCGTGATCTGGACGATCCCGTCGGAACGCGCCTCCGCAAAGCCGCGCAAGGCGGCGTTTAGGGTTTCCGACGAGCTCACGTTGACCGCCGGGTAGGCGTATTCGCCGGCGCGCGCCGCGTCGATCATGTCGCGGTACTGCTGAGGGGTCGCGAGGGGCATCAGGAGTTCTCTAGCGACGGTAGACCGTGGCGTTCCGAAACGCGGGGGACCGTTGGAACCTCGGAAACCGCACGGTTCCTGGGGGCCGCGCCGGTGTTTTCTCGGCCGCCGGGCGGCGGCGACCATCGACGCATGACAATCACTACACACACCTCACCTCTTGCTCGCACCGAGCTTTGGCGCGAGCTGGCCCAGCAACTGCGCGTGGACTCGATCCGGGCAACCGCGGTCAGCGGGTCGGGTCACCCGACCTCCGCGATGTCCGCCGCCGACCTGGTCGCAGTGCTGGCCGAGAAGCACCTTCGCTATGACTTCGAACACCCCGACCAGCCGAACAACGACCACCTGATCTTCTCGAAGGGCCACGCCTCGCCCCTTCTCTACGCCCTCTACTCGGCGGCCGGGGCGATCAGCGACGAGGAGCTCCTGACGATGCGGCGCTTCGGCAGTCCCCTCGAGGGGCATCCGAGCGCAGCGCTCCCGTGGGTCGACGTCGCCACCGGCTCGTTGGGCTTCGGCCTCCCCGTCGGTGTCGGCGTCGCTCTGGCGGCAAAGACCATCGATCCTCGCCCCTACCGCGTCTGGGTGCTGGTGGGCGACAGCGAGATGGCCGAGGGATCGGTCTGGGAAGCGTTCGAGCACGCCTCCTACTGGCGGCTCGACAACCTGACCGTCATCCTCGACGTCAACCGGCTCGGGCAAAGCGGCGAGACGATGCACGGCTGGGACGCCGAGTCCTACGCCGACCGCGCCCGTTCGTTCGGCTGGGAAGCATTGGTAATCGACGGTCACGACCTCGACTCGATCGACGAGGCATACGTCGCAGCGATTGCAACAAGCGGCCGACCGACGGTCATCGTCGCGCGCACCCGCAAAGGCAAGGGCGTCGCCGCGGTCGAGGATCAGCCCGGCTGGCACGGCAAAGTCCTGGACGACACCGAGGCCGCGATCGCCGAACTCGGCGGCCGGCACGCAATTCGAATAGAGATTGCCTCTCCGCCGGTCGACCCACCGCCGCGACGCTACGCCGTCGATCAGCCGGCGCTACCCGCTTACGAGGTCGGAACTCGGACGCCGACGCGACGCGCCTATGGAGAAGCTCTCGCCGCACTCGGAGGAGCCCGCGACGACGTCGTCGCGATGGACGGCGAAGTGTCGAACTCGACCTTCTCCGGCCTCTTCGCCGATGCGCACCCGGACCGGTTCATCGAGATGTTCGTCGCCGAGCAGCAGATGGTCGCCGCGGCGATCGGCTTCGACGTTCGTGGCCTGACGCCATTCGCCTCGGCCTTCGCCGCCTTCTTCAGCCGCGCCTATGACTTCATTCGCATGGCGGCGATCAGCCGCGCCTCGATCCGCATCGCAGGCTCACACGCCGGTGTCGCCACGGGCGAGGACGGCCCGTCGCAGATGGCGCTCGAAGACATCGCGATGTTCCGAGCCGTCCACGGCAGCACCGTCCTCTACCCGAGCGACGCGAACCTGACGGCGAAGCTCGTCGCGCTGGCTGCGGACAACCCCGGCATCACCTACCTGCGCACCACACGCGCGGACACGGAGGTGATCTATCCGGCCGACACCGAGTTCGAGATCGGCGGCAGCCGACTAGTGCACGCCACCCCGCACGACGACGTCACGATCGCGGCGGCCGGAATCACCGTCCACGAGGCGCTGGAAGCCGCAAGGCGACTCGCCCAGGACGGGATCAGTGCCCGCGTGCTCGACGTCTACTCCGTGAAGCCGATCGATCGGCACGCGTTGCTCGAGTCGTTGGCCGCAACAGACGGGCGCCTCGTGACGGTCGAGGACCATTGGCCGGAAGGTGGACTTGGAGACGCCGTCCTCGCCGCGCTCGCAGACTCTGGTCTGCCCTTGCAGGCGGTCAAGCTCGCGGTTCGCAATCTCCCCGGCTCCGGACGGCCCGCCGAGCTGTTGCATGCCGCGGGCATCGACGGCGACGCGATCGTTGAAGCGGTCCATTCCCTTCTCGACTCCGTGGCAAGGAGGGAGGCCGCATGAGCCGTTACCCGCGCACACAGCCTGAGCCGAGCTCGTGGTGGCCACTGGTCGCGATCGCTCTCGGAGCCTTGGGCAGCCAGGCGCTTCTTGCCGTCCACCTCGTACTCGAGGCCGCCGGCGCGAACCCCTGGCTGTGGACGCTTATGGCTGTTCCCGGCGTCATCTTCTTCGCCGCCGGGCTCACGGTCGCGATGGGATCGGGCGTCCCCGTCAGGGAGCGGCTTGCGACCATCCCAGCAGCCCTCCTCGGCTACTCGCCGCGCCGATAGCCGGCGCGCCGCTGCGCCACTCTGGCGGTCAGACGGAGTCGTCTGCGGCGGCTGGGCGTGTTGGTAGGACCGGCAGCGGCTTAGGGCGTTCGATGGGTCGGAGGAGCGCGGAGAGGACGCGCGCGGAGTCCCTAATCGGCCGGAATGAGCTTCGCTCTCCTCCGTAAGTCGCCGGTATCGGCACCCACGCGACGTCGAGGCCGGCGACGAGGGCGGCTTTGAGCTGTCTGCTCTCGGCCTCGTAGCCGTCGCCCGCAAGTGGAAGGTCGAGCGCACGCCCGCTTAGGAGACGCATGCCCGACTGCGTATCGCGCACGGGTCGTCCCGTTGCCAGCTCAAGCAGTCGTTGGCTGACCCGGTTCGCGACCCGGCGCTGCCACGGCATTGCGCCGAGGTCGGAAAATCGGTCGCCGATCACGAGCTCGACTGTCGAGCCTGCGGCGACGAATGCTGGGACGGCCGCCGGTGGGTGCTGACCATCGGCGTCGATGAGAACGAGGGCGTCGGGCTTAGGTGTCCGGTCCAGCGCTGCCGCGATGCCTGTGCGGAGCGCTGCACCCTTGCCGCGCCGCTTGCGATGTCGGACGAGCTCCACTCCCGAGTCGGCGACGATTCGCTGCAGCTCGCGAGCGACGCGGGGATTCGATCCGTCATCGACGATCGTCAGGCCTTCGACCTGGCCGAGGAGCTCCTCGACGAGCGAGCGTACGGGCACGTCGTCATAGCTGGGCATAACCGCCCAGACGCGCGTCGGCACGAGGGCGATGGGCGCGACGGTCACCGTGCGCTCCGCAGCGCGTGGGCCCCGCGCGCCGCCTGCACGAGGAGCGAACGGGCAGCCAGGGCGCTTCCATAGCCGAGCGCTGTGCCGGCGATGACGTCAAGCGGGAAGTGTGCGCCGAAGACGACGCGCGTGACGGCGTTCAGCGCGACGTAGGCGAGCAACGGGGCGCGGATCTTGGGGATCGCGAACCAAGCCGAGGCAGCGAGCGCTGTGACGACGGCCATGTGGCCGCTCGGGAAAGATTCGATCGCTGCCCAGTTGTGCCCGTAGGCAAGCGTGATCTCCCCCGACTCGAAGACCTCAGAAGGCCGCGGCCGGTCGTAGGCCGCATACACGGCCTGGAGGAGAACGAAGGCGAGCGAGACGGAGCCGAGCTCGAGCGCGAGCACGCCGCGGAGCCGACGAGGTCGCATCAGGAGAGCTGCTCCGAGGGTGGCCGAGGCAAGGATCGCGTAGTTGCGAGCCGGCTCCTCCAGCAGCTCGAAGAGGAGCTCCGGACCGGGGCCGAGCGCGTTCACCCAGCGAAAGAGCGTCTCGTCCACGCGCTGGAGATCGGTGCCGGCGGCGAGCAGCCCGGTCGCGAGCACGAGCCCGTACAGGGCCGCCAGAGATCCTGCCCAGCGGAGAGCCCAACGACGGAAGCAGACCCCGACGAGGGGCACGAGACCGACGAGCGTCACAGCCCCGCCGAGGAAGAACAGCGCGCGATAGCTCTCGGTGACGGCGATCAGGCCCCCGGCGAGCGGCAAGGCGAGAGCCGAGGCGATCGCCCGAACCGAGAAGAAGAGCGCCGTATACGCCCCCGCCTCCCCGGGCGGAATCATCGACGCGAGGACGGGGAAGCCGGCGGTCGAGACGATCCCGAAGCCGGCGGCTGCCGCGACGAGCGCGGGCGAGGAAACAAGGAGGTTCGTGCTCAGCGGGACCGCAAAGAGCCCGCCGCCCATGAGCGCGACGCCGATTAACAGCATCGGTCGGAGCTGCTCCGGCCGCTTTACCCGCCCGGATCCGAACACCGCAGCGGCCGTAACGAGGCCGAAGCCGGCCAGAACGAAAGCGGCCCGGGCCGGCGTCAGCCCGAGCACGTGGTCGGCATAAAGGACGAAAAAGGCCGGAAGCGCCGCGTACCCGAGTACCCAGAGCACCTCCGCGAGGAGCAGCGAGCGCACCCCCGGCCTCGTCGCGGCGACGACGTAGTGGCGGAGCGAGCGGCCCTCTTCCGTCTCCGGCCTGGGCGCGTCTGGCTCCTCTACTCGGGCCAGTGTGGGCAACGTGAGCAACGGCAGCAGGACCGCCGCGGCCGCGAACGGCGCCCAGAGCGCGAGCCCCATGAGGGCCCCGCCTGCAGCTAGACCGAGCAGACCGCCGACGAGTAGCGCAAGCTCTTGGGCGCTCGTCGCCCGCGCCCGCTCGCCGCTGGGAAAGAGCTCCGCAACGAGCGCGCGATGCGCTGTGGTGACCGCGTTCAAACCGGTGTACACCGTCGTGGCGAAGACGGCGAGCACGAGATAGGAGGACGACGAGCCAAGCGCAATCGCCATCAGGCCGCCGGCCGTCAGCGCGCTCCCACCGAGGACGAACGGGAGGCGGCCGCCGGCTCCCCGTGCGCGCCTCCGGTCGCTCCAGTAGCCGACGAAGAGTGGGACGAGAAACCCGGCGCCCGCGTTCACGAGCATCACGAGGCCAATCAGCCCGGGTGCGTTCTCGATCCGGTCGAGCAGGACCGGCAGGTACGTGGTCGTGACTGCTCGCCCCACGCCAGCGCCCACCGCGGCCGCCGCGAAGGCGACCAGGTAGACGCTCCCGCGCCCGACGCGCCGGCGGCGAAGAGACCGACTCGAGGTGAGAGCGATCGCGCTCATCGTCCCGGAGCGACGATTCGCAGGGCGCCGGGGCGAATGGTCAGGTCGACGGTGTCCGAGCCGAGCTCGAGCGTGTCCGCGATCACCGGCGAACCGCCTCCCGGGGCAACGCGGACGCGGCGCGCGCGGCGCCGGGTGATGACGCGTAGGTCTCGGCCGCGACGGAGCGCCGCCAGTGCGGCCACAGTGTCGAGTCGCCCGCGCGTGTGGACTGCGACGACGTCCATGAAGCCGTCGGAGGGATCTGCTTCGGGTGCCACTGCGAGGCGCGGTCCGTAGAACGGGAGGTTGGCGGCGAAGAGCTGACCGAGGGTTGCGAGCTCACCTTCGCCGTCCAGCTCGAGCGCCATGCGAACGGGGTGGAACTCCGTGATCGCGGCGAGACCCGCGGCCACGGCGGCGCGCACGTCCGTGGAGTTGACGCCGCCGTAGCGGGTGCGCGCGAGAGCGTGAAGGCCGACGCTGACGCCTTCGACCACGACGACGCGGCTCTGTGCGCTGCGCGCTTCGATCGCGTCGAGCAAGCGAGCACGGCCGCGGACGGCGAGCTTCGCAGCCGCCGCCAGATCGACCGGCAGGCCGAGCGACCGAGCGATGTTATTCGCGCCGCCGACGGGCAGCAGCGCGATCTCGGCAGCCAGCCCCGGCAGGTTGGCGAGCCCGTGGACGGTCCCGTCTCCGCCGAGCAGGACCAGGCGCCGGTCAGGATCCGTCGCGACGGGTGCGAGCTCTGCGGCGCCTTCGGTCACCCGAAGCTCGACCCTCGCCCCCTCGGCGCGAAGCGCGAACGCGAGCCGCGAGGCGAGCTCGGGCTGCCGCCGCACGCCAGACGCGTTCGCGTTGACGACGAGGATGATGTCGCCCCCAAGCGACGGGTGGACACCCGGCCTTAGCGCAGCTGATTGCAGGGACGGCGCTGTCATCGCCAGCCGCCCTCCGCAAGCTCGAGCCTCGGTGGAGCAAGCACGTCGAGGCAATCGACGGCGCTTCGCAGTGCTGACTCGTCGAACAGGTAGGGAACCGCGTTGGGGATCCTCATCCCAGACTCGTCGAGCGCTCGTATTCCCGATGAAGCTTCGAGCAGGTAGCGGATCGCGATCTGGTGGGTGACCACGAGAGCGACCTCACCTGGGCGCTCGACGAGCCGGCGCAACGCGTCGGCGTAGCGGCGGGCTGCATCGTCCAGGCTCTCGCCCAACGGGAACGGCTCGCTGCGATCGTGGTTCTCCTTCCATGCCCAGTAGGCGCGGATCGGTGCACCGTCGAGTGCGCCAAGCCGAACCTCGTCGAGTCCGGGCTCGACGACGAACGAGATGTCTCGGCCTCGGAGAGCAAGCTCGGCCGTTTCGCGGGTCCGTGGCAGACGGGTGTGGACGGCGAGGTCGATCTCGAGGTTGCGGATCTGCTCGCCGAGTCGCCTCGCCTCTCGTCTCCCACGCGGCGAGAGTCCGACCGGGCGAGACGGATCGCTGGACAGAACCTGTGCAGCGTTCATCGACGACTCGGCATGGCGGGCGAAGACGAACTGGCGCATCGGTTACCCGGCTCGAGCGCGGTGGCTCATACCGCGCCCTCCAGCGCCACATCGATCAGCTGGAGCGTGTCGATGAGCAGGTCGTCCTGGCGCTCGACGAGGTCGAGCGTCCTGATCGCCTGGAGCGACCTATGGATCAGGACGAGTTCACGAAAGCCGAGCTTCAGCTCGATTGTCTCGTCGTCGCGCATCGCCCACGACGATTCCGTCCGTACCGGCGGCGACGTGAGAAGCCGCAGGCGAGGACGGGACGCCGAATCCGTTGCGCGACGCTCGAGGGTTTCGATGCTGCTCATGCCGCCGGCGCCGGCGCGAGCGTCAAGGCCGGCCGGCTGGTGCCCTGCACGTCATCGGCGCTCTGCTTTGCCGACGCCAGCTCGTCCTCGTGCGTAACGGCCCACTCGTACAGCACCATCAGTGGCTCTGTCAGTTGCCACCCGAGCGGGGTGAGCGTGTACTCGACCCGTACCGGAATGTCCGCGTAGACGTGACGCGAGACGATGCCGCTCCGCTCGAGCTTGCGCAGCGTCGAGGTGAGCACCTTCTTCGAAAGGCCCGGGATGTTGTCGACCAGCCGGGCGTGGCGGCGCATCCCGCTGGCGAGCAGAAAGATGATGTCGACGCTCCACTTCGGGTCGAGCAGGGCAAGCGCCTCGCGGGTGCGCCCGATCATCTCGAAGTCCTCGAGCCGCGCGCGCCTCCGCTCCACTCGCGGCAGGCTTGCGGGCCCCGGCAGATTCGGCAGTTCGCTGACTGACATCTGCAGTCGCTCCTTCATCTCGTCGACTCTTCGGACCGACCAGCGCTGACGTATGCGTCGCTCGCCGCAGCCTCGGCCCAGGACGCAAGCAGCGCGTCGTCGTAGGGCACGCCCCTAAACGCGGCATGCGCGTACGGGTGGTAGAAGACATCGAGCGCCTCGTCGGGCTCGGCGGCGAGCTCGAAGTAGGCGCCCGTCCGCTCATCGGACACGGAGACCGTCAGCTCGTTCGTGGCCTCGTCCCAGAAGAGCATGACCTCGAGGCCGTCGGTCGCCCTGTGCGCGAGCTCTCGAAACAGATGATGCGCCTCGTTGTTGCCGTTCATGCTGGCTCCTTCCTTTCGCATGAGCCGCGTTTTCTCGATGCGCCGACGATCGCACCTGTACGCCCGCATGTCTCTGCGGCCAGCCGCCCAATCGAACGCCCGCCAGCGGGCTTTTTGAAGTACCGCTAGCTGCATTGCGGGCGCTTCCTCTCTAAGCGACGCTGGGCCTGTGGCTTTGCGCTGCCTGATCGTCGACGACAACGAGGCATTCCTGGGCTCGGCATCGCGCCTGCTCGAATCTCAGGGACTGCAGGTCGTCAGATGCACCTCATCCGGCAGCGAGGCGGTGCGGCTCGCCCAGACTCTTCAGCCAGACGTCGCCCTTGTCGATGTCCAACTCGGCGAGGAGGACGGCCTGGAGGTGGCGCGACAGCTGAGCGCAGGAGCTCGGTCGACGCCGGTCGTCCTGATCTCGACGCACTCGCAGGATGAGCTGGCCGAGCTGATCGCGGACAGCCCGGCCGTTGGCTTCCTGCCGAAGGCAGCCCTCAGCGCGGCAGCAATCGCCGTTCTGCTCGGCTAGCGCGCTTCCAGGAACGTCAGAACTGCCAGCACGCGCCTGTGGTCATCCTCGAGCGTCGGCAGATTCAGTTTCGCCAGGATGCTGCGCACGTGCTTCTCGACAGCGCCTTCGGTGATCCAGAGGCGATGGGCGATGCCGCTGTTGGAACGGCCTTCCGCCATCAGGGCGAGCACCTCTCGCTCTCTCGGCGTTAGCTCAGCCAGTGGATCGTCCCGTCGTCGCTGGACGACCAGCTCCTGGACCAAGGCCGGATCGACAACCGAGCCGCCGCGAGCGATCCGTTCCAGCGCATCGACGAGGTCGCCTGCGTTCATCACCCTGCTCTTGAGCAGGTAGCCAATGCGCTCGCCGTTCTCCAACAAGTCCATCGCCTCCTCGATCTCGACATACGCCGAGAGCAGCAGAATCCCGATCTCCGGGAACTCGCTGCGGATCGTGCGCGCCGACTCGAGACCTTCTGTCGAATGCGCCGGCGGCATCCGGATGTCGACCACAACCACATCAGGAGCGCGCTCGCGCACTTGTTCGTCCAACTCCCGGGCATCTCCAGCTTGGCCGACGACTTCGTAGCCGGCCCCACTCAAGAGGCTGGCGATCCCCTCGCGAAGGAGGACATCGTCGTCTGCCAGAACCACGCGCCCGGCCACGCGCTGAGCTTACGCCGACGCCGGTTCCGAACGAGTTCCGCGCCGTCGACAGACCGCGTGACCCGTGTGATCATGGGTGGCTCGTGACAGTTGGAGCCGGTCACGGGATTGACACCGCGAAGGGCGACGCCTTGAGCGCCTACCTGGCGGGGGCGCTCGACTGCGTCATCATGGCCGACGCCTCTGGACGCGTGGTCGAGTTCAATCCAGCCGCCGAGCGGACGTTCGGTTACACGCGCGAAGAGGCGATGGGTCGCACGCTGGCAGAGCTGATCGTGCCGCCTTCGCTGCGCGAACGCCATACCCGCGCCTTCGCGCGCTTTATCGAGACCGGCGAGGAGAGGCTGTTCGGGCGTCGGCTCGAGCTGACGGGTATGCGAGCAGACGGAAGCGAGTTTCCCGTGGAGCTCGCGCTAAGCCGGGTCGAGGGCGAGCCGCTGCTCATCTGCGGCGCGGTGCGCGACCTCTCTGAGGCGAAGCGGACAGAGGACGATCTTCGCCGCCTCGCTGCCGAGCAGGCCGCCCTGCGACGGGTGGCGACACTCGTCGCGCGTGAGGCGGCGCCGACTGAGGTCTTTGCCGCCCTCGCAGAAGAGGTCGCTCGCCTCCTGGACGTTCCGCTGATCGAGACGGCTCGCTACGAGCCGGATGGAACCGCCACCGTGATCGGCGCGTGGGGCGACAATCCCTTCCCGGTCGGCAGCAATTGGACCCTCGATGGCTCCAGCATCACCGCGTCCGTCTTCAAGACCGGTCGACCCGCGAGGATCGACGACTACTCAGGTCGTTCCGGCACGATCGCCGAGGTCGCGCGGAAGGCGGGCTTCTCCTCGGCGGTCGGCGTCCCGATTGTCGTCAACGGCAGAACCTGGGGAACGATTTACGCGGTTTCGACGGAGCCGAGGCCGCTGCCCCCCGACACCGAGGGGCGCCTTGCACATTTCACGGAGCTCGTCGGGACCGCAATCGCGAATACGGAGGCGCGTGACGATCTGCGCAAAAGCGAGGAGCTGTACCGGAGGGCCATCGCTCAGGCCGGCGCTGTCCCATACCTCTACGACTACGCCGAAGACCGTTACACGTTCATCGGCGAGGGGATCGAGGAGCTGACCGGCTATAGCCCCGCCGAGTTCACGCCCAACGCCTGGGGAGACGTGATCGAGGAAACCATCCTCCTCGGCGAGCAGGCGGGGCTCACAAACGACGAAGCCGTCCGCCGGACGCGCTCGGGCGAGCTCCCGCGCTGGCGGTGCGACCAGCGGATCACGACGCGCGACGGAGAGAGTCGATGGGTCGCGGACGCGTCGGTCGAGATCCTGGGCCGGGACGGCCGCTCGATCGGCGCGATCGGAATCCTTCAGGACATCACAGAGCGCAAGCGTACGGAGGAGGAGGTCAGCCGCCTCGCCGACGAGCAGGCAGCGCTGCGGCGGGTGGCGACGCTGATCGCTCGTGAAGCGAGGCCGGCCGAGGTCTTCAGTCTCGTTGCGAAGGAAGTCGCGCATGTTCTGGACGTCCCCCTGACCGCTGTCGTTCGCTACGAGCCAGGGGCGAACGCGACCCAAGTGGGTGTTTGGGGCCGCGAGAACCCGTTCCCCGTCGGCACGTCTTGGACGCTCGACGACAAGAGCGTCTCGGGTCTGGTTTCACGGACAGGTCGACCGGCCCGCGTTAGCGACTACTCCGAAGTCGGGGGGCCGATCTCCACGACGCTCGCCCGTGAGGCGGGGATCCGCACCGCCGTCGGCGTCCCGATTCTGGTGGACGGCAGGCCTTGGGGCGTGATGATGGCACTCTCCACCGAACAGAGGGAACTGCCGGCCGACACCGAGGCTCGCCTCGCCGGCTTCACCGAATTGATCGCGACGGCGATCGCGAACCTCCAGGCACGCGACGATCTGCGTGACCTGGCCGACGAGCAGGCAGCGCTGCGGCGGGTGGCCACGCTCGTAGCTCGCGGGACCGATTCGACGGCCGTGTTCGAGGCCGTCTGCGCGGAGACCGGCCAGTTGATCGGTGCGACCAGCGTCAATCTCGTGCACTTCACGTCTGACGGCTTTAACTTGACCATGGCCGGCTGGAGCCTGCGCGACACGCACGTACCGGTGGGGACACGACTTCCGGTCGGTGCCGACACGATCAACGGCCTGATCCAGCGAACCGTCGCCCCTGCTCGCTTCGACAGCTACGAAGACAGCTCAGGCGAGCTCGCGACGGTCATCAAGCAATGCGGGATCCGCTCGGAGATCGGCGCTCCGGTCATCGTGGAGGGGCACGTCTGGGGCGCACTCATCGCAGGCACCGATGGCGACGAGCCGCTCCCGACCGGCGCCGAGCTGCGTGTGGCGCGCTTCGCAGAGCTCATCGCGACGGCGGTCTCGAACGCGACGACCCGCTCCGAGCTGATCGCCTCCCGCGCCCGAATCGTCGCCGCAAGCGACGAGACGCAGCGGAGAATCGAGCGAAACCTCCACGACGGGACGCAGCAACGCCTCATCGCGCTCGGATTGGATCTGCAAGCCGTGCGAGCGAAAGTCCCGGCTGACCTGCAAGACACGCGCTCAGGGCTGGAACGCAGTGAACGCGAGCTCGAGGCAATACTCGAAGACGTCCGAGAGCTGTCGCGTGGGCTGCATCCGGCCCTGCTCTCCAGAGGCGGGCTCCGCCCATCGCTGAGGGCGCTCGCGCGAAAGTCCCCGATCAAGGTCGACTTGGACCTCGACATCGACACGAGGCCGGCGGAGCCGATCGAGACTGCCGTCTACTACGTCGTCTCAGAGGCGCTCACGAATGCCGCCAAGCACTCCCACGCGTCCAGGATCTCCGTCGCCGTTGCAACGGCGGGCGACGTGCTCCGTGCCACGATCGAGGACGACGGCATCGGCGGCGCCGAAGCGAGCGCAGGATCGGGACTCGTCGGTTTGATCGACCGGGTCGAGGCCCTCGGCGGACGGTTTGCGCTCGACAGCCCTCCGCACGACGGAACCAGAATCACGATCGAGCTCCCGCTTGCCCTTCAGCCGAACGGCGACGCAGCGCGAGTTCTCGGCCCACGTCGGAGCGTTTCGGACGAGAGCTTCGTCCGGCAGACAAACCTCTTGGAGGTTGCCGATGCGGCCACGCTGCTCGCGGCGGTCGCCGCAGCCGCCGAGGCTCTCTATGTCGTCGATGCGCAAGGGCGGATCAGATTCTTGAACCCCACCGCACTACGGATCCTCGGCTACGAAGACGAACGTCAGCTGGTCGGTCGCCCGAGCCACGACACCATCCACTACTTGCGGCCCGACGGAACAGCGTTCCCGGCAGCCGAATGCCCGCTGCTGCGACCTCGCGTGACCGGAGAGACGGTCCGCGTCGACGAGGACTGGTTCGTCCGCCAGGACGGGTCGTTGGTGGCGGTGGCTTATTCGTCTGCGCCACTTCGGCTGGCAGATGGACGCGGCGCCGTGGTGTCGTTCCGCGAAGTGTCTCAGCCTTCATAAGGTCGGCGACGCGAGCGCGATGCCGCTCGGCCGCCGTCGGCGATCGCCCTTCGGCGCTTGCTCGGTCGGGGCCGCGAGTTCGCTCACGACTGCCTCGTCGGCACTACGACGACGTCGCTCCGCGTCGCGAGCGCTCGGGAGCGGTCGTAGATCCAGCCGTTCATTCCGCTCCGCCCGTCGGAACGCTCGCTGCCGAGTCGGTGGGAGCCTCCTCCGCGCGGCCCCGCGCCGCCGAGGATTGCGTCCAAGATCTCGTCGAAGAGGCTGTCAAGGGAGAAGGAGGCTTCAAGCTCGGCGAGATCGACGTCGGCGAGCGAAGGCCGGGCAAATCGTCATCCCGGTCGAGATCACTCCGGGGTTGGCAAGGGATTCGAGCCGAACGTCTACCTAGAGTTGGTGACCCTTCGGGAGGGCGACGCGGTCGCGATCCTGACGACCCAGGACGTACTGACGGAGTTCGACCGCGACCTGCGAGACAAGCTCGTCCACGCGATCGCGGGCCGCATGTCCGAATCGCCAACCTAGAACCTTCTAGAGGGATCTACCGTCTCTCGATAGCCGAACTCGCGCTCGGCGCAGGCAGGGCACCGACCGCCTCTGTGGCCCTCGTCGCAGCGGTCCCGCTAACTACTTCCGCACGCGGTATGTCAGCCGCGCAAACTGCCGGTCCTGAGCGACCTCCAGCAGCTCGAGCTGCGCAGCCGTCAGGCGTCGGGGTAGCAGCGGGGCTCCGCTGCCGAGCGTTGCTGGAGCAACGCCGAGAAGGATCTCATCGAGCAGCTCCTTGTCGGCGAACTGCCCGACGAGGTCTCCACCGCCGACGAGCCAGATGTTCTTCTCGCCGGCCGCGCGGGTCATCTCCTCGTGCACCGGCCCGACGTCGCCTTGGACGAACGAGAGGTTCGCGCCTGGGATCGCGGGCAACGTCCTGTGCGTGAACACCCAGCAGGGGGTGTCTCCGTAGTAGCCGCGCCACTTCGCCGGGTCGTCGAGCAGGCGCTCATGCTCCAGTATCCATTGGTACGTCGTCGCGCCCGACGCCATTGCGCCGACGCTCGCGAAGAACGCATCGAAGGCATAGTCGCCGGTCGGCTCGCGCTCGACCTCGAAAAGCCAGTCGAGCGAGTTGTCCTCGTCGGCTATGTACCCGTCGAGGCTTGTCGCCGTGTAGTACTGGGTCTTCCCCACCCGGCTCACTCTGCCAGGGCGAATAGAGTCGGCGTAATGGTCATCAGTTCATCGCCACCGACGATGCACAGGAAATTCCCCAGAAGCACGTGCGCAAACGGCGGCGACCACCAGTCGCCGCTCTCTGAGGCTGGTTGCTCAGCCGATCACGAGGCTCGCCCGGCGGGCAGCCGGAGTGGGACGTCGCGGAAGAGCACCCAGAGCCCGATGTCGTAGACGCTCTTGAGCGTGCCGGCGATTATGGCCCCGAGGCCGATGCGAAGCGCGGCCCCGGCCAGGAGCGGCGCCATGGGCCGCGTCAGGGTGCGGGCGGCGTTGGTGTAGGCAGCGGCGGCCGTCCGCTCGCTCGGGTCGACGACGGCGACGACGTAGGCCTGCCTTGTGGGAACGTCCATCTGGGAGAGGGCGAATCGCGCAAGCAGGAGCGCGATCGCGGTGGCCAGGTCGGGCGCGAAGGCGACGGCCGCGAGCAGGACGTTGGAGGGCAGGTGGGTGAAGACCATCGTGCGCAGGAGGCCGAGTCGTGCGGCGATGCGGACGGCTGCCTGGAAGGAGAGCGCCTGCAGAATCCCGATCGAGAAGAAGAGGACCGCAAGTGTGTCGGGCGAGGCTTCGTACTTGCGCGTGAAGAGGTAGGCGATGAACGTCTGCGGGACGAAACCGCCGCCGAGGCTGTCTAACGCGAAGAGGCCGCTCAGCCGGGCGACGATCCCGCGGGAGCGGTGGAGCGGCGGACGTGGCTCGGGCGTGAGCTCGTGCCCAACCTCGACAGCTGCTGACAGAGGGTGGATCGCGACGAGCCCGGCGGCCGCGGCGATCGGATAGAGAAGCAGCCACTCTGGCGAGGAACCGGCGAGGGCGATCAGGGCGCCTGCCGAGCCGCCGAGCGTGGCGACCGTGTTGTAGGTGCCGAAGAGGCGAGTTGTGTCCCGTCCCCCGGCGGCATGCGGGAGCATCGCCTGCTCGAGCGAGGTGAACGGCCCCGACTCGACGACGTCGGCCGAGACGGTCCCGGTCAGTGCGGCGGCGATCAGCGCCGGGAGCCAGCCCGTCAGCACGAAGACCGTGCCTGCGCACGCCATCAGGACGAGGAGCAGGCGGTAGGAGCGGCGTCGCCCGAAGCGGTCGCCGTGACGCGCGAGCAGCAGCGACGCGAGCGCGTTGCCGGCGAGGAGCGCCGCCAGGATCGCGCCCACGGCCGCGTCCGAGTACCCACGCCGCGCGAGCGTGACGCCGATCAGCACCGAGCCGAGGCCGTAGGCGAGGGCGCGCGCGCCCTGCGCGGCCACGATGCGGCGCGCGTCCGGGCTCACATGTGTTCCTCGAAGACCGCCGCCCCGCCGCTCTCGGGGCAGAAGACGTAGAGGCTGCGGGCGTCCGGATCCCAGCCGATCGTGTGCGCGCCTTGCTCGGTCTCGGTCGTCTCGAGCTGCTCGAACCGGTCGCTGTCGACGGAGCAGACGAGGCCGGGCTCGCCGATCGCGACGTAGAGGCGGCGCAGGTCGGGGTCGTGCATGACGACGTCGGGCACGCCGGGAAGCGGCAGGCTCGCGAGCACCTCGCCGCGGTCGCGGTCGAGCACGACGAGCGCACCGCCGTCGGCGGCGCAGAAGAGACGCCCGGCGTCGAGCCAGAGCCCGTGCGGTCCCTCACTCGGCACCGGGAAGGCCCGCTCGACCGTCGGCCGCTCGGCGTCGACGACCGTGATCTGTGCGGGCTCGCGGATGTTGGCGTAGACACGGTCGCGCTCCTCGTCGTAGAGCGCCCAGCGCGGTCTGCCGGGCAACGGCAACTCGGCGAGCACCCGCATCGAGCCAAGGTCGACGACCGAGGCGGTGCAGTTCTCGCCGAACGGCTCGCCGAGGTTGAACGCGTACAGCCGGCGGCGGCGGCGGTCGTAGGCGAGCCCGTTCGGATGCGGCCCGAATGCAACCTGGCCGAGCAACTGCTCGTCGGAGCAGCGGAAGACGCTGACGCGGGCGGCCTCCCGGTCGCTCGTGAGCAGCAGGTCGTGCTCTTCGTCGACCAAAACCCCGGCGACGCCGGGCAGATCGGGCAGCGAACGCAGGAACGCGCGCGTCTCGCAGTCGAGCACGTCGACCCGGTCGGCACCGGTGTGCGCGACGTACATGCGGCGGCCGCCACGGTACGTGTCGGCGTGGTCGAAGCCGGGCTTCGCCCCAGGAGGGATCGGGATGAAGCCGACCCGGACGAGGCTCACACCGCCGCGCTTGCTGCCTCGACTTCCGCCTTGCACCAGGCGTAGAGGGCGTCGTAGACGGGCAGGCTGAGCTCAAGCTGGACGTGGTCGCCGAGTTCGAGCAGGTGGAAGCCTTCGGCGATCGCGAGCAGGCCACGCGACTGTGGCGTCGCGTCGCGATCGTCGGCGATGTCGGCGCCGTGCACGATCCGAGCGAGCAGCTTGATCGCCGGGTCGTCGATCGCATACTCCTCGACGAGCACCTCGAACGAGCAGAGCCCGTCGCGGTGCGTGAACTTGGCACCGGGCGCGTCGTAGGAGTGTGCGCGCTCACGCGCGGCGGCGTCGAGCACGAGCTCGGCCGGCACGTACAGGAGCTCCGCTTCCGGGTCGATGAACTTGCGGATCAGCCACGGGCAGGCGATCCGGTCGGTCTTCGGCCTCTCTCTTGTCACCCACTTCATAGTCGGTGCCCCCTTTCGAGTTGCGGGCTGTGTTTTGTCAGGACGGTTCTCGGCCGAGCAGGATCGCGCGGCGGTGGTACTC
>Ga0126313_10000176_pt1 | contig 27697 bp, 24 predicted proteins | sample Plot105A_FD_89954 | JGI IMG/M metagenome (GOLD analysis project Ga0126313, IMG submission 89954) | Serpentine soil microbial communities from UC McLaughlin Reserve, CA, USA - Plot105A | ecosystem: Environmental > Terrestrial > Soil > Grasslands | place: USA: UC McLaughlin Reserve, Lake County...
CCTCGCGTTCGGCGCGCGGTTCTGGATGACCTATCGAGGGTAATAGGATGATGGACAAAGCGTTCTCCAAAGGCGTCGGTTCTCGGAAGGGCATCTTGCGGTTGTACGTGAGGACCCTCCTTGAGGTCGCGTCGTGGAAGGTGGCGCTTGCGCTGGTCCTTGCGCTCTGCGTGAGCGTAACGCAAGGGGCTCAGTTGTTGTTGCTAGTACCCCTGATGAGCCTGGCCGGGCTAGAGGTACAGCAGGGCACCGTGGGCAGGCTAAACGAGCTCGCCTCGTCCCTCTTTGTGGCCGTAGGTGTGCGTCCCTCGACGATCACGGTGTTGAGTGCTTTTGCTTTCTTCACCATCGCGCTGGCGGCTTTGGCCCGTTGGCGGACGGCCTACAGCTTCAGGCTTCAGGAGAATTTCGCCTCTTCGCTGCGGCGGCGCTTGTACCGGGCGATCGCGAACGTCGACTGGCTCGTCTTCACCCGGAGCCGATCGTCGGACTTCACCCACGCGCTGACCACCGAACTCGACCGCGTCGGTGCTGCTACCGCACTTCTCCTGAGCTTGATCACCAACGTGATACTGGTATTGGTCTACACGCTTCTCGCCCTGCGATTGGATGCACTGATGACCGTGGCCGTGTTCTTCTCTGGGGCCGGGCTATTGCTGGCGCTCAAGAAAAAGACACAGTCAGCTCAATGGACCGGTGAAGAGGTCTCGCTGGCCACGAACGGGCTGTACGCCGCGGCGATCGAACACCTCGGGGGCATGAAGACGGTCAAGAGCTACAGCGCGGAGGAGCGCAGTTCGAAACTCTTCTCTGACCTGGCCAAGCGAGTGGCTCGGATACGCTTCAATACGGTGCGCGACCAGGCCGACGCGAGTTTCTGGTTCAGCGCTGGCTCGGTGACTATCCTGTGCGTCATCCTCTACGTGGCATTCGAGATCCTGGCCATACCCGCTGCCGGATTGCTTCTATTGCTCTTCTTGTTCAATCGGATAACCCCGCTCCTTTCCAGTATTCAGCAGAATTATCAGCAGTGCCTGAACGTACTGCCGGCGTTCGCCAGGGTGATGGAGATCATGAAGCAGTGTGAGGCGGCGGCCGAGTCTGGAACCGAGCGCTCGGAGGGGGTCGAGCTACAGGACAGCATCGGGCTCGAAGGGGTCTCCTTCGCCTATGGTGGCGAAGGGACCGTCGCGGCAGTGAGGGACCTGGATCTTGCCATCCGGGTCGGGAAGACCACGGCGATCGTGGGCCCCTCCGGCGCAGGTAAGAGCACTATAGCGGATTTGTTGATGGGACTGGTCACTCCGACCCGGGGTCGCGTGCTGATCGGTGATGCACCCTTGAGCCCCGAGCTGTTGCAATCTTGGCGAAGCCAGATCGGCTACGTGGCGCAAGACACCTTCTTGTTTAATGATACGGTCGGGGCCAATTTGCTGTGGGCGCGTCCCGATGCGGGACATGAGGAGATCTGGCGAGCACTGAAGCTAGCTGCCGCAGAGGGGTTTGTCTCGGATCTACCCGAGGGCCTGGAGACGGTCCTGGGCGACCGCGGGGTACGGCTCTCCGGAGGAGAACGGCAGCGGCTAGCCCTGGCCAGGGCGCTGCTGCGCGACCCGTCCTTGCTGATTCTCGACGAGGCGACCAGTGCCCTGGACTCCGAGAACGAGAGGCGTATCCAGGAGGCCATAGAGGAACTCCACGGACGTATGACGATACTTATCATTACGCACCGGCTGTCCGCCATCCGCGGGGCGGACGTCATCCACGTGCTGGAGACCGGCCGTCTGGTCGAATCCGGGAACTGGGAGGCGCTCCTCAGCACAAACGGAAGGTTCGAGGCGCTGGCAAGGGCCCAGGCCGTGACGGACTGATAACCAGCCCGGTGTGAAACTTAGCCATGCGCAAGCACTGCGAGTACCGACCCCCGGTCTTCACCTGGTCGGGCTGCTCCTTAGACAACCGCCTTTCCAGACAGGCAAGTGATCGGCGCGAAGGTCACAGGCTCAAAGCCGGGAATTCAGACCCGCCCACGTAGGCTCGATGCCGGGACGGCGGTCCGGGCCCGGGCGCCGCCTCGGGCGATTCTTCGCCTCGCCTTCTGCGCTATCGAGAGCATCCGCGCGGCGAGTGGCATCGGGTCGTCGATCTGGAAGTGCGCGTGCACGACCCGCCTATGAGGGCGAAGCACCGCCGCGGCGGTGCCAAGACGGCCCAGGCTCAACTGTTCCAGGGCGTTCCTGAAGTCTCCATCCTCCCAGCGATAGTGAACTCCGGTACGTGCTCCGGACGAGGAGATGCTGTGCCGTTGGAGGACATGATCGCACCACAGCGCCGGAAGATTCGCCCCGGCGCCGATGGCGAGCGCCATCCAGCCGAAGGGGCGAGGGTTCAGGTCGATGGCACCGAACCGGTTCTCGCCAAGCTCGAGCAGCTCGAGTTCGAAGATGCCGGACCAGCCGATCAATCCGAGCAGTTCCTCGACCTGCCGGATGAGCGGCCGGGGCGGGGTGATCGTAGTGGCCAGCGCCGCCCTACCGATCTGCGATGGAAACCTACGGACGTACCGGGCGAGCGTTAGTCCGTGCAGCCGACCATCGATCCTGACGGCCGCACACGAGACCATGCTCGTACCCGAGATGTATTCCTGGAGCGTGATCGGCTCTGCGACCGCCGCGACGGCACCTTCAAGAAGAGAAATATCCTTCACGACCTGCGCTTCTTGTTGCTTGATCCGTCCGTCCTTCCACGTGACCGAGCTCGCGGGCTTGACGAGCACCGGAAACCTGAGGTCGGGCGCGGCGGCGAGGGCCTCTTCTGCGTTCGAGCAGACGACGCTCCTCGGGGGGGCGAGCCCCACGGCGGCGGCCTGACTCTGGAGTACAGGCTTGTCGAGGGCGCGGAGAACGATCTCGTGCGGCGGCAGCCCCAGGCGCGCGTACGGCTCGATCTGGTCCCGCCGTTCGGAGATCGGGATTAGCGACAGTTCGGTTCCAGGTAAAACCAGGTCATACTCGTCCCGGCGGAGTATTCGCGATAGATGCTCGACGTAGCCCTCGGGGTCGGCCTCTGGCCCTGCGAGCGTGATCCGCTCTTTCGAGAAACGCGACCAGTGCCCGAGCGCGAAGCGCTCCCCGGCCACCGTCGACACACGGTAGCCCGCCGCGGCGAGCCCGCGACACGCCGCGAGCACCGACCGATGCTCGGCATCAGTGACGAGGGCTCGCGGCCCTCGTTTCACCAGGAGAAACCCGCTCGCGGCGCCCGGCGTCCGACCACCACCCTCGTCAGCCCCCGCGCCGCCGCCCATGTTCCGCAGACGTGATGCATTACCGGGCCGAACGTCCGTCCGGCGGGAGCACCAAGGAAGTGGAGCCCACGCACGGACGATTCAGATCCGGCAGCGAGTACCGGCGAGTTGTCCCTCATGCGCACACGACCGAGCAATTCGGGATCGAGAAATGCGAGGCGCGCGAGATCCAGACGGTACCCTGTTGCCAGAAGGAGATGATCTACCTCCCTCGTGCTCCCGTCATCGAGTTTGAGTACGAGCTCCTCGCCCCGGGGTGAGGCCGAGACCACCGAGCGACCGGTCGCGATCGGAACCTTCGTCAGCCGCGGCCTGAGCCTGGCCGCGACGGCCGGCCTGCGGTATCGGTTGGTGAGTGGTTCGTGCATCCGATCCGGCAGCCGCCGAAAGAGTCCGGGCCAGGCTGCGAGCCACGCCGACCTGGGACTGCCCATCGAGATCTTGCTGCGTGCGTAGTAGCGAAGCCTGGGGTCGGACCAGCTGCTGTCCTCCGGCTGGAGCCAGCGGATCGTGCTCCCGCGAACGAGAACCTCGACTTCGGCGTCGGATTCGGACATGAGAGCAGCCGACTCGAACGCGCTCTGCCCTCCGCCGATGACTGCGACACGACGACCCCCGAACACGCCAAGATCATTATGGTCACTCGTATGCGAGACGAGCGTGGAAGGTAACCCGGCGAATTCTGGCGGACGATAGCCGAAAGGGGTTATCCCCGTGGCGAGGACCACCCTCTCCGCACGCAGGGTCTCACCGTCATCGAGCTCGACCCGGAATCGATTCGCCTCAGAAGAGACATGGGCCACGCGACGCCGCTCGAGATCCGGGACCGCATTCTGCTGGTACCAGCGCCCGTAATCGACGAAGCGCTCTACTGGCACGGGCTGCGCATGTTCGAGACCAAACGTGCTCTCGTAGTCCCCGAGCCCGAGCGCGTGATCCGGGTCGGCGATGTTCAAGGCCGTTCGCCGGGACCGGAGGTACATGCCGGCCGGCATGTGACGCGCCCAGCTCTCCATGGGCTCTCCGAAGACGCGTACATTCACCCCCGCACGGATCAAGTGCGCAGCTGCCGAGAGCCCGTACCCTCCTGCGCCGATGACTACCACCGTGCCGCGCGCGCTATGGGATCTCATTGGGGCCCCCGACGGGGCGACGCTCTCAGGGTCGTTCGTTTTCACGCTTTTCGGAACAATACGTTCAAGCACTTCGTCCAGGCTCCTCACTCGGGTACTCGACAACGCGACGCCCTCAGATCTCCCTAGCAAGAGCGCGCATAAGCACGCAGGCCAAGCTCAATCTTGAGTTGCCGAAGTATACAGTCCTCCACCCTGTGTCAGGCTCGAAGTGAGCAACGAAACGTACTGTAAGCGCCGGAAGGTGTCGATTGGTACTAGCCGCAGCGACGCACTTAGGGGCTAAGGCGTGCTGTTCGGTGTCTCTACTGTCGAGTTCTCGATCCCGTACAAGTATAATTTTTTGGAATACAAAGTGCCCTTGTGGATGATATTGGGGGCAGTTAGAGCAAGGTGGCAAGCGCGATGTGGAGAACCACGCCGACTGTGGAGAGAGGCCGGACCTGGGGGAGCACCCCGTGCAGTAACAGGGTCATGGCCACGTGAGACACCGCTGGCCGAAAGTGCTCGGATACCACGCTATCACTACTCTCGCGCACGATCCCAACATGATCTCTACCGCACCGGACCGGTTCGAGGCCCACATGGCGTACCTGAAAAGGCGCAGACTGCGGGGCGTCTCCATGAGGGAATTGCACAGGGCAATGACCGTCGACGGGGCGAAGGGTCTGGTAGGGCTTACGTTCGACGACGGTTACAGAGATTTCTTGCACACCGCTGTGCCCATACTAGAGAGATTCGGTTTCTCCGCCACGGTGTTCGCGGTCGCGGGAATGCCGGGAGGAGAAAACGCCTGGCGACACGCGTACTCGCCAAGACCACGCATCAAGCTGCTAGAGAACGAGGAACTTCGCGAAGTCTCGAACCGCGGTCTGGAGGTGGGTTCCCACACCATGACTCATGCCGATCTCCTCGGCACGCAACCGGAACTACTGCGCCGCGAAGTAGAAGAAAGCCGCCGCATCCTTAGCACGGTCCTGGGTGAAGCGGTGCAAGGGTTTTGCTTTCCTTACGGGAGCCTGGACGGCGCAGCGATTCAGGCCGTACGACGGGCGGGGTATGCTTACGCCTGCGGAGTGAATGCCCGGCCCGAACGTACCGTCTACGACTGGCCCAGGATACCCGTGTCCGACAGGGACAACTCAGTCAGGTTCGCGGCCAAACTTGAGGTATACACGCAATACTCCTACGTCAAACAAAGATTGCCCTAACGCCTCGGTCTTACCCGGCCGAACGCAATGGTGGCGGCTGTTCTGTCGCGATTTGGTACGATTATCGAGTGCCATACTCGAGAGGCGGGTCAGGATCCCGGTGACTATAGACTCCCCCGAAGCAAGGCTGCTTCTCTGTTGTGCCCGGAGCCGCAGAGACCCTGAACAGTCTGCCAGGATCGAAGCCTTGCTCCAAGAAAGGATAGATTGGGACTATCTACTCCGGATAGCGCGCAACCACAGGATTATGCCGCTCCTTTCCTGGCAGCTAAACGCCATCTCCTCAGAATCCATAGCGAACGGTGTCCTCGACAAACTGAGGACTTACTCTCACAATAATGGCCTCCGTAACCTTTACTTGACCGGAGAACTGTTTCGAATCTTGAGAACGTTCGAGACCCACGGGATTGCTGTTGTCCCATACAAAGGTCCGGTCTTGGCGGCTTACGCTTACGGGAACCTGGCGCTCCGTGAGTTCGATGATCTGGACTTCTTGGTCCGCAGGCAAGACATCTTGAGGGCTGGAGAGCTATTGGCGGCCTTCGGATACCTACTTGGGTACCGGCTGACGCGTGCGCAGGAGGCAGCTTTCATCCGATACGCAGATCAATACTTCTATGTTCGCGATCGCGATCGTAGCGTAGTAGAACTTCATTGGGGATTCGCGTCGAGGGCCCTCTCCTTCTTGCTCAGTACGGAGCGTCAGTGGTGGCGCTTCGAACGTGTATCTCTTGGAGGAGGTGATGTATTGACTTTCTCGTCGGAGGATCTCCTCCTTATCCTCTGCGTCCACGGCTCCATGCACCGTTGGGAGCGCTTGCAATGGGTCTGTGACATCGCCGAATTGATCAATGCCCATAGGGAGCTGGATTGGGGCCGGCTCATGGAGAAGGCCACAGCGATGGGCTGCAGGCGAGCGCTTCTGCTAGGTATCTTGCTTGCAAACGAGCTTCTAGGAGTCACAATCCCGGAGAAAGCTGCGCGGGGGCTACAGGCCGATCCAGTGGCGAAGACTCTCGCCGGACAGGTGATCGAATGGCTTTTCCGAGAAGACGCCGATTCGCAAGGACTGTTCGAAGAAAGTCTCTTCCAACCCTTCCACATCAAGGTTTTGGAGCGACTGCAAGATAAGGTTCGATACTGTGCCCGTCAGGTTACCGTCCCGAGTATGGAGGAATACGATTCTCTGCCTCTGCCAGCCTATCTCTTTCCTGCCTATCGCTTGCTTCGACCGGTCCGGTTGGCCGGAAAGTATGTAAGAAAGTCGCTCTCTTCTTGAAAACGGTCGCCCACAGAAGGGCGCTCGACTATATCGTAGCTTCCGCTCCTCGCCGGGTGACGTCTGTACGCGCGCAATGGCATTGCTTTGGTACCTCGGGAACACGGGTTGCTTACCAGTCGACAGGTCATCCTCAGTCAAGGGGTATCTAGCGTCGATGTGTGGCCTCACCGCAAGAGGTTGCGCATCATGCGAATGGTTCTATACTCGTGGAATGACCAAGGAACCAAGACAAGGTACCGGTGCTCTAACGGAGTTCCATGAGGGAGATCTTGTCCTCCAGGTAGGGACGCTTTTCAAGGTACTTTGGCGGCGGTTTTGGGTCATCCTGCTGACGGTGCTCGTATGCGTGAGCGTAGCGGTGGGATATAGTCTCCAGCAGCCACCTGTGTACCAGGCTTCGATCAAGATACTGGTCGGACAGGACCAGGGACTAGTCGTAGATCCTGCGCAGGCAGTCAACCTTCAGACCCTCACTTCGACCTTGAGCGAGGCGGTGACGACTCGTCCAGTAGGGAAACGCGTTGTTCGAGATCTGGATCTGGATGATCCTCCGAGTACCATCACTGCCGGCACTAGCGCGGAGGTCATTCCCGAGACCCTGCTCATCGAAGTGACATACACGGATACGGAACCGCGTAGAGCTCAACGGATTGTCAACGCGATCGGAGAAGCTTTCTCGGAGCAGGTCGCTGAGATGAGCCCTGAAGCCAGCGCCTTGAGTGCCACCGTCCTTGAAGGAGCGGTCGTGCCGCAAGCTCCTGTAAGCCCGAACCCCACGCGTAGCGGATTTATCGCGTTCGTGGTGGGGATCATGCTAGGCGTTGGGCTGGTGCTCTTGTTGGATTATTTGGATGACAGCTGGCGCTCGCCGGAGGAGGCGGAACGCGTTTCCGGCGTTCCTACCCTCGGAGTCATTCCCGAATTCGAGAGCCCGAAGGGCAGCAGGGCTGAACGATATGGTACTTTCTAAGTTAAGACGCCGTACGCTTAAGGCTAGAGACAAAGGCAACGACCTTTCCGATGCCTTGATGACCGTTAGGAGTCCTACTGGTCCTTCTGCGGAAGCCTACCGCGCCCTGCGCACGAATCTGCTGTACGCGTACGTGGACTCCTCGCCAAGGGTGATAGTGGTCACGAGTCCCGGCCGTGGCGATGGCAAGACAACAACCTGCGCCAATCTGGGCGTCGCGTTGTCACAGGTTAACAGTAACGTCTTGATTGTAGATTGTGATCTCCGCCAGCCCACCATGCATAAAGTGTTCGCCTTGCGCAACGTCTATGGCCTGGTGAACGTTCTGGTGGGGGAGTACGACTTGCAGGAGGCCTGCCACGAGCCATTACCTGGGTTGAAGGTACTCACAGCGGGTCCCGTGCCCCCTGCTCCGACGGAGCTCTTGAGCTCCCAGCAGTTTGCGGAGTTTGTAGAACGAGCACGCCGTCAATTCGAGTACGTCCTCATAGATGTTCCTCCCTTCCAGTTGGTCTCAGATCCGATAGTTGTCGCCCGCCTCGGCGACGGCGCCCTTCTCGTCCTGGATGCGCAAAAAACGCGCAAGGTTACGGTCCGCCAGGGTGTGCGCAACCTGGAAGCAGTCGGGGCCAAGGTTCTCGGCACGGTCATGAATAACACTAAGGTGCCAAGAAGAACCTATCACGATCATGTATATGGAGGCTAGTTTCGAAGCACAGCGTCGTCGATTAGAGTCCCTGATTATCTACAATTTATCGCGTTGCTAGACGCAAAGCATGGAGAATATGATGGCAAGAAGGGCAAGAAGTTAGCTGTGAACGTGATTTTGTTCACCAACTTCATACCTCCCTACCGTGTTCCTCTATTCAAGGCCTTGGAGAAGCGTTTGGGACGCCTGAGTATTTTTATTTTCACGCCTATGGAACCCAACCGATCTTGGCCTGTGCAATGGGAGCGGCTAGAGGTGAAAGTGCAACGCAGTTTTACCTTTAGGAGCATTTGGAGACACGAATCTGGTTTCCGCGAGCCTTTTTCTGTGTACGTGCCTTATGATACCTTTTGGCTTCTCTGGCGCCGCCGCCCCAAGCTGGTAATTTTTGGCGACTTTGGAGCACGTGGCCTACAAGCTACCGTCTATCGCCTTCTGAATCCTGATAGCCGGCTAATAATGTGGGCCATGCTTTCAGAGCATACTGAGCGAGGACGCGGTAGGGTCCGAGAGATGCTCAGACGTTGGATTTTCCAAAGAGTTGATGCTGCAATAGTCAAGGGTGAGAGCGGGGCCCGGTACGTCCGACGCTTTGGGGTGCGCGAAGAATCCATATTTCTGGCCCCTGACACCATCGATGTTGCTTCCTTTGCGACTGAGCGAACCGTTGACACTCCTGGTACGAATCATCGACTGCTTTATGTCGGACAGTTGATCGAGCGCAAAGGCCTGCAACCTGTTTTGAGTACTCTTTCCGAATGGGCTGAACGCAACCCCGATCACACGCTCGAACTTTGGTTTGCTGGTGAAGGGCCTTTGCGGCAAGTTCTTGAGTCTAGCTCACTACCGCCTAATTTGTCTTTGCGCTTTCTCGGCCCAGTACCTTATGTTGAGTTGCCCCAAGTCTACGCCGATGCGACGATGTTGGTTTTCCCGACCCTGGCCGACGAGTGGGGATTGGTGGTCAATGAAGCCATGGCTTGTGGGCTTCCAGTGTTAGGAAGCATATATAGTCAAGCTGTCGAGGAGCTAGTAGAAGATGGAACGAACGGGTGGGTTTTCCGACCAGATTCTCGCGAGGCGACGTTCAACGCACTTGATCGAGCCCTACGAACACCGCCTGAAGTGCTCCAAAGTATGGGAGAATCAGCAAGGGATGAGGTGAGTAAGCTTGCCCCAGATGTTGTAGCACAGCGAGTTGTGGCGGCGTGCCATTATGCTCTACGACACCCCTTCGACGCCTGATGCAGGCAAAGGCGTTAGAGGTAATTCGAGATCTGGAGGTATTGCACCGAATGGCCCTCAGTATGGAAGTCTTCTGCAACAAGGACTTTAGGCTATGAGTGGGTACCTGTGACAAAGACCAAGCCTCGAAGTGGCACAACCGACGGGTCAGGCGGCAACTGCTAGACTTGCTTCAAGGCCGTTTTGACCATTATTGGAAGTAGCCAAACGCCAAGGCCCACAGTGGACAGGCAGAGCGCAGCAGCAACACCAGCGCTGTGCATCGAATATATGAACCATAGGGCCAATGGAACCATGACTACGCTTTCCATCAGAAGCACTATCGCCGGAGCCCACAACCGGCCCAGCCCTACCAGCGTCATGTAGTGCACATGGGTCCACATTACGAGGACAAAATAGAGACCTATAAACCCTTGCAGTAGCCCAGTTGGCAATACTTCGGGACCAATCCACAGGCGCACAATGGGTTGCCCAGCTACTGCTATCAATCCCCCGGCTACTATGGCATAACAGGTGGAGAGCAATACCAACTTTCGATAAGAACTGCGCACCCAACTGATCTCTCCTCGCGCCATCGCGTCGGTAATGGCTGGCCAAAGTGGGAGCGTAAACATTATGACTACGCTACCCAAGAGGTCTGTCATACGCAGCATTACCGCGAAAGAGGCTGCACTATCTGGTCCCAGTTGACGCCCTACGAGGAACAGGCTCAACTGCTGGTTAATATAGCTGCTGATCCACACCAGGACAAAAGCTAGCCCGGTGCCAAACAACATCTTGCATAAACCGAAGTCAAAGTGATCGAGCCTTGGTACCAGGTAGGGGCGCGATAGCCATATCAGGTGGAACCCGTTAAGTAACTGTGCAAGTACATACATGCCGTAGATTGCTACAATCATTCCCGCAATAGTCGGCCAGTAGTAGGCTACGACAAACAGCAGAACGATACTCAGTGTGTTGCCAAGTGTGGTTGACAGGTTATTAGCGTATTGCTCCTGGTAACCTGCGCGAGCTGCGTCCACGACACTCAGTGCAAGCGTCAGAGTAAGCAGGAGACCGAGCAATAGTAGACCTCCGCGCACTTCATCACTATACATTGAGTATTCGTTGCCAAAGAGGGTTTCAACCGGGACACTCCACCAGACAACGGCGAGGAATGTTAGCAAGAGGAAGGCAACACCGAAGATCAAAAAGAAGGCCGACGAGAAATAGCGCCTTTCGCTAGTGCGGTCTGCATTGGCAACTGATATGGCGATTCCTCGCGTTAACCCTGGTGACAGTCCCATGTTGGCTATACTCAGCCACATCAAAGCTGCTGAGAGTGTGACAAAGACACCGTACTTCTCAGCACCTAATGCATTAATAGCTATAGGGAGGGCAAGTAACTGTACCGCGATCGAGGCGACCTTCGAGCTAACAGATGTGACTACCGCATATCCGAGGCGTCTTGTGCGAAACGCTCCCGTTCCCAGTCCGCGTGCCTTTCCTTCAGCTGCGTCGGCAACCGTAGTGTCGATGTTTTCTCTACTCTCTTCCCTGTTCAAAGTATGCTCGTCTCGCTCTGCTCCATCCGTAAGGATCGTATAGTAAGCCATCTCAAATGCACATTGACAACCAATTCGGAACCCACACCAACAGCAACCGTGTTTCAAACTCGACGTCGGCCATTACGCCCCATAGCATACCGCGTCGGTCAGCCGCTCCACGAACTCCCGCGGTACGCTTGCCGTCTCGTCCCACCCAGGCCACGCAAGATAGCTTTGAAGAGCAGTGGACGCTCAGACGCTACCTCACTCACGATGGATACTCTCGAAGTAGAGAAACCGAACCCACAACATTCGAGACATTGACTACATCTTGGTGTAGGTTACAGTGAAAAGTGAGTGTATCCTCTGTCTTCTCCAATAAGGAAAGGTGGCAAGCTGAACCAGCAGATCTACAACGACCTCTGGACAACACGGCGTAAGCCCGTCTATGCGCCTATGTCTGCCGAGCTACGCTCTTTCGTCGCTTGCTTGGATCCATTGGCAGCTTCTGCCACGCTTCAGCCTGACGCCTCCTTTCCGCGAATAACCATCATCACCCCCTCATATAATCAGGCCGACTTCTTGGAACGGACGATCCTCTCAGTGCTGAACCAGGGGTATCCCAACCTGGAATATATAGTTGTCGACGGAGGCTCCTCTGATGGTTCGGTAGAAATCATAAGGAAGTACGACGAATATCTCTACTACTGGGTGAGCGAACCTGACAGCGGTCAATCAGACGCGATTAACAAGGGTTTGAAGTTGGCGACCGGGGAATGGACAGGGTTTCAAAACTCCGACGATCTCTTTCTTCCGGGTTCTTTGCACGCCTTCGGTGAGGCTATGGTGGAGGCACCGCCTGCGGACCTGCTCTACGGTGACCTCTTGCACATCGACTCGGACGAATCGGTGATAGACGTACACCCCCTGGCACCGCCACACCTTTGGTTGCAGGTCACCCATGGCCTGCAGATCCACAACCAGGCAACACTCTGGCGGAGAAACCTCTTGGAGAAGTATGGCTATCTGTCCGAAGACTTAAGATTTTGTTTCGACTACGAATTCTTTACGAGGCTTATCAGTAGCGACGCGAAAACCCGGCGGGTGGATCGCTTGATAGGTGCGTTTCGGCATCACCAAGAAGCCAAGAGTTCGACTATGCTGGAAGTAGCCGCTTCGGAAGACTCATGGGTGATCAAGGAGTACGGTGGAGCGATGCTCCTCATGATGCCTTCTTGGCTTAGAAGGTCTTTAGGAAAGGCCTATGTTGGAATATGGTATCTGCTCAATGGCCGAGGGTGGGTTGTACGGAGAAGGGTACGGAGAAGGCTTACCGCATCCATAGACCGGTGGCGCAGATCATGGGCATAACCCGAATTGAACTGCGAGTTCCAATAGCATATGTCGTACGTCGTTAGTAGTGTAGCGAGACCACCAAGGCAGCACTCCTTGAACTCGCACCCGGTTGCACACCTCCTTGGGGGATAGGTCGACCGAACGGTACTCCCTGCCGCGGGCCATCCCCGAAAGTCGGTAGTCGTAATCCCTGCGGGACACGTCCTACCGTTGGGACCACCACTGAGAAATCGAACAAGGAAGTCAAGAGGAGGACCGGCATGGTGGGCATATTACCCTTACGAGGCCGCGGTGATAAGGTCGCTGGTCTCGGGCTTGAGCGAACAGCACGACGAGCGGCAGGTCTCAAGACGTTACGTCAGCGTCAGGCCCTTGACGAAAGTAGATCGAAGGGCGGAGCAGATAGCACAACAGCATCAACCGGTTGCAAGCTAACGGGTGGTGAGGGGTAGAACCGCACAGAATCTACGCACTTGACAGGATACATACCGAGGCTGTCTACTGTTCGTGGAATGGAGAGCATGAAATCGCTAAGAGTACTCATTTGCGCTTACGCCTGTGAACCGCACAGGGGGTCCGAACCAGGGGTAGGTTGGAGCGTGGCTCGCCACATCGCCGAGCATTGCGAAACGTGGGTGATCACGCGCGAGGCTTTCCGTCAGGCCATTGAAGCTGAACTCGCCAACAATCCTGTGTCACAGCTCCACTTCGTCTATTACGATCCGCCACCATGGCTAAAAGCCGAGGGCGTGATACGTAGCCACGTTCATTACTATCTCTGGCAGATCGGAACGTACCCGGTGGCCCGGAGACTCTGCCGCAACATCGACTTCGACCTCACGCATCACGTGACTTACGCACGATACTGGGGACCTAGCTTTCTCGCGCTGTTACCTCTCCCGTTTATTTGGGGGCCTGTCGGGGGTGGAGAATCCGCTCCCAAAGGGTTCTGGAGGGGCCTTGGGCTTGGTGGCGTGCTTTTCGAGGTCCAGCGCGAGATGGCACGCTGGCTAGGCGAGCATGATCCGTACACACGTCGCACCGCCCGGCGGAGCACCTTGGCTCTGGCTACGACCGCAGAATCGGCCGCAAGGATGCGCAAGCTGAAAGCCAGAAGTGTGCGAGTGCTTTCGGAGGCAGGACTTCCACAAGAAGACATAAAACAGCTGAGACTTTACCCATTAGATGGTGAGTCTCCTGTAAGGTTCATCAGCACCGGCCGTTTGTTGGGTTGGAAGGGTTTTCACCTGGGTTTGTGCGCCTTTGCCGAGGCACGCCTAACCGATGCCGAATACTGGATCGTTGGAGACGGACCCGAGCGTAGATCGCTCGAGATTCTGGCTAAGAGGCTAGGTGTCGATCACAAGGTACGGTTTTGGGGGCACTTACCGCGAAAGGAAGCGCTATCTAAACTACAGAGATGTCACGTCGTGGTCCATCCCAGCCTGCACGATTCCGGAGGATGGGTATGCTTGGAAGCGATGGCGGCGGGCCGCCCTGTAGTGTGTCTCGACATAGGCGGGCCGGCCACGCAGGTAACGCCAGAAGCGGGATTCAAGATCGCGGCTCGCAATTCGAGGCAAACTGTGGTCGATCTGGCCGAGGCTATAAAGAAACTAGCTGGATCACAAGAGCTAAGGAAACGGATGGGCGAGGCAGGGCGCGAACTTGTTATGCAGGAATTCAGTTGGAGCCGGAAGGCAGAAAAGATGAGTGGTCTGTACGACCTGGTGTTGGGAGAGCAAAGGACTTCTCGCCGATCAGGGGAATTCAGTTGAGGCCTGGCACTCTTGTCGGTTACAAGGGCTACGAGAGAGTCGGACCCCCAAAGGAGGCCGGAAGCTGTGCTAAATGGCCGACGGACACATGATGAACGCTAATTCGGCCGCACATCTTACCCAGCACAGTGGCCAACATAGACGCTCCGTAACTGCAATTCCATTAACTACAGTTACCCTTACCCTCCCTATATTGCTTGGGGGTCTAGTAGACATACCTAGGCTAATCTCCTTCGGGCCTGTAAGTTTGCTGGCCCTGCTTACCATTTGCTTTTGCATGTCATCATGGTTGCTGTGGCTCATGCAAGCCACGTTGACGCGTACAGTTCTGGCGACCGTCTGGCCGCTGATCTTATTCGTGATTTGGGGGTTCGCCTCGTTGGCGTGGTACGATCCTACGATCACGAGCTTTCAGAATTTGCTGGTAACGTTCGCTTTCTTGGGGCTTATCTTACTCGCTTCGAGTAAGAGCTATTATAGCTACGCGTTTCCGCTGTTTGCGTGGAAGATGCTCGCGTGGGCCACCTGGGTGGCTGCAGGATTGTACGGTGTCGGCCTCATGCTAGGCGGCTTGGGTAGTGACTTTCCTTTTGGCGCCCGCTCATTTGCATTATTTGCCCTACTCGGGACTGCTTGGTATCTGGCAGCTTGGCGCTACGACTCGCGGCGAGGGCTTTGGCAAGGTATCGCCATCGTCGCGTTGATAGGTGCCAGTCTTTCCCGAACGGCTCTTGTCGCAGCACTGATACTGTTCCCATTGTCCCAGGCATCGTTGAGGCACGTGGCGGCGTGGATTCGGACGAGTTTGGTGGTTGCTCTGGTAGTCGGGCTCTCGTATCTGGCGGTGACTCAGGTGGGGCCCGTGCGTGAACGCTTCTTCACGGGTGACATCGGGTTTACGGTAGGCGGAACTGGGGTTAACGTTTCGGGGCGGGACGATCTATGGCGTACTGTCCTGGCCTCCTGGTCAGAATCTCCCTGGATAGGCAAAGGGGCAGGCTCGTCGGCAGAAGCGCTCGAGAGTGTGCTTGGTCCGGGAGTTACCCACCCGCACAACGACTACCTGCGCATCCTGCACGACTATGGTGTGGTTGGATTGGCCCTCTGGCTACTCGCGATCGTGAAGCTGGCCTGGGCGGTGTGGAAAGCTTGGCTAGTAGCAGACCGTAGAAACACAGCGGAGGCTCACCCGCACCTGGCTGCGTTGTTGGCCTTGATAGCACTCGCCGGGGCAATGGTTACCGACAACGTGGTCGTCTACATCTTCTTAATGGCGCCATTAGGTGTTCTCGTGGGGTCTTCACTTGGGAGAATAAAATCTACCTGAGGAGCTCGCGTTAGTTCTACAACGTACCGCAGGAGCCCATGGAAATTTTACGGGCCCTCTTGTGCATTAGGAATACCAGCCATCGAGACAACCGTTGCCTTCTCGCCTTGGCTGAGATAGCGACCGTTCTCCTCTCCCGGCGTGGCGTCGAAGGCAGCCAGTCTCCTGTAATAGGTCTGCCCCCACTCGTAGCGGGTCGAGCCGCCCTCGGCATCCGGATACCAGTACTTATTGTTTGCCCCGCGGTTATTGTTCGTAGAGTCGAACATTTGGGTGGACCATCCCTGCAGCCAGGCCAGCGCGAACTTGCCTTCAGGATCGGCGGGATAGTCCGTAGTCAGTATGGTGTTGTCATGGACGTATACGTCGTGTACATCGTCCCAAGTAGTGCCTTCACGATCTAAACTCACTACCGCGATACCGTCGGCGTTCCAGGCAAGGGTATTGTCGGACACCTCGACGTTTCTGGAATTGCTTATTGCGATGCCTGAGCCCAAAGCCCACTCGGGGGTGGCCCACCCGTTCTCCCAGAGTACGTTCCCAAAGATCTTGCCGTGCTCGGATATCTCGTAGAGGATACCGAGGCTCGCGTTGTGGTGGATACGGTTATTGGAGATAGTGTTGTTGTGGCAATCTATGTCGAACCAGATGGCGTTGCCTATGTTTCCGTAGAACTCGTTGGAGTCTACCGTCACCCCGCTAGCGTAGACCGTTTTTAGCCCCCCGGCTTCCCACCCCGGGTCAAAACCCTCGGTGTTGTTGTCATGGATCTCATTGCCTCGGATAATCTCTCCGGGGCCCGTGCCGCCGATACCGAGCTGCCCGCCTCGGTAGATCTCGTTATTCAGCACCTTGAGCCCAGGAGCATGCGCGATAGACACCACGGTACCGTGAGCGTCCGAGAGTTCGCTGTTCTGAAGCGTCCAGTCCGCGTACCCTACATCCTCTCGACCCATGCGGTTCATGATGGCTCCGCTTTGGGCTTCATTGGCCGCCTGACGCATCGTGAACCCATCGATGGTCACACTGTCCGTCTTGCCTAGTATCCAGTACCTGCGCGTAGTAACTTCCACCAGGTGTCCCCTGGGATCATCTTTCAGTAAAACATTCCGATGGGAGTCTACGGCGAACTGCCCAGGAGCAGGTTCAGAGGCCACCTGCTCGAGCGGTTTGCCGTCAAAGAAGACCTGCTCCGGCCAGTGGCAGCGACTGGTTCGGGCCATGCATGGGTACTCCTTGTCAGAAAAGTTGGGCAGCGTGCCTCGCCGCCAGTAGTCGCCCTCCCTTTTCCAGTTCTTCCAAACGTCGCTGCCGCGGATCTCGGTGTCCGGCCGGCCCTCGAGCGTAATCGGCTTGTCGATGATTACCGTCTCGCGATAGATACAAGGATCGGCCCTGACCGTGGCACCTGACTGTGCGGCGTCGATCTCGGCCTGCAACGAGGAGGTACAGGTCGGTGACGTGGCAGGTATTGCCTCTAAGTCCGTTAGGTACTCTTGGGAGAGTTTTTCTTGAGGCACGCTGTCATCCGATCCAGGCCTTCCGACATCTTCTGTGGCCATGATCGCCACCCCGCCCGCAATGAGCAAGACCGCTGAGACAGCGATCGCTATTCGGGGCATCTCTTATTCTCCTCAGTCGCCGGGTCTAGCTACCGCACCAATCACTCGTTCACTTTCGGCACTCGCGAAGTACTGTTCGACCGCAATGCAACGACTAGTGTAACAAACTGGTGTCCTACACCATCCTTTGTAATTCGGTGTTCCTTCCCGTGACACGCGGACCTCTACGAAAGCGCGGAGAGTCCATGCCGCTCCCACCGAAATCTTCGCCAAACTTCGGTATGATGTCGGTGAAGCCCTCGAGGGGCACACTACCTAATCCCATGGGGCCGATCATACGAAATCGGATCAACGGCACGGTCTACCCGATGTTTCTCCGCATGGGTGCGGTGGGAAGTGCTCTGGGAGGCGTGCTTTTCGTAGCATGGGGCTACATTCACAGACCCAACATCTCCGAGAATCTCAAGGTTGCAACAGATGTACTGGCCTTCACCGTACCAGCGTTGTTCCTAGTGGGGGCGGTGGGTCTTCTAACCCTATGCAGGAGTCGAGTCGGGGCGCTCGGAGGGGCAGGGTTGATCTTCGCCTTGTACGGTTCGGGACTGGCGGCGCTGGCCAACCTTCTCGATGTTGAGCCCCTCCTTTATGATTTTTTCATACAGAGGGGGTGGCCGCAGTCCCTTATCGAAGGGTTGGCTATTTTGAACACTGGCCTGATACTAATAGGTGTGGCCACGGTCAGGACGAGGCCGTTGAGGGGGCTGGGTGCGATGGTGCTTGTAACGGGGGCATTTGGCTGGGGCTACGACTTGACAGACGGCGCTGGCGTCGCCCTGGAGTCAGCGCCGCGCTTGGTCCATGTGGGCTTTGGTCTCTTATTCAGCCTGGGCTGGGTGGTGCTGGGCCTCACGCTGTGGTTAGCTACGATGAAACAAGCCAGAGACGTGCGAGCGTGAGGCTTCTGCACCCGGATAAGCTCCTAGAGATGATGCGTCGGAGGCGACTATCAGTTGACGCGCTCCACATCCCGTGATGCGAGGCGCCGATCTGTTCTTTCCTGCAGATACCAGGCGTACGTACGCTCTAGACCCTCACGCAGGGAGGTGCGCGCTTTCCACCCGAGGCTATTCAACTTGCTCGTGTCGAGCAGCTTGCGTGGCGTTCCGTCAGGTTTGGTAACGTCGTAAACGATCTCGCCTTTGTAGCCCACGACTTCACGTACCATTCCGGCGAGTTCACCGATGCTTATGTCCCGACCGACCCCAATGTTGATAATCTCGCTGCCAGAGTATTCGTGCATAAGAAACTGACAGGCGTCGGCGAGGTCGTCCACATAGAGAAACTCCCGAAGGGGTGTGCCCGTGCCCCAAACGACAACGTTGGGCTGGTCTTGCTCTTTGGCTTCGTGAAACTTGCGTATCAGAGCCGGGAGCACGTGGTTGTTCTGCAGGTCGAAGTTGTCGCCCGGGCCGTAGAGGTTCGTCGGCATGACGCTTACGAATTCCGCGCCGTATTGCCTATTGTAGGCTTGGCAGATCTCGATCCCGGCTATCTTGGCGATGGCATAGGGTTGGTTGGTAGGCTCGAGCGTACCTGTGAGTAGATCCGTCTCCTTTATGGGCTGAGACGCGAACTTTGGATAGATGCAGGAGCTGCCCAGGAAGAGAAGCTTCTTCGCACCGTATTGGTGTGCGGCCCTAATGGTGTTGAGCTCTATGTACAAGTTCTCCTGCAGAAAATCCACAGGGTAGTTGTTATTGGCCAGTATGCCACCCACTTTGGCCGCAGCAAGGAAGACGTATTCGGGTTGCTCGGTTTCGAAGAACCTGTCTACCCCGTGTCGATCAGTAAGATCTAGTTCGTCACGGGCGGGGGTCAGGAGGTTTTGGTAGCCCTCGGACTCGAGCCGCCGCACGATCGCAGATCCTACCAATCCTCGATGGCCGGCTACGTATACTTTGCTTTCTGTGTTCACTGTGTCGCTGCTCCCCTGGGCGAGATGATGTGCCCTGCTTCGGTTAGGGTTTTCTCTTGTCGCGCGAGTTCAAGGTCGAACTCGACCATTCTCCTTACCAATTCGTCGATCCTGACACGCGGCTCCCATCCTAGTTCCTCTCGTGCCCTGGTGGCATCACCCTGGAGCGCCTCCACCTCCGTCGGACGGAAGTAACGAGAATCCAATTCGACGTACCTCTCCCAGTCGAGGCCCACATGGTCGAAGACTTTCTCTGCGAATTCTCGCACCGTGTACGTCTCGCCCGTCGCGATCACGAAATCAGAAGGTGTGTCGCGTTGGAGCATAAGCCACATAGCCTCCACGTAGTCCTCGGCGTGGCCCCAGTCGCGTTTGGCCTCCAGGTTACCCAGGTACAGTTTCTCTTGCAGCCCGAGGCTGATGCGTGTAGCCGCACGTGTGATTTTGCGGGTGACGAACGTCTCGCCCCGCCGCTCGGACTCATGATTGAAGAGTATCCCGTTTGACGCGTGGAGGCCGTAAGCTTCCCGGTAATTCACGGTCATCCAGTGTGCATACACTTTGGCGGCCGCGTAGGGACTCCGAGGACGAAAAGCGGTGGTCTCCGATTGAGGCGGGGGAGTTTGCCCGAACATCTCTGAGGTACCTGCTTGGTAGAACTTCATCTCTATCCCGGAGGCTTGCTGCATGTCCCAAACAGCCTCGAGCAATCGCAACGTGCCTAGACCGTCCACATTTCCCGTGTACTCCGGCTGCTGGAAGGACACTTTTACGTGCGACTGGGCTCCCAGGTTATAGACCTCCTCAGGCTGTATCTGCTGCAAGGTTCGCCGTAGCCCCGTACCATCAGTGAAGTCGCCGTAGTGCAAGAACATCCTAGCTTCAGGGTCGTGAGGGTCACGGTACAAGTGATCGATCCTATCGGTGTTGAACGCGGAGGCCCGCCGAACCAGGCCGTGCACCTCGTAGCCCTTCTGCAACAACAGCTCGGTCAAGTACGAGCCGTCTTGGCCCGTGATGCCTGTAATCAACGCCTTTTTGGTCATTCTGACTTGCCTTTCTCGAAATTGCGTAATCCTAACAACTGTAATGCGAGCAGCACGACAAATCTGGGATTGTGCTTGGCGTAACGCCTCCACAATCGTCGAGGCTCCAGTAGCAAACGGAACACCCACTCTAGCCCCATCCTCTGTGCCCAGCGGGGCGCTTGGCGTACCCGGCCCGTGTGAAAATCGAAAGCCGCTCCTACCCCCAACATTGCTGCGGGAATACTTCCCTTGTGCGCTGCCATCCATATCTCCTGCTTGGGACAGCCAAGGCTTACCAGCAAGATACGCGCTCCCGAAGCCACGAGTTTTTCGACAACTTCGGCGTCCTCTTCCGGAGTCAATGCCCTGAACGGTGGTGAGATCTGGCACGCTATTCGAAGGTTGGGAAAGCGACCCTTGAGTACGCGAACGAACCTTTCCAGGGATTCTGACGTACCTCCGTATAACCCAATCGGCACCTCTTCTCGCTCGGCGTGCTCTGATACGTGTAGCACCAAGTCTGCCCCCCGCACCTGGGAAGGCCTTTTGATCCCTGAAGCTTTCAATGCCCAGACTAACGGTCGTCCGTCGGGTGTAGTCAGGTCTGATCCGTCAACCACTTGCCGAAATGCTGGGGAATCGAAGGCCTCCATACACATGTGTACATTCGCTACGCAGACGTAGGTCGATTGCGCCATGTGCGCCCAACGCAGTACGCGCTGGGAAGCATCTTGGTAGGATGTGGCGTCCACCCGCATACCTAGCACGCGTCCTGATGACAAGCTCACGTTCTTGCCTTTGCCTCGGCCAGCTTATAGATCTCCATCAAGCTCCGATAATTTCGCGCGGCTGTGTACTTCGCTTCGAACTCGGCTCTGGCCTCCCGGCGCATGCTGGTGAGTTCGGTAGGGTGCTGGGAAGCCCACTTCACTTGTGCCATCAGGTCCTCCGGATCGCCAGGACGAAAGTGAAGGCCCGTTCGCCCGTGGTCGATCAGTGTGGACATGCTACCGAGATTGCTCGCGATTACCGGAAGTCCTACCGCGTAAGCCTCCGCAACAACCAATGGGAAACCCTCGAACAACTCTGAGGGAAAGATCAGGGTTTGAGCTCCCTTCATCAACTCTGATACTCTGTTCGCCGGCTGCTGTTCCAACCACTCCACTCCGCTGATTCTGGAGGCAGCGTCCGCGACCGTGCCGGCTAAAGGTCCGTCTCCAGCAATCTTGAGAGGCACCTGCCCTCCCAACCTTTCCCAGGCCGAGACTAGAGTGCTCACACCCTTCTCGGCCGATAAGCGACCCACGAATAGATGGTAATCTTCCTTCCCTTCTCCCACTCCGGGATCAATGTTCACCGAGTTTGGTTTGACCACGACCTTTTCTTGCGGGAGACCGCCTTCGATCAATTTCCGCCGCTGGAATTCGGTGAGGGCGATATACACATCGACCATATTCGCCCACGTACGCAAAGCACGATGGGCGGTGAGCATCGCGGCCACCACACCCGTGGCTGCCCTGCTTCCTCGATAGCAAGCGTGCACAACGCCGGGCCAAGGAGGGGTCTTGCCAACACAATCTTCACACACGTGTCCATCGCGGAAGCACAAAGCGTTGGGACAAATCAACCTGTAGTTATGTAACGTCTGGACTACGGGCACCCCTTCTGCTTTGGCCGCAAAGTAACCTGCGGGAGAGATCAAGGGAAGGGTATTGTGGAAATGAACCACCTGGATTCGTTCCCGGCGAATTATGGAGCGCAATTCGCGGTAGCTTGCACGGTTCCATATTGTGGACGCCGCCAAAACGATCGGGTTCATGAGCGTTGCCCGGTCGTTGTTGACATCGTAACGCGCTACCTGGTGGCCGTAGGCATTCAAGAGTGCAGCCTCGGCGGCAAAAACACTGTCTTCGCCGCCGGCTTGCTGGTACTTATTGTGAGCTAGTAAGAGCCTCATTTCGGCAATCTGAGAGAACTGGCAGATGCTATCGAACCACGCCTTAGTATACAGTACCAAACCAGGACGAACTTCTCGATCAAACGGCAGCCCTAACTTCTGGTCTGACCCGCTTTCTGTACCAGTGCGGTGAGAGTACGTTACCGATCGCAAGCCTTTCGTATTGCCTTTACTGTCTCGACCGCCTCACTTCATAAAGAAGAACAATTACAACTCTCAACGGCTAACTTCAAGCGGTACAAGAAAAGCACAACCATTAGTGCCTTACCCCCCTTGCACTAATGGCTAGTACCAAGTCACACCATGCGCTGCTTAGAGGACTCTTTCGTTCATGAGCCCCTTCTCTTAGGTGCTCACGTTGGTACCCTGAACTGAAGCAAACATAGGGCTGCTTGCAACGATGGGACAAAGGGACGTCGGCACAATCGTACGAAACTTTCTATAGAAGAGGGATTAACGGCATCTTGGAAGAGAGGTTAACAGCACCGCTCGAACAAGGCTCGACGTTCGTCCTCGTGTCCGAGGAGCACGAGCGGCTTCGTACATCGTACAGGGTACGTTGGAAGGCAGCCCGGAAAAGACACATTGCCCCCATTGTGTTGATCCTCTCGGACGCCATACTCGCTGTTCTTATCTGGGGGCTGGCCTACGCAATCCAAGACGTGTGGGGTCGTGGACCCTTGTCAGAGGTGGCCGTTGGCAGCGTGGCACCCGCTATAGCCGTGTGGGTAGCACTGCGGGCGTTACTCGGGATGTATCCTGGCTACGGGTTGGATGCGGTCGAGGAACTGCGCCGACACACTTTTTCATTGCTCGCCGCGTTGGGGGTGCTCGCGACCTTCGCCCTTAGCGTCCACATCGGGGAACTGCTCTCGCGTATGTTGTTGGGATTTGCCTTCGTTTGCCTGCTGCTTTTCGCTCCTTTCGTACGGTACCTGGTGAAACGAGGCTTGAAACGAACCGGGTTCTGGGGCAAGCCGGTAGTGATCCTTAGCTACAAGGAAGCAGCGGCTGACATTACTGACCGACTAAAGCAGAATTGGGAGCTTGGCTACAATCCCGTAGCCGTTTTCGGTTACCACTTGAAAACAAAGGGACTATCATCCGAGAGGCTGGACGATGAGCACGCCCTGGCCAACGCCGTGGATCTAGCTCAGCGCCACGGCGTGGACACCGCCCTCTTCGCCATGCCTCATACCCGCCGTGAGCAACTCGCCAAGCTCGTCAACATTGCAAGCCTGCACTTTCGACGTGTTTTCGTGGTGCCGAACCTAGGCGGCATTACGAACTCCGCGGCGATGGCCAGGGATCTCGGCGGCACTTGCGCCTTGGAGATCGAGTACAACCTTCTTAACCCATGGGCGTTGCGGACAAAGCGGATAGCCGACCTCGCGGCTACTCTGCTCGGCGGAATTCTCGTACTCCCGATCTTCCTAATGCTCGCCCTACTGGTGTTCCTGGAATCGGGAACCCCCATTTTCTACAGAGATTGGCGCATGGGCAAAGAAGGCAACCTATTCTCGTGCATCAAGTTTCGTACCATGGTCTCGAACTCCGAGGCTTTGCTCCAGAAAATGTTGGAAGAAGACCCTGAGTTTAGGGAAGAGTATTCGAAGTACCACAAGCTCCGCGACGATCCCCGCGTCACGCGCGTCGGCCGTGTCTTGCGCAGGACTAGCTTGGACGAACTGCCACAGCTCTGGAACGTATTACGGGCAGAGATGAGCCTGGTGGGGCCCCGGCCTTACCTGCCTCGCGAGTCCGAGGAGATTGGGATTACACAGAGCGAGATACTGCGCGTACCGCCAGGGATAACCGGCCCATGGCAAGTCTCCGGACGCAATCGTGCTTTCTTCAGTGAAAGAGTAGAGATAGACGCTATTTATGTGCGCGACTGGTCGATGTGGTTGGATATCTTGCTTCTGTTCCGAACGGTGAAAACTCTCCTATTCGACCGAGCGGCTTACTAATCGGCCGTTTAGCAGTGCCCTAGCGAGATCTGTCAAGTACAACACCGATGGATGCTGCAGCTTCTGCCAGCTTTGGGGTGTTGGTATACACTATTGTCTTATCGATGCCCTAGTTAGGCGCTAGCGGTACAGCTACTGCTCTGACGTTGGTGCACGATTTGACGTAGTCGTTCGAGTGGTGGTCAGATGGTCAACGCATTGCTTCCCATAGTCCTTGCGGTCAGTATCGCAATCTTAGCTTTTACGGTTCTCGCCTTACGGAGCTCACGAAGGGCGGAAGGTCTCGGCGAGGACCGTTTCGAGTTGCTACGCGACCAACACGAGCGGCTCGAGCTACTGCGCGAAGAACGCAGAATGTTAATAGAGGAGTTCGAGCGGGAATCGCGAGAGCGCAAGCAGCTGATGGAATCGCTGAAGACAGCGAACCCGCAAGCGGCCGAGGAACTGCAGCAGGAGCACCTGGATAACGCGCGCAGGGTCGAGGTCCAAGGGCAGGAGCTAGTACGCCTGGAGAAGGAGCTGGAGGAGGAGCGTCAGGAGCGCTTGGCAGTGCAGCAGCGGGCCGAACACCTGGAACACGAGCGCGAGGAGCAATCGAGGGTCCAGCAAGACGCGGAGCGGTTAGGACAGGAGCACCAGCGACTCATGGAGGATCTCGAGACGGAGCGAGAGCAGCGCCTTGCAACCCAGCAGCAAGCCGAGCGTCTGGAGGACGAGCGGATGCGCCTGGAGCAGGAGCACCAGCGGGTGACGGATGAGCTGGAGCTGGAGCGTCGTGGGCACCAGGAAATCTTGGTGCGTGCCGAGGAACTGGAGCGAGAGCAGACGGAGGCGTCGGGGGTTCAGCAAGAAGAAGCGGAACGGTTGAGGCAAGAGCGTCAACGCCTGGCAGAAGATCTCGAGAGAGAGCGCGAGGAGCGCGTGGAGGTCCAGCAACGGGCCGAAGGACAAGAGCAGGAACGGGCGCGCCTGGAGCGAGAGTTACGGCGGTTGCAGTCGGAGCCGGATCGTCAGGGACGAGCGTCCGCCCGCAACCGAAACGGTAAACCGGGTACGAGCCGTTCCGTTGGGCGCAGGCTCCTCCTGGTGGCAGGCGCATTCCTCGGGATCCTGATCTCGTGGTTCATCTCCCTCGTGGTGGCCCTGAACGTGCTGGGGTCCTGAGCACTTCGCGTGGTAGCATCGCAAAGTCAGACGTCCTACCGGTGTATCGCGAAGAACGATAGGATGCTCGAATTCCGCTTTGACCGTATGTGGGTAGACAAGAAGGACTTAGCCTAACACCTTGGTGCTACGTGCGAACATTACCGGAACAGCCTTATGATCGGTTAACGGGCACCTTTGGTTCTCTCGGTCCACGCGGCCTTTCCCCGAGCCTCTGGTTTGCCGACAATGTAGAGCCTACCAGTAGGGTAAGAGGTGAGGAGAGACACGCCCCACTTAGCATGATACAAAGACTACAGCAGCTTCCGACGTCTCTCAGGATACTGGCATACGCTGCAGCAACGGCGGTTGTGCTGGCCTTGGCTGTGGGCGTGGGGATGATGGCCGCCCTCACGCTGGGTTCGGTTGGTGGAGGGTCACCGGAAGGAGCCAAGCCCGAGCGGGTCGAAGGAGCGAGTCCAGGGCGGGATAGTAGATCCCAGGAGGATGCCAAAGAGAAGGCTTCCGACGCGCCGGGCGATGCCGCGTACTCGAACGACCTCGCTGTCATACAGAGGCAGGCCGTGGAGGCCTCCCTCGAGAGCCACGGCAAGCTGGTGCGCTACGATGGGATCACCGCTGAGGACGTCGAGGAATTGCAGGCAAACTACGTTGCTCTCGAGGGCTATGCTCGCCGGGCCAAGGACCTCGCTCCTCCCGCAAAGCACGAAGATCAACACAGAGTATTCGTTCTCGCTATCGGCGAACTCCGCGATGCCGACGAGCTGGCTTACCGCCTGGCGGCCGACCCCTCCTCCGCCACCCAGACGGGTTTCGAGGCGTACGACCGGCACATGGATAGAGCCGCCGCTTACTTGAGGAGGTCTAACGAAATGCTGGGCGAAGACTACCAGACGACCGGAGCGGCGCAGGATGTCAGTCTTTAACGAGCGTGATGTAGTAATCGTCCGTCGAGCAGGGGATGGTACCACCGTCGAGGACGGCACAAGCACCTGCATGTGCGGCGTCCTCGACGAACTCATAACCTCGGGTGGACAATGACGAAGGAGGATGATGTACCGAGCGATAAGGCTTAGCGGGACGGCCCTGGCGGTCACGATGTTTGCGGCCCTGGCGGTGGCCCTGTCGGCGGGCGCGGGAGCCCAGGAAGACCAGACCATGAAGGTGGATCTTACCCAGAGTCGCGACTCCGGGGTGAGTGGGACCGCGAGGTTCGAGGACGTCAAGGGCGGCGTGGAGGTCACGCTCGAGATGCGTGACCTGCCGGAGCCCGGCATCAAGCACATAAACCACATCCACGCGGGCGGAACCTGCGACGACGACCGGGACGGAAGGACCGCCCCCGTGACGATACCTCTCAAGACAATTACGGCTCAGAAAGACGGGACGGGCTCCGCCACTACCATCATCAAAGACGTTTCGGTAGCCGATCTCTTCGGCGAAGACAAGGAGCGCTTCGTACTCCTGCACGCAGAGGCCGAAAAGGGCGCGGGGGTCCCACCGGGGATCGCCTGCGCGGATCTGGACCCCCTGGCGGATACCGGCGGCCTACGGCCCGCGTCTGTGCTCCTCGCAGGAGCGATCTCGGTCCTGGGCGTTGCGGCCGGGCTTTTCGTGCTGCAACGGCGCATCGGTGCTGTGAAATAAGAGACAGGCCCTCTTCGCTTCGCCTAGCGCCGTCTGTACGTGGCCGTGTAGGTGGTCGCGGTGGCGGGAGCGGTGATGTTATGGGTCTGCGCCTTGCCGTCGGACCAGAAGCGGAAAGCGTAAGTAGCCTGGCTTAGCGTCTGCGGGGATATCGCGCTGATGGTGTTGTTGGAACCCACTATCACCGTGCGGGAGAAAGGCGCCTTCGCCACGCTACCGTTCACCGCCAGTTTCAACCCCACCGGGCTGGTCTTGAAACTCAAGGCCACCGTCTTGGGGTCAAGTCGCACGCTACTGGTGTCTGTCAAGCCTTCCGAGTCGGTGGCGGTCAGCCTCAACTCCAGGTAGGAGGGGTACTCGTGATCGGGCGCATCGAACGAGCCTTGCGCTACCCCGGTGAAACTCTGCAACGGGTGCGTGTGGCAGGTAGAAGGACAGTGATGGAGTATGAGCGACCAGGACATCTGGGAGGCCGCGAGCGCCCCATCTTGCTGGTCGGTCGCCGATCCGGAGAAGGAGATCGTCTTCCCTACGCTCCAGGTGGTGCCCG
>Ga0126313_10000178_pt1 | contig 27366 bp, 27 predicted proteins | sample Plot105A_FD_89954 | JGI IMG/M metagenome (GOLD analysis project Ga0126313, IMG submission 89954) | Serpentine soil microbial communities from UC McLaughlin Reserve, CA, USA - Plot105A | ecosystem: Environmental > Terrestrial > Soil > Grasslands | place: USA: UC McLaughlin Reserve, Lake County...
CGACCTCGCCCTCGTCCCGGCGCTGCGACCCTCGATGGAGGCCTTCAGCGGCTGGCTCGACGCAGCCGCCGACGCAGTCCTGCGCGGCCGGCCGGAGCGCGGCGCCCGCCGCCGCCGCCTGCGAGCCGCGGTCGGGCACGCACTCGCATTCGAGACTTGGCGCTCGCTCACCCGCCACCAAGGCGTGTCCCGATCCGAGACCATCGAGCTGATGGAGGCACTCGCCGCCGCCGCGGGGCGAGACTGAGGCTCACCGACCCCGCGCACCCGACATCCTCCTCGCTCCCAGCCTCCGGCGAGACCCAACCCACGAGCGCCCGTTCCCCGTAGCTCGCGAAACCCTCAGCGGCGAGCCGCGCCAACTCAGGCTCATCCACAGAACATGCGCACAGAATCCCGAAGCCACCGTACGCGACGGATCTTCGCGCGGGACGAATACACGGCCCACTATCGCCACGGCCCGAAAGCAGACGTATCGGAAGGAAGCGCAGCCGTAGCCGCAAGGGACGATGAGCGGGAGCTCCGCCCAGCTGCGGGCAGACGCCTGCTTTCCACGCTTGCAGCACTCTGGCCGAGGCGACTCCTTAGGCCACCGAGGGGTTGCTGCCCGCCACCGGTCCGTGGCCAAAGCGGTCGCGCGGGTCACTCGCGAACCCACGCCGGTATGCCACGACTCCTGGCTGAGGCGCTTGATAGCGGCAGGACGAATAACCAGTCGTTGTCGGAAGCTCAGCGGTGGGGTGGCTATCGTTGCCGCGCCGTGGGCGCATCCTGCCGTCGAGAGCCCGAGGCACCCGCGATACCTGGCACGGCCGCCGGAGGACACGAAGAGATTCAGAGCCGCCATGCACAATCGCGTGTCTCGCGCGCGCATGGAACAGAGCCGTCACCGGTTGTGCGTCTCAATGCGGACGAGAAATGTGGGCGTGGGCGCGGCTTTGCCTCCGCGTGAAGCGGAAGCGGGTTGAACTAAGCGTTGTCGCCCACTGGGATCGCGTCAAACAAATAATGCGTTGGCAAGCCGTTTCTCTACGCCGAGCTGCTGGCCCGCATCCACGCCGTGCTGCGGCGGGCCCGGGGCCGCCCCCGGCGGGGCTCGGTGCGGGTCGGCGAGCTGGCGATCGATCCGGTAACCCGGGTCGTCCGGATCGGGGAGCGGCCGCTGCACCTGTCGGCCAAGGAGTTCGCCCTCCTGCACGCGCTGGCGGAGGAGCCCACGCGTGTGTACACGAAGCAGGAGCTGCTTCGTGACGTGTGGGGCTACCTGTCGATGGGCAACACGCGGACCCTCGACGCGCACGCCTGCCGGCTCAGGAAGAAGCTGCGGCACTCGGGGCGACCGTGGCTCGTCAACGTGAGGGGCGTCGGCTACAAGCTGACGGAGGCGCTTTGAGCCCCTCCTCCCTCAACTTCGCCCATGTCTCGCCGCTGCAAGGTGCCGCCTGGCCATGTCCTCGGGCTCGCCGATGCCTCCGGCATCGACTGCGCCCTGCGTCCTCGCCAGGCGGCCCTTTCGCTCGCGAGACACGATCGATGCCTCGGTCGGAGGCGCTGTGAGCTGGGCGCTTGCCGCCGTGCTCGGGGTCTGGGTCCTCGAGCTGCGGCGCCGCCTGGAGCTGGTGGCACGCGCGGAGCACGAGCTGCGTGGCCCGGTGGCCGTCGTCTCGCTGGCTGTCGAGCGGATGCGGCGGGAGCCGGGCGGACGTCGCTGCGCGCGCGCGCTCGACTCCGAGCTCGAGCGCTTGCGTGCAGGGCTTGACGACCTCGCGGCCGCGCGTGCCGGGCGACGCCTCCTCGGTCGGATGCGCCGAACCGACTTGGAGTCGCTCGTCCGCAGTGGGCTTGACGCCTGGCGGCCCGCGCTGCGCGAGGAGGGGCGGCCGGTCCGGCTCGATTGGCGCGCGGGTCGCGCCGCTGTGCGGGCCGACCGCGGCCGGCTGGCGCAGGCGCTGGGAAACGTCGTGGCGAACGCGGCCGAACATGGCGAGGGGCCCGTCGAGTTGAGGGCCGAGCGGACCGGCGGCGTCGTCAGGGTCGAGGTCCTGAACCGCGCCGCGGGGGAACGAAGGCGGCCCGGCCGGGGGCGGGGACGGGGCCTGCGCATCGCGTCCGATGCGGCCCGCGACGCCGGCGGTTCGCTGCGCCTGACTTCACGCGCAGACCGGGTGGTGGCGGCCCTCGAGCTCCCAGTGGATCCGGCCGACCCTCAGCGGGCCGCATGAGCCGCGGGTCGCGCCGCCGTCGCGCGTTGATCCTGCTCTCGCTGGCCCTGGCGAGCGGCGGCCTCGCGGCCTCCCGCGTGAGCGAAACCCTCCAGCGGGTCGAGGCCCGGGTGGGACGCCCGCTGCCCTTGGTCGTCGCACGCCACGAGCTTCCCGCCCACTCGCGGCTCGAGCCGCGCGACCTGGCCGTCCGCGAGGTGCCCGGGCGCTTCGTGCCTCGCGACGCGCTGGCAGCGCCGGCCGAGGCGGCCGGTGCGCGCCTCGCGGTCCCGCTCCCGGCCGGGGGCTACGTGACCGCCGGCGCCCTGGAGGGGCCGCGGCGCCGCGGGGGCCTACCCAGCGGACAGCGGGCGGTCGAGGTGTCGGTGGCCGGTGGTGAGCCGCTCGCGGACGGAGCGGCCCCCGGAACGCGGGTCGACGTACTCGTCTCGACCGAGCCGCACTCGGGCGAGGGTCGTACCTTCCTGGCGCTCCAGGACGTAGAGCTGCTCTCGATCCGGCCCGGCGCCGGCCAGGGCCCGGCCGACGACGGTGACGGGAAGGCGTCGGCGGACGCGGTCGCCACGCTGAAGGTGACGCTCCGACAGGCCATCTACATCACGGCGGCAGAGAACTTCGCCCGGGAGGTGCGCCTCCTGCCGCGCCCTCCCGGCGACCGTCACAGGAGCAGGGGTGCCGGCGTCTCCGCCGGGGGGCTTTAGGCGGAGGCGATCCACGGCCGCCCTGCGACGCGGGGACTCGCAAGCAGGCCATGCGTTCTTCAAAGCGCTCACGCCGCGAGGACCAGGTTCACCTCGCCGTCGGGGCGACCGAGGAGCGCCCGCTCGGCCATGCCGATGAAGAGGCCGTGCTCCACGACGCCCGGAGTTCGGTCGAGCTCACGCGCGATCTCCTCCGGGTCCCTATCTCCCGTGAGCTCGCAGTCGAGGATGTAGTGACCCTCGTCCGTCACGTAGGGCTCGCCGGCCGTCATCCGTAGCTCGGGTAGCGGGAGCAGTGCCGCGAGACGGCGGCGGGTGTCCCGCCAGGCGAAGCGGGCGACCTCCACCGGGAGGCGAAAGGTCTGGCCGAGCCGCGGGACCTGCTTCTCGACTTCCGCCACGACGACGAAGCGGCGCGCCGCGGATGCCACGATCTTCTCGCGCAGGAGCGCCCCACCGCCGCCCTTGATCAGTCGCAGCTCGGGGTCGACCTCGTCGGCCCCGTCGAGGGCGAGATCGAGTTCCACCGACCCGTCAAGCTCCACCACCTCGATCCCAACGTCCCGCGCAAGCCGGTGCGTGCGCTCGGAAGCGACCGCACCTCTTACCTGCACGCTGCCCGACCCAAGCAGCTCGACGAGCCTCCAGACGGCCCTTCCCGAGCCGAGCCCGATCGTCATGCCGGGCTCCACCAGCTCTGCGGCCGCCGCGGCCGCGGCCTCGCGGGCGACGGTCTGCGGGTCGGGCTCGGCCATGGCAGGAGCATCGCACGGTGGGCGGCCGGCGGGGAGGAGGCTTCCGGTCGCCGAGTTTGCTTGGATTACGGCCGTTCGTAGGTACCAGCCGAGTCCGTCCCGCTCAGACGGGGCGGAGCGGGGGAACCGCCGCGGCCGGCAGGCCGCCGGGGCGAATCGCCGTCAGGGAGCGGCGTGGCGCACTTTCCAGCGCGAGCCCGACAGCTAACCCCGTAGGCGCAAAGGAAAGGGGTATGCAGTCATGTCTTCGTCAGACAACGAGTCAGGCTTCCCTGTCCGCTGCCGCCGTTCGCTCGAGCGCTCCCGGGTGCGTCGCGGGGAGGCCTGGCGGGCGCGCCGGCGTCGCCTCCGGCTCCGCGGCGGGACCGTGTCGGTCGCGCTCGTGGCGATCACCGTCGCGGTGCTAGGCGCGGGTGCGGCGGTCGGCCAGCAGACGGTCTCGGGGAGCTCCGCGCCCGCGGGGCTCCTAGCCAAGGGGGCCAAGGGCCCGGCCGTGAGCGCCGTGCAGCGGGCGCTGGGAATATCGGCCAGCGGCGTCTTCGACGACCGCATGAAGGCGGCCGTCATGCGTTTTCAGCGCCGTCGCGGGCTTCTCGTCGACGGTGTCGTGGGGCCGCAGACCAGGGGCGCCCTGGGTCTCGGTACGCCCACCGCGGCGCCGAATACGGGGTCGACAGGCGCCGGCCCCACCTCCTCGGCCGCTACCGGGTCGCTCCAGGGGATCGCGCAATGCGAGTCCGGCGGCAACCCGCAGGCCGTCGGCGGCGGCGGTCAGTACCGGGGTAAGTACCAGTTCACGCAAGAGACGTGGCACTCGGTCGGAGGCAGCGGTGATCCCGCCGCTGCGCCGGAGGCAGAGCAGGACCGCCGCGCGGCGATGCTGTACCAGCGCGGCGCTTCGTCTTCCTGGCCGGTCTGCAGCCGCTGACTCGTCTCCGGCGCTCCGTTTGGCGTCGGGCCTCGGGCGCTCCCGGAGGCCGGGCGGCGTCCCAACGGGAGGGGGGGCCGCCTTCGGGCGCCCCGCGGAGAGCGGGTTACAGCCCGCGGGTGAGGCCGCCGTCCACCAGGACCGCGGTCCCGGTCACGTAGCTCGCCGGCCCGGAGCAGAGAAAAACGGCGACGGCCGCGAGCTCCTCGACCCTGCCCAGCCTGCCAGCGGGGATCTGCTCCCGGGCGGCCTCCTCCGCCGCCTCCAGCGAGCCATGGGTCTGGGCTATCCGGTCCGTGGCCACCCTGCCGGGTAGCAGCGTGTTGAGGGTCACGCCGTCGCGTGCCACCTCCCACGCGAGCGTCTTGAACGCAGCCAGCAGGCCGGGGCGGTGCGAGCTCGAGAGCATGAGGGTCGGGATCGGCTCGCGGGCGGCGCTGGAGGACACGCTCAGGATGCGGCCGAAGCCTCGCTCGCGCATGCCCGGCAGGGCGCGCTCGATGAGCGCGAGAGGGGAGAGCACCAACTCGCGGTGGGCATCCCGCCACTGGTCCCGCGAGAAACCCAGCGGGTCGGCGCCGCCGGGAGGGCCGCCCGTGTTCGTCACCAGGACGTCCAGGGGGCCGAGGTCGCTCTCCACCTGCTCCACGAGCGACGCGGCGGCGTCGAGGTCCGCGTTGTCGTGCACGTAGGCGCGGGCGCCGAGCTGGGCCGCCGCCGCATCGATGCCATCGCGCGAGCGCGAGCTGACCGCCACACGCGCGCCCTCCGCCGCAAGTGCCGCCGCGATTCCGCGGCCGATGCCCTTGGAGGCGCCGGTCACGAGCGCAGTCCTGCCCTTCAGCCCGAGTTCCATGCGTGGCACCCTAGTGACGAGCGGCGCTATGTTGGTCCCCGCATGGGATTGCTGAGGGGTATCGGCAGGGCCGTCCCCGTGATCGCGGCGGGCGTCGCGCTGGGGCGGTACCTGAGGCGGCAGGGCCTCCTGGGCGGCCCAGCTCGGCCGGACGTCCCCTGGCCGGAGCGTGGGCCACCGCCCGCTCCGCCCCCGCCGGGTGGCGAGCCGGCCGCCCGCGAGATGCTTCAGCGGGCGGACGAGGAGCGCCAGCCCCGCGCCGAGGAGCCGCAGTCCGCGGCCGAGCAGCCGCACCCTCGCGCCGAGGAGCCGGCGCCTCGCGCCGAGCAGCCCGAGGGCGAGCCGATCGACGCCCATGTGGAGGCCGTCGAGGCCGTGTCGGATGCCGCCGACGTCACCGCGGTGGTGGAGGACCTCCTCGCGGTGGCGCCGAGCGAGGAGCAGGACATCGCGGACGCCGAGGTCGCGGAGGCGTCAGGCGAGCGCGGTCTCGCGGAGAGCGTGCGCGTCGCCCTGGCCGAGGTCCCCGTGCCGCTATCCGGGTCGATCCACGTGGTGGCGGCCGAAGGGGTGGTCTGGCTGCGCGGCAAGCTGGAGCGCCCGGCCGCTATCGCCGAAGCCGAGCGACGGGCCGCGGCAGTGCCGGGCGTGCTCGAAGTCCGCAACCTGCTCCAGCTGCGGGGCACGCCGCCGAGCCGGTGATCCGGCCGGGATCACCGCATCCGCCCCCCCGATCTGCTTCCATACTTGCCCGAACCAGCCGAGTCTCCGCCGCCCGGTGCGGCGGGGAGCGGGGGAACCATTGGGTCCATATGGGCCCTGGGGCGAATCGTCACCACGAGCGTGGCGTAGCGCCGCTTCCGGCGCGAGCCCGTCAGCTCACCCCGTAGGCGTAGGGGAAAGGAAGCAGGTAGGTGAGGCCCAAGGGCGTCGCAGTCGTGTTGGCCATGGCAGTGCTCGCTGTCAGCGGGCTCGTCGCGCTGAATTCGGGCATGGCTGCGGCGGACGGCGGCGGCAGCAGCGCGGGTGGCGTCAGCGCCGCCAATCCGCGCGTTGTGATCCTGCGCCGCGGCGACCGCGGCCCCGCGGTGAAGCGCGTTCAGCGCCGCCTGCGCCTGCGGGCCAACGGGGTGTTCGGGCGGGGCACGGAACGGGCGGTGAAGCGCTTCCAGCGGCGCAAGGACCTTGAACCCGACGGCGTTGTGGGACCTTCCACACGGCGGGCGCTCCGGTTGCGCCCGTTCAGCCGGAGCAGCGTCCGCCTTCGTCCTGCCCGCGGGCGCCTCCCGCGCGTCCTTCGCCTGATCGCCCAGTGCGAGTCCGGCGGGAATCCGCGTGCGGTTTCGAGCGACGGCCGCTACCGGGGCAAGTACCAGTTCACGCGCTCGACCTGGCGCGGGCTGGGCGGCGAGGGCGACCCCGCGAAGGCGCCCGAGCGGCTGCAGGACAGGCTCGCTCTCAGGCTCTATCGCAGGGAGGGCGTCGAGCCCTGGGGCGCCTGCGGCCGAGCCGCTACCCGCAGCTGAGCGACCAGCACGAGGGTCAGCCCGCAGAGGAGAGCGAGGGTGGCGTAGGGGAGGGCGTCGGCCGTCGCCTCGGCGAGCGCGCCGCCGGCAGAGCTGCCGATCACGATCCCGCCACCCCAGGCGAGGTTTGAGATCGCGAAGGCGAGCCCCTGGTCGAGGCCGACGCGCTCCGACGAATCGGAGATCAGAGCCATGGCGGGCGCCCAGAACATCGCCAGAGCTATGACTGCCGCCACGAGCGCCGCGGCCGACACCAGCGCCGTCCCCGGCAGCGGCAACACCATCGCCATCACCACAGCGGCGGCGAGACCCAAGCGAATCGGAACGAGCCGGCCACGGCGGTCGGACAGCCTCCCGGCGAGCGGGCTCACGAGCGCCTCGGCCACGGCGGCGACCAGGAACGCGGCGCCCACGGCCACCCCGCTCGCGCCGAGCTGGTCGAGGCGCAGCGGCACCAGCACGTTTAGGACGCCTGCGAACAACGCCGGCAGCAGGAAGAGCCAGAAGCCGGTCGCGACCGACCGTTGGCGCAGGGCGCGGACTGCCTCCCCGAGCCCGAGTGCCTCGCCAGGGGGCACCCCGGGCGTCGTCCACGCCCAGGACGCCAGCCCGAGGCCCACGAGCGCTACCGCACCGAAGACGGCCTCGGGGCCCACGACTGTGGCGGCCCCACCAAGAACCGGACCGAGCATCATGCCCACGATCGCCGCTGCTATCGCCGAGCCGATCAGCTCGCCGCGCCGCTCCGCCGGGGCCGCCCCGATCAGCCAGGCCATGCCCCCCGCCCAGGAGCAGGCGCCGCCCAGGCCCTGCACGAAGCGGGCGCTGTCGAGCACGACGACGCTGTTCGCGAGCCCGAACAAGACGCTCGTCCCGGACATGAGCCCCAGGCCGAGCAGGAGCGTGGGCTTGACGCCCGCGCGCGCCGCGAGCCATCCCGCCGGGATCGAGCCCGCCAGCACGCCCGCCGCGTACGAGGCGGTGAGGACGCCGGCAGCTGTCTTCGACAGCCCGAGCTCCGACTCGTAGTGCGGCAGAAGCGGCGAGATCGCCGCGTAGAAGGCGGTGTCCACCAGGACGACCGCCGCCACCAGCAGGAACAGACGGCGCACCACGACATGCTACGCGCGGCGCGGCATCGACAACCGGCCTATACCCTACGGGGGTATACTCGCGGCATGCACGCCACGAGCCTCAATCGGCTGGCGCTGAGCGCCACCACGCACTGCCTGACCGGCTGCGCCATAGGAGAGGTCGCCGGGATGGCGATTGCCACTGCCTTCGGCTGGGGCAACGTGGCCCAGATCGTCGCGGCAATTGCGCTTGCCTACTTCTTCGGCTTCTCGCTGACCGCCTGGCCGCTCGTACGCGCCGGCCTCGCCGCTGGCACGATCGTCTCCACCGCCCTGGCGGTGGACACGCTGTCGATCACGATCATGGAGGCGATCGACAACCTCACCGTCGTGGCGATTCCCAGCGCACTCGACGCCGGGCTGGGCGACCCCCTCTTCTACGGCAGCATTGCGCTCGGCTTCGCCATCGCGTATCCGTTCGCCTTCCTCGTCAACCGGCGGCTGATCGCGCGAGGTAAGGGGCATGCGCTAGTCCACGAGTACCACGGCCACTGAGCGATCCGCCCGCACGTACGTGATCGAGCGGTAGCGGGGCGAACCAGGGCTCGGCCGTGCTTCTACGGATGTGGAAGCTCTTGACGAGCTGGCGTCGGCGCTGCGCTCGCGGCTGATCGAGCGCGCCCGCGAGGGCGCGGCTCGCGGCGGGCTCGAGGAAGAGGTGCGGGCCCTTGTGGAGGACGAGGCCGGGCCGTTGCCGGAGGCCGAGCGGGAGGCCCTCGCCGAGCGGGTGGTCCGGCTTGCCTCCGGCCTAGGACCCCTCGAGCCGGTGCTTGCCGATCCCGCGGTGGACGAGGTGATGGTCAACGGCCCGGCGGCCGTCTACGCGGAGCGCGGCGGCCGCCTCGAACGGACCGGCGTGCGCTTCGGCGACGAGGCCGAGCTTATGCACGCGGTCGAGCGGATCCTGGCGCCGCTGGGTCGACGGGTGGACGAGGCCTCGCCGCTCTGCGACGCGCGGCTGCCGGACGGCTCCCGCGTCAACGTGGTGATCCCGCCCCTGTCGGTGGACGGGCCCTGCCTGACGATCCGGCGCTTCCGCCGGCGGGGATTCTCGCTTCGCGATCTGGTCGTAGGTGGGACGCTCACGCCCGCGCTTGCCGAGCTGCTCGCGCTGTGCGTCGCGGCGCGGGCCACGATCCTGGTCTCGGGAGGCACGGGATCCGGCAAGACCACCACGCTCAATGCGCTCTCCGGCGCGATCCCGGGCGAGGAGCGAATCGTGACCATCGAGGACGCGGCGGAGCTTAGGCTGCGACAGCGCCACGTGGTGCGGCTCGAGGCCCGTCCGCCCAACCTGGACGGCAGGGGGGAAGTCACGATCAGGCAACTCGTTCGCAACGCCCTGCGGATGCGGCCGGACCGGATCGTCGTGGGCGAGGTGCGCGGCGGTGAGGCGCTCGACATGCTGCAGGCCCTCAACACCGGCCACGACGGCTCGCTCACGACCGTACATGCCAACTCGCCGGCCGACGCCCTCCGCCGCGTGGAGACGCTCGCCCTGATGGCCGGGGTGGGCCTGCCGCACGCCGCCGTGCGTGAGCAGGTGGCCAGCGCCATCGACCTGATCGTCCACCAGGCCCGCCGCGCGGACGGGTCGAGAGCGGTGGAATCGGTCACCGAGGTCGTGCGGGCGGCGGGGAGCACAGGCGTCCGAGAGCTCTACGCGCGAGGGGCCCCCCTTCGGCCCCCGCGCGACGGTCCGCTCGCCGGCCGGCTGGAGCGCATCCGCCGGGAGGGGCCGTGACGCTCGCTTCGGCGCTGGCGTTCGCGGCGGGCGGCCTGGGTGCTCTGGCCCTGACGGAAGCCTCCCGCTCGTTGGGACGCCTGCTGCCCGGGGCAGCGGGGCGGCTCGCGCGGCTCGTGGAAGGGGTTGTGCGGCTCGGCCGCGAAGGACGCGACCCGGGGGCGGCCGAGCGGCGAAAGCTGCTGCTCGCCGGCTCGGCGGCTGGCCTGGGCCTGGGGACGCTGCTGGGCGGACCACCCGCGGGGGCCGCTCTCGCGGCGGCCGGCCCCGCGGCGCTGTCCCGCCTGCTGCGAGCCCGGCGCGACCGCTACCGCGCCGCGGTCCAGGTCGGGGTACCAGGCGCGGCGGAGGCGATCGCGGATGCGTTGGGCGGCGGCCAGTCGTTGCGTGGAGCGCTGATGGAGGCCGCACGCTCCACGGGCGGCGCGGCCGGGCACGAGCTGCAGCGCCTCGCGGCCGAGCTCGCCACCGGAGCGAGGACGGACGATGCGCTCGAGGCCATGCGACGCCGGTCGCCCTCCGGCGCCGTCGACACGCTCGTCGCCGCATGCCTCGTGCAGAGGCGCGCTGGAGGCGACTTGGCTCAGCTGCTCCGAGACTGCGCGCGCACCCTCGAGGAGCAACACCGTCTCCAGCGAGAGGTAAGCGCGGCCACGGCGCAGGCGCGCTTCACCGGTCTGCTCGTCGTCTCGTTGCCGCTCGGCGGTGCCGTGCTCGCGGAGCTGGCAAGCCCGGGCTACCTGGCGAGCCTGTGGAGCTCCTTCCTGACCGCGTGGCTCGTGGGGGTCGCGCTCGTGTTGCAGCTGGCGGCCGCGCTGCTCATCAGGCGCGTGGCCAGGGTCCGCTGGTGACTCCGGTCGTCGCGCTTGCCTTCCTGGCCGGGGCGCTCGGGGCGCTCGGGCTTGCGCTCCTCGCATCCACCGTGCCCCGCGCCGGTGGGGGTCCCCGCGGCCACGGGAGCGATCTGCGGCTCATGCGCCTCCTGCGCCTGCTGGCGGCCGCGGGCGCCCGGCTGCGGACGCCGCTGGCGGCGGCGCCGACCGACCTCGAGGGCCGGCTCGCGGCGGCCGGCCGGCCCGGTGGCCTCGACGCCCGAGAGCTGATGGCGGCCAAAACGGCGGCAGGGCTCGCTGGCGGCGGCCTGGGGCTGGCCCTGTCCTCGGGCGCGCCCGGTCGTCTCGGAATCCTGGTACTGCTCGGGGCGCCAGTCGCGGGCTTCCTGGCTCCAGACCTGTGGCTCGCCAGGCTCGCCGCCGGGCGGGCGAGGCGGGTCAGGCGGGAGTTGCCCCTGCTGCTCGATCTGCTGCGCGTCCAGACGCAGGCGGGCGCGTCACTCCCGGCGGCGCTAGGCGAACTCGGAGAGCGGGCGGCCGGACCGCTGGCGGCCGAGTGGGCCGCCGTGGCGCGGGAAGCCGCGCTCGGCGTGCCGCTCGGCCGGGCGCTTCGGGCGATGGAGTCGCGCCTGCCGCTGCCGGAGATCAGGACGCTCGTGGCCGCCCTCGAGCGCTCGCGCCGCCACGGCGTGCCGCTCGGCGACACGCTTGCCGCCCAGGCCCGCGAGGCGCGCTTCGCGCTCGCGCGGCGGGTGCGGGAGGAGGCCGCCAGGGCCGGACCCAAGATCCAGCTTGTGGTGGCGCTCCTCCTGGTGCCGTCCGTGTTGCTCCTCGTGGCGGCGGCGCTTGCGGCCGCGCTGCTCCGCCACGGCAACACGGCCCTGCCCATCTGAGCGCAACCGTCTATCCCGGTCGGGTGGTCCCAACCGCAAGCGATCTTGCAGGCGGTGGGCGGGAACGGCGGCCTGGCCACTGCGCCCACTCCCGCTCCTTCGCTCTGGACCGCGGATCGGGGAGCCCCGCGGGGGGATTAGGGACAGCATCGGACAGAAGGTGGGGAAAAGTGTTGCTAAGTGGGAGAAAGTGGGGTAGGGTAGGACCTCAGCAACTGGACCGGAGTGGCGGGGCTCCTCCCACTCCGCCACTTCGGTCCGAACTCTTGAGCGCGAGGGAACTTGGCATTCCGCGGGCACTACGAACACTCGCTGGACGCGAAGAACCGGCTCAGCGTTCCCGCCAGGTTCCGGGCAGCATTCTCTTCCGGAGTTGTTCTGGCAAAGGATCCGGAGCCGTGCGTGGGGATCTGGCCGACCGAGACTCACGAAGCGATCATCGAGCGGGCCCTGAGCGGGCTGAACCCGATGGGCTCGCGCGCCCGGAGGCTGTCGCGCTTCCACCAGGCGAACTCCTTCGACGCGGACCTCGACGCGGCCGGACGCGTGACGCTTCCCCCGCCGCTCCTGGCCCACGCCGGAGTCGAGAAGGAGGTCGTCGTGGCAGGCGTGGGCGATCACCTGGAGGTCTGGGGCAGGGAGCGCTGGAGCTCCCAGCAGGATGCGCTCGACGCCGACATCGAGGAGGTGACGGAGCAGCTTGGCGATCCTTCTTGACATGAACAGCTCCCACGTCCCCGTGCTCGCGGGCGAATTGCTGGATTTGACGGCGCCTGCACCCGGGGAGGTCGCCATCGACTGCACGTTCGGCGCCGGCGGCCACGCGCGACTGCTGGCCCAGCGCCTCGGCGCAGGCGGGACGCTGGTCTGCGTCGATCGCGACCCCACCGCCGAGCAGCGCTTCGAGGAGTTCTCGGCCTCGGCGGTGTGCGAGACGCGCTTCCTGCGCATGGACTTCGTCGATGCGCTTCGGCAGCTCGGGAGGGAGCAGCTGGAAGCCGACCTGGTGCTGTTCGACCTCGGCGTCTCCTCCATGCAGGTAGACGCTCGGGAGCGGGGGTTCTCCTACGCGTACGACGCCCCGCTCGACATGCGCATGGATCCGAGCAACCGACCGGACGCGAGCGAGCTCGTCAACACGCTAGACGAGCGGCACCTGACACAGGTCCTGCGCCGCTTCGGCGAGGAGCCGAACGCGCGGCAGATCGCCCGCGAGATCGTGAGACGCCGCCGGCGAGCGCCGTTCGAGACGACCGGTGAGCTCGTCGAGGCGATCGAGGCGGCCATCCCAGCCGCGGTGCGCCGGCGGTTCGGCGGCGGCCACCCGGCCAAGCGCGTGTTCCAGGCCATCCGAATCGTCGTCAACAACGAGCTCGACGACCTCGATCTCGCGCTACCTGAGGCATGGAAGCTCCTACGTCCGGACGGCCGCCTGGCCGCGATTTCCTTCCACTCGCTCGAGGACCGCCGGGTCAAGCGCTTCCTGGCCGACCGCGCCCAGGGCTGCATCTGCCCGCCGGACTTCCCGGTGTGTGTGTGCGGCCGGACGCCCGAGGCGGAGCTCCTGACGCGGCGCGCCGTGATGCCCACTCCCGGCGAGGTCGCGGATAACCCGCGCGCCCGCTCGGGGCGTCTTCGTGCCGCACGCAAGCTCACGGACGGGACGGAGAAGGTCTGAGGTGGACCTTCCCCGGCCGGCGCGCCCCGTGGTGACCGCCACCGCACGCTCGGCGTCGGGCCGGGGTGCGCGGTCCGCCCCTTCCCGGCGGCGTCCGGCCGGGCGCAACCTGCCGCGTCGCCTCTCCGGTCCCGGGTCGGGCGGCGGTGCCGCCGTTGCCCTTCCCGGCCGCGTCCTGCGCGCTCCGTTGGCCCGGGCGGCCCGCGCGCGCGCGGGCGGTGTTCTCGACGCCCTGCTCCAGGGCCCGGGCTGGATCGCCCTGATCGCGGTGCTGCTGGTGGGGATCGTGTTCTTCAACGTGGACCTGCTCGAGCTGAACCGCGACATTGCGCACACCGCTGACAGGGCGGCGCGGGTGAAGCGGGACAACGCTCGGCTGCGCCTCCAGCTCGCCCGGCTGGCGTCGACGGAGCGGATCCAGCGCGTCGCGGCCGGCCGCGGTCTCGAGCTTCCGGCCCCGGGCGAGGTCCGCTATGTGCGTATCCACCCGGGAGCGGACGCGCGCACGGCGGCCGCTCGCATCGTCGCGCCTCACTCGGCGGCGGCCGCGCCCGTCTCGAGCGGGACTCCGGCGCCTGGGCCGGCCGACGCCCCCGGTTCCCCGACCACGCCGGGCCCCTCGGCGCCCGCCGGCGGCACGCAGAGCGCTCCCGCCCCCACCCCTCCGAGCTCGCCGCCCACGGGGGCCTCGCCCGGACAGGGGGGTTCGCCCGGTTCCGGTGCGCCTGGCTCCCCCACGGGCGGCGCGGCTCCGGCGCCTGCTCCCCCCACGGCTCCGGCGCCCACGGGGCCTCGTGCTCCGGGCGGATAGGCAGTGCGCCTGGTCGAGCGCCGAATCGGGCTGCTGTTTGCGCTCTTCCTTGTGCTCCTCGCGGCCGCCACCCTGCGCGCCAGCTGGCTCGGGACGGTGAGGGCCGGATCGCTCAAGAAGCGCGCGCTCACCCAGCAGGTTGAGCAGCTCGACGTGCCGGCGCGGCGCGGCACCATCAGCGACCGGCACGGCATGGAGCTCGCCGTCTCGGAGGACGCGGCCACGGTGTTCGCCAATCCGTTCCTGATCAAGAACCCGGCGCGGGCCAGCGCGAGGCTCGCGCCGCTGCTCCACCTGCCGAGGAGCGTCCTGCTCGAGAAGCTCAGCGATCGCCGCAAGGGCTTCGTCTACCTCCGTCGACAAATGGAGGCCGGCGCCGGAGACCGGGTCGAGAAGCTGAAAATCGAAGGCATCGGGATGGTGCTGGAGCCGAGACGCACCTATCCGCAGGGAGCGCTCGCCTCGCAGGTGATCGGCTCGGTAGGCACCGACGGGTATGGGCTGTCCGGCCTCGAGCAGTCGCGGAATTCGACGCTGCGGGGTGAGAACGGCAGGCGGCGCCTCGTCAAGGACGCATTCGGCGAACCGGTGAGCATGGTCGAAGTCCAGCGGGCGAGGGCCGGCCACGACATGCGCCTGACTCTCGACGCCGCGCTCCAGGGGCGCGCCGAGGCCGTGCTGTCGGAGATCGGCCGCACCAACCGGCCCCGCGGCGCCACCGCCCTCGTGATGGACCCCCGCACCGGCGAGCTGCTCGCGCTCGCCAACTGGCCGCGCGTCGATGCCAACGACGTAGGGGGGGCGCCCGCCTACGCCAGGCAGGACAGGGCCGTCGCGGCGAGCTACGAGCCAGGCTCGACCTTCAAGGCGTTCACGGCCTCCGGGGCGCTGGCGGAGCGGCTGATCACCCCGGGCACCGCCTTCGACCTGCCGCCCAGCATCCGCGTTGCGGACCGGGTGATTGGCGAGGCCCATGGGCGCGGCTCTCTCCGGCTCACGGTGGCGAACATCCTGGCCCAGTCGTCGAACGTCGGCTCGGTGATGATCGGGCTCAAGCTCGGGGCGCGTCGCTTCGATCGCTGGGTGCGTCGCTTCGGCTTCGGGCGCCCCACCGGGATCGATCTTCCGGGGGAGGCGCCCGGGATCGTCTTGCCGCTCGGGGACTACTCGGGCTCGTCGATGGGCAACATGCCGATCGGCCAGGGGCTCGCCGTCACTCCCATCCAGATGGCGCAGGCCTACAGCGCCATCGCGCGGGACGGCGTGATGCGCACCCCTTACGTGCTCGGGGGCGACCGCAGGCCGGGCAAGCGTGTCCTGCCCCGCAAGGTGGCGCGACAGGTATCGCGGATGCTCGAGGGCGTGCTCGGTCCGGGCGGGACGGCGACCGAGGCCAGGGTCCCTGGCTACCGGCTTGCCGGCAAGACCGGCACAGCGGAGAAGCCCGACGGGCACGGCGGCTACTCGAAGACGAAGTTCGTCGCATCCTTCATCGGTTACGCGCCGGCCCGCGACCCGCGACTGCTGATCGCGGTGATGGTGGACGAGCCCAAGGGGCAGATCTACGGCGGCGTGGTCGCCGCCCCCGCCTTCGAGAAGATCATGGCGTTCGCCCTGCCGTACTTGCGCATACCGCCCGGATGAGGCGCCGGCGAAGCCGGCTCGGTCTCAGGCGTCCGGAAGGAACCGGTGTCATCGGACCCGCAAACAGGAATCCCGAGTGGCTATCCTGCGTTCTCCCATGACCCTGCGTGAGTTGATGGGGAATGGGGCGCCTGAGGTGCAGCTCTCGGGGCTTGCCTATACCAGCACGAGCGTCACCCCGGGGGCGCTCTTTTTTTGCGTGCCCGGCTTCAGGGCGGACGGCCACGACTTCGCGCCAGATGCGGTCGGGCGCGGGGCTGCAGCCCTGGTCTGCGAGCGGCCGCTCGGCCTCGGCGTACCGGAGGTCGTCGTGGACGACGTCCGCGCCGCGATGGGGCCGGCCGCCGCTCGCTTCTTCGGCGACCCCACGGCCGAGCTGCAGGTCGTGGGCATCACCGGCACGAACGGCAAGACCACGACCGCGTTCCTGGTCCGGCACCTGCTCGAAGCCGCCGGGGTCCAGTGCGGCCTCCTAGGGACCGTCAAGCGCGTCGTCGGCGGCGTGGAGGAGCAGGTCGAGCGGACCACGCCGGAGGCCATCGACCTGCAGGCCACGTTCAGGCGCATGCTCGACGGCGGCGACCGCGCCTGTGCGATGGAGGTCTCCTCGCACGCACTCGAGCTGGGGCGGGCATCCGGCATCCGCTTCGCCTGCCGGGTCTTCACGAACCTGACGCAGGACCACCTCGACTTCCACGAGACGATGGAGGCCTACTTCGGCGCCAAGCGGCGGCTGTTCGAGGAGCCGGGGGTATCGATCCTCAACGTCGACGACGACTCCGGGCGGCGGCTGGCGGAGGAGGTCGAGGACCCCGTGACCTTCGGGATCGAGCGCGAGGCGACCTACCGGGCGCGGGACATCGGCTTCGACGTGAACGGCTCGAGCTTCACCTGCGAGATGCCCGACGGGTCGCTCGTGCTCAGGTGCCCTCTGCCTGGGCTCTTCAACGTCCAGAACGCCCTCGCCGCGCTGGCGGCGGTGCGGTCGCTCGGCGTCGATGCGAGCGTCGTGCCCGCCGCCCTCGCCGGCTTCGGCCGTGTGCCGGGGCGCTTCGAGCCCGTGGACGAGGGACAGGCCTTCGGAGTCCTCGTCGACTACGCGCACACCCCCGACTCCTTGGAGAACGTCCTGCGGGCGGCGCGCGAGCTCGCGCGGGGCAGGCTTCATGTCGTGTTCGGCGCCGGCGGCGATCGGGATCGCGGCAAGCGCCCGCTGATGGGCGCGGTCGCCCGGCGGATCGCGGACCGCGTGGTCGTCACCTCCGACAACCCGCGCAGCGAGGATCCGGAGGCAATCGTCGACCAGATCATGGAAGGCGCCGGGGCGGAGGCGCGGCGCGAGGTGGACAGGCGGCGGGCGATCGGACTGGCGATCGAGAGCGCCGAGCCGGGCGACGTGGTCGTGATCGCCGGCAAGGGACACGAGCAGGGCCAGGAGTTCGAGGCGGGTCGCAAGGAGCCCTTCGACGACGTCACAGTGGCGCGCGAAGCGCTGCGGGCGAGGCTCGGGGCGCGAGCGTGATCGATCGCCCCGCCAGCTGGCTCGCGGAGGCCGCGGGGGCGCGGCTCGCCAGGGGCGACCCGGCGGCGCCCGGCCCCGAGCGGGCCGTGGTCGACTCGCGCGAGGCCGGGCCGGGGGACCTGTTCGTGGGGCTGCGCGGGGAACACGCCGACGGAGGGGAGTTCGCGGGCGCGGCGCTCGCCGCGGGCGCGTGGGGCGTGCTCGTGGGACCGGAGCACGCCGAGCTCGACACAGATCGCCCCCTGCTCGTGGCGGACGAGCCGCTCAGCGCGCTTCAGAGGCTGGCGCGAGAATGGCGGCGGCAGCTCGGCTGCAAGGTCTTGGGGATCACCGGGTCCACGGGCAAGACCTCGACCAAGGACATCCTGGCCGCGCTGCTCCTCCGGACGCTGCGCACCCACGCCAACCGGGAGAACCTCAACACCGAGGTCGGGCTGCCCCTCTCGGTGCTGGAGGCGCCCGCCGGCGCCCAGGCGCTCGTGCTCGAGATGGCGATGCGTGGCCAGGGGCAGATCGCCGAGCTGACGGCGATCGCGGAGCCCGACGTGGGCGTGATCGTGAACGTCGGGCCGGTGCACCTGGAGCTGCTCGGCACCGTCGAGCGCGTGGCAGCCGCGAAGGCGGAGCTGATTCGGGACCTTCCCCCCGGGGCCGCCTGCGTCGTCCCCGCCAGCGAGCCGCTGCTCGAGGCACACCTGCGCGAGGACCTCGACACCTGGACGTTCGGCCCGGGGGGACAGGCGATGTTGCTGTCGTTCGACGAGGGAAGGGCCGAGATAGAGGCCCGCGGCGAGCGGCACGCGCTCGAGCTCGGCTACTCGGAGCCGCACAACCTGCTCAACACCCTCGCGGCGGTTGCCGCGGCGCGAGCCATCGGCATGCATCCTCAGGGCCGGGTCGACGTGCGGTTCTCTTCGATGCGGGGCCAGGTGGTGGAGCTCCCCGGAGGCGTGGCGGTCGTGAACGACTGCTACAACGCCAACCCCATGTCGATGCGCGCGGCGCTCGAGCACCTCGCGGACAGCCCAGCCGAGCGCCGGATCGCGGTGCTGGGCACGATGGCCGAGCTCGGCGAGGGGGCTTCCCGCTACCACCGCGAGATCGGGCTCAGAGCGGGCGAGCTTGGAATCGACCTGCTCGTGACCGTCGGGGACCAGGCGCTCGGCTACGCGGAGGGCTTCGACGGCGAGACCCACGCCGTGGCCAGCCCCGAGGAGGCCGGCACCCTCCTGGAGGAGCTGGCGCTGCCCGGTGACAGGGTCCTGGTAAAGGGCTCGCGCTCGGTGGGCCTGGAGCGGGTACTCGCCTAGATGACCGATCCCCGACCCCCCCGTTCGCGCGCGGGCCAGGTATCGGCCGTCTAGATGGGGGCCATCCTGATCGGCGGCATGGCCGCCCTGCTCATCTGCATCTTCCTCGGGCCGAAGTTCATAGACCTGCTGCGCGAGCGCGAGTTCGGCCAGCAGATCCGCGAGGAGGGGCCCGAAGGCCACCATGGGAAGGCCGGCACTCCCACCATGGGCGGGCTGGTCCTGTTCCTGTCGGTCTCGGTCCCGTTCCTGATCCTGAGCGACTACCGGGCCGCCAGCCTGGCCGTGTTCGGGACGGCGCTGGCCAGCGCCGGCCTCGGGTTCGCCGACGACTGGGTGAAGCTCCAGAAGCGGCGCTCGCTCGGGATCTCCGGCCGCAGCAAGCTCATCGCGCAGGCGCTCATGGCGGTCGGGCTCTGGCTCTTCGTCACCAAGTACGTGGGCCTCGAGGACACGCTGCGCCTGCGGATCGTGGACGCATCGATCGACCTCGGGGTCGCCTACCCGCTGCTGATCTTCCTGGTGCTCGCGGGAGCCACGAACGGCGTGAACCTCACCGACGGGCTCGACGGCCTGGCGGCCGGCTGCTGTGCGATCGTGCTGCTCGCCTTCACCGCGATGACCTTCATCACCCAGGGCCAGAAGGACCTCGCGCTCCTGTCCGCCTGCCTGGTCGGCGCCTGCGTGGGCTTCCTCTGGTTCAACTCGTTCCCGGCGGCCGTGTTCATGGGGGACACCGGCTCCCTCGGGCTGGGCGGCGCGATCGCCGCGCTCGCGGTACTCACCAAGACGGAGGTCCTGCTCCTGATCATCGGCGGGATCTTCGTGATCGAGGCGCTGTCGGTGGCGGTGCAGGTCCTCGCCTTCCAGCGCTTCCGCAAGCGGGTCTTCCTCATGGCCCCGATCCATCACCACTTCGAGCTCTTGGCCTGGTCCGAGACGAAGATCATCCTGCGCTTCTGGATCGTCGCGGCCGTCTGCTCGGCGATCGGCTTCACGCTGTACCAGCAGTCGATCACATGACCGGGCGGTGCCCACCGCGTATCCAGTGAGCGCCGCCCGGCCCTCCCTACCGGAGGGGCCCTACCTCGTGGTGGGCCTGGCGCGCTCGGGCGCGGCGGCGGCGCGGATGCTGCTCGAGCGGGGTGAGGTGATCGGCTGCGACAGCGGCAGGCCCGAGCCCCCCGAGGGCATCGAGTCGCGCCTGGAGAGCGACGGCCTCGAGCTGCTCGACCGCGCCAGCACGCTCGTGAAGAGCCCCGGAGTCCCGCGGGAGGCGCCGGTGGTGGCCGCCGCCCTCGAGCGCGGGCTTCCGGTCTACGGCGAGCTCGAGCTGTCCTGGCGGCTCCTGCCGAATCGCTTCCTAGCGGTGACCGGGACCAACGGCAAGACCACGACGGTCGAGCTGCTGGGCGCGGTGCATCGGGCGGCCGGGGTTCCGGTGGCGGTGGCGGGCAACGTCGGCACGCCGCTGGCCTCGCTGGTCGGGGAGGTCGATCGGAACGCGGTGGTGGTGTGCGAAGTGTCGAGCTTCCAGCTCGAGGACGCCGACGAGTTCGCGCCCGAGTGCGCCTTGCTACTGAACCTGGCCGAGGACCACCTCGATCGCCACGGCAGCTTTGAGGCCTACCGCGAGGCGAAGCTGCGGCTGTTCGCCCGGCAGCGGCCCGAGGACGTGGCGGTGGCGCCGCTCGGCCTCGCCGCGCCCGCTCCCGCGCGGGGGGTGAGCTTCGGCGGCGCCGGCGCCGACCTGGCGCTCGAGGGGGACCAGCTCCTCTGGAAGGGGACCCACCTGCTCCGCGCGGGCGAGGTGGGGCTGCGCGGCGCCCACAACCTCGAGAACGCGATGGGGGCGGCAGCCGCCGCGCTCGCCAGCGGGATCGACGCCGGGCCGGTGCGGGAGGCGCTGCGCGGCTTCCACGGAGTTCCGCACCGCCTGGAGGAGGTAGGGACCGTGGACGGCGTCCTCTACGTGAACGACTCGAAGGCCACGAACGTGACCTCCGCCGCCAGAGGCATCGAGGCGTTCGAGGGCGGCGTCCACGCCATCCTCGGCGGCAGCCCCAAGGGCGGCGGCTTCGCGGGGCTCCGCGACGCCGTGGCGGCACGCTGCGTGGCCTGCTACCTCATCGGGCAGGCGGCCGACCGGCTCGCGACGGACCTCGAGGGCACGGTCCCGCTACGCCGCTGCGGCGACCTCGAGACGGCGGTGCGCGAGGCGTCCGCTGCCGCCGACGCCGGCGAGGTGGTGCTGCTCTCGCCCGCGTGTGCGAGCTACGACCAGTACCGGGACTACGAGCAACGGGGAGACCACTTCCGCTCGCTGACCCCCCGGGCATGAATCCCGGGTCTTGTGTCGAAGACGGTCCGGATGGCCGCCCGCGGGACTCGGCGCAAGCGCCCGATGGAGTACTCGATGCTTTACACGGCGACGCTCTGCATGCTCGCCGCGGGAGCCGTGATGGTCTACTCGGCGAGCTCCGCCGAGTCGCTGCTCCAGGGTCCCGGCGACCCGTCCTATTACCTCAAGCGCTACGTCGCCTGCGGGCTCATCGGGCTCGTGGTGCTGCACGCGCTCTCGCGTCACGGGCTCGCCGCGGTGCGGGCGGCGACGCCGGTGCTGCTGCTCGCGTCGTTCGCGCTGACCCTCGCCGTGATGCTGCCGGGCGCCGGGGTCACCGCGAACGGGGCCACCCGCTGGCTGGCCGCCGGCCCGCTCCAGTTCCAGCCCTCGGAGCTGCTCAAGCTGTCCCTGGTCCTCTACGCGGCGCAGCTGCTGGCCGCCCGCCCGGACAGCACGAGGACCATCGGCGGACTGGCCAAGCCACTGCTGCTTGTCGTCGGCGCGGCGTGCGCGTTGCTCATGACCCAACCGGACATGGGCACGACGCTCGTGATCTGCTTCGCGATCTTCTCCCTGCTGCTGGCGGCGGGCACGCCGGTGCGCCACCTCGCACTGATATTCGGGACATTGGCGTTCCTTGCGCTGGTCGTCGCGCTCCTGGAGCCGTACCGCCGGGCGCGGCTGACCTCGTTCGTGGACCCGTTCTCGGACGCGGGCGGCGCCGGCTTCCAGGGGGTGCAGGCCCTGACGGCCGTCGGCTCGGGCGGCCTGTTTGGAGTCGGGCTCGGCGAATCGGTGCAGAAGATCTTCTACCTGCCGGAGGCCCACACGGACATGATCCTGGCGATCATCGGCGAGGAGCTCGGGTTGTTCGGCCTCCTCGGCGTGATCAGCCTCTACGGCATGCTCGGCTATGCCGGGATGAGAACGGCCCAGCTTGCCCGCGACCGCTACTCGAAGCTCCTGGCGGCCGGCATCACCTCGCTGGTCCTCGCGCAGGCCTCCCTCAACTTCTTCGCCGTCCTTGGGATGGCCCCGCTCACGGGGGTCCCGCTCCCCTTCATCTCCTACGGGAGCACGAACCTGATCGTGATGATGGGCGGCATGGGCCTGCTGCTGAACGTCGCCGCCAGCGGCGGCAGGCCGGCGCGCTCCCGGCCGCGGCTGAGGGCGATCGAGGGGGGACGCGGTGGCGAAGGTCGTGATCGCCGCCGGCGGCACGGCGGGTCACGTCGTGCCGGCGCTCGCGGTCGCTGAGGCGCTGCGAGCGCTGGACGCCGAGGTCGAGTTCGTGGGCGGCGAGCGGGCCGAGGCGGAGCTCGTGCCGCGGGCCGGCTACCGCTTCCACGCGTTGCGGGTGGTCGGCCTCGAACGCCGCAGCCCCCTGAAAGCCGCCCGGGCAATCGCGCTGGCCGTCGCCGCCGCCACCCGGGCGCGCCGGCTGCTGCGCCGGCTCGAAGCGGACGTGGTGTTGGCGGGCGGCGGCTACGTGGCCGGCCCGGTCGGGCTCGCGGCCGGCTCGCTGCGGTTGCCGCTGGCGCTCACCGAGGCAGACAGTCACCTCGGCTTCGCCAACCGGGTACTGGCGCCGCTGGCCCGGCGCGTGTTCCTCGCGTTTCCGTTGGCCGGCCGCGAAGGGGGCAAGTACGTGGTCACCGGCAGGCCGGTGCCGGCGGAGACCGGTCGGGTGGACCGCGAGCGAGCGCGGGCGCGGTTCGGCATCCCGCCCGCCGAGCCCTGCGTGCTGATCTTCGGGGGCTCGCTCGGCGCGCGGAAGCTGAACGAGGCCGCGATCGAGGCGTTCGGGGAGGCCGCGATCGAGGCGTTCGGGGAGGCCGCGGTCGAGGCGTTCGGGGAGGTCTCGCCCTGCGCCGTGTTGCACGTCGCCGGCCACCGCGACCACGACGACCTGCAGCGCCGGCTCGACGAGCTGGGCGCGCCCCAGCACTACCGCCTCCACGCGTACATACAGCCCTTCGCCGAGGCCCTCGCCGCGGCGGACCTGGTGGTGGCCAGGGCGGGTGGCTCGGTGCTGGAGCTCGCGGCCGCCGGGCTGCCGGCGATCCTGGTGCCATATCCGCACGCCACGGCCGATCACCAGGCGTCCAACGCCCGCTACATGGAGCGGGCCGGAGCCGCCGCGGTGGTGCCCGATCGCGAGTTGGACGGAGCGCGGCTCGCCCGCGAGGTGGGGGTGCTGTTGGGCTCGCCCGAGCGCCTGGCCGAGATGGCGAAGGCCGCACGGGACATCGCACGTCCGGACGCGGCCGAGCGGATCGCCGGGGAGACCCTTCGCCTGCTGGGGGGCTGACCCATGTCCCGCGCCGGCTTCCCGGATGACGCCTACCCACCCGTCCGGCTGACGCCGCGCCGGGGCAGAGGCAGAGCGCCACGGCCCCACCCGGCAACCGGCGCAGCGCCTATGGTCAACCCGCCATGAGCGAGGGAGCGAAGCAACCGACGGCCACCACGAAAAGCCCGGTGTTCCAGGGCCGCAGGCTGCATTTCATCGGCATCGGTGGCGCCGGGATGAGCGGGCTGGCGCTCGTGGCCCGGGCGCTGGGCGCGGAGGTGAGCGGCTCGGATCAAGCCGACTCCCCCTACTGCAAGCGTCTGCGGGCCGCCGCGATAGAGCCCGTCATCGGGCACCACGCCGCGAACGTTCCCGAGGGGGCCGAGGTGGTGTTGTCGACCGCGATACCAGCCGACAACCCCGAGCTGCTGGCCGCCCAGGAGGCAGGCGCGCGCATCCTCCACCGCGGCGACCTGCTCGGCGAGGTCTCGCAGCTGAAGAGGGCGATCGCGATCGGGGGCACCCACGGCAAGACAACCACGGCCTCCATGGCGACGCACGTCCTGCGCGAGTGCGGCCGGGACCCCGGCTTCCTGATCGGCGGCGAGCTGCGCTCCGCCGGCACGAACGCCGGCTGGGGCGCCGGCGAGTGGGTGGTCGTGGAGGCCGACGAGTCGGACCGCTCATTCCTCAAGCTGGCGCGAGAGGTGGCCGTAGTCACCAACGTCGAGCTCGACCACCACGCCACCTACCGCTCCCTGGGTGAGCTCGAGGATGCCTTCGACGAGTTCGCCTGCTCCGCGAAGGTCCGTGTCGTGGGCCCCGGTGTGGAGCTCCCGCGCGCCCTGGATGCCGTGCGCTTCGGCATCGGCGAGGGCGACCTTTACGCCGAGAAGCTCGAGCTGCTGCCGCTGGGATCGCGATTCGCTATCGACGGGGCCGCGGTCGAGCTCGCGGTGCCGGGCGCCCACAACGTGCTCAATGCCCTCGCGGCCGTGGCGGCCTGCCGCCCCGCGGGTGTCGAGCCGGGGGAGGCAGCGGCCGCGCTTGGCAGCTTTGGCGGCGCCGGGCGCCGCTTCGAGGCCCACGGCACCACGCCGTCGGGCGCGCGAGTGTTCGACGACTACGCACACCATCCGACCGAGGTGGCCGCCACCCTGGATGCGGCCCGCAACCTGGCGCCGCGCCGCCTCGTGGCCTGCTTCCAGCCCCACCTCTTCTCGCGTACCGCCAGGCTTGCGCGGCAGTTCGGGGGCGCGCTCGCGAAAGCGGACCTGGCGGTCGTGCTGGACGTCTACCCCGCGCGCGAGAAGGCGGAGGACTTCCCGGGTGTCTCGGGGCTGCTCGTGGCCCGGGCGGCGGCGGATGCCGCCGACGGGCGACCGGTCTGGTGGCTCCCCACGCTCGAGGACGCCGAGCGCAGGCTGAGGGAAAAGCTGCACCATGGCGACGTCCTCGTCACCCTGGGGGCGGGAAACGTGGATGAGCTGGCACGGAGGCTGACGACGTGACGGCCCCCGAAGGCGTTGAGCGCGACTACCCGCTCGCGCGGCTGACCACGATCCGCACGGGCGGGCCGGCCGAGTGGTTCGCTCGTCCCGACTCGCAGGAGCGGCTCCGGGAGCTGCTCGCGTGGGCGGAGCGGGGGGGCCTCCAGGTAGGAGTGGTCGGGTCTGGGTCGAACCTGCTGGTAGCCGATGAAGGAGTGCAAGGGCTGGTGATGAAGCTCGACGGCTCGCTGGCCACGATCGAGCGCGACGGGACCCGCCTGCTCTGCGGCGGAGGCGCGCGTCTGCCACAGGCGTCCGCCCGGGCCGCCAGGGAGGGCCTGAGCGGCGTGGAGTTCGGCGTGAACATCCCGGGCACCGTCGGCGGGGCGGTGAAGATGAACGCGAACGCCTACGGCGGTGAGCTCGGCAGGGTGCTCGAGTGGGTCGACGTGGCCGTGCCGGGAGGCACCGAGCGGCGGCGGCCCGAGCAGCTCGGCTTCGCCTACCGAACCTCGAACCTGGGCCCGCGCGAGGTCGTGGCCGGGGCGTCATTCGCGCTGGTGCCGGCGGACCCCGAGCGGGTCAGGGAGGTGCTGGCCGACATGCGGGCCCGCCGCAAGGCCGCCCAGCCGTCGGGCATCAAGACCTTCGGCTCCACCTTCAAGAATCCGGACGAGCCCCGCGCCGAGGCCCGCAGCGCGGGCGTGCTGCTAGACGAGGCCGGCTGCAGAGGGCTCGCCGTGGGGGGCGCCCGCTTCTCGCTCAAGCACGCGAACTTCGTCGAGAACACCGGTGAGGCCACCACCGCCGACGTGATCGCCCTGATGGGGAAGGGCAGGCGCCGCGTGCGGGAGCGCTTCGGCCTCGAGCTCGAGCCCGAGGTGCAGTTCCTCGGGAAGGTCGATCCCTCGCCGCTGTACGCATGAGAGCCGCCGGCGCAGCCGTGGCGCTCCGCCGCCCGCTCGCGGCGATCGCCCCAGCACCGCACGTCAGGGGGCGCCTGCTGGCCGGGCTGGGTGCCTTCCTGCTTCTCGTCTGCGTCTATCTCTTCTGGTTGCGCGACCTCGGGTTCGTCCGCGTCGAGCGGGTCTCGATCACCGGCCTGACCAGCTCCGACGCGCCGCGGATCCGTCAGGAGCTGGCCGCCGCGGCCCGGACCATGACCACGCTCCACGTGCGCCACGACCGGCTCAATGGCGTGGTGGCGAGCTATCCGGCGGTCGAGCGACTCGAAGTGCATGCGGACTTCCCCAACACGCTTCGCATCGAGGTGATCGAGTTCCAACCGGCGGCGATGCTGGTCTCTGGTCGCAGCCGCATGGCCGTGGCGGGGGACGGCAGGCTCCTGCGCGGGCTGCGCCGTGACACGGCGGTGCCCGTGATCAGGCTTCGCGGCGCCCTGCCCGCGGAGCGCCTCGGCCCGGGGGCCGCGCTGCGGGCGGCGCGGGTGGCGGGCACCGCGCCGATCCCGCTGCGGCGCCGGCTCGTGACGGTGACCGAGACGCGCGAGCGAGGCCTAGTGGCGCGCCTCCGGCGGGGCCCCGACCTGATCTTCGGCGACGTCAGCCGGCTGCACGCCAAGTGGCTCGCGGCCGCGCGGGTGCTCGCCGACAGGGCCTCGCGCGGGGCGAGCTACGTGGATCTCCGCCTGCCCGAGCGGCCCGCTGCGGGGGGCCTCCCGGTGGAGCCGGCCCAGCAGGCGCCGGCCGTCGGGCCCGCGACGCCGGCGCCCGCGACGAGCCCCCAGGCGCCGCCGGCTGCGACGAGCCCCCAGGCCCCGCCGGTTGGGACAACCCCCCGAGTGCCGTCCGCCGCGACTCCCCAGGTGCCGCCCGACACTACCTCGCCCGCCGGTCCCGCGGAGGGTCCCGCGGCGGCGCCCAGAAACCCTTGAGTCGAGGTCGAGACTTGGGCGACCCTCGACCACTGCTTGAGGGATACATGCACGGATCCTTGCGAGGAGGTTTGACATAACCGCGGAACTCCGCCTACAGTGCGGTCTCTACGGCGTTCCGAGGCCGTGGGAACCCTCGACAGTCGCTTGAGCTTCGACACTCCGTACAGCGAGGGAAGAACGATGGAGACCGGTAGCTACCTGGCCGTCATCAAGGTCGTCGGCATAGGCGGCGGCGGCACCAATGCGGTCAGCCGCATGGTCGACGCGGGGCTCAAGGGCGTCGAGTTCATCGCGGTGAACACGGACGCCCAGGCGCTGCAGATGTGCGATGCCGACATCAAGCTGCAGATCGGCGACCAGCTGACCCGCGGGCTGGGGGCGGGGGCCGACCCGGAGATCGGTTACGGCGCGGCCAACGAGAGCCGCGACGAGATCAAGGAGGCTCTCAAGGGCGCGGACATGGTGTTCATCACCGCCGGCGAGGGCGGCGGCACCGGAAGCGGCGCCGGCCCGGTGATCGCCGAGGTCTCCAAGCAGGAGATCGGCGCGCTCACGGTGGGCGTGGTCACCAAGCCGTTCGACTTCGAGGGCGCCCAGCGCCAGCGCCAGGCCGAAGAGGGCATCGACAGCCTGCGGGAGCAAGTCGACACGCTGATCGTGATCCCCAACGAGAAGCTGCTTGCGGTCGTGGAGCGCCGCACGAGCATCCTCGACGCCTTCCGCGAGGCCGACAACGTCCTACGCCAGGGCGTTCAGGGCATCACGGACCTGATCACGATCCCCGGC
>Ga0126313_10000180_pt1 | contig 27359 bp, 30 predicted proteins | sample Plot105A_FD_89954 | JGI IMG/M metagenome (GOLD analysis project Ga0126313, IMG submission 89954) | Serpentine soil microbial communities from UC McLaughlin Reserve, CA, USA - Plot105A | ecosystem: Environmental > Terrestrial > Soil > Grasslands | place: USA: UC McLaughlin Reserve, Lake County...
ATCTGGTCCTACGGCTCCGGCTACGGCGGCAACGCGCTGCTCGGCAAGAAGTGCTTCGCGCTGCGGATCGCCTCCGTGATGGCCCGCGACGAGGGCTGGATGGCCGAGCACATGCTGATCCTCAAGCTCACTGATCCGCACGGCGAGGTGAAGTACGTCACGGGCGCGTTCCCGTCAGCCTGCGGCAAGACCAACCTCGCGATGCTGATCCCGACGCTCGAGGGCTGGACCGTTGAGACGGTCGGTGACGACATCGCGTGGATGAAGTTCGGCGAGGACGGCCGCCTCTACGCGGTCAATCCCGAGGCCGGCTTCTTCGGCGTCGCGCCGAACACGTCCGAAAAGACGAATCCGAACGCGATCACCACTGCTGCGAAGAACGCGATCTTCACGAACGTCGCGAGAACCGACGACGGCGACATCTGGTGGGAGGGCATGACGGACGAAGCGCCCGCCCACGCGATCGACTGGCACGGCAACGACTGGACGCCCGCGTCCGGAACGCCCGCCGCGCATCCGAACGCCCGCTTCACCGTCCCGGCCTCGCAGGACCCGGCGATCGCGCCGGAGTGGGAGGACCCCGCCGGCGTGCCGATCGACGCGTTCCTGTTCGGCGGTCGCCGCTCGACGGTCGTGCCGCTCGTGCACGAGGCGTTCTCGTGGGAGCACGGCGTCTTCCTCGGCGCGACGATGGCGTCCGAGACGACCGCCGCGGCGGCCGGAGCGGTCGGCAGACTGCGCCGCGACCCGTTCGCGCAGCTCCCGTTCGCCGGGTACCACATGGGCGACTACATGGCCCATTGGCTGAAGCTGGGGAAGACCGAGGGCGCGGTTCTGCCGAAGGTCTTCTACGTCAACTGGTTCCGCAAGGACGCCAACGGCAAGTGGCTGTGGCCCGGGTTCGGTGAGAACAGCCGTGTGCTGTCGTGGATCTTCGGTCGCTGCAACGGCACGGCCGACGCGGTCGAGACGCCGATCGGCCTGCTGCCCGCCGAGGGCGCGCTGCCGCTGGAGGGTCTCGACATCCCCGCCGAGGACTTCGCCGAGTTGCTGCGCGTCACGCCCGAGGACTGGAAGGCCGAGCTGCCGTCGCTGCGCGAGCACCTGGCGGTGTTCGGCGACAAGCTGCCTGCGGAGATGACGGCGCAGCTTGAGGCGCTTGAGTCGCGTTTGAACGCGGCGTAGCTGTTCTTCGCCCGCGCCCCGGCCTGCTGGTACGCCGAGGCGCGGGCTCGCTCCTGCTCGACATCCTCACGTGAGGCGTTTGCGGTACCGCTCCACGCTTGTGGGGTCCGCAGGGGGGATGTCGAGCAGGACGACCCGCGCCCGGCTGATTCAGCGCTGATCCGGCGCCCGAACGGGGTAGGGTCGTGGCGGATGCGGTTGCTTCGCCGTTCGCTTCTGGTCACCGCCGTCCTGATGGTGGTCGCGCCTGCTGCTTCGGCAGCACCTGGGCCGTCGCGGGTAGCCACTGCGACGCTCCATCACGGCGTCCGCACGATCGGCGATCTGCGCGTCGGTCCGCTCGGGGCGCCGGGTGTCGTCTCGACGCTCTCTGACGTGCGCGGTGTTTGGGGCCGTGAGGTGCGGCTGAAGCGCCGCAGCTGCACTGCGAGTTGGGGGACCGGCGTGCGGCTGTTGTTCACGAGCTTCGGTGGCCCCTCGGCGTGCAGCGAGCGCTTTCTGCAGGTGGCGACGATCACGGGTCCCCGCTGGCGGGTCGACGTCGGCCAGCAGGGCTACCGCATCGGTCTTCCGCGCAGACAGCTCCCGCCCGGCGCCAAGAAGATCCCCGGCTGGATGGGCGGCGGTTATGAGCTCGCGACGATGCCGTTCGCCGGCATCGGCGGCGGTACGACGACCGTGATGGCGCATGTCAGCCCCCGCACCGACCGCGTTGACCGCTTCGTGCTGTTCATCGGCGGCGCGGAGGACTGAGTCACTCAGGCCGTCATGCCAGGGCGGAGGCCAGCGCCCTCAGTACCGCGGGAGGCTCAGCAAGGGATCAGGGTCGGACGACTCGACGCCGCGCGTTCGTAGAACGCCGCTCCCCTCTTCCTGCGTCGCGTCGATGGCGGCGCTGCCTTCAGCGCCGCCAAGGAACACATGCCCACCGTGCTCGATGTAGTTGATGAGACGAGCGCGCGAACTTTGACCGCTTCGGCCTGATCTGTCACGCCATTGGAGCGACATGATGTCGGTGACGCCCTTCCCGCCGGAGGTGTGAATGGCGGTTACGGCCAAGTCTCCGCTGGCCTGATACGGCTCGATCAAGTCGTCCGTCATGAAAGCTGTGCTCCTCGCTCGCTCATGGTGTAGCGAGCATACGACTCTCTGCACAGACGCCGATGCAGCCGGGCGCGGGTCGTCCTGCTCGACATCCCCCCTGCGGACCCCACAAACGCGGAGCGGTACCGCAAACGCCTCACGTGAGGATGTCGAGCGGGAGCGAGCCCGCGCTCGGCGTACCGCGAACGCTCAGTGCACGTCGTCAGCACTCGACGCCGGCGGGCGCGACTCCTCGGCGAGCGAGGTGATCGCGAGCATGCCGCGGGCGGCGGTCTCGAGCACGTCCGTGGCCTCCTCCGAGGAGCGGGCGTAGAGCTCGACGAGCAGGTGGACGACGATCTGGTCGTCGTCGTGCTTGTGGAAGCGGACGTGGGTGAAGAACTCGCGCGTGCCGTGGTCGCCGAACGCGGCGTACGACAGCGCGTCGCCGGCCTCGGGGCCGGAGCACGTCTCGACGTCGTCGGCCTCGACCGTGACGGTGCAGGACGCGACCCACGGCGTGCCGGCGACCATCCGCTCCCAACGGTCCTCGATCGGCTCGACGCGGCCGTTGTGGAAGCCCAGGTGGGGCTGGTCGTGCATGCAGTCGAGGCACTGGACGACGGCCTCCTGCAGCTCGTCGACGACCTCGGCGCGCTCGCCGGTCCCCGGGTCGATCCGGTGGATGCCCTCGTAGTGCACCTGCACCTCGAGGTTCTGCGACCAGCAGCGGTAGCAGCGCAACCAGCTGCGGACGGTCTCCTGGTCGGTCGATCCCTCCATCGCACTGATTCTATGCTCCGGCGAGCGATGGGCGAGACACGGGACCCGATCGGTGTGGTGCTGGCCGGCGGCGTGGGACGCCGGATCGGCGGCAGCAAGGCGATCGTCGAGCTGCGCGGCACGCCGCTCGTGCTCTATCCGCTGCGCGCGCTGCAGGCCGTGCTGGCGGAGGTCGTGGTCGTCGCCAAGCAGGGAAGCGCGCTGCCGCCGCTGCCCGGCGTGCCGATCTGGCTTGAGCCGGCCGAGCCGCGCCATCCGCTTGCCGGCATCGTCCATGCGCTCGAGGCGGCGGGCGCCACGGCGGAGATGGACGGCCTCGCACGCGAGATCCTCGTCAGCGCGGGGGATCTGCCGTTCCTCGATCCCGAGCTGGTGGAGCTGCTTGTGCATGCCGACGCGCATGGCGCTCCAGCGGTGGTGCCGTGCGCCGGCGGCCGTCTGCAGCCGCTGCTCGCGCGCTATACGCCGGCCGCGTATGCGCCGCTCGCAGCCGCGCTCCAGGCCGATCCGCTGCCGTCGCTGACGGAGGTCGTCACCGCGCTGGACCCGTGCGTGCTCGACTTCGACGACGAGCGGCCGTTCTTCAACGTGAACCTGCCGGAGGATCTCCTGACCGCGGCGGGTCTGTTCGATCGCGACGGCGAGCCGTGGCCTCAGTGACGCCGATGAGCGCGTCCATGTGCGCGAGCGCGTAGCCTGCGGGAAGAAGCGGACGCTCCCCGGCGTCCTTCGAGTCTCGATGCCCCGGCTGCCGATCCCCACCGCGCTCCTCGCCCTCGTCTGCGCTGCAGCAGCAATCCCGGCAGCCGGGTGCGGGGGATCCGGGACGGACGGCGGCGGGGCATCATCGCCCAACGCGACGCCGCCACCTCCGCCGGCCGACGTGGCGCAGGCCGCGCACCCGACGCGCGCCGACTTCCCCGCTACGAGAGGGCGCACGCTGCGTCAGCTCGCGAACTCGCTGTACGGCGGCGGGCCGGAGGTCGCGCTCGCGACGACCGACTACACGCCCGGCCGCAACCGCGTCGCGTTCGGGCTGATCGAGCACGACGGCACGCTCGTCTACGGCAACACCGCCATCTACGTGGCGCGCAACGAGCGCGGGCGTGCCGTCGGTCCGTTCCTCGCGCCCGCCGACTCGCTGGAGGTGCGCCCGGCCTTCCGCAGCGAGACGGCCGCCGGGGACGACGTGAAGGGCGTCTACCACGCCGAGATCAACCTGCCGGGGCCTGGCAGATGGCTGCTGTTGGTAGTCGTTCGCTCAGGCGAGGAGCTGCTCGGCGCGGCTGCGACGGTGACAGCGCGGCGGGACTCGCCCGTGCCGGCGGTCGGCGACAAGGCGCCGCGGATCCATACGCCAACGGTTGCCTCCGTCGGAGGCGACGTCTCGAAGATCGACACGCGCGTCCCGCCCGACAGACTGCACGACGACCTCGCCGACGTGATCGGCAGAAGACCGGTCGCACTGTTGTTCGCGACGCCTGCGCTGTGCAGATCGCGCGTGTGCGGGCCGGTGGTGGATGAGGCCGTCCAGCTCGAGACCGCCTACGGCGACGGCGTCGCGTTCATCCACAACGAGGTCTACGTCGACAATGATCCGTCGAAGGGCCTGCGCCCGCAGCTGCGCGCATTCGGGCTGACGAGCGAGCCGTGGCTGTTCGTCATCGGCAGAGACGGCCGCGTCGTCGCGCGGCTGGAGGGCGCGTTCGGGATCGACGAGTTCCGGGGCGCTCTCGAACGAGCGCTAGGTTCTTAGCGCTCCACCGTCTTCTTGAGCCGCACCAGCCGCTCGTCCCACGCCGCTGCCGTCTCGTCGAGCCACGCGCTCGCGGGGCGCAGCGCTCCGGCCCGCAGTCGATAGCGCACCTCGCGCCCGGCGCCCTCGGGCGCGCGCTCGATCAGCCCCGCCTCGCCGAGTGCGGCGAGATGCTTGGCGATCGCCTGGCGGCTGATCGGCAGGGCCGAGCTGAGGGTCGGCACGCTTGTCGAGCCGTCGCGCACGAGCGTCTCGACGACGTGGCGGCGCGTCGGGTCGGCGAGCGCCGCGAAGACGGGTCCGATCGGGTCGCCCATCTCAGGCGTAGACGAGCGTGAAGCGCGCGGCGAGCGCCGGCAGCGGGAAGCTCGGCTCGGACTCCACGACGACGACGCGAGAACCCGCAGGCGCGGCGACGACGAGTACCTCGACGCGCGTCGCCGGGGCGTCCTCGGTCCACCACCACCAGACGAGGCGGTGCGGCTCCTCGGCCGTCTCGACGTGGATCTCGCGGTCGGGCGCGTCCTCGAGCCACTCCTCGCGGCCCTCCTCGGTTGCGAGCGCGTCCCAGACCTCCTCGGGGGTGGCCTCGATCTCGATCTCACGGCGCGTGCGCATGGCGGCTCCTTTGACAACCAAGTGGTTGCTATGGTGATGTGACAACCAGGCAGTTGTCGAAAGGATACCGTCATGCCACTCATCCCGATGGTCGTCGAGCAGAGCCCGCGCGGCGAGCGCTCGTTCGACATCTATTCGCGGCTGCTGAACGAGCGGATCGTCTTCCTTGGCCAACCGGTCGACGACGAGATCGCGAACCTGATCGTGGCCCAGCTCCTGCACCTGGAGTCGGAGGATCCCGAGAAGGACGTCTCGCTCTACATCAACTCGCCCGGCGGGTCCGTCTACGCCGGCCTTGCGATCTACGACACGATGCGCTTCGTCAAGCCCGACGTGCGCACTATCTGCTTCGGCGTCGCAATGTCGATGGGGTCGCTGCTGCTGATGGGCGGAACGGCCGGAAAGCGGATGGCGCTGCCGAACGCGCGCATCCTGATCCATCAGCCGAGCGGCGGCTTCCAGGGGCAGGCGAGCGACATCGAGATCCACGCAAGAGAGACGCTCGAGCTGCGCCGGCACATCGACGAGCTGTACGCGCAGCACACCGGGCAGAGCGTCGAGAGAGTCCATGACGACATGGACCGCGACCGCTACTTCACGGCCGAGCAGGCGCAGGAGTACGGCCTGATCGACCGCGTGATCGACTCGCACGAGCTGTCGCCGCGGGTAGCGGCGGGGTTCGGGCGGGCGAACGGCGGTGGCGCGGGCGGCTGACGCGAGCGTTAGCGTCCGGCCGATGCCCGCGCGCAAGGGATCGTTCGAGGTCAGTTCGCGGATCGGCGCCCCCGCCGCCGAGGTGTGGGCGTTCGCGACGACGGCCGCCGGCATCAACGAGGAGCTGATGCCGATCGCGCGCATGACGGTGCCGCGCGGCCTCGGCGGCGACTTCGGCCTCGCCGACGTCGTCGCCCCGCGCCGGCTCGGGCGCAGTTGGTTGCTGCTCGGCGGGCTGATCCCATTCGACTGGGACGACATCGGCATCGAGCGGATCGGCCCCGGCTTCTCCTTCAGGGAGCGCTCCACGATGCTCAGCCAGCGGGCCTGGCACCACGATCGCAGCGTCGAGCCACTCGGCGAGCACGCCTGCACGGTCACCGACGAGATCCGCTTCGTGCCGCGCGTGCCGGTGCTCGCGCCGCTGCTGAGACCCGTGTTCCTGCGCACGTTCCGTCACCGGCATCGCCGGCTGCGCCGTCGCTTCGGCGCGGCGGCGTGACTCAGGCGCCGGCCGCGGCGGTGAGCGTCGCGTCGAAGTCGGTCTTGCCGATCGGGCCGACGCACGGCGACGTCGCACCGGCGGCGCGATAGCGCTCGATGCCGGCGCGAACCGTGTCGGCATCCCCGACAGCGGCCAGCGTGTCGAGGAAGCGCTTCGAGATCGCCTGCTGCATGCCGTCGCCGTTCCCGGCGCCGGCCGCCGCGTCGAACGCCGCGATCTCGTCCTCGAAGCCCGAGCGCTCCAGCATCGCGCGGTAGAAGGGAAGGCCGAAGTAGGGGATCAGCTCGCGCCGCAGCGAGGCATGGGCATCGGCCGGATTCTCGACGAGCCCGGTCGGAACGGCGGGCACGATGTCGAAGCCCTCCATCGACTTGCCCGCCCGCTCGCGCCCCTCGCGCACCATCGGGATCACGACGTCGCGGATGTAGGGCGGCGTGCAGAGCCACAGGATCACGCCGTCGGCAATCTCGCCGGCGAGGCGGAGCATGCCGGGGGACAGGGCGGCGACGTAGATCGGCAGCTCGGGGAACGGACCGAAACCGGAGAGCTGGAAGCCGGTGCGCCACTTCTCGCCGTCGGCTGGCGGCGCCTCGCCGCGCAGAATCGATCGCACGATCGAGACGTACTCCTGCATCTCCGCGACCGGTCTGTCGATCGTCTGCCCGTGCCAGCCCTCGACGACCGGCCGATGCGAGACGCCGAGGCCAAGGGTGAGGCGGCCGTCGGAGAGGTCGTCGATCGTCGCGGCCGTCTGCGCCATCGTCGCCGGCGTGCGCGTGTAGATCGGCACGACGCCGGTCCCGACACGGATCCGCTGCGTGCGCATCGCATACGCGGTCACGACTGTGAGCGACTCGCGCCCCGCGATGTGGGTCACGTACGCCGACTCGTACCCGAGCTCCTCCGCGCGCTGCACGCGCGCGAGCGACTGCTCGATCGAGCGGCCGGTGGAGACGAAGCAGCCGAGGGCCATTGGGGGGACCCTATCGACGCGTGCGTCGCTTCTGCGCAACTCCGGTCGCGGCACACCGTCTGAGGGTGCGATGAGACTCCGTGGGTTCCCGCTCCTGCTGCTTCTGGCACTGGTGCTCTGCACGACCGCCTCGATGGCGACGGCCTCTGTGCTGGCGGTAGAGGCGGAGGGGCCGGCGGTGACGGACGGCCGCACGATCGCGTTCTCGCCGCGGCTTGGGGCGATCCGCGTGGTCACCGGCCGTTCAGAGCGCGACGTCGACGTGGAGCCGACATGCGGCCAAGCGCCCGTGCAGGTGCACGCGATCGGAGCCGGGCAGGTGCTCTATCGCTGCGGTGGGGTCGCGTCGCCCCTTCCGCAACGACTGGATCTCGCGAGCGGGGAGACACACGCTGTCCCGGGCGCCACGGAGGTGATCGCCGACAACGGGCAAGCCACTGTCCCCATGGGCGTGTCGTTCGACGGGATCGGCGCCGTAGGCGTGTCCTTCGCGACGTTCGCGTACCACGGGGAGGGGCACGGAGCGCTCGACTGGCGGACCGGCGTGCGCGTGGGCGAGCCCCGCGAGGCCGACCGCGTCGTCGATCTGGACCAGAGCAGCCTGACGGCGGCGCTGTGTGCGCCGCTGCGGAAAGTGGCGGCGAACCATGTGATAGATGCGACGTTTTGGCCCCTCCAGTACCGAAAGCCGTTCGGGCTCGTCGCGACCGAGCGGCTGACGCTCCGCAGATGCGGCTCCCCGCGTCGCGTGGTGCTGAGCCACGATGCGTCCTCATCCCAGCTCGGCACGCGCCTCGTGGCGTGGGTCGAGGCGAGCGACTCCACAGGGAGACGCAATCGCGCCTACGCATACGCATTGGCCTGCGGACACCGCTTGTCCTGGCCAGCCGCGTCCTACGCTCTCGTTGCTCCCCTCGCGCGATCGGTCGTGATCAGCGAGTCGCTGGGGTATCTCGGCCCGTGGACGATTCGACAGGTCTCCGTTCGCGGGATCTGCCGGCACGCAGTTGCGCGCCGCTGAGCTCAGGTCGCGAACAGCTCGCGCGCCCGCTGCACGACCAGCTCCGGACGCTCCTCGGGGAGGAAGTGACCGGTGGCGTCGACCCACTCGATCTTCAGATTGGGCGCGTAGCGCTCGTGGTCGCCGCTCGACTTCGCCCCCTGGAGGATCTGGTCGCGTCTGCCCCACAACAGGTGCGTCGGGGTGGTGAGCGTCTGCTGCTTCATCGCGCCGGAGATCAGCGGACGCAGCTCGTGCTTGAGGAACGTGCGGTAGTACATCGAGGTCGCGTGCGCGTGCTCGGGCTCTTTCAGCACGTCCACAAACGCTGCCAGCTCGTCGGGCGTGTAGTCGCCGTGTGAGCGCGCGACCTGCAGCACCTGCGCGGTGAAGCGTCCGTTGCGCATCAGCCCGGCGCCGAGGCCGGGCGAGCCGAGGGCGACCTGATACCAGAGGTTGAACAAGCGTCTGAGACTCGGACGCTCTTTCGGCGGCCACAGGTGCGGAATCGAGCAGCCGACGTAGTGGTCGACGCGCTCGGGCGCGGTCAGGCACATCAGAAAGCCGGCGAAGGCGCCCCAGTCGTGGCCGATCAGGTCGAATCTCTCCACGCCCAGCTCGGTCAGCACGGCGAGCACGTCGTCGGCCAGCTCCTGCTTCAGGTAGCCGTTCTTCGGCGCGTCGCTCCAGCCGAGCCCGCGCAGGTCGGGCGCGATCACGCGGCGGTCGGTCGCAAGGCCGGGGATCACGTCGCGCCACATGAACCAGTGCTGCGGCCAGCCGTGCAGCAGCACGACGGGCGGAGCGTCGGCGCGACCTGCCTCCGCGACGTGGAAGCGCAGGCCGCGCGCGTGCACGTCGCGGTGGGTGACGCCTTCGACCTGCGGCAGCGGCACGACGGTCATGCGGGCAACCCTAGCCAGGCGGCCAGGACGGCGCGCCGGGTCGCGGTCAGTCGCGCTTCAGCATCAGCCCGACCAGCACGGCCGCGAACGCGATCGTCCCGAAGGTGAGCGCGGTGCCGAGGTTCGCGGCGCCGAGCAGGCCGGCCATCGCGCTGACGATCACGAACGTCGCGACGAGAATCAGCAGGTCGACGAGCACGGCGGGGATTGTGCCGGGTCGCCCAGGCGAGTGCCGTGCGGGGCGCGGTGCGACGGTCACGCGACGCCGGCGTGCTCGGCGAGCGCGCGCTCCAGCGCGGGCACGTCGAGTCCCGCCTCCTGCGTCTCCAACCACCGCTCCGCCGCGCGTCGTCCCCCGAGCGCGCGCAGGCCGCGCGCGCCGTGCTCGGCGGTGAAGTCGGCGAGTGCGTGAAGGCGACGGGCGCGGAGCCGCCGCGCGCCGACGTCGCTCGCCTCGCGGTGGGCGTCGATCGCGTCGAGCAGTCTGTCGATCCCCTGTGGCGGCGCGAGCGAGCTGACCGCGACGACCTGCGTCTCGCGCGCGCCGAGCGAGCGCAGCGCGGCGTGCAGGTCGCGCAGCGCGCTGACGGCGACCTGGCCGAGATCGGCCTTCGTCACCACGAGCACGTCGGGGATCTCCATGATTCCGCTCTTGAGGAACTGCAGCACGTCGCCAGACCCGGGCTGCACGACGACGGCGACGGTGTCCGCTACCTCGGCGACCTCTGTCTCCGACTGGCCGACGCCGACCGTCTCGATCACGACGACATCGAACGCCGCCGCGAGCGCATGGGCGGCGGCGCGGGTGGCGGGGGCGAGGCCGCCGAGCCGGTCGCCGGCGGCCATCGAGCGGATGAAGGTCGCCGCGTCGCCGGGGTCGTAGTCGATCCGCGCACGGTCGCCGAGCAATGCGCCGCCCGAGCGCTTCGAGGAGGGATCGACCGCGAGCACGGCGACGCTGCTTCCCCGCGCGCGCCAGCCGGCGACGAGCTGGGAGAGCAGCGTCGACTTGCCGGCTCCGGGCGGTCCCGTGACGCCGACGATGTGCCCGGGCGCTTCGCTGCCGAGTGCGCCCGGAGCGACGGCCGCCAGCAGCGCCGCGATCTCCGCCTGCGCCGCAGAAGCACGGTTCTCTACGAGATTGAGCACGGCCGGCGCGGCACCCAGGTCGCCGTCACGCAACCGCGCTCCAAGGTCCTCTCCGCTCATGCCGGATCATCCAGCCCGAGGGCGACGAGCGTTGCCGCATCAACTTCGATCATCCGCTCGGGCTTGAGCGTGCCGAGGTGCTCCACCAGCGACCCGTCTGGGAGGGTGAACAGCTCGTGAGCTAAGACGAAGCTCGCAAGCGGCAATCCGTCGACTTCCTCGGCATCGAGCGCGACGACGGTCTCGATCGCCCGCGCGCGTTGGATGCTCGTGATGCGCGCGACGATCGGCCGCAGTTTAAGCGTCACCAGCCGCGATGAGACGATCACGACCGGCTTGCGCCCGACGTCTGGAATGTCAGCCGTCCAGACGGCACCCCGCCGGTACACGTCACTCTTCGTCGGCGATGCCCTGCGCGAACAGCTTGAGCGCGCCGCGCCGCCAGGCGTCGCCCTCGACGTCCTCGCGCTTGAAAGCCGCGAAGGCATCCATGTGCTCCTGCTCGCGACAGACGCGCTCGATCGCGCTCACGAACGCTTCTGTGATTGCGCGCGTGAAGACGCCATCTGTGACCGGGTCGTCCAGACGACGCAGTCGCCGAAGCAGCGCGAGCTCGAACTCATTGCCGAAGTGCGCGGAGAGCTCCGTGTCGCGGGTGATCGAGCGGAAGTCTCCCTGTGCACGAAGGAGGCGCTCGCTCAGCTCACCGGGAGCGCGGAAGCTGTAGGTCTTCGCTGTGGCAGCCATGTTGACAGCGTAGGCGAGCGCCTGCGACTTGTCTACAACATGTAGATGGGATGACTACGCTGTTGCGCCAATGCCGTTCCGCTCGGCGACGAGCGCCACCACGTCACGCATGATCCGCGTGATGTCGAAGTCCTTCGGCGTGTAGACGGCGGCGACGCCGGCCTCCTTCAGCGGCGCCTCGTCGGCCACCGGGATGATCCCGCCGACGATCACCGGCACGTCGCCGACGCCCGCCTCGCGCAGGGCGTCCAGCACGCTCGGGATCAGCTCGCGGTGGGAGCCCGACAGGATCGACAAGCCCACCACGTGGACGCCCTCCTGCAACGCGCTGGCGGCGATCTGCGCCGGCGTCAGGCGGATCCCCTCGTAGACGACCTCCATGCCCGCGTCGCGCGCGGCGACGGCGATCTGCTCAGCGCCGTTGGAGTGGCCGTCGAGGCCGGGCTTGCCGACGAGGATCTTCAGCCGGCGGCCGAGCCCCTCGGAGACGCGCTCGACCTCGTCGCGGATCTCCTCCAGCGAGTCGCTGCCGATCGCGGCCGACTCTCCGACGCCGGTCGGACCGCGGTAGGAGCCGAACACGTTGCGCAGCGCCTGCGCCCACTCGCCCGTCGTGATGCCCGCGCGGGCGGCGGCGATCGTCGCGTCCATGATGTTCTCGTCCGAGGCTGCGACGCGCGCGAGCTCGGCGAGCGCGGCATCGACGGCAGCCTGGTCGCGTTCCGCCCGCCAGGCGGCCAACGCGTCCTTCTGATGCTGCTCGACCTCCGGGTCGACCACGAGGATCCCGCCATCGCCGTCGGCCGTCAGCGGCGACGGCTCCGTCTCGGTGTAGACGTTCTGCCCGACGACCTTCAGCTCGCCGGCCTCGATGCGACGGATCCGCTCGCGGTGCGACTCCACCAGCGCGGCCTTCATGTACGGAACCGCCTCGACCGCGCCGCCATGCTCGGCGACGATCGCCATCTCGGCGCGCGCGCCATCCAGCAGCTCCTCCACGAGCCCGTCCATCACGATCGAGCCCTCGAAGATGTCTGGGTACTCCAGGAGGTCCGTCTCGTAGGCGAGCACCTGCTGCAGGCGCAGCGCCCACTGCTGATCCCATGGGCGGGGGAGACCGAGCGCCTCGTTCCACGCGGGGAGCTGCAGCGCGCGGGCACGCGCGTCGCGGCCCAACGTGACGGCCAGAGCCTCCAGCACGATCCGCTGGACGTTGTTCTCCGGCTGCGCCTCCGTGAGGCCCAGCGAGTTGACCTGCACGCCGTAGCGGAAGCGGCGCTGCTTGGGGTCCTCGACGCCGTAGCGGGAGCGGCCCAACTCGTCCCAGAGGACGCCCATCGCGCGCAGCTTCGCGTGCTCCTCGATGAAGCGCACGCCGGCGTTGACGAAGAACGAGATGCGCGAGAACACGCGACCCATCTGGTCGGCGGGAACGCGCTCTCTGACGGCGTCGAGCACCGCGATCGCCGTGGACATCGCGTACGCGATCTCCTGCACCGGTGTCGCCCCGGCCTCCTGCAGGTGGTAGGAGCAGACGTTGATCGGATTCCACTTCGGGACGCGCTCGACCGTGTAGGCGACCGTGTCGGCGATCAGCCGCATCGAGGGACCGGGCGGGAACGCGTAGGTCCCGCGGCTGAGGTACTCCTTGATGATGTCGTTCTGGGTCGTGCCCTGGAGCTGCTCGGCGGCGACGCCCTCGTCCTCGGCCGTGACGATATAGAGCGCGAGCAGCCACGCGGCCGTCGCGTTGATCGTCATCGACGTGTTCATCTTGTCGAGCGGGATGTCGTGCAGCAGCGCCTTCATGTCGCCCTTGTGGGCGACCGGCACACCGACCTTGCCGACCTCGCCGCGCGCCAGCTCGTGGTCGGGGTCGTAGCCGGTCTGCGTCGGCAGGTCGAAGGCGATCGAGAGGCCTGTCTGGCCCTTCGCGAGGTTGCCGCGGTACAACTCGTTGGACTTCTCAGCGGTCGAGTGACCGGCGTAGGTCCGCATCATCCACGGACGGTCGGGCTCGGGCAGGCGGTGGGGGGACCGGGCGTCGTCGCTCATGGTCTCGATTGTAGGGTTCAAATACGTGAAGGGTCACGTTCCTCACCCCGATATCCAGCCGATCGACGTCCGCTTCCAGGGGCTCGAGCACGTCATCTGCTGCTGGCGGATCGGCGACGTGCTCGTCGATCCCGGGCCGGAGTCGAGCGTCGAGACCTTGCTCGCGGCGCTGGGCGACGTGCGTCCGCGCGCGTTGCTGCTGACGCACATCCACCTCGACCACGCGGGCGCCACCGGGGCGCTGGTGCAGCGCTGGCCCGACCTCGACGTCTACGTGCACGAGCGCGGCGCGCCGCACGTCATCGATCCGTCGAAGCTGCTCGCGAGTGCGGGACGCCTCTATGGCGAGGACAACATGCGGGCGCTGTGGGGCGAGGTGCTGCCGGTGCCGGCCGAGCGCGTCCACGTGCTCAGCGGCGGCGAGTCAATCCCGCTGGCGGGAGGCATCCGCGTCGCCTACACGCCCGGGCACGCTTCCCACCACGTCTGTTACCTGCACGAGGACAGCGGCCACGCGTTCGTCGGCGACATGGCGGGCGTGCGGATCCCGCCGTCCCACGTGACGATCGCGCCCACGCCGCCGCCGGACATCGACGTCGAGGCGTGGGACGCCTCGCTCGACCTGATCGCCGCCTGGCAGCCGACGAGCCTCGCGCTCACGCACTTCGGCGGCGTCGACGAGGTGGCGGAGCAATTGGAGGCGACGCGCACCTCGCTGCACGAGCTCGCCGAGCTGACGAGGAACGCCGACGCGGCGACCGTCGGTGCCGCCGTCAGAGACCGCGTCGAGCGCACCGGCGACCGCTTCTTGCGCGCTGCGTATGCGGCCGCCGTTCCGCCCGAGCACATTTACCAGGGCCTCGAGCGTTACTGGCGTAAGCGCGCCGAGCGCGAGGCAACCACCCAGTCGGCGTAGCCGCGCGCCTGTCCACGGGTATCTTCCAGGTCCGATGACGCAGACGATCGAGCGGCCGCGCGTGCAGGGTCCCGGCTCCGGCCTCGGCGGGCATTGGCGCGTGATCGTGCGCAACGACAGCCACAACACGTTCGAGCACGTCGCCCGCACGTTGGCGCGCTACATCCCGGGCGTGAACGTCGACAAGGGCTTCGCCTACGCCGACCAGATCCACCACAGCGGCCAGGCGATCGTCTGGACCGGTCAGCAGGAACCGGCCGAGCTGTACTGGGAACAGCTCCGGGATTCCGGCCTCACGATGGCTCCTTTGGAGCAGGGCTAACCGCGAACGCGGAACTTCAGCGCACGGGTGACGTGCCCGCGGTCGGGCAGGGCGGTCGCGGTGAGGGAGAGGCCGGCGGCGCGGCGCGCGAGCGCGCGGGAGCTGGTGAGGGGGAGATGGAGCGTGATCGCTCCGCCGCGCGGCACTCTCACGCGCTGGAGGCCCATCGCCACGCCGTCCGAGCGCGTGAAGCGCACGCGGCCGGTGCACGGCAGCGCTCTCACGAGCTCGAGCAGGCCCAGGCCGGCGGGGCAGCTCACGCGCAGCGCGATGGCGCTGCCGTGGAGCGGCAGCAGCGGCGCGACGGCGATCGTGCTGCGGCCGCTGTCGTTGATGCGGGGGAACGGGAACGGCAGCGTCGGAATGGTGAGGCGCGCGCCGCCGGGCTGTGGTGCGACGGTTGCGCTGTCGCAGTCGATGTCGAGCACGTCGCGCGCGTCGGCGTCAACCGTGTCGCGCCCGGTGCCGCACGCGACCTCGGTCGCACGCCCGTCGCGCAGTGACAGGCGGTCTGCGCCCGCGCCGCCCTGCAACTGCTCGACGTCGGTCTCGATCGTGTCGCGCTCGTCGCCGGAGCCGCTCCAGTCGGGCCGTCCGATCTGCACGCGCACGCCGCTGCGACGCGGCAGCAGCGTGCCGTCGGCCGCGATCCGGTCGCTGTAAGTGACGAGGTCCTTGTCAGCGCCGCCTCTGAGCAGGTCCGCGCCCGGGCCTCCGGCGAGGATGTCCTGCCCGGACCCGCCGTCGATCGCGTCCTCGGAGGGACCGCCGACGATCAGGTCGTCGCCTGGACCGCCGTCGATCTTTGCCGGCAGATCGGCGCGGATGCGCACATCGCTGCCGAGCAGGCCGAGTCTCACCTCGATCCGCTCGATCCCCGTGTCGGGACACTCGACGCGGTAGCCCGTCTCGTCGAGCGTGCAGGCGCTGCTCGCTCCGACCGTCATACGGCTCGCGTTCTCGTCGAGTCGCAGCACGCCGTCGACGTGGTCGATCGTGATGTTGCCCGGCTCGGCGTCGTCGCCCGTGTAGCGCAGCACGACGCCGTCGAGCTCGACGAGGCTTCCGGCCGCAGCCGGGGCGGCGCTCAGCAGCAGCGCTGCGAGCGCGATGAGGACAATGGCAGGGGGACGCACGGGCACGACAATGTAGGGAACGCACCAGATGCCGCGTCGGAGCGGTGCGCGCGACCCGCACCGCTCACTGGCGTCGTCTCCCAGCTTTGTCAGGCTGCGCCGACCAGGACCTTTCTGGCCTGGCGCTCCGGGCTCACGCGTACGACGTTCCACACGAGTCCGACCTTCTCCATCCCGGCGATCGCGAGCCCGCTGGGGTCGGCGAGCCGTTCGAGCCGGCGCAAGCCGTGGAAGGCGGAGGTGGGGAAGGCGTGGTGGTTGTGATGCCACGCCTCTCCGAGGGACGGCAGCGCGAGCCAGAAGACGTTGCGCGACTCGTCGTCGGTCTCGAAGCGGCGCGCGCCGAAGAAGTGGCAGACGGAGTTGATCGACCACGTCATGTGGTGCAGCAGGAAGATCCGCACGAAGCCGCCCCACACGAGCCCCAGCAGCCCGCCGACGAGCGAGAAGCCGCTCAGCACGAAGCCGAGCGCGAAGGGGATGAACAGCGTCATGCCGACCCAGAAGAGGAACGTTCTGCTGACCCAGCGGATCGCCTTGTCGTCGATCAGGTCGGGCGCGTAGCGACGCGCCGACGCGCGCCCGTGCGTCTTGTCGCCCAGCATCCAGCCGACGTGCGCGTGCCAGAGGCCCTTGACCGCACCGCGGAAGCCGTCCTCGAAGTCGACGTGCGGGCTGTGCGGATCGCCCTCCTCGTCAGCGAACGCGTGGTGCTTGCGGTGGTCGGCGACCCACGTGATGACGTCGCCCTCGACGGCCATCGAGCCGGCGATCGCCAGTCCGACGCGCACGGGCTTCGAGGTCTCGAACGCGCGATGCGTGAACAGCCGGTGGTACCCGATCGTGATGCCGAAGCCGGTGATCGCGTACATGAAGACGAAGATCGCAAGGTCGGTCCAGCCGACCGCCTTGTTCCACAGCAGCACGATCGAGGCGAGGAACACGACGAAGGGGAGCGCGACGGCGACGAGATTGGAAATGCGATGGGCACGGGTCATGGCTTTGGAGCCTACGACGCAAATCGATGCTTGTCCTCGTCTGCTCACAACGTCTTGTCGGCAAGAAGTTGTAGCTTTCTTATAAGAATGGCCGACGATCCGCCAGATCTGTTCGAACCGCGCCCATGGCGCCGGCTGCCGCCGACGGCAGTCGCGGCAATGCGCCCGCAGCTGCCGGATCTCGCGCGCGAGATCATCGCCGCGATCCGCGTCGAGGTGCCCGCCTACGCGCGGCCGCTGGAGGGTCCGTTCGGCCGCGGCCTGGTCGTCGGAGTGGAGGAGGCGCTGCGCCAGTTCATCGACGGGATCGAGGCCGGCGGGTCGATGCCGCGCTCGCGCGTGTACGTCGCACTCGGGCGCGGCGAGGTCCGCGCCGGCCGCAGCCTCGACGTGCTGCTCGCCGCCTACCGCGTCGGTGCGCGCGTCGCGTGGCGGCGCTTCTCCGCCGGCGGCGTCGCGGCCGGGCTGGAGCCGACGACGCTCTACCTGCTGGCCGAGTCGATCTTCGCGTACATCGACGAGCTGTCGGCCAAGTCGGCTGAGGGCTACGCGCTCGAGCAGTCGGCCGCTGCGGGCGAGCGGCGCGCGCAGCGGCAGCGACTTGCGCGCCTGCTGCTGCGCGAGCCGCCGGCCAACCCGCTCGACGTCGAGGAGGTCGCGCGCACGGCGCAGTGGCGGCTTCCGGAGTCTCTGGCCGCGTTCGCGTTCCCCGAGACGGAGAGCGAGCGGATCGTGCCGCGTCTGCCGGCGGACGCGATCGTCGACACGGTGGGCGACGTCGTCTGCGCGCTGCTGCCGGACCCCGATCGCGGTGGCGTGCGCACGCAGCTCCAGCAGGCGGTCGGCGCGCGCCATCTCGCCGCGCTCGGCCCGTCGGTCGCCTGGGGGGACGCGGCGCTGAGCCTCGCGCGCGCCCGCGCCGTGTTGGAGCTCGCAGCCGAGGGCGCCGCGCCGGACCACGGGGTACTCGACGCGGCCGACCACACGACTGCACTGCTGCTGCGCAGCGACCGGCGGCTCGCACAGGAGCTCGTGCACATGCGGCTCGCGCCGCTCGCCGAGTTGGCGACCGGGCCGCGCGCGCGGATGACGGCGACGCTCGCGGCTTGGCTGGCAGAGCAGGGCAGGCTGCAGGTGGTCGCGGAGAGACTCCACGTCCACCCGCAGACCGTCCGGTACCGCCTCGCCCGCCTGCGCGAGCTGTTCGGCGACGCGCTCGACGACCCGCAGCGCCGCTTCGAGCTGGAGCTGGCGCTGCGGGCCGAGGGGGCGTTCGACGCCACCCAGGCGCTGGGCTGAGCGCACGCGGCGCCCAGCCCATGCCCCGGGGCGGGGTCAGCAGTTCGCTATCGGGTCGAACGGGTCCGCTTCGACCGGTTCATCCGAGTCCGGACCGCAGTTCACGACGCTGTCGGCTGTGCCGTCCCTCGCGCGCAGCCTGTCGTTGCCTTCCTGGCCGAACAGCTCGTCGACGCCGGCTCCGCCGTCGACGAGGTCGTTCGCCAGGCCGCCGAACAGATGGTCGCCGTGGTCGCCGCCGAACAACCTGTCGTTGCCTTCTTCGCCCCACAGTTCGTCGGGTTCGGTCTGGCCTTCGATGTCGTCTTCGCCTTCTTCGCCGTGCAGCCTGTCGGAGCCGGGGCCGCCCGTGATGACGTCCCTGCCGGCCTCACCGAAGACCGTGTCGGCGCCGCTGTTGCCCTCGACGATGTCGTTGCCGGCACCTGCATGGGCGCGGTCGACGCCTTCACGGAGCCAGAGCGTGTTGTCGTTCTGGTTGCCGGTCAGGAAGTCGTTCTGATTGGTCCCCTCGAGGATCTCGTTGTCGGCACCGACCCACGTGCGCGTGGCGCCTTCGCACCTGTTGCTGCCGTCTTCCCTGGCGCGGTACGCGGCGCCGTACCAGCTGCTCCCGACCGTCGCCGGATTGCCGTTCGGGTCGCCGAGCGAGGCGGTCACGCCGGAGCCCGTCGTGCGTGCGAAGCCGGCGACGTCCTGGTCCGGGCCGCCGCGGTAGACATGGCCCTCGCACGGTTCGCCGGTCGCGAGCTGATCGTTGCCTTCCTCGCCGAACAGCTGATCGCCGCCGGTGCCGAGCGCGAGCAGCGCGTCGCCTTCGGCGCCGCCGTGCAGCACGTCGCTGCCGCTCTGGCCGGAGACGAGCGTCTCGCTGCCAGCACTGCCGGTGATCGTGTCGCTGTCGTCGCCGCCGTCGAGATCGGTCGTCATTCCGTTCGGGGCGGCCGTTCTGTCGGTCATCGTGTCGGCACCTGCGGCTCCAAACCACGTCTGGCCGCCAGCCGCCGGAGCTCTCGCCGGGTCGCCTGTCCTGTCGACGTCGAACTCGCATCTGACGGTCCCTCTCGTCACGACGGAGCAGGGCGTTTCGGCGCTCGATCTGTAGGTGTTGAGCGTCACCGCAGAGCCGCCGGCGGCGGCCGTCACGGTGAAGGCGATCGAGCTGTTCGACAGTGTGAACGTCTCACCCGCCGACCCGCCCACGACGATCAGCATCGGGTCGGGCAGTATCGGTTCGATCGCGATCGGGTTGAAGCTGTCGATGTACGCGTACGGCGCCGTCAGGCTGGTGGTCGGCTCTTCGCATCCCCCGGAGCAGGAGTCGCTTCCCTGGCCGCCGTAGAGCACGCGGAACGGCTCCGTGGTGTCGGCGTAGACGCGGTCGTCGAAGGGCGAGCCGACGACGCTCTCGATGTCCGCGAGCGTGTCTTCGCCGCCGCCCTTGGCGGTGTGCGGTGGCTGGCCCGTCACGGGATCCGCCGTGCTCGTGAGGTTCACGACGACGCCGTTGTAGCCGGTGACGTGCCCGCCGGTCGGCGTCGCGTCGGCGAAGCTGGCCACGTCGTTGTCTCTGTCGATCGGTGCCTCGGCGGGGTTGTTGCCACCGTCGTAGTGGTCGACGTTCGTGCCGCCGCGCAGCCAGTCGTTGCCTTCCTGGCCGAACATTTCGTCCGTGCCGTGGCCGCCGATCAGCACGTCGCGTTCGGGACCGCCGTACAGCTCGTCGTCAAGCAGCTGGCCGAACAGCTTGTCCCTGCCGTTGCCGCCGTGCAGGTCGTCGCCCTTGCCGCCGCCGTAGACGACGTCGTCGCCGTCGCCTGCGCAGACGATGTCGTTGCCGTAGCCGGCGGTGATCGTGTCCGCACCGGCGGAGCCGACGATGTAGTCGTTTCCCGGCGTGCCTTCGATCGTCCCGGATCTCCCCGTGATGGAGTTGTAGCCGGGTGGCGGCGGTTCGTTGCACGCGTTGACGCCGGCCCATGCCGGCGACGCCGCGAAGGCGAGCACGAGCATGAGCGAGAGGCACGCCAGCAGGGCGCGCGTATGCGCTTCCAATCCATCTTCAACTCCCCCTGAGGTGATTGGTCGCGGCCCGGCTTACCCGCCGTGCGACGGGCTATGCACCGAAGGTCAGTGCGCTATCCGACGATGCGGAAGCCGACCACCTGCGCAACACTGGGCGTGCCGTCGCCGACGCGTGCGGTGATGCTGAGGCGGTAGCGGCCGGGGGAGAGCTTGTGGCCGCGGACGCGGCCGCTGAAGCGGAGTCTGTTGGGGCCGGCGGTGTCGGCGTGTCTGAAGCTGCCGACCGTGACCCAGCGGGTGCAGCGGGCCTTTCTGCGGTTGGCTCTGGTCGGTCTGGCGCAGCCGCCGTTGGCGCGGCGACCGCTCGCCGGCTTCTGCACGGCAAACGTCGCGGTCCCGGCGGCGGCGTCGCGGTAGGAGATCGTCGTGCCGACGGGCACTCTGCGCTTGCGGGCGGTTGTGACGCTCGGCCCGGAGCCAGCCGCGCGGAATCTCGTAGCCGAGAGCGTGAGTCCGGAGATCGGGGGCGTGCCGCTCCCGCTCGGTCCGCCGCCGCCTTGACCGCCAGAGCCACCTTGGCCGCCGCCAGGGCCACCTTGGCCGCCGCCTCCACCGCCGCCTCTGCTGAACGGCCAGCCGTCCGGCGTGTAGATCTCTGCGCTGCTCAGCGCGTCGATGGTTCTCGAAGCGCCCGACTCCCGGCCGGTGCCGCCGGTGACGAGTACGCGGCCGTCGGCGAGCAGCGTCGCGGTGTGGCGCCCGCGTGTCGCCGCCATTCTCGGGCCGGGTGACCAGGTGTTCGTGGCCGGGTCGAACAGCTCGGTCGTGTCGAAGTAGGCGGAGCCCTGCCCGCCGCCGGCGACGAGCACCTTGCCGTTCGGCAGCGTCGTCGCGGTCGCGTCTTCGCGCGCGGTCGCCATCGGCGCGACCTCGGTCCAGGCGTTGGTCGCCGGGTCGTAGATCGCCGCGCTTCTCAGGTAGACGGCGCCGGCGCTCGTCCCACCGGCGATCAGCACCCGGCCGTCGGGCAGCAGCGCGGCGACGTGGTTGGAGCGCGCGACGGCGAAGATCCCGGCGTTTCTCCATCTGCCGGTCACGGGGAAGTATCGGAAGCCGTTGGGGTGACGGGTCCCCGACGACTGGCCGCCGGCGAGGAGGACGCTGCCGTCGTTCAGCAGCGTCAGGGTGTGGCCCTCCTGGAAGAACGGCGTCGTGGGCGCTCTCGTCCACGTTCCGGTCGCCGGGTCGAACAGCTCGGCCTGGTCGGATCCCTCGCTGTTGCTCGCCTCGGTCAGGTTCTCGTAGCCGCCGGCGACCAGCACCCGGCCGTCCTGCAGCGTCACCTGCTGCGCGTGTTCGAGCGCCAGCGGCATGGCGCCCGTTGGGCTCCATGTGTTCGACGCCGGGTCGAAGAGGTTCGCCGAGCTGAGGATCACGTCGACGGGGCCGGTGTTCTGCCGGCCGCCCGAGATCAGCACGCGACCGTCCGCGAGCAGGCTCGCCGGGTGGCGGTAGCGGTCTGTGGCGAAGCTGGGCGAGCCGATCCACTGCCCGGTCGCCGGGTTCCAACGCTCGCTCGTGTTGGTCGAATTGAATCCGGCCGCACCCCCGCCCGCCACGAGCACCTGGCCGCTGGGCAGCAGCGTCGCGGTGTGCAGCGTGCGGTCGCCCGACATCGCCCCGGTCCCGGACCACGAGTCGGCGACGGCGCCGGCTGGGACGGCGGCAAGTGCGAGCAGAGCGAGCAGCAACGCCGGCGTGCGACCTCTCAGCATGCGCGCCACCTTCGTCGTCGTGCGCATGCAGGTCAACCCGGAAGGTTCGCGCTCAGGCGGTCGCGGCAGGCTGCTCGGTGACGGACGCGCCGCTCGCCGGCGCCGCAACGATCTCGTCGGCGACCAGCTCGTCGTGCCAGACGTACAGGACCGGCACCTGGTACTTGCCCGTCCACTGTGCGCGGAAGGCGATCATCTCCGGGCCCTCCCAGTAGCGCAGCCAGTCGAGTCTCGTCTCGAACCAGACCATCTGGGTGAGTCTGTACGCGTCGTCGCGCGAGCGGTGGACGCGGTACTGGGTCGCGCCGTAGCGGAGCGACACAGCGGCGATCTCGCTCACGGCCGCGGCGAGTCTGTCGCCGCGGAAGAGCGTCGCGTACCAGGGGATGTGAACGACTCCGGCCATGGGCGGGATCCTAGCGAGCGGGGGTGCGGATCGCGTCGAGGCCGGCGCTCATGCGCCGACCTCCGCCCGGATCGCGCCGGGGCCCTCCGCGGTCTTGCCCTGGTTCTCCTCGGTCGCACCCACGAGGATCGCGATCTTGCCGAGGTGCTTGTTGTCGCGCAGCAACTGGTGCGCGTCGGCGACGCCCTCGAAGCCCATCGTCTTCCACAGCACCGGGCGCACGAGCGACTGCTCGATCAGCTCGTTGGCCTTCGTCGCCTCCCACGCGTTCGCGAAGTGCGAGCCGATGATCTGCTTCTGACGCATCCACAGGTAGCGCACGTCGAAGTCGAGCTGGAAGCCCGACGTCGCGCCGCAGATGACGACTCTGCCGAACGGTCTGACGCACAGCACCGAGGTCGGGAAGGTCGCTCTGCCGACGTGCTCGAAGACGATGTCGGGCGGGCCGCCGAGCTGCTCCTCGACCGCCTTGCAGAAGCGGCGCGACTCCTTGAAGCGCGCCTTCTCCTCCTCGGGCGACTCGCCGCCCTTGCGCATCATGCCCTTGTACTCGTTGCGGTCGATGTAGCCGACGGCGCCGAGCTGCTTGATCAGCTCGCCCTTCTCCGCGCTCGACACGACGCCGACGGACTGCGCGCCGGCGATCTTGCAGAGCTGCGTCGCGAAGACGCCGAGGCCGCCGGCGGCGCCCCAGATCAGCACGCGGTGGCCGGGCTGCAGCTTCGCCTGATCCATCAGCATGCGGTAGGCGGTGAAGTACGTGAGGCCGTAGGAGGCGGCCTCCTCCCACGACAGATGCTTCGGCTTGGGGAGGAGCTGCTGCGCCTGCACCTTGCAGAACTGCGCGAACGAGCCCCACGTCGTCTCGTAGCCCCAGATCTCCTGCGAGGGCGCAGCGAGCGGGTCCAGCCCATGGACCTCGGGGTCCTCGTAGGAGGCCTGGTTGCAGTGGATCACGACCTCGTCGCCGGGCGCCCAGCGCGTGACGCCCTCGCCGACCTTCCAGACGATGCCCGACGCGTCGGAGCCGCCGATGTGGTGGCCGTACTGCGGATGGTCGCCGTAACGCATGACCGAGATCGGCTCGCCGAGGGCGGCCCACACGTTGTTGAAGTTGACACCTGCCGCCATGACGCGGACGATCACCTCGAAGGCGCCGGGCTGCGGCGTCTCGATCTCCTCCAGCTGGAAGGCGTCGACCGGCTCGCCAAGGCGCTCCTCGCGAATCACCCACGCGGTCATCGTCTCGGGGAGCGTCCCCGGCTCGGTCGCGACCGTCGCGACCTGGCTCACGTCAACAGCCACACGGCACCTCTTCAGAGTTCGACGGCTTCAGGAAGGGGCGAATCGTAGCGATGCGAGGAGGGTCGCCTACCCAGCTCCCGCTCAGTCGAAGAAGCGGCTGCGCTTGAACCAGAGGAAGAGGATCGCGCAGGACAGCACGATCCCGCCGACGCCGAACGTCAGGAACGCCGCCTGGGAGCGGATGTGCAGAACCAGCCAGCCGAAGTTCTGGCCGAAGAAGCCCGTCAGCGCGGTGATCGGCAGGAAGATCGTCGCCACGAGCGTGAGCTGCTTCATGACGCGGTTCGTGCGGTTCGAGACGGTCGAGAGGTACACGTCCATCGCGCCTGTCAGCAGGTCGCGGTAGGAGTCGACCATGTCGGACACACGGATGAGGTGGTCGTAGACGTCGCGGAAGTAGTCGCGCGTGCCCGGGTCGAGGCCGGGCAGCTCGCCGAGGTCCTCGATCGTGCGTGCGGCGAGGTCGCGCTGCGGGGTGACGATGCGCCGCAGCGTCACGAGGCTGCGCTTGAGGTGGAAGATCCGCTGGAGCTGCTCGTCGTCGGGTCCCAGAACGATCGCGTCCTCCAGCTCGTCGATCGCGTCGTCGATCGACTCCAGCACCGGGAAGAACGTGTCGGTGAGCGCGTCGAGGATGCGGTACACGACGAACTGCTCGCCCTTCGTGCGGTCGGCTGGCAGTCGTTGGCGCAGCTCGTCGAGCTCGGTGCAGCCGCCCTGACGCACCGTCACAACCCAGTCGCCGCTGACGACGAGGTGGACCTCGATCACGTCGGGCGCCTCGTGGCCGACCTGACGGGCGCCGTAGAAGACGAGCAGCATGTGGTCGCCGTAGCGGTCGAGCTTCGGGCGCTGCCCGCGCTTCTGCACGTCCTCGAGCGCGAGCGGGTGCCAGCCGAAGCGCTCGGCAAGGCTGTCCAGCTCCTCCGCGCTCGGCTCCACGAGATCGAGCCAGAAGAACTCTCTGCGCGCCGTCAGCTCCGCGATCGCGCGCTCGTCGATGGCGTCGAGCACCTGCATGTCGCGCGGACGCTAGCCCGGGGGGCGGACACCCGACTGAGGGGTGGATCGGCGTGCCTGGCAAGGAAGCAGGGAGCGTGGCCTGCTGTGCAGGCGAGCGAGCGATGACGCAGCCAGGCGCGGCGAGGCAACCCTCAGGGTTGCAACAGGTCCTGCTGGGCGCTTTCGCGCTCCGGACCGACCGTCAGCCGCACGGGCTCGAGTGTGCCGTCTGCGACACCGATCTCGCAGGGCCCTTCGACGAGCGGAAGCTGGATGCGGGCGGCGCCCTGCGGGTTGATCGGCCCGCTCGACGCGTCGGACTCGACGCAGGAGCCGTTCGAGCTGTCCGGAGCACTGAGCGTGAGGTCGCGCGAACGGCTGCTCTGGTTGGAGATCAGCAGCACGACCGGACCGGCGCCGAGGCGTGCCGGCGCCACGCCGATGCGGTCGCCGCTGATCGAGATCGAGATCGAGATCGGAGCGGGGGGGCGCGAGGCGTTGTCATAACCGCCGCCATCGCTGCCGCAGCCGACGCAGGCGGCGACGATGAACGCCATGGCGCTGAGCGCTCCGAGCATCCGCGTCCGCATCGTGGCTTGGGTCTCCCTGGTGGCCTGTCGGTCTTCGGTTGCTGCACCGAGTCGTCGTCCGACGGCACCCCCCGACGCCGCCGCGGCGGGAACCTTAGCTGACTGGCCAGTCAATCGCGAGTCGGCCGCCGACCCGGCGGCCCGACCATGCCGTGAAGCCGACGCGACCGTCAGGACGCGCCGTCAACGGACGCGGCGCTCCCGGCGCCGACCAACCGCTCGCGCTCGTCCGCGAGCTCCTCGAGGGCGCGCTGAAGGCGGTCCCAGGAGATCGACTCGGCCTCCTCGTAGTCCGATCCGGCGAGCGTCGTGGTGCTCTCGCGATATGCCTGCCACGCCGTGCGCGTCCGCTCGTCGAGCTGCTCGAGCTGGCGGCTGGTGTCGTGGTCGGCTGCGAATGTGGTCATCGGGCGCCTCCTTCCTTCTTCGGTGACCCCGTGCACCACACATCCTACCCCGGCACGCGGTCACATCACGACCGACCCCCGTTCGGGCCTATGGAGCCTGGTCTCGCGCTCTGGCGATTGCGAGCGGCCGGCGCCGCACGAGGTCACCGGAATGGCAGCTCGGCGACCGTCGCAGTCGCTTCGCCGGCGGCGACCGTCGCCCCCGGCTCCGCCTCGCGCCGCACGAGCGCAAGGCCGATCGGGCCGTGCGCTCGCGACTCGACGACGCTGCCGAGTCGGCCGACCACCTTCCCGTCGAGCGTCAGCTCGGTGCCGGGGGCCACGGGCGCGGACAGTCGCAGCCCGCGCAGGTGGCGGTTCGGCTTGCCCTTGTAGAACAGCCGCGCGACCGTCTCCTGGCCGACGTAACAGCCCTTCGTGAAGGAGACCGCGCGCTCGTTGAGGCCGGCCTCCTGCGGGATCGTCGTCTCGTCGAGGTCGACGCCGTAGCGGGGCCGCCCACGCTCGACGCGCAGCACCTCGGTCGCCTGCTCCGGGACCGGCTGGGCGCCGCGCGCGGCAAGGGCGGCAGCCAGCGCGGCGGTCTGCTCGGCGTCGCAGATCAGGTCGATCCCCACATCGGTCACGACGACACGGGTCGCGATGTCGCCGACCTCGGCTGCTGCATTGGCATGCTCGGCTTCGGGCAGTGCCTCCGCCGCCGGTCCTGCGATGCGTCGCGCGTCGGGGCCGACGAGCGACAGCAGCCCGGACTGCAGCGTGCGCTTGTGCAGCTCCGCGTCGAAGCCGACGCGGGTGCGGTGCAGCACGTTGAAGATCGCCTGCAGCGCGGAGCGCTCGGCGTCGAGCAGCAGCTCCTCGCCGGTGTCGAGGATCCGCAGGTCGCCCAGCATCTTGCCCTTGGGGCTGAGCAGCGCCGCGTAGCAGCCGGTGCCCGGCGTCAGCCCCTCGACGTCGTTCGTGACCTGGCCCTGCAGAAAGGTCTTCGCCTCGGCGCCGGTGAAGGCGAGCTTGCCGCGTTCGGAGCGATCGACGAGGCCGCACGTCTCGCGCACGACGCGGTCGGCGTCGAGTTGCTGGGGGGTGGTCGGCACGCGGTCGAGGATAGCGAGCGCTCTGGGCTGTTCCAGCGGGCTGCTGCGGCACTTCACATCAAAAGTTTAGGTATGCCACAATCAGTCCGGTGACTCCGCCGCCTCCGCTTGTAGATCCGGCGACCGCCGCTCCGATTGCGCTGCCGCCGGCGAGCGAGCTCGAGAGAATCCGCGCGCGGAGAGGCCTGCGCGGGATCCTGCCGCTGCTCGGGCCGGCCTTCGTCGCCGCGATCGCCTACGTGGATCCGGGCAACTTCGCGACGAACATCGCCGGCGGCTCGGAGTTCGGCTACACGCTGCTGTGGGTCGTGCTCGCGGCGAATCTGATGGGGATGTTGATCCAGACGCTGTCGGCCAAGGTCGGCCTCGCGACCGGGCGCAACCTGCCGGAGCTGTGTCGCGACCATCTGCCGCGCCCCGCCTCATGGGGACTGTGGGCGCAGGCCGAGGTGATCGCGATGTCGACCGATCTCGCCGAGTTCATCGGTGCGGCGATCGCGCTCAACCTGCTGTTCGGCGTGCCGCTGTTCGTCGCCGGCCTGATGACCGCCGTCGTCGCGTTCGGGATCCTCGCGCTGCAGTCGCGCGGCTACCGCCGCTTCGAGCTGGCG
>Ga0126313_10000181_pt1 | contig 27310 bp, 40 predicted proteins | sample Plot105A_FD_89954 | JGI IMG/M metagenome (GOLD analysis project Ga0126313, IMG submission 89954) | Serpentine soil microbial communities from UC McLaughlin Reserve, CA, USA - Plot105A | ecosystem: Environmental > Terrestrial > Soil > Grasslands | place: USA: UC McLaughlin Reserve, Lake County...
CCCCAGCGGCGGGCGCGTTGGCGATTGACGTGTGCGATCGAGTCTTCTAGAGCGGCGTATACGTCCGCCTCGCGACCTGCGCTGATCCCGTGAAAGGTCACTTGCGTTCCAACGTGCAGCACTTGCTCGATCCCTAGGGCCGCGAAGCGCGGATAGAGCGCGTTCTGCAGATCCCGCATCGCGATGCCAGCAAGGGCGAACGTCACCACGAGGCAGCCGCGATCTCGCACGCTCGGCTTGATCACGAGATCGATCTCCGCCAGGCGCAAGAAGCTAGGTATGTCGGTCGAGACGGGGACAGCCATCGCGGTTCTCCTCTGTCGGCGGTGGGTCGAGCCCCCGAACCGCGCGGCTCGCGGGCTCTCTGGGTTAGCGTGTGACGACGTTGTAGATCTCGAGGACTTCTGGGTTCACCTTGAGGTCGATGTCGACGTCCTTGAGGATCGGCGTGAGATGCTTGCCGAAGGCGTCGAACTGCTTCTGGGAGTCCCAGATCTCGCTGACTCGGAAGTTGCCGTCGGAGCCGAAGGCAACGTGAAGCTCGAGGCCGTCTGGGGGCCATCCTCCGGCCTTCTCTAGTCGGTGTATCGCCTCGTCGTATTGGTCGGTGGCCACGCTGGGCCCTGCCGTGAAGCGAACGAGGATGCTCGTCGTGCGATCCTGCATGATCGGTAGCGCAGCGCTGGAGCTGGTGGCGGCCATTCGTGGCCTCCTTCGTATGGATGCTCCTGGCTGAGCCGTCCTACAACCGAAACTTGCTGCCTTCGCCTGGCGGGCGAGGAATCTGAGCCAGAAGTCGCAAACCCACCCTAGCAATGCTGTGTGGGCTCCTTGAAGACGCGGTCGTCAGGTCAACTTGTTTGCCGACGATCCTCGCCATCTCGGTTTGTTCAGCGGTGCGGAATCGCGGTCACCTTTCAGCGCCGCGCGCCGCTCAGCGAGACTGACGGAACCTTCGACCTGCAAGTTCCTCGCCGAGTGGTCGTGCCCGGCAGTTCGCGCTCCGCGTGCCCACCGCGAGCGCGAGCCCGTTTGTGGAGGAATCCGCGGTGGCCATTGGCGACGGCGATCGCAGCACCTGGCGAACCAGGCCTGTCGGCGTGTTCGGCGACAGGCGTCTTTACCGCTACCTCGCCTTCTCGCATCTGCCCGTCGGTGTCGGGCGGCTCAGCCAGGAGCAGTGCGCGCCGTGAGCGCGTCGCGTTGACTGCTAGGGTGTCCCTGAGGTTAGAGCGGTTTTGGTCTGCGCGCGGCGCTTCCCTACCCGTTCGTGAGTGGTGAGGGAGGTGTGTATGGCAAGCGGAACCGTCAAGTGGTTCAACGACGCGAAGGGGTACGGGTTCATCGGCCCCGACGACGGCACGAAGGACGTCTTCGTGCACCACTCCAGCATCGCGGGGAACGGCTTCAAGAGCCTTTCCGAGGGCGCCCGCGTCGAATTCGACAAGAGTGAGGGTGCGAAGGGTCCGGAGGCCACGAACGTCGTCTTGGTGAGCTAGCGCCCACGGACGTCGGCGGCGACCCGGGTTGGCGCGCTGGCCTGTGGGGAAGGAGCAGTCCTGATTCCTGCCAAGGAAGAAAAGGTCGCGATGGACGGCGAGGTGGTCGAGTCGCTTCGCAACGGGATGTTTCGGATCCGACTCGAGAACGGCCACGAGACGCTCGGCTACACCGCCGGCAAGATGCGCCGCTACCGAATACGGATCTTTCTCGGCGACCGAGTGACCGTTGAGCTGTCCCCTTACGACCTCGAACGGGGGCGGATCGTCTATCGCTACCGCTGAGCGAATTCTCGAGCGGCCGCGCCTCTGCGGCCTGTTGCACCAGTACGCGTTCGTCGCCTTCACCGTCCTTGGGGTACCCCTCGTCCTCGACGCCCGCGCGCCGGCGGGACGCATAGGCGCGGCTGTGTTCGCATCCTCGCTTGTCCTCGCGTTCGGGATCAGCGCGCTCTACCACCGGGTTATCTGGACGCCGGTCAGGCGCGAGCTCATGCGCTCCCTCGATCACACCGGAAACGTCCTGCTGATCGCCGGGACATACACACCGTTCGGCCTCCTCGCGCTTGAAGGCGCCTGGCGGTACACGGTCCTTGGGGTCATCTGGGCCGGCGCGCTGCTCGCCGTCGGCCAACGCCTCATCTGGCGCCACGCGCCCAAATCGATCACGGCCGCACTGGGAATCGTCCTCGGCTGGGTCGGGATCGTCGCCCTGCCGAAGATCGTCGCGCAGATCGGCTGGGCCGGCGCGGCGCTCGTGCTAGCCGGCGGACTCCTCTACACGATCGGAGCGCTCGTGTACGCGGCTCCGGCGGCCCGACCCCCTTCCGCGCCTCTTCGGCTACCACGAGCTCTTCCACGCGTTCACGATCGCAGCAGCTGGAAGCCAGTACGCCGCAGTCGCGTTTTTCGTGCTCCGATGATCGCGAGCGTCCAATGAAAGCCGGCCGTGTGGCGGATGCCGTGACCTGCGTCGAGGTCCGCCTTGTAAACGGTGCGGTCCGGCTGCTCGACCTCCCCGCCAGTACCGGTTCAACCGCAAACGCGCTCTCCCGTCTCGACGACTGGATCGAGACCGCTGACGGCGGCTGGGTGCAAAAGAGCCACGTCGTCGAGGTTCGCAAGGCCGAGCACACCGAGGCGGCCGGCGCAGCGGTCGAATACGAGGCGCTCGACGTTGCCGCTGGATCAGTCGCTGACGAGGCCGGCCCGAGCGAACAGTTGAGTCGCAGTCTCGCGCCCAGCGACCATACGCCAGACGGAGGAATGTGATGGGAAGCACATCGAAGCAACGGATGACGGCCCAAAAGCGGGCACGCGAACAACGCCTCAGCGAACGTCGTGCCGCAAAGAAAGAACGAAAGGCCGCCCGGAGGGAGGAGGCAGAGGCGGCACGCACGGCAGCTACGCCACTCGACACCGAGGAATCCGCCGACGGACCACACGTCGCTCCGAGCGAGTAGGCATGCGAGTCGAAGAAGTCCTCGCCGCCGCCGGCCTCAACATCCGCGGTCACACCATCCCACCCCAGCGGATCCGCGTCCTCTGCCCGAACTGCGGGCGAACCAGTGGTGCAGACGGGCTACGACACGCCGAAACCGGCGGCCAGACGAACCACGACTGTCCCCACTGTGCAGCGACCGTACTAACGGTCAGGCCTGCACCCGGCAAAGGCGGATACCAGCTAAAGGACTGGATCGTCGTTCCGGTCGCCGGCATGTCTGTCGACGTTCCGGGAGCCGACGAACCCGTCTAGCGACTGCTGTCTACGCAGTGGCCGCTTACCGATGACCGAATCACACGCGTGGGACGTGCTCGAAGGCGAAGATGGCCTGTACCGCGTCGCGTGGCGCCCAGCGCGCGGCCACCCCGAGTATCCCGGGCGCACATACACGCCGGGCGACTCAGGTCTCCCCGACGACTTCCCCGCCGAGGCCACGAAGGAGAACCTCAAGAAGTGGGGCGACCAGCGCTGGGGCAAACCCTTCGGAGCTCAGGCCAGAGGCAGGTCGGCGCTCACGGGTCGCGCGCCGACGGCGAGCGAGCGGAATAATCGCCTCGGCGGGGCGACGTTCTTGCTCGCCTTCGGCGCGGCAGCGGTGGGCGCCGGTCTCGTTCGCACGGTGGCGTCCACGTATCTGCCCCTCGTGCTTGCGGAGATCCGCGACGCGCCAGCCTTGATCGGCCTGGCGATGCTGGTCAATTCGGCGGCCGGCTTTGCCGTTCCACTGTTGGTTGGACGCTGGAGCGATCACCGCCACAACCCGCGTCACGGGCGGCGGCTGTTCATAGCCGGCGGGACGCTCATGACAACGAGCGGTCTGTTGGCGGTCGTGCTCGGCCACGGTAGCTCCTTCGTGATCCTGACCCTCTCGGGCGCGGTGGTCTATTTCGGTGTGAACGTGGTTACGACCGCCCACCGCGCTCTTGTCCACGACTGCTTCCGGGGCGTCGGCTACGCGCGCGGAACCGGTACGCAGGAGGTTGCTGCCCTGGCCGGTGGGCTAATCGGTCTTGCAGTCGGCGGGCTGCTGACGAACCTGGCTCTGTGGGCCCCGTTTCTGCTTGCTGCGGTCGGGATGCCGCTGCTCGCGTGGCCGACGCTGCGCCTACCGGTGACCGAGCCGCGCGAACGGCAGCGCGAGACGGCAAGAACGGTTCGGTTTTACCGGCGTGCTGTAACGCAACGCGGAGTCCGGTCGCTTCTCGTCGCGGAGGTCTTGTGGGTGATCGGCTATGCCCCGCTGCCCGTGTTCTTCCTCCTCTATGCGAGAAGCGTGCTCGGGTTAAGACCGGGGACCGCATCCATGTGGCTCGCCGTCTTTGCAATCGCAGCTGGCCTGGTCATGTGGGGAACCTCCCTTCTTCGCAACCACAGAGCACACAAGCCGCTGCTCTCGCTCGGTGTCGCCTGCATGGGCGGCGGATTCTTGGCGGCTGCCCTGACCACGGACCTGGTCGGCGTCTCGCTGGCCTGCGCTTTCGCCGCAGTCGGTTTCGGCCTAATCTCGACACTCGGCTTCTCACTGTTTGCCTCACTGATCCCGCACGGGGAGGCAGGAGGTTACACCGCGCTCTACTACTCACTCAGAGCAGTTGCATCCGCGCTCGCCGTACCAATCGCCGGTCTCGCCGTCGCAGTCAGTGACACCTATCGCTCGATCTTTCTCGCCGGCGCCTGCGCGACACTCGCAGCCCTCATACCGCTCGCCTTCGCAATGAGCCCGAGTGCGGCAGCCGAATCCACCCGACTCCTCAAGTAGGCGAATAAGACGAACCTGTTTCTCACGCGGGAGGTCCCTGGTTCGATCCCAGGTGCCCCATCGCCCACCCTCTGTTCACGCGGAAACCAGCAGTCTCCAATGCGCTGGCCTACCTGCGGGACCGCATCATTGAGAGCGAGAACGCGGGGGTGTTTCCACCGAGTTTGAGGTCGCCGTCAAAGCTGAGGTCGCTAACGTCCGCTTGCGACTCCAACCCGCAACGGTTCGGCGATGGATCCGATCACCATCCGTCCGGTAACTCCACCGCCAAAGTGAATCGCGCAAAGGTACAGACCTGCCGCCTTCACTACCCTAGCCCGTCGCGCAGGTCTGCTGTGTCCGACTCGCTTTCAGCGTCCACCCCGGAATTCGTCGCGCAGGTCTGCTGTCTCCAACTCGGTCATGAGCGTCATCAGCTCCGGGCCGATATCGGCGGCCGTTCCAACACGCAACCAATCGCGGAGAGCGCCGTAGACGTGTTCTTTCTCGACAAGTGTAAGACGGACGGTTGGTTCCGCCTGGACCATCGCACGCGCGAACTTGTCGGCAGTCGCCCGACCGCCAGCTCTCCCACGAAGGTGCGCGACGAGACCGGATGCGTTGTCATGGGGGATATCGACGTCTCTTTTCTCTGTCAGCACCTTTATGGGGACCATGACCGGCAGGCTACCCTGCTGGATAGCCCCTCTTATCGAAGGGTTTAGAGAAGCGTCCCGGCCATGCCTCTAAGGCACGACCGTGTGGGTGGGAAGCTGCAAGGCGCTTAGCGAATAACATCGCGAGGCCACTCGGCGCCGAACCGCGCCTTATGGGAGTCAGAGGGCTGGGGTGGATGCTTCCGCCCGTCCAGTGGGGCCGTCCCTTCGGTGAGCAGAACCAATCCATGCGGCGAGCGATCGCCGTCGCCGCTGGTGAGGCGCGCCGGGGAGGCACTGCTACGCTGCACGGACTACACGAGCGAGTACCGGATGCGCGCGTCGCGCCTCTTCTGCCCGTTCCCGAGCAGCAGAGGAGGTGTTTCATCTATGGCAACCGGAACCGTCAAGTGGTTCAACGTCGACAAGGGGTACGGCTTCATCGTCCCCGACGAAGGCGGCAAGGACCTGTTCGTCCACCACAGCGCGATCGCCGGCGAGGGCTACAAGTCCCTCGCCGATAACGCAAAGGTGCAGTTCGACGCCGCCGAGGGCGCGAAGGGCCCTGAGGCGAAGAACGTCGCACCGACGTCGGCCTAGGCGAGACGGCAGGCCGCCGGGTCGACGATTCGGCGGCCGCCGCCTTATTCCAAACCGGCTGAGGAGGCGGATGGCTGGAAGAAACCAACAGACGATGGCGAAGCGCGCGCGCGAGCAGGCGGTCAGGGAACGGCGCGAGCGAAAGCGCGCGAAAAGAGCCGAAGCGGCAGCCGCGCGCGCCGCCGCGAAAGCCGCACCGGCGAGCGATCGCGACGACAGCGAGGCTCCCGTACCGCCCGCTGCCCCTGAGCGCCCGCCGCCCTCGTCCTCCTGATGCCGAAGCGCAGGACGCCGGGGCCGCCGCATCTGCGGCTGATGCCGCCGCCCGACCAGCACGAGCCATCATCGCTCGGCCTGGAGGTCGGCGACCTGGTCGTCTACGCCTCGCATGGCATCGGCCGAATCGAAGCGACGGAGCGCGGCTATGGCTCGCTGCCGGAGAGGATCATCCTCCTCTTCGAGAGCGGATTGAAAGTCACGCTCCCACTCCTACGAGCACGCGACGCGCTCCGCCGATTGTCCGACGAGCCGGAACTGAAGGAGGTGCAGCGGACGCTGCGCGCAGACGTGCCGCCCGTCATTGAGCCGTGGTCGCGGCGCCACCGTAACACCCAGCAGAAGCTAGCCGCCGGACGGGCCGACGGCCTGGCGGAGATCGTCCGGGACGGCCTGCATCGCGAGCGCGGCTCCAGTGGACGACCCGCGCCGAGCGACAACGAGCTCTATCGACAGGCCCGCAAGCTGCTCACCGCCGAAATCGCAGCATGCCGCGGGATCGCGCCCGAGTCGGCAGACGCCTGGATCCTCGAGCAGGTTAGTAATGGACAGGCGGAGAGCGAGTGTCGGACGCGTTGATCGGCGCATCGGGGGAGGATTAGGCGGTTGCGGGATGCGGTGCGCGAAACCACGCTCAATGCGTTCGTGCCATTGGCGAAGGGGCGAGCACGCCATCCCGTCCGAGCTCCGGTGGCACCAGCCGATGTCACGGCAGCGAGAAGGCCCGACCGCGAGAAATGCCAGCAATTACCGGGTTCCGGCGGATGGGCACCATGACTGCGGCGGCGAAAGCACCTGCAGACGCCGATCTTCTGCACGAGAGTGCAAGCAGACCTCCGGCCTGCTCGGCCAGTCGTCCCCATTACGGGTATTCTCGGCTTTGGCCGGCCATCTCCGGCGATTTCAGGCCGATTCCACTGATGGACGCGGGACGGAAATAGGCCAGCGGTCGATTGCGTCCAGCTGGGGAACAACAGACGTGCGTTTGCAGGCATTTTTACGTGAGCGACGGGACTCGAACCCGCGACCTCCGGCGTTACCGGGCCAGGACGGGCAACCGGCTACGGCCGGCTCGCACCCACCGGTAGAGCAGGCATTCGTACGACGCTGAACCGGCTGCGGCCGGCTATGACTGAGCGAGGCGGGTTCACGAGTGGATGGTCCACTTCGCGATCTGCGCGGAGACGGATCTGCGAGGGCACGCCGTATCGAGTTCCCGTACGCGCTCGCTCCTCGAGGGCAGGGTCAACAGTCTGGGTTCTTCCAGCACAGACCGTGAAACCCGCACAAGGGCGCTTCCCCATCGGACGTAATCTCGCGTCGGTGGCTACGAGCGAACTCGACGCACGTGATTGCGTGCGGGACGCCGGGCGGGCGAAAATGGCTAGGGTGGCATCGGTTAGAGCGGTTTGGCCTGAGGGGCGGCTGATTCCTGCCAGGGAAGAGAAGGTCGAGCTCGACGGTGAGGTGGTCGAGTCGCTTCGCAATGGAATGTTTCGGATCCGACTCGACAACGGACACGAGACGCTCGGCTACACGGCGGGCAAGATGCGCCGCTACCGCATACGGATCTTCCTCGGCGACCGGGTGACCGTCGAGTTGTCCCCGTACGATCTCGAGCGAGGGCGGATCGTCTATCGGTAACGCTGACCTGACGATCGAGCGGCCGCGTCTTCGCGGCGTCCTGCACCAGTACGCGTTCGTTGCCTCGGCGATCCTGGGCGCCCTGCTCGTCCTGGACGCGCGCGGGGCGGCTAGCCGGACTTCAGCCGCCGTGTTCGCGTCGTCGATCGCCGTCGCGTTTGGGACGAGCGCGCTCTATCACCGCGTCACATGGACGCCGGCACGACGCGAGGCCATGCGCTGCCTCGACCACACGGGGATCTTCCTCCTGATCGCCGGGACGTACACCCCGTTCGGGCTTCTCGTGCTCCACGGGATCTGGCGCTATTCGGTACTCGCTGTCGTCTGGGGCGGCGCGCTCCTCGCAGTCGGCCAACGGCTCGTTTGGCGCCACGCCCCCAAGTGGGTCACAGCCGCACTTGGGATTGCGCTCGGCTGGGTCGGAATCGCTGCCTTGCCAAAGATCGTCGAGCAGATCGGGTGGGCGGGAGCCGCGCTCGTGCTCGCTGGCGGCCTGCTTTACACGCTCGGAGCACTCGTCTACGCCGGGCGCCGCCCCGACCCGCTTCCCCAGCTATTCGGCTACCACGAGCTCTTCCACGCCCTCACAATCGCGGCGGCCGCGAGCCAGTACGCGGCCATCGCCTTCTACGTGATCAAGTGACGAGCGGCCGAGCGCCCCGACATTCGCGCCCAGGACGAACACCCTGACGCGCGTCGAGCTCATCCTCGTCAACGGCACAGTGAGAGCGCTGGATCTCGCTGCGGGCACCAGCTCGATGACGAATGCTCTCTCCCGACTGGACGACTGGATCGAAACCGCCGACGGCGGCTGGGTTCAAAAGAGCCACGTCGTCGAGGTTCGAACCGCCCGCGGCGACGAAACCGCCGGCGCGGCAACCGAGTCCGAGGCCCTTGATTCTGCCGCGGAAACAATCGTCGCCGAAGCCGGTAACAACCAAGAACCGAATCAGGCTCCGCCTCGCGCCAACAAGCTCGAGCCACCAAAGGAGTGCGATAGGAAGCACGTCGAAGCGACGGATGGCGGCCGGCAAACGGCCACGGGAACTGCGGCGCCGCGAACGTTGCGTCACTAAGGAAGCACGAAAGGCCGTCCACAAGGATGAGGCTGAAGTGGCCCGCGTCGCAAAGGACGCCTCCCGACACCGCGAAGAGCGGGGACGAACCGGAAAGAGACCCGAGGGACTAGGGATGCGGGTCGAAGAGGTTTTCGCCGAAGCCGGCTTCAACATCCGCGGGCACTGATCCCACCCCAGCGCATCCGCGTCGTCGACCCCAACCGCGGTTGCACGAACGGCGCGGACGCACCACGGCATGCCGAAAGCGGCAGACCGACGAACCACGACTGTCCCCACTGCGCGCGGCGGTGCTAGCCGTCAGCCCTGCACCCGGCAAAGGCGGATACCAGCTCAAAGAATGGCTCGTCGTTCCGGCCGCCCGGATGTTCGTCGACGTCCCGGGACCCGCCGAACCGGTTTAATTCGAGGTCATGCTGACCAAGAAAGTCGGCTCCTTCGCGGCGAGATCGACGAGCGGCGAACCCGACGCAGCAGTCAGCGAAGAAGCCGCGTCTAGGCTTCCGCCGCGTGCGGGCTCATTGCGAAGGCGAGCGACACGAGGGCGGCGAGCGTGGCCGCGCCGACGAGCGCGAAGATCGCCCGGTAGCTTCCGCTGAGAACCACGGCCAGGCCGGCAACGGGCAGGGCTACCGCGGAGGCGACCGCCCGAAGCGAGTAGTACATCGCGGTGTAGCCGCCTGACTCTCCCTTGGGAATGAGGGAGGCGAAGAGGGAGAAGCCGAGCGTGAGCGTGCTCGGGCTCAAGCCGGGACTCGCCTCCGTGGCTCGCCGCCTTCGCCGTCGGCGCCGGCGCGGTCATGGCGGCGGCCTCGCTGCTCCGCAGCCAGCACCTGCACAAGCCCGTCGCGCTCGGCGTCGCCTCCATGGGGCTCGGCTTCGGCGAGCCGCGGTAACAACGAACCTCGTCGGCGTCTCGATCGCCTGCGCCCTGGCCGCGGTCGGGTTCGGCCTGATCTCCTCCTCGCGTAGAGGTGGAAGAAGACGGGCAGCGGGGCGTATCCGATCACCCAGAGGATCTCCGCGACGAGGAGCGACCGGACACCCCGTTGCCTGACGGCCCGTCTGTAAAAGCCCATGGTCGGAGCGGAGCGTCTTTGAGGCTCCCCCGGGTGGGCGGCGGGCAGCCGGATCGTGGGCGGAGCGAGGAGCGGTGCGCGACCGCCGCGAGGACGAACGGCGCCCAGGGGGCGAGATTCGTCAGCAGGCCGCCGCCTGCGAGCCCGACGAGTCCGCCGACCAGGGCGGCAACCTCCTGCGCGCCGGTGCGAGGCCCGTGCCGCCGCAGCGGTCGCATATGACGCTCGTGCCGGCGCGTCCCCAGAGGCGCAAGAAGAGAGCTGTCGCGTATGTCGGCGTCAACGTCGTCACGACGGCGCATCGGGCTGGCGATTCGATTGGCGAAACGCGGTGGGTTCGTTGAAGCAGGTAGGGTGGTGTTACTGGCTCTGCTCTCAGAACTCGGCCTGAAGCCCGCATAAGCCACCGACGCGCTGTGCCGCGCGAGGCGAGGAGCTCTAGGCGAACGGATTCGTCTGCAGGGCCAGTTTTCTGCGCGTTCCGGGTGCGGCTTACGCATGTCGATTGAGCAGGCGTACGCTAGTCGGACGCGATGTCGGACTCGACCGACAAGCTAAGCATCCCGCCCCCACCCAGCATCACTCCGTGCCGTAACGGGGCCCGGCCCCGTCAAGAAAACGAAGCGAGCGGACACGCCCGCCAAGGATCGGCAAAAGCGTGTTTCGGCGCGCGGCTATCCTGGAGACTGGTGTCTGGGGCGATCGCGAGAGAGCACTACGAGGGCGAAGGCGAATGGCATCGCCGTGTGGGCGAGATGCTCAACGCCCAAGTCCCCGATCCGAACTTCTTCGTTTGGCTGAACGTCAGCCCGGCGGGCGGACGTGACCGCTTCCCCAATCAAGACACGGATTTTCAGGCCGCCGCCAACGAGATTGCCTCAGCGACTCGAGAATGGCTGAGCAGCCTGGATCCGGACGAGATCATCGAGGCGGGGACGCCACCTCGCACCGACGTCGAGTCGGCCGGAGTCGTTGTATCTCTCCGGGCGATCCCCAAAAAACCGGGGCATCGCTCGTTTCGCGGTGTCCTGGTCGGCAACCCCGAGCCCGCAATTGCTCACTGGATGGAATGAAGCTGTCACGGCAGCAGCCTGCAGGGTGTGCCAGTCAGTCGCCGGATGCTGGCCCGCCGGCACAACCATAGGCGCGCTCCCGCCTGGGCGACCGTCGGTGTCTAGGCAGCGCCTGACTGCTTAGCGCCGGCCGTCCGGACGCTCCGGGCTGTAGAGGCAGCCAGCTCGTCCGGTAGCCAAGGCGCGCTCAGGGCTCCTGTCAGGATGGCTCGAGGCCTGTCCCGCCGCAACGAGTGCACAGGTACCTCGTCCCCCGGCGACCGTATAAGCGTCCGAACTCGGGGTCGGGCTGAAGCCAGCCGCTGCCTGCGCACTTTGTGCACGGCTGGCCGGTCGCTTCAGGCTCGCGCGCGAGTCGCTTCTCGGCTCGTCGTGTGAAGCGACGCTGGCGGTGGCGTTCGGCTGCCTGGCGATGTCTGATGTTCTCCGCGAGCGAGCCAGGGGTCCCCTGGTTAGCATCTTCGTAGTCGGGATCCCGGCACTTGCGCTCGAGATCGTCCCAGGGGTGTCTCAGGCCACGCAGATAGGCGCTTATGGAGACGGCTGGTCACCCAGCCCACGTGCACGCGAGGCGCGTTGAGCGCTTTGGTGCCGACCCCGCTCCCGCCGCTCGACCGCGAGCCTGTACCTAACGCCCGCGGCTAAAACGCCGTCTGTTCGCTCAAGGTCGCTGAGGGCTTCCGCTCGCAGGGCGTCGGCGGCTCGCTTGAGTCCGCGTCGGTAGTCCGCTAAGGAGACGATTTCGCCCGTGGTGAGCTAAGCGTAGCTGCCGCTCGTCCGTCGCCGTTCGAAGCCGCCTTCGGCCTTTGACCTCTCCGGGCCACCTGCCGGTCCTTCTTCCCCATCTCGGCCGCTTCCTCGGCCGTCGCGTCCATCTCGATAGAGCCTCGACGGCCGTCTGCAAAGAGCAGGAAAAGCCGTCGATCTGCAGGGGAACCGGCCCCTCCTTGCGATGAAGGTGCTCGCCCGCGCTCCTCTTCGATGGCGCCGGCAGACCTGTCCAAGGATCTCGTGCCTCTGCAAGACGCAGTGCAGACTGTTGCGGGAGATATTGCCGCACTCCAGGCGCTCGCCCACAAACCGCTGCAAACGAGCACTTTTGACGGGAGAGGGCGGCTGGATCGCCTTCAGGAGGGCCCGGGTTCGAGTCCCCGCTAGCTCCATGCAACCCCCGCAAATGCGGGGGATGCAGTTCATCGCTAGGTGGGATCGAGCGCCTGGGCTCTCAGCGGAGCGGAACTATGAGCTCGGCTCGGGAGCAGCTGTCTGTTGTTGCGGCACGGGAAGCAACAGCAGATGGCTGTCGACTACCGCCTGGGCGACGTCGACCAGCTTCCGGCCGTTGTGTTGCGAATGGTCGCGAAGCATGCCGAAGGCATGGTCGGCGTCGAGCGCGTGTCTCGCCATCAGGATGCCTTTCGCCTGCTCGATCAGCGCGCGTCGGCCGAATGCTCCCTGGAGGCTCTGATACTCGGTGAACCGCTGCAGGGTGATGTCGATCGCGCTTTGAAGCTCGGCCGCATCTCCGTCCACGATGTAGGCGAACACGCCGCGCTTCGCCGCTTCGTGGACGTATGTCGGGTCCTTCGCAGAGAGCAATGCGATGACGGGGCACGACGACTCGCGGACGATTTCGCTGATGAGGTCGAGTGCGTGCTCCGAGCTGAGCCCGAGCCCGACGAGAGCCACGTCCGGCCGTTCTCGCTCGGTCACGGCACCGACTTCCTTGACGTAGATCTCGCGTGCGATCACGTCGTGGCCGAGCTTCGCTACGACCTGCGCAAGCAGCTCGAGACGGTCACGCCGTTCGTTCGCGATCAGTACGCGTAGGTGCTTCGGCTCGTCGTCAACCATCCTCGCGACCCAAGCGAAATTGTAGCCATGTCAGTGGGGAGGGCGCCAGGATGGGACGCGGCCTGGATCAACGGCATCCGGCGGCCTCGGCACCACGGTGCTATCGTCCACGCCGCAGCGCCTCAGCCCATGGCGTAGCGCAGCATCGGGGCCATACAGCGACCCCAACGAGATCCATCCTCAGCAAGCAGGTGGAGCAGGTCAGGCCGGCCCAACCGCCGGGTCGGTGATGGAAGCTTCAATCCGGGGAGGCTGACGATGGGAGGCTCGCTCAGGCCGACGATCGCACTCTCCGAGGTGGCGGCTCGAAACCCCTCGACGCGGACGTTGTAAGTCGGTGACCAGTCTCGTGTCAGATCCTCGAACGACCTATGAGCTCGTTCAACGGGTCCGCTCGACCGGGCAGGGAGGCGCCAGCCCACCCGTTCTCCTCGAGCGGATCTGCCGCGTCCTGTCAGAGGCGTTCGCGTTCGACTGCGTGACCGCAGTGCGGTATGACGCCGAGGCTTCGGAGGTGACCGAGGTCGCAGCAGTCGGCGTTGCTGCGCGGGATCCGGCCGAGCGACGGCGCCTCGCCGACGTCCCTCTTCTCGCACGCGCGCGCGACGACCGAAATCTCGTCCTTGCCGCCGCTGCTGGGGTCGAAGGCGTCAACGCGTTCGCCATCCCACTGCTCGGCGGCAGAGGCTGTATGGGCTTCCTCTTCGGCAACTGCGCAGCCGGGAGTCCCATTCGCCACGCCGACGAGGAAGCCCTTGCGACCGTCGGCGTGGTCGCTGCCATATTGCTCGAGAATGCGGTGATCCGCGAGGAGATGGACCAGCGCGACGCGTCGAAGAGCGAGTTCGTCGCAATCGCCGTTCATGAGCTTCGGAATCCCTTGGCCGGCATCTACGGAATCGCCGCCACGCTCCACGAGCGAGAGGACGCGTTGTCCGAGCCCGAGCGGCTGAGCCTACGGAGCGCGCTTCGGCAACAGACGACGCGGATGCGAAATCTGGTCGACCAGCTGCTCGACCTCTCTCGCCTCGACCTGGCGGCGATCATTGTTTCTCCTCAGCCCCTTCGTCTCCGTGTCAGGATCGAGGACCTGGTCAGTCCGCTTGCGAGCGGGCGCTCAGATGTCGTGAGAATCGCAGTCCCACAGGAGCTCGAGGCCGTCGTGGATCCGCTGGCGCTTGACCACATGGTCTCGAATCTGATTGCGAACGGGCTGCGCCTACGGCAAGCCACCGATCACGATTACGGCCAATCGGCACGACCGACATTTACGTATCGCCGTAGAGGATCATGGCGACGGCGTTCCCACTGAATTCGTCCCCGATCTATTCCGCCGGTTCACGCGTGCTCCCGAGTCGCGTGGCCGAGCCGACGGCTCTGGCCTTGGGCTTGCGATCGCACAGGCGTATGCACGAGCCCACGGAGGAGACATCTTCTACGAGCGGGCGGTGCCGCGCGGGGCACGGTTCGAGATCGTGATCCCCTCCACGGCGCCGTAGACCCTGTATGGTTCGAGCGCACCGGCATAGCTCTGGCCGGTGCGTAGGTCCGGCCCAAACCCTCGGCGGACAGCTTGCGCCCGGCTACACGAGCTCGGTCGGGAGTCGAGACGTCACCGTCGGAGGGAGCTGTGTCCTATCAGACTCAGACCGGGCCGGGAAGCGGAGTGCAGTCGCCTGGGGCCGCGCTCGGCAAGGGGAGCCCGGCGCTTCGGCGTCGCGTCAACGAGGTCATGCGCGAGGGGCACCGGTCAAACCCGGGCCTAATCCCGTTCTTCTGCGAGTGTTCCCGGGCTCGCTGCGATGAGCCAGTTTGGCTGACGCAGGGCGCCTACGACCAGCGCCGGGACGGGGACGGGCGACCTCTCCTTCTCCTCGGCCACGAGGACGCCGCCAACGATGCGCACTGGGCGGACGGGCAAGTCCCGACCACGGAGCGCCGGGAGTTGCGCTGCGAGGCGTGTGGGTACGGCGCGGTGGCCAGACGGCCGCCGGCGCGCTGCCCCATGTGCGGGGACCGAGCCTGGATTGTCACGGGCGGGCAACGCGGCACGCTCTTGGAGCAGCCATCGCGACCATGACGTCTGACCAGACAGAGGGAGTCACTCGGAGACCGGGCGTGCTGGAATGGATGGCCTGGCGACGCTACCTCGTCACGACCCGGGCGAGCAGCGCGGCGACCTATGGCCTCACCGAGGAAAGCGCGTGGCAACGACTCAGCGAAGAGCTGAGCCGACTGGAGTCTGGGCCGACGCCAAGCCGATCGTTCTGCCTCGAGGACACGGTGCCCCATCCCTCGTCCGCGGGATCGGCAGCACCGCAGGACAACCTCGCGCCCGGTCACCCCGTGGCGTAAGTAGACGGCCCGACAGCGTGAGCAGCCCACTGAACGGGAAATTGCTGCCCGGCTAGAGAACGGACCGCAGAGTGTTGGGGAAGATGTTTGGGGAGGCGCGCCGAGGCTCACGAGGCCCGTAATCAAGCGGATTTCGAGCCAAAGAACACCGAAGTCGCACCCAGGAGGGCGCGCGGGTTCGCGTTCCGCTAGCTCCATGAACCCCGCAACTCCGGCGTTTCGGTTCGTAGCTTTAGGCGGAGTCGACCGCCGGAGCGATCAACGAAACCCTTCCCAGCGGGCCGTCCGCGCTCGTCCCCCGGCCGAAGGGCGATCGGGCTCTCGCGAGACTCGCGCCCGGCCGGGTTCGACCGGTTCTTCCCGACGGTCCTCCGGGCTGCCGTGGCAGCGTTCGAGTCAGCTCACGCAGGGACAGACGCGCTAGACCGGCAGCCTGCATCGCCGTTTCGCCCCGGATGGTTCGGGCTTCTGCGGCCTTTCTTGTCGGAGGCCCGGAATAGAATCGGGGATTCGGAGTCGCGGCCGACAACGAGGAGACGAGATGCACGAGGAGCTCGCCGCCCAGGCGTACACGTTCGGTTATCCGCTCGTGCTGATGGATGTAACGGCCCGCTCGCTGACCTCTGTGCCGCGGCCGACAGGGCAGCACGCACCCATGAATCAGTTCGCGCACATGCGTGAGTTCCCGGACGCGACTTTCGCGGACAGCCCGAACGCGGACACGCTGTACTCCAGCGCCTTCTTCGACCTTCGTGCGGAGCCGGTCGTGCTCAGCGTCCCGGACTCCCACGACCGCTACTACTTGATGCCGACGCTCGACGCGTGGACGAACGTCTTCGCGTCGCCCGGAAAGGCACCACCGGGACCGGGCCGCACGACTTCGCCATCGTCGGCCCGCACTGGCAGGGCACGTTGCCCACTGGGCTGGAGCGGAATCGACGCCCCGATGAATCTGGGAGGACGCGATCTATCCGCACATCCGGGTCGACGCCGCCGGAAAGCCGCTCACCGGAGTGCACCGCTACGGGATGCATTTCGAGCCGGGACAAACGCCCCCGGTGAACGCGTTCTGGTCGCTGACCATATACAACGACCGCCAGTTCTTCGTCGACAACCCAATCGACCGCTACGCGATCGGCGACCGCGACGACTTCCAAACCAACGCGGACGGGTCTCTCGACCTCGTAATCCAGCATCAGTGGCCGGCCTCGGACAGCAACTGGCTCCGGCCCCAGAGGGCACCTTCAACCTGATGCTGCGCATGTACTGGCCGGAGCCCGAAGCCCTCGAAAAGACCTGGAAACCGCCGCCGGTCGAACGCACCGATTAAGCGCTTGCGCTCGAGCGCCCCGTGAGGAACACCCCTCCCGCACGCGTATCGCGGCCGCCGTGGAGACGCCTGCTCAAGCCCACGCTCGTGATCACAGCGCTCGTCGTCGTGTTCGCGTGGCTGCTGCCAAGGTTCATCGATTATGAGGCCGTCTGGGACCCGCTCACGCAGCTGGACGCTTGGGAGGTGCTCGTGCTGCTCATTCTCGGGCTGGCGCGTGTCCCCACCGAAGCGCTGATGTACCAGGCGTTTCTGCCCGGCCTCAGCCTGTGGCGGGGAAGCGAGGCGCACCTCTCCTCGAACTTCGCAGGGCAACTGTTGCCGCCGCCGAACGCGAGCGTCGTCTAATACGGCTACTTCCGTGGCGGAGGCTTCGGGCCGGGCTCCTCAGCGTTGGCAGCGCTCGGCTCGTTCATCGTCCCGACGATCGGCAGGTTCCTGCTCCCGCTCGTCGCGCTCGTCTTGCTGCTTCTGACCAGCGAGCTCAATGGCTCGGTCGCGCTGGCGGGCCCGCTCTCGCTCGTGGTCCCAGCTGTTGCGGGCACCGCCGGCTACGCGTTCCTGCGCGGGGAACGTTCGGCGCGCTGGCTCGGAGCCAAGACGCAACGGCCGCTCTCCTGGATCCTGGTCAAGCTCAAGCGTAATCCGGTCGACGACGGTGCCGGCAAGGCAGCAGAACTGCGTACCCAGGCGCTCGCCGTCCTGCGCGAGGGCTGGTGCGCTGGGCTCGATCGGCGTCGCGGCCAATCTCTTCCTCACCTACCTGATCCTGCTCGCGGCGCTCCGCTTCGTCGGCGTCTCGAGCGCCGAGCTGTCCGCTCCCGATGCCTTCGCCGCCTTCGCGATCGCCTTCTGGGCCGGGACGGTGCTGCCGATCACAGGAAGCGGCCTCGGGGTCGTCGACACGGTTCTGATCGCGATGCTGATCGAGCTGAGCGGCGCCTCCGGCGACGCGCTCGTGGCCGCGGCGCTCCTCTGGCGCGTCTTCTACTCGGTCCCCCCATTGCCACTCGGCGCGATCACGCTAAGCTGCTTCCGGAAGCCGCTTCCGCAAGGCGAACCCCGCGTCGTCGGACGCGACACGGCCAAGACGCCGCTGGCATGAGCTTCGAGGCCCCCGCTGTTGCCGTCGGGAACCTACCCTTGGCCTGATCGGCGGCATACGACCCTTGCCGGGATGGCGTGCGACGATCACTGTGTTCCCTCACGCTTCCCTTCCGGGGCCAATACGCAGCTGAATCGGCATGAAGTCCCTGCAAGTCCCTGCTTCGCTGACCCCCTCCATACCCATTCTCGGGAGACGTGCCCAAGCAGACAACGAAAAAGGCGAATTTGCAGCATTTCAAGCCCTCTGACGGACTCGAACCGTCGACCCCCTCCTTACCATGGAGGTGCTCTACCAACTGAGCTAAGAGGGCGCTTTCGAGCCATCGTAGCCCAAGGTTGTTTAGGGCGCCGACGTCCCGGTAACGTCCTTCGCATGCTGCGGAAGCTGCTGTGGACCGGCCTCTACGCGGGTGTCGGCGCGCTCGCGACCATGCTCTCTCGGCGGGTCGCGTCGCGGATCTGGCACGTCGCGACGGGCGAGACACCGCCGACGAAGAAATGACGCGCGGCGACCAGGCGATCGAGAAGGGATCGGCGAAGCTCCGCGATCTGTCCGAGCAGGCTGCCGCGCGCGGCGGGATCGGCGAGAAGGTCGCCAAGCCCCTAGCGGAGGACGCGGCGTTCCTGCGTAAGCTGAAGCCCAGCATGATCGCCGCGCGCGCGAGGGGAGAGGCGCCGACCGGCCAGGAGCCCGGCTCGGTCGAGGTTCCGGTTGCGCCGCCCGGGCCGCAGGTGAAGCGTTCGAAGCCGAAGAGCGGTGGGCCGAACCCGTTCGTCGTCGTCGGCGCTGCGCTCGTGATCGGCGTCGTCCTCGCCAAGGTTCTCGACTGGAGGGGCCATGCCCACCCGCGGGACTAACGGCGGCGTCGGAGAAGCGGCGAAGCAGGTCGCAGAGCACGCGAGTACGCTCGCGCGCCTCGAGATGGAACTTGCTCAGCTCGAGCTCAAGACGAAGGTTACGAATCTCGGGCTCGGCGCGGGGCTTCTCATCGGCGGTGGAATCTTCGCGCTCTTCGCACTCGGCTTCGGGCTCGCGACCGTCGCGGCCGCGCTCGCGACCGTGGTCTCGACCTGGCTCGCGCTGCTCATCGTGACCGGCGTCGTCGCTCTCGTTGCGCTCGTCCTCGCGCTTGTCGGGCGCGGGCGCGTCAAGAAGGGGACGCCTCCGGTTCCCGAGCAGGCAATCGAAGAAGCCAAGTTGACCCAGACCGCGATCAAGACCCATGGCTAGCACCGCACGGACAGCCCAGGACGTCCGTCGTGACATCGCGCGCGAGCGCGAGGAGCTCGCGGATGCGGTGGACGAGCTGCGCGGCGATCTCGCGTCCGACATCCGCTCGAAGCTCCCGGTAGCCGCCGCGGGGGCGGCCAGTGTCGGCTTCGTCCTCGCGGGTGGGATCGGCGCGACGATGCGCTACCTCGCGCGTCGCGGCCGAGAGCGCGACGAGAAGGCCCGCGTCGGCCGCTTCCGGATCCTGCGGCGCTGAGAGAGAGACGCGGCGAGCGCGTCGCGACCCCGGCCGGTCCTAGCTGCGCGCGTCGGGCTCGAGGCGTTGTGCCACGCACCGGAGCACTTTCAGCGCGATGCGCGGCACCGTCTCGACGATTCGTCGGAAATCGGTATCGCTGATCGCGAGAACGCGGACGGGTGACGTAGCCGTCACCGTCGCCGCTCGCGGCTTGTATCTGAGGATCGCCATCTCTCCGAACCAGTCTCCAGGACCGAGGTCGGCGAGCTTTCTACCGTCCCGTCTGACGGCGACCGCCCCGTCGACCAGGACGAAGAACTCCCGACCGCGCCGCCCCTCCTCCGTCAGCCGGTCGCCCTCAGCCGCCTCTCGCTCGTCGGCGCAGATCGCGACCTCGACGAGCTCGGCCTTCGAGCATTCTGCGAAGAGCGGGATCCGCTTCAGCACCTCCACCTTCTGGTTCTTGCTCAGGGGCACGCCGCGATCCTAGTGCGCTACGACGTCGCGCTCGGACCTCGGGAAGCGCGGCACCAGGGAGAGATGGGGGAGGGAGGATTCGAACCTCCGAAGGCGGAGCCAACCGGTTTACAGCCGGTCCCCTTTGGCCACTCGGGAACTCCCCCGGCGGGCGCGCATTGTAGCCGTGTGCCGACGGACACCCGATTGCGCTAGAGAGCCGTTTCCCCGAGGCCGATGAGCCGTGTGCCACGGCCATGGACCTCGACACCCTGCTCGCCCACATGATCCAGATCGGGGGCAGCGACCTCCATCTGAAGGTCGACTCGCCTCCGATGGTTTGCATCGACGCCACGTTGACGCCGCTCGTCGGCGAGGGAATCCTCGACGACGAGGCGCTCGACGAGTTCGTCGCCCAGGTCACGCAACCGTCGCCGGCGAAGCGCGAGAGCTTCTACGCGACCGGAGACCTCGACACCGCATCTGTCGCCGAGGGATTCGGACGCTTCCGGGTCAACGGCTTCCGCCAGCGCGGTGCGATCTCCTTCGCCTTCCGGTACGTCCCGAGGCGCGTGCCGAGCTTCGAGCAGCTCGGCCTTCCGCCCGGCGTCGAGAAGCTCTCGGACGAGCACGGTCGACTCCCCGGTGGCGTGGCCGGTCTGGGCGACCAGCCCGACGGAGGCACCCGCCGCGAGGGAGGCGCCAGCCATCGGAACGCGCAGTACGCCGAGCGCGGCCTTCCACAGAACGACGCCTCCTACCTGGGGACGAAGCTTCGGCTCGCCCAGGCGCCCGCCGAGGCGCCCGGCGACGAGCCCGCCAAGGACGACAAGGCTGCCGGAGATGCTGCGAAGCCGGGCACCGATTCGGACGCAAGACGGCCGGGGGCGAGCTCTCGTGCGATGCGACGACACGGGTGTTGACCTCGTACCTCGCGCTCAGGGGCCGGTGCCGGACGTGCGGCGAGCGGATCGGCCTTCGGTACCTCGCCGTCGAGCTGCTCACCGGCGTGCTCGTCGTCGCGTGCTTCCTCCACTTCGGACTTTCGGCCGAGGCGGCGCTCGCGGCGTTCTTCTGCGCCGCGCTCGTCGCGCTCTCGGCGATCGACGTCGAGCGGCGGATTCTCCCGGATCTGATCGTCCTCCCGTCGTTCCTCGTCGTCCTCGCCGTGCACCTGGCGCTCGAGCCGGGCCGCGCGGTCGAGTGGGTGGGCGCGGCCCTCGGGGCCTCCGCGTTCCTCTTCGCCGCGGCGGTCGCGAAGCCGGGCGGAATGGGCCAGGGCGACGTGAAGTTCGCCCTGCTCCTCGGAGCGATGTTCGGGAAGCTCGTCGTGGTCGGGATGATGCTCGGCTTCGTCGCGGGCCTCGTGCCGTCGGTCGCCCTCCTTGCCCGCCACGGCGTCGGCGCGCGCAAGATGACGATCCCCTTCGGTCCCTTCCTCGCGTTCGGCGCGGTCCTGGCGCTCTTCGTCGGCGACCGCATCTGGAACGAATACGTCGGCAGCTTCTAGGAAGGGGGCTAGCGGAGGAACCAAGGGGTTTTCCCGTGCCCGTGTCAACCCCTCCCCTCAGGGGTTGGTGTGGAACGGCCGATACACCGATCCAGTGGAGTTCGACGATCTCAGCCAGGGGATCCGCCAGCCGGACACCGGTGCCAACGGTGACGAGCAGGAGCATTCCGGCGTCACGCGTGATCCGATTCGCGGCGCGGGCATCGCGCCGAACGCGATCACGGAGCTCGTAGCCGATCTCCTTGAGACGACCGGGCTGATCCCGCCCGACCGGCTCGCGCAGGCTCGCTCGCGCGCCGGGATCGGGCGCTCGCCCGGGCGCTCGTCGACGAGGCGGTCGGGCCGGGGGCCGGCCTAGCCCGGTCCCTTGCCGCCACCCACCACCTGCCGTACGTCGACTTCGCTGCGGTCACGATCGATCGGGCCGGCGGTCGACGTGATCCCGACGCACGTGCTCGAGCGGGCTGTGGGCGGCTCGCGAACGCGGTGACGACGCGCCTCAACGTGCTCGCGAAGCTCGACATCGCCGAGCGGCGAAAGCCACAGGACGGCCGCATCTCGCTCTCGGCGAAGGCGGCGGGGCGCCTGCTCGACATCCGCGTCGCGTTGCTGCCGTCGGTCGAGGGCGAGATGATCGTCATGCGCATCCTCGACAAGTCGAAGAAGGCGCCGACGCTCGAGGAGCTCGGGCTCTCGGACGACATGCGAGTCCTGCTCGAGGAAGATCGTCCGCAAGCCGACGGGTGCGCTCCTCGTCACCGGGGCGACCGGCTCCGGGAAGTCGACGACGCTCTACGCGTCGCTCGCGGAGATCAACCGTCCCGAGGTCAACATCATCACGGTCGAGGACCCGGTCGAGTACCGGCTCGCCGGCCTGAACCAGGTGCAGATGAACCCACGCGCCGGGATGACGTTCTCGGCGGCCCTGCGCTCGATCCTCCGCTCCGACCCGGACGTCGTGATGGTAGGCGAGATCCGTGACGTCGAGACGGCCAAGATGGCGATCGAGGCGGCTTTGACGGGTCACTTCGTGCTCTCGACGCTCCACACGAACGACGCGCCGAGCGCGCTCACGCGCCTAAATGAGATGGGCGTCGAGCCGTTCCTCACAGGCGCCGCCGTTCTCTGCCGTCCTCGCACAGCGGCTCGCGCGCAAGCTCTGCACGCACTGCTGCGAGATGTACATCCCGACCCGTGAGGAGATGCTCGCGGCCCGCTTCTCACCCCGAGTAGTTCGCCGCCGCCGACGGCATTAGCCTCTACCGCGGGTGCCCACGCTGCAACCAGACCGGGTACAAGGGCCGGATCGGCGTGTACCAGCTGATGGCCATGACCGAGGATTTCGGCGCGCCGGCCTCGCGCCACGCGAGCCGCGAGGACCTCGAGCGGGCCGCGCTCGACACCGGCATGAAGACACTCTGGGACGACGGCCTCGCCAAGGCCGCCTCGGGGCTCACGAGCCTCGAGGAGCTCGGGCGCGTCCTCGTTTGAGAGGCCTCGTGACGCAACCGGCTCCGCCGGTTGCTACCTCGGTCATCGAGCCGCTCATGATGATCGGTGTCGGCCTCATGGTCGGCGTGATCATCATCAGCATGTACCTGCCGATGTTCAAGCTGCTCTCGCTCATCGGCGAGTCCTAGCGCCACGGCCGGGCTCGCTGCAGAGTCCGACTAGACTCCGGGCATGTGCCGGAACATCAAGCCGCTCTTCAACTTCGAGCCGTCTGCGACCGACGACGAGCTTCGCGACGCGGCGCTCCAGTTCGTCCGCAAGATCAGCGGGTTCACGAAGCCTTCGAAGGCGAACGAGGCTGCGTTCGACCGCGCGGTCCACGAGATCGCGCACGTCTCGCGTCACCTGATCGACGAGCTCGTTACGAACGCTGCGCCGAAGGACCGTGAGGTCGAGGCGGAGCGTCGGCGGGCCCGGTCCGCCGGAAGATACGCGACCGCCTAGCGCGACCGCAGGCTCTCATCGAGCGCCTCGACGAGGCGCTCGGCGTGCGCGTGCTCGAAGACGAGCGGCGGACGAATCTTCAGGACCTCGTCGCGCGGGCCGGTCAGTCCGATCAGGACGCCCCGGTCGCGCATCGCGTTCAGGACCTTTTCCGCCAGCTCGGGTGACTCGAGCTCGACGCCATGCAGGAGTCCGATGCCGCGGACGGCTCGGACGCTCTCGTTCCGGCCGGCCAGGTCCTCCAGACCGCGGCGCAGGTGCGCTCCGACAACTGCGGCGCGCTCGAGGAGGCGCTCCTCGTCCATGACGTCGAGTACGGCAAGCGCGGCCGCACACGCGACCGGGTTTCCGCCAAACGTGCTGAAGACCGGCGCGCGAACCTCGGCGAAGCGGTCGGCAGTCTCCGAGGTCGTCACCATCGCCGCGACCGGATGGCCGTTCCCCATCGGCTTGCCGAAGGTCACGAGATCCGGACCGACGCCGGACGGCTCGAAGCTCCAAAGGTGGGTCCCGAGCCGCCCGAACCCGGCCTGCACCTCGTCGGCGACGAAGAGGCCGCCGGCGCCGCGGATCTCGGCAACCGCGTCGGCGGTATAGCCGGGGGCGTCGGTGAAGACGCCGTCGCTCGTCCACGCGGCGTCGAGGAAGAACGCGGCCGGCGCGAGGCCGTTCTCGGCCAGGCGCTCGACCGCGTTGCTCCCGGCGGCCGCGCCGTCCGTGCCCGGCGGAGAAACCGTCGCGACCCAGGCCGGTCGTTCGCCGCGCCACTCTGACGGCGAGAGGTCGGTTTGGATCGTCGTCACCCCGTGATAGGCCCAGTCCGACACGACGGCGCCGGGGGCACCCGTGACGGCGGACGCGAACCGCCAGGCGAGGTGGTTTGCCTCGCTGCCGGAGTTGACGAAGAGGCAGGTGTCCAGCGCAGGCGGGAGCGTGGCCGGCCGCCTGCGACCCCGGAGCCACTCGTCCTGATGCCGCGCCACGTCTTCCACGCCATGGGCACCGAGGTCGAGACGATCGTCGAGGCCGCGGACGAGTCGACGGCGGTCCGGGCGCTCGTCGCAGTCGAGGGCGAGTTCGAGCGGCTCGAGAGAGTCCTCTCGCGCTTCCGGCCGGACTCGGCGCTTTCGCGCCTGAACCGCGACGGTCGCATCGACGGCGTGCCCGACCTCGCCCGGGTCGTCGAGCTCGCGCTCGCGGCGCGCGAGCGGACCGAAGGTCGCTTCGACCCGACGGTGCACGACGCTCTCGTCGCGGCCGGCTACGACCGGACGTTCGACGAGGTGGGCGACCGCCCGCGCGATGCGGCGGCGCGGGGCCGCGCGTGCGGCGGCGGCGTCCGCGTCGACGGCGACCGGATCGAGCTCGACCCCGGTGTTCACCTGGATCTCGGCGGGATCGGGAAGGGCTACGCCGCCGAGCGGGCGGCCGACATCCTCGCCCCGCACGGTCCGGCGCTCGTGAACGCAGGCGGCGACGTGGCTGTGCGCGGGAGGCCGCGGGCGGGATCGTGGGCGGTCGGTCTCGACGTACCCGGCGAGCCTGACGCTGGGTCTCGCCGCGGGTGGCCTTGCCACCTCCGGCCGCGACCGCCGTCGCTGGCAGGTTGCCGGCGAGGAGCGCCACCACCTGATCGACCCGGCAACGGGCCGCCCTGCGCGCTCGCCCTACCTGCGCGTCACCGTCGTCGCTCCGACGGCCATCGACGCCGAGATCCTCGCGAAAGACATCTTCCTCGGGCGAGATCCGTCCGGCCTTGACGCGGTGCTCGTCGCCGACGACGGCGGCACGACCCTGACGGGGACGCTCGCATGAAGCACGACCCGACGTTTTGGATCCTCGCGCGCGCGAGCGGGCTCACGGCCTACACCTTCTGACGCTCTCGGTCGTCGCCGGCCTCGTCGTGAAGTCGAAGCCGCTCGGGACGCGGCTCCGGCCCGCGACTGCGTCGGCCTGCACCGGTTCCTCGCGCTGCTCGGGCTCGGCTTTCTCACCCTCCACGGCGTCGCGCTCGTCCTCGATGCGACGGTCGAGGTGAACCCCCTCGCGCTCGTCGTGCCCGGCCTCATCGACTACCGGCCGCTTCCAACCGCGCTGGGCGTCCTCGCGGGCGACCTCATGGTTCTCGTCTACGTCTCGTTCGCTCTCCGGCGCTGGATCGGCCAGCGCAACTGGCGCCGGCTCCACTCGGCGACGTACGGCGTCTTCGCCGCCGCGACACTGCACGGGCTCCTTGCCGGCACGGACGCCGGCACGCCGTGGGCGTGCGGCCTGTATCTCGGCGCACTCGGCGCCGTCGGGCTCGCGACCGCGTGGCGCGCGTTCGTTCCTCCCGGCCGACCGGCCCCAGTTCCGAAAGGAGACACATGAGCACCTACCGCATCGAGATCGACCGCCCCCTCTGCAGCGGCTTCGGGTCCTGTGCCGAGATGGCGCCCGAGGTCTTCGCCGTCGACGAGAGCGGCATCGCCGGCACGCGCGTCGGCGAGACGGACGACCCAAACGTCCTCGACGCAGCCGCGTCGTGCCCGATGGGCGCGATCTCGGTCGTCGAGATCGCGTCGGGGAGACGTGCGGCATGAGCGCGCGAACGGTTGCCATCGTCGGCGCGGGCCTCGCCGGCTCGCGCTGCGCGGAGACGCTGCGTGCCGAAGGGTTCGACGGGCGCATCGTCGTCTTCGGGGAGGAGCCGCATGCACCCTACGAGCGGCCCGCGCTCTCGAAGGAGCTCCTCGCGGGCGCGCGCGAAAGCGTGGAGCTCCGCGCGCCTTTGTTCTGGGACGAGCGGGGCATCGAGCTTCGGCTCGGACGTCGCGTCGAGCAGGTCGACCTGCTCGGCCGGCGGGTCGACGACGTCCGCTGGGACTCGCTCGTCCTCGCCACGGGCGCGACCCCCCGGCGCCTTCCGGGACCGGCGCACGTGCTCCGCACGCTCGACGACGCGCTTCGGCTCCGGGAAGAGCTCGGCACGGGCCGGCGCCTGTGCCTCGTCGGCGCAGGGTTCGTCGGCGCGGAGGTCGCCTCGACGGCGGCCGGGCTCGGCCTCGAGGTGACGCTCGTCGAGGCCGCGCCCGTCCCGTTCGGGCGGACGCTCGGCGTGGAGATCGGCTCGTTGCTCGTCGGTCGCTGGCGGGACCAGGGCGTCGACGTTCGGCTCGGCGTGGGGGTCGATCGGATCGAGGCCGGCCGGGTGACGCTCGCCGACGGCTCGGAGATCCACTCCGACGTAGTCCTCGTGGGCATCGGCGTCGTTCCGGCCGGCGAGCTCGTCGGTGCAGTGGGCGGAATCCCGACCGACGCCTGCGGGCGGACGGACCTCCCGGACGTCTACGCGTGCGGAGACGTCGCGGTCGCCCATCGCCCCTTCCTCGGACGCCAGCTCTGCGTGGAGCACTGGACGAGCGCGGCCGGCCAGGCTGCGACGGTCGCCCACGCGGTCCTGGGGCGCGAGCGCCCGTACGACGACCTGCCGTACTTCTGGTCGGACGCGTTCGGCCTTCGGCTCCAGTGCGTCGGCCATGCCGACCGTTGGCACCATGTGGCCATCGATGGCGGACCAGACAGCTTCACGGCGCGCTACCTCGACGAGGCCGGCCGACCGCTCGCGGCCCTCGCGGCGAACCGACCGCGGGAAGTCGGCGCATTGCGTCGTGAGGTCGGCGGCATGAGACAGGAGACAGCATGAGGCCGCGCGCCGCCCACGTCGCACTCGTCGTCGTCGCGGTTCTGCTCGCGATCGGCGCCGCGTTCGCCGCCACCTCGCTTCTCGACGCCGCGAGCGGAGCAGGCGGTCCGGTCGGGCAGCTCTCCCCGCGAGGCGAGATCGGCGGCGACACCACGACGTCGGGTCTCGAGGATCGCCGGCACCGAGATCGCAACCGGGATCGGGATCGCGGCGGGACCACGACGACGGCAACGACGACGCCGACGGTGCAGTCCCAGTCTCCGCCGACCACGACCTCGGACGACACGTCGACGGGCGTGACGACGATCGACGACCACGGAGGCGGGAGCGACTCGAGCGGCCACGGCGGAGGCGGCGGGGACGACGACTAGTCGGCGGTCGCCAGCCACGCCTCCGGTCTGATAGGAACATCATGTGGCTGACGGCACGAAGGCCGCACACCA
>Ga0126313_10000182_pt1 | contig 27263 bp, 21 predicted proteins | sample Plot105A_FD_89954 | JGI IMG/M metagenome (GOLD analysis project Ga0126313, IMG submission 89954) | Serpentine soil microbial communities from UC McLaughlin Reserve, CA, USA - Plot105A | ecosystem: Environmental > Terrestrial > Soil > Grasslands | place: USA: UC McLaughlin Reserve, Lake County...
AACCCGGCCGTGATCGCCGACAACGTCGGCGACAACGTCGGCGACTGCGCCGGCATGGCGGCCGACCTGTTCGAGACGTACGCGGTGACCGCGGTCGCCGTGATGTTGCTCGGCGTGCTGACCTTCAGCCTCGCCGACGCGACGCAGGTCGCGATGTACCCGCTGATCCTCGGCGGCGCCTCGATCATCGCGTCGATCATCGGCACGTTCTTCGTGCGCTCCGCCAGAGGCAACGTCGAGTGGGCCCTCTACAAGGGTCTGATCGTCTCCGGCCTGCTCGCGGCGATCGCGTTCTACCCGATCACCGACTGGCTGATGGACGGCGTCCGCTTCAAGGGCGTGCTCGCCCCCGGCGAGACCCCCGGCGTCAGCGACTTCTACATCTGCTCGCTGATCGGCCTCGGCGTCACGGCGCTGCTGTTCGTGATCACCGACTACTACACCTCGACGCGCTTCGGCCCCGTCAGAAAGACGGCGAAGGCGTCGGAGACCGGGCACGCGACGAACATCATCCAGGGGCTCGCACAGGGCTTCCAGGCGACGGCCGCTCCGGCGCTCGTCATCGCCCTCGGCATCCTGTGGGCGAACGACCTCGCCGGCATCTACGGCATCGGCGTCGCGGTCATGGCCCAGCTCTCGCTGACGGGCCTGATCGTCGCACTCGACGCGTTCGGTCCGATCACCGACAACGCCGGCGGCATCGCCGAGATGGCGGACCTGCCGGAGTCGGTGCGCAACGTGACCGATCCGCTCGACGCGGTCGGCAACACGACGAAGGCCGTCACGAAGGGGTACGCGATCGGCTCTGCGGCGCTCGCGGCGTTGGTGCTGTTCGCGGCCTTCAGACTCGAGGTCAATGCTGCCCTCGTGAAGGCCGGCGACCTGCCGATCAGATTTGTCCTGGATGATCCGGCCGTGCTGATCGGCCTGCTGATCGGCGGCATGATGGTCTACCTGTTCGCTGCCCTCTCGATGGAGGCCGTCGGCCGTGCCGGCGGTGCCGTGGTCGAGGAGGTGCGTCGCCAGTTCCGCGAGCACCCCGGGATCATGGATGGCACCGAGCAGCCGGAGTACGGCCAGTGCGTCGACATCGTCACGAGATCGGCGCAGCGCGAGATGATCATCCCGTCGCTGATCCCGATCGTGCTGACGCTGATCGTCGGCCTGATCTCGACCGAGGCGCTCGGCGGCCTCCTGATCGGCGTGATCGTCGTCGGCCTCTTCATGGCGGTCTCGATGACCGCCGGCGGCGGCGCGTGGGACAACGCCAAGAAGCTGATCGAGGACGGCGCGTTCGGCGGCAAGGGCTCCGTCGCCCACGCCGCGTCGATCACCGGCGACACGGTCGGCGATCCCTACAAGGACACCGCCGGCCCCGCGATCAACCCGATGATCAAGGTCGCGAACATCGTGGCGCTCCTGATCATTCCGCTGATCACCTGATTCTCAGCCTGGCCTGAGGAGTTGTTGTGCGCGGGCGGTCCTTCGGGGCCGCCCGTTGTGCGTTCTGGGGTGTGTTTCGGCGCTGGCGGTACGCCGGGGCGCGGCCGTGCTCCCTCGCGAGACCCTCTCGTGTGACGTGGCTGGCGCTTCGGGGTGTGAGTGAGTGCCGCGTTGGGGGTCTCGCGAGGGACACGCCGCGCCCGGCTGACCGGTGGCGGCGGCGGACTGGACTCCACCCGAGTTGCAACATCGCTGCGCAGGGCTGCAACAAGTGTGAGCAAGGGCTCCTTGGAAGGGCGCGATCCTTCGCAAACGCAGGCTTTCGTGGCCATAGCCTGGAGTCGTGATTGCGGTCGCACCGCCTCCAGAATTGCCGTGGACGTCAGTCCCGGCCGGGGCTCCGGCCCTGAGAAAGGAGGTGAGAGCCATCGAGCTCACCGTGACCATGGTGCTGCTGATCGTGATCCTCTGGATCACGCGCCGGTAGCGCCGCCCGGCGTCCCTGTGCGGGGGCGCCGGGCCATTTAACGAGGAGAGCCCGGAGTTGTGCGCCTCCGGGCTCTCGGAAGGTGAGCATCGCGCTCGCCGTAACCGCGTCGGATGGTAGCGCGTCGATGGGCGGACGCGGAAGGTCCCTGCAGTGCGCGGTCCCAGGGGGTGGGTGCGGGATGATGGGCGCATGCGCGCGCGCTCGTGGGTGGTGACGGTGGCAGCCGGCCTCGTGCTGGCGGATGCGTCGATCGTGACGCTGGCGCTGCCGGAGCTGTTGAGAGCGCTCGATACGACGGTCGAGGGCGTGGCGGCGGTGATCGCCGTGTACACCGGTGTGCTGGCGTTGGCGCTGCTGCCCGCTGAGCGGGTGGTGCGGCGGCTCGGCGCGGCGCATGTGGGGGCGCTTGGCTTCGCGGTGTTCGCGCTCGCCTCGGCGTTCTGCGCGACGGCGGACACGCTGACCGCGCTGCTGGTGGCGCGTGCGATCCAGGCGTCTGCCGGTGCGTTTGCGCTCGTGGCGACGTTCGAGCTGATCCGCGGCGGCACGCAGGCCGGTCGGCGCCACTGGCTCGGTGCTGCTGTGCTTGCGAGCGCGGTCGGTCCCGCGCTGGGCGGGGCGCTCACGCAGGCGTTCGACTGGCGCGCAATCTTCGTGGTGCAGATTCCGATCGCTGCGTTCGGCGCGGTCGCGGCGCTGCGCGACACGCGCGAGCCGGCGACGACACCTGTCGTCGAGGACGTGCACGAGCCCCGCACCAGCCGGCGGGCGGACGAGCTCGCGCTTGCGCTGGTGTCCGCCTCGCTCACGGCCGTGCTGTTCGGGCTCGTGCTGCTGCTGATCGCCGGCTGGGCGATCGAGCCGCTCGCCGCGGCGGCGACCGTCACGGTCCTCCCGCTTGCGGCGATCGCCGGCTCGCGCGTTCGCGCGGCCCCGCACGTCCGCGCGCTCGCGGGCTGCCTGCTCGTCGGTGGTGGCGTGCTGGCGCTCGCATGGCTGCCGAGCGCGTTGGTCGCCTGGACGTTCGCGCCACAGGCACTCGCGGGCATCGGCATGGGGATGGCGTTGCCGGCCTTCGCCGGCGAGCTGCTGCCAGAGCGCACGACGCGCGAGGCCGCGCGGCTGCTGACGATCCGCCACGTCGGCATCGCGCTCGTGCTGATCGCGCTCGCCCCGCTGATCGCGCACCGCCTCGACGTCGTCACCGAGCGCGCTCAGGAGCAGGGCGTTGCGCTCGTCCTCGACGCGAAGCTGCCACCGCAGGACAAGCTCACGCTCGCTCCCGCGCTGCTCGGCGGAGTCGAGGCGGAGCGGCCGCGCGCGGGCCTGGAGCAGGCGCTCGCCGACAACGGCCGCGACTATACGGGCGAGGAGCGCACCAACTACGACGAGATGGCTCAGCGCGCCGACGACGTGCTCGTCAGCGCGGTTGGCGACGCCTTCCGCATCGCGTTCCTGATCGCCGGCGGGCTGGCGCTGCTGGGAGCGGTGGCCCTGGCGGTCGGGGCGTCGCGAAGGACAGGACCCGCCCGCAACAGCTCCGGGGCTCCAGCAGTGGCGCTCGCGCTCGTGCTCGCCGCAGGCCTCCCGCTCGTCTACGCCGCGCTCCACTCGAGCCAGGAGCCACAGCAAGTGGTCATCCAAGATCCCTGCAAAGACCGGCAACTGCCCAGCACGGGCGGGATCACCGGCTTCCTGCAGGACCGGGCGCTGGAGGCGCTCGACACGGCCGCCTGCCGCTACGGCAGCAGCCGCGAGGAGCTCGTGCTCGCGCTGTCGGACGATCAGGCCGCAAAGCGCTTCCAGGAGCGCTACGGCGTCAACCCAGGCTCGGTCGGCAGCCTGCTGCAGGGCCTGATCAATCCGTGACGCCACGGGCGCAGCCGCCCTGCCGCGCTGCCACGTAGCATCCGCTCCCGAACGCCCTGATGGCCCAACGTCGCCTCCACGGCCTCGAGCGCGTGCTCGGGGTCAACGCACTCTTCTCGACCGCCTACGGCAACGTCGGCTCGTCGATCTACTACGCGCTCGGCCTGGTGGCGAGCTTTGCGCTGGGCCTGACGCCGGTCGTGTTCGTGATCGCGGGGGTGATCTTCTACCTCACCGCGGCGACCTACTCCGAGGCGACGGCGATGTTCCCGGAGGCGGGTGGCTCGTCGAGCTTCGCGCGCCACGCCTTCAACGAGTTCTGGTCCTTCTTCGCCGCCTGGGGCCAGATGCTCAACTACGTCATCACGATCTCGATCTCGGCGTTCTTCGTGCCGCACTACATCGGGTCGCTGTTCTGGGAACCGCTGCGGCACGGGCCCGGCGACGTGATCGGCGGGATCGTCGTCGTCGCCGTCCTCGCGGTCATCAACGTGTTCGGCGTCAAGGAGGCGGCGCGGCTGAACATCCTGCTCGCGGTCGTCGACTTCGCCACCCAGCTGCTGCTCGTGCTCCTGGGCATCGTCCTCGTCTTCTCGCCTCAGACGCTGATCGACAACGTCCACCTCGGCCTCGCTCCGAGCTGGAAGGACTTCGCGATCGCGATCCCGGTCGCGATGATCGCCTATACCGGCATCGAGACGATCTCGAACATGGCCGAGGAGGCGAGAGACGAGGCGACCACGATCCCGCGGGCGATCAACCGTGTCGTGATCGCCGTCTTCGCGATCTACGCGCTGCTGCCGGCCGTCGCGCTCTCGGCGCTGCCGGTCACGCAGAACGCCGACGGCGAGTACCAGACGCTCCTCGGCATGCCCGAGGACCAGGGCGGCTTCGCCGGCGACCCGGTGCTCGGGATCGTCAAGAGCTTCGACCTCGGCCCGTTCCAGGGGATCGGCGAGCTGTACGTCGGCCTGCTGGCCGCGACGATCCTCTTCATCGCGACGAATGCGGGGATCATCGGCGTCTCGCGGCTCGTGTACTCGATGGGAATCCACCGCCAGGTGCCCGACCGGCTGCGTCAGCTTCACCCGAAGTTCCGCACGCCGTGGCTGGGGATCCTGATCTTCTCCGCCGTCGCGTGCATCGCGATGATCCCCGGCCAGGCCGAGTTCCTCGGGAACATGTACGCGTTCGGCGCGATGCTGTCGTTCACGATCGCGCACGCAGCGGTCGTGCGCCTGCGGATCAAGCTGCCCGACCAGGAGCGGCCCTACACCGGGCCCGGCACGTTGCGGATTGCCGGGCGGCCGCTGCCGCTGTTCGCGCTCGTCGGCGGCCTCGGCACGGGGCTCGCGTGGGTCACGGTGACCTCGCTGCACGTCGACGTCGCGCTTGCGGGCATGGGCTGGCTCGCGTTCGGAATCCTGCTGTACGTCATCTACCGTCGCCGTCATGGGCTCGACCTCACGACGACGACGCAGGTGGCGGTGCCGAAGCCGGTTGTCGACCACGAGGCCGAGTATGAGGCGGTCCTGGTCGCCTTCGAAGAGCGTGGGTTCGAGCCCGACGTGCTCGCCACGGCCACCCGCATGGCCGCGCGGCGCAGACGCGGGATTCACGTACTCGTGACGATCGTCGTGCCCGCCACCAGCCCGATCAACGCGGCGCTGCCGGAGCAGGAGCTGGCAGCGCAGGAGGTGATCGAGCAGGCGAAGGTCCAGTGCGGTCGCCGCGTGACCGGCCACTGGCAGAAGGTGCGCGCCGGCCAGGCCGGACGCGCGATCGTGGACGAGGCGCGCGAGATCGGGGCGCGCGCGATCGTCATGCCGCTGCCCGAGCGCACCGGCGGCGGCTCGATCTTCGGCCGCACGCTCGAGACGGTGCTGGCGGAGCGGCCGTGCCGCGTCATCATCGAGTCGGTCAAGGGACGGCGCGCCGCGCCGGTCGAGCCGGCGGCGGTCGCATAGCCATGCCCGATCCGCGCCAGCTCCACCGCTCGACGACCCGCGTCCTGTCGCTCGCGATGATCGTGATCGGCGTCCTGCTCGTCGTGCGGACGCTCGCGGCGGGCGGGGGAGGGCTCGCGCTCGGGCTCGTGCTCGGCGTGCTGTTCATCGCCGCCGGCGCCGCGCGGATCTACATGCAGACACGACAGGAGCGCGACTCGTGACTCCGCGCACGCTCAGTGCACGCGCGCTGTTCGGGCTCGTCTACACGATGTCCATCAGCTCGGTGTACTTCGCACTGGGCGTCGTGGCGCAGCGCGCGCTCGGGCTGACGCCGATCGTCTTCCTCGTCGCCGGCGTGTTCTTCGCGCTCGCATCGATGACGTACGTCGAGGGCGCCGCACTCCACCGCGAGCGCGGCGGCTCGTCGGTGTTCGCGCGCTACGCCTTCAACGAGCTGGTCAGCTTCGTCGCCGGCTGGGTGATCCTGCTCGACTACGCGATCCTGCTGGCCGTCACGGCCTTCACGGCGACGAACTACCTGGCCGAGCTCTCCGATCCGATCGGGCACGGGGCGCTGGAGATCGTCGTCGCGATCGCGATCATCGCCGTCGTCGTGCTGGTCAACGTCCGCGGCGTGAGCGTGCGCGCGCTGCGGCGCGGTCTGATCGTCGCGATCGCCGACATCGCCGTGCAACTGCTCGTGATCGTGCTCGGGCTCGCGCTGCTGCTGCATCCGGGCGCGATCGTCGACTCCATCCATCTCGGCAGCTCGCCGACCTGGAACGACACGATCTACGCGCTGACGATTGCAACGATCGCCTTCACCGGCCTGGAGGCCGCCGCGAGCCTTGCGGGCGAGACGGAGACCACGAGAACAGGCCTGCGCCGCCTCGTCGGGCCGGGCGTGGGGGCGATCCTGCTCGTGTACGTCGGGATCGCGGTGGTGGGCGTCAGCGCGCTGCCAATCGATGGCGGCCCGAGCGCGTTCGGGACCCGCGACATCGAGGCCCCGCTGCTGTCCGTCGCCGACGCGTTCACGCAGCAATGGCTCGCGGACGGGCTGCGTGCGGCCGTGGCGGTGACGGCTGTGATCGGGCTGCTGGCGGCGGCGAACTCCTCGATGCTGGGGATCTCACGACTGGCCTACGGTCTTGCGACGAACCGCCAAATACCGAGCACGCTCGGGCGGCTCCATCCGACACGCGGCACGCCGTACGTGCTGATCGGCCTCGCGGGGCTGGTAGCCGCGGCGCTCACGATCCCCGCCGACCTGGACTTCCTCGTCGGCATCTACGCCTTCGGCGCGATGCTGGCGTTCACGATCGCGCACCTGTCGATCGTCCGTCTGCGCTATCGCGAGCCGGAGCGCGAGCGCGCCTATCGGGTGCCGTTCTCGATCAGCGTGCGCGGCGGCTCGCTGCCACTCCCGGCGGTGCTCGGGGCGCTGCTGTCGGGTGCCGGCTGGGTGACCGTGCTCGTGTTGCACGAGGGCGCGCGGTACGTCGGCCTCGGGTGGCTGCTCGGTGGGCTCCTGCTCTACGTCGCCTACCGCCGCAGCGACGGCAACCCGCTGCTCAAGCGCGTCACGATCCCTGAGCGCGCGCTGCGGCGGGAGCCGACGCGCGCCGACTTCGGCTCGCTGCTCGTGCCGATCTTCGGCAAGCCGCTGGATGACGACATCGTCCAGACGGCCGGTCGGCTCGCCGGCGAGGTGCGCGACGACCTCGACGAGGAGGGTGCGACGATCGAGGCGATCTGGGTCTTCGAGGTGCCGATGTCGCTGCCGATCGACGCGCGCCTGCCCGAGGCGCAGGTCAAGCGCGCGCAGGAGGCGCTGCGGCGCGCCAAGGCGGTCGGCGAGGAGTACGAGGGTGTGCATGTCGCCACGGCGATGGTGCGCGCGCGCCGGGCAGGCGAGGCGATCGTGCGCGAGGCGAGACGGCGTGGGGTGGAGGCGATCGTGCTGGCGGCCGAGGAGCCCTCGCGCGTACGCGGCGGGGCGCTGTTCGGCGGCACGAGCGGCCCGCTGGACAACTACGTCGGCGAGGTCACGAAGCACGTCCTGCGCAAGGCGACCTGCCGGGTGATCCTGACGGCTCCGGCCGCCGAGCCGCGTGCTGTGCCGCCGGCCAGGGCGCCCGCCGAGGACGGCGCGCGGTCCCCGCAGGCGCCGCGGTAACCTCCCGCACATGTTCATCCTCGTCGTAGGCGCAGGCCGCGTCGGCTCGGCCGTCGCCAAGCGCGCGCTCCAGGCGGGCCACGAGGTCTCGGTGCTCGACGAGGACCCGCTCTCCCACGAGCAGCTCGACAAGGATCTCGCCGAGAGCTGGGAGGACGCCGGCGGCCGCTACACGGTCGGCACCGCACTCGAGGTCGATGCGCTGATCGAGGCGGGGATCGAGCAGGCCGACGTGTTCATCGCCTCGACGAACGGGGACAACACGAATCTGGTGATCGCACAGATCGCACAGCGCCGCTTTAACGTTCCCCGCGTCGTCGTACGCGTCCTCGACCCGGGGCGCGCCGCCTGGTACGCCGAGCAGGGGCTGCATACGATCTGTCCGACGCAGCACGCGATCGACCTGGTCGAGAGAGCCGCGCTCGACCCGGCCGTATGAGAGGACTGCAGCCGTGTACGTGATCATCGTCGGTGCCGGCAAGGTCGGCTGGAACCTCGCGCGCGAGCTGCTCGCGAAGGATCACGAGGTGACGCTGATCGAGTCCGAGCGGCGCCGCTACCTGATCGTCGAGCAGGAGCTGGAGCACGCCGTCCAGTACGGCGACGCGACCGAGCTGTGGGTGTTGGAGCGCGCCGGGATCCAGCGCGCCGACCTTGTGATCGCCGTCACCGGCGACGACGAGGACAACATGCTGATCTGCCAGGTGGCCAAGGAGAAGTACCTCTGCCAGCGGATCGTCGCGCGTGTCAACAACCCGCGCAATCTGCAGCACTTCAAGTTGCTTGGGATCCGCCCGGCGGTCTCTGCGACCGACCTGATCTTGCGTCTGATCGAGCACGAGGTGCCGCAGTACGGGCTCGTGCAGCTGCTCGCGCTCGAGGGCGAGCGGCTCGAGATCATCGAGCTTGAGGTTGTCGCGGGCGCGCCCGCAGCCGGCAAGCGCGTTGAAGAGGTCGAGCTGCCCGAGGGCAGCCTGATCATCTCCGTGCTGCGCGGAGGGGCCGGCTTCGTGCCGAAGTCCGACACCGTGATCGAGGCCGGCGACGAGGTGCTGTTGATCCTCGACCCGGGGCTTGAGGCGGCGATCACGCCGGAGTTCACGCGCAACGGCGCGGATCCCGGGTAGGACACGCTCGATGGCTGACCGTCATGTCGCGCACCTGCTGATCGGCGGCGGCCTTGCGAGCGCGAACTGCGCCCGTTGGCTGCGCGAGTCCCGCGCCGAGGGCGAGATCCTGCTCGTCGGCCGCGAGCCTGAGCCGCCCTACAACCGTCCGCCGTGCTCGAAGGGCTATCTGCAGGGTCACGAGTCGCGCGACGACACGTACTTCCGCCCGAACGACTGGTGGGAGGAGCAGCGGATCGACTTGCGCACGCGTACGAGCGTCATGAAGCTCGACACGGCTGCGAGAGAGGCGACGCTGTCTTCGAAGGAGACGGTCTCCTACGACAGCGCGCTGATCGCGACCGGCGCGAACGTGCGCCGGCTCAACGTCGAGGGTGCTGAGCTGGAGGGGATCCACTACCTGCGCGCGCTCGGCAACGCCGACACGATCCGTGCCGACGCGGACGGGAAGAAGGTCGTGCTGATCGGCGGCTCGTACATCGGCTGCGAGGTAGCCGCATCGCTCGTGGCGGCCGACCACGCCTCCTGCGAGATCGTGATGCAGGAGGCGATCACGCTCTCGCGCGGCTTCGGTGAGACGGCCGGCCGCTGGTTCCAGGAGCGCCTGGAGGAGCACGGGATCGTCGTCCACGGCGAGGACCAGCTGGAGCGCTTCGAGGGGACGGACGGTCGGGTGACGCACGTCGTCACGAAGGGCGGCAAGCGACTGGAGGCCGACTGCGTCGTGATCGGCGCCGGGGTGATGCCCGACACGATGTTGGCGAGAGCCGCTGGGCTGACCTTGGATGCCGACCGCGGTGGGGTCCTGTGTGACGCGCAGCTGCGCACGAGCGCGCCCCGGGTGTGGGCGGCCGGAGACGTCTGCTCCTACGACAGCCGCCCGAACGGCCGGCGGATTCGCATCGAGCACTGGGACGTCGCCTTCAACCACGGCAAGACGGTCGCGCTGAACATGCTCGGCCAGGAGGTCGAGCACGACGTCGTGCCGTACTTCTTCTCCGACCTCGCCGATTGGGCGTCGCTGGAGTACGTGGGCCCTGCGGCCTCCTGGGATCGCGAGGTGGTGCGCGGATCGCTGGAGGAGGGCGCGTTCAGCGTCTGGTACCTCGCCGACGGCCGCGTCGAGGGTGCGCTGTCGGTCGGGCGCTCGGACGACCTCGAGCATGCGCGCCGGCTGATCGCCGGCCGGGTGGCGCTCGGCGACCGCGCCGACACGCTCGGGGACCTCGGCAGCGACCTCGCGGCGCTCTGACGGCGTGACACCGCCGGCCGAAGAGGCGCGCGAGCACATCGCGCAGATTGCAGTGACGCTGCGAGCGTTCGTGCACGCCGCGGGGGCGCTGGAGGCGACGCTGCTGCTCGATCAGGGCGCCGACGTGCCGCCGCTCGTGTTTGAGGCGCCGGCTGTGGGTCCCGTGCTGCTGGCCGAGGGGGAGGAGGTCGTGCAGCTCGACGCCGACCGGCTGGCCGCGGCGCCGCTCCCGCTGCCCGAGGTGCGCGAGCTGCCGCCGTTCGAGGTCGATGCCGTGCGCGCCGAGATCACCGGGCCGCTCGGCGGGGTCGAGCACCATGCGCGCGCGGTGCGCGCGGTCGCGGAGTTGTTTCCCGGCCGCAGCGTGCTGAGCGTCGCGTTCGCGACGACTGACGTCGAGACGCCGCTCACGATCGCTGCGCGCGCCGGCGATCCGATGGTGCTCGCGCTCGGCGAGGAGGAGCAGTTCGAGATGGCGCCGGGCTGGCCCTGAGAGAACCGTTCCGCGGCGCCCGGCCGCGTCCTCGGTCGCTCGCCTGCGTGCGCAGGCCACGCTCCCTGCGTCCTCGCCGGGCATCCACGGCCCGGCCCTCTCAGAATGTGACCGAACCGTCGGGGTGAATCGTCCAGTGGGGATTGTGGGCGACCTCCCACGGGTGGCCGTCCGGGTCGATGAAGACGCCCGAGTAGCCGCCCCAGAAGGTTGCGGCGCCGTGGCGCGGGATCTGCGCGCCGGCGGCCTCCGCCTGTGCGATCACGGCGTCGACTTCCTCCGGCGAGCCGACGTTGTGCGCGAGCGTGACGCCGCCCCAGCCACCGGGATCCTCGGCGATACCGCTGTCGGCCGCGAGCTTCTCGCGCGACCACAGCGCGACGATCATCCCGCCAGCCTGGAAGAACATGACGTCGTCGTCGGGTGAGGTGCCGTTCCAGCCGAGCGCCTCGTAGAAGGCGCGGGCGCGTGCGAGATCAGCCACGCCGAGGGTCACAAGGCTGAGGCGTTGCTCCATGCAAGCATCGTCCCACGACTCGCGCCTTCGAAACGCGATCCCGAGGAAGGCTCTATCCTGAGCGGCGAATCCTTGCGGGATCGTCTAACGGCAAGACACTCGGTTCTGGTCCGAGGAATTGGGGTTCGAATCCCTGTCCCGCAGCTCGCCGGTCTCTCGAATGCGGATGTAGTGCAGTGCACTACAATGCGCGACATGGCCGTTTCACCTCAGCCCTTCTCGATGCGCCTGGGCGCCGGGACGCTCGCCAACCTCGAGCGTCAAGCGCGTCAGCGCGGCGAGTCGAAGACGCGCGTCGGCGAGCGTCTGCTCGAGGAGGGACTGCGGATGGCGGAGCATCCCGGCGTGGTCTTCCGCGACGGTCCTGCCGGTCGTCGACCGGCGCTTGCAGCGGGTCCCGACGTGTGGGAGGTCATCGAGACGCTCCAACAGGTCGAGGGAACGGGAGAGGAAGCGATCGCAACCGCGGCGACGTGGGCTTCGCTCACGCCCGCCCAGGTGCGTGTCGCGATGCGCTATTACGGCGACTTCGCGGAAGAGGTCGATGGCTGGATCCGCGAGAACCGCGAGGAGGCCGATCGGCAGCAGGCGGCGTGGCGCCGCGCGCAGGACGCGCTGAGATAGCGCATCCGGTCGTTCATCCGGTTCCACATGCGACTGCTGCTCGACGAGATGTACCCGCCGACGATCGCGGCCGGGCTACGCCGGAGAGGCGTGGACGTGGTCGCGGTCACCGAACGGCCGGAGCTGCGCAACATGCCCGATCCAGATCTGTTCGCCGCGGCTCAGGCCGAACGACGAGCCGTCGTGACGGAGAACGTGCGCGACTTCGTGCCGATCGCCAACGACTGCGATGCCCGCGCGCTCGCCCACCATGGACTCGTGCTCGTCAATCCGGGGGCATATCCACGCGGCAACAGACGGACGATCGGGGCGATGGTCACTGCCCTCATGGCCCTCTGCCGAGAGGTGTCGCACGAGGACGCGACGAGTTTGCGTCACTGGCTCTGATCCGCTGCTCCGCTCTGTCGCGCACCTGACACATCGCGTGTCGCACGATGAGCAGACGGCGCGGGGACGCCGACGGAAGCTGAACGCATCGAACAGGTGGGCGTGGGCCCGCCTCCAAGAACCGGAGGGTTCTCATGCGTTCCACCATCGCCAGCCGTCGTCCGTCCGCCGCCCTCGTCGTTGCGATCGTCGCGTTGTTCGCGGCGCTCGGCGGGACCGGCTATGCAGCCGCGACGCTCAGCGGCAGAGACATCCAGAAGCGCAGCATCCCCGCCAACCGTGTCGTCAATAACGCGCTCGGCGGCGGCCAGATCAACGAGTCGAAGCTCGGGCCCGTGCCGGCGGCCCAGCAGGCCGTGACGGCCCAGACGGCCGCCACCGCGACGAACGCGCAGCAGCTCCAGGGCCGCGACGCGACGAGATTCCTCGCGAACAGCGCTCGCGTCGAGACCAACCAGCTCAACGTCGTCACGAACTCCTCGGCCACGGTCACGGCCTCGTGCCTGCAAGGCGAGAAGGGCATCGGCGGCGGCGCCGCATGGATGATCGTCAACAGCGACAACCCGACCGGGTTTGACGCACAGCTGAACGCCTCGTTCCCGCTGTCGGCCAGAGGTGGCTCGGGGGAGATCGCCGGCTGGCGTGCGGTCGGGATCAACCGGACGGGCTCCACGCGCGGTCTTCGCGCCTACGTCATCTGCGTCCCGAAGACCGCGTAGCCGTTCGCCCGCTCAGTCGGCGACCCACACGGTCACCGGCTCGCGGCGGCCCCGCAGGTCGACGTCTCCGTGGCGCCGCAGCCCCTCGGCTGCGGCGCCGAGTCGTTCATGCGTCGTGCCGGAGACGAACAGGCGTCCTTCCGCATCGCGGCCCAGCCCCTGCAGGCGGGCCGCGACGTTCGTCGCGTCGCCGACGGCGGCGTACTCGACGCGCCGCTCGGAACCGACGAGGCCCGACATCACCTGCCCGGTGTTGAGGCCGATCCCGGCGTCGAGCGGGCCCTCGGCGAGGCGCTCCTCCATCAGCCAGGCGTTGAAGCGCGGGAGTGCGTCGTCGAGGATCTCGCGCGCGGCGGCGAACGCTCGGACGGCGTGGTCCTGTTGCGGGAGCGGCGCGCCGAAGACGGCCATCACGCCGTCGCCCTGGTAGGAGACGACGGTGCCGCCGTGGGCGAAGACGGCGGTGGAGACGGCTTCGAGATAGCGGTTGAGGACGGCGATCACCTGCTCGGCCTCGAGCCGCTCGGACAGCGTCGTGAAGCCGCGCAGGTCGCAGAAGAGGACGGTCGCCTCCAGGCGTCGGCTCTCCAGGCGGGGCGCTGCGTCGCCTTCGGGCAGCAGGGCGGTCGCGACGTCAGGAGCCACGAAGCGCTCGAACGTCGTGCGGAGGTGTCGGCGTGCCCGGACCTCGAAGACGTACGTGAGCGCGACCGCTCCAACCGTGCCCAGCGCCAGCGCGAGCAGCGGTGCGGCGACGGGCACGATCGTGCCGGCGTTGAACGCGAGCTGGGCACCTCCGAGCAGCGCGAGCGTGCCGAGGAGGCCGGCTCCGAGCGCCTGTGCGAGCGCGCGGCTGGGGGAGCCGACGAGCGTGGCGAGCGGGGCGAACAGGCCGGCGGCGAGGACGAGCAGGATCGCGAGGAAGGCGGGGGCGTCGCGGAGGGGATAGCCGTCGAGGACGGTCTGGATGGCGTTGGCGTGGATCTCGGGGCCGGGCATGAGATCGCTTCCGATCGGGGCGGCGTGGAGGTCCTGGAGCGCGGGTGCCGATGCGCCCACCACGGCAATTCGGCCTTTGACGGAGCTTGGGTCGAAGCCGCGGCCAGACACCACCCGCCAGAACGGGATGGTGTGGGCGGTGCCCGCCGGGCCGGCGAAGTCGATCGGCCGCGATGGTCCCGATGGATCGCCTCCGGCAGCGAGGACCGAGAACTGCGGAACGCCCGCGATGCGGCCCTGCACGCGGCGCCAGACGCCGTCGCTGTCGACGGGGAAGAGCGTCATGCCGACGCGACCGCCGCGGGTGGCGAGTCGACGTGCACCGCCGATGATCGCGGGTTGGTGGTCGTCGTTCAGCTCGGTGACGCTGAGGATCACACGGGAGTCGGAGGCAGCCGCGAGCAGGTCACGGTCGTCGCGTCGGTTGGAGGGCTCGGAGAACTGCACGTCGTACGCGACCATTCGGGCTCCAGCCCGCAGCAGTCTCCGGATCGCAATGGCGTGGATCCAGCGCGGATAAGGCCACTGGTACGTCAGGTGGCCGAACGTCGGCTGATCGATCGCGACGAACACGACGTCCGCAAGGGCATGGTCGCCGCGCACGGCGAACCGCGCATCGATGAGCGACTGCTCGACGCGTTCCTCCGGGCCGTCGTGGATCAGCGCAAGGCCACCGGCCGCTGCAGCCGCCAGCACACCAACGACGAGCGCGCGGAGGAGGCGGGCTGGGGGGCGCCGCGGCATGGGCGGGAGTGTCGCGCATTCGACATGTTCTGCGCCAACTCTGCGACAGTCCGGGGGCGCGGCTCGCGCAAGACTCCCTCTCGATGTTCGCTCGCCACCGCACTGTCCTTCTTCGCGTCCTCTCGACGCTCGTGCTGTTCGCCCTGGTCGGCGTCAGTGCGACCGGGGTCGTGCATGGAGCGGTGGGGGAGAGCATCCAGACGATCGCGGGCAGCGGCACTGGCGGCTTCAGCGGTGACGGCGGTCCCGCGACGAGCGCGCTGCTGACGAGCCCGTCGGACGTCGCGCCGCTCGATGCCGGCGGCTACCTGATCACGGACACCTCGAACCACCGGATCCGTCGCGTCGACGCGGCCGGGACCATCACGACGGTGGCCGGTTCGGGCGCCGCCGTGGGGGCGACGGGTGGATTCGGCGGGGACGGGCTGGCAGCGACCGATCCGGCGGTCCGTCTGAACCAGCCGCGCGGCGTCTCGCCGCTGCCCGGCGGAGGCTTCCTGATCGCCGACACCGGCAATAACCGCATCCGCCGGGTCGACGACCGCGTCATCACGACCGTCGCCGGCAGCGGCCAGGCGGGCTTCGGGGGCGACGGCGACGGTGCGCAGATCGCCTCGCTCAACCAGCCCGGCGGCGTCGCGGCGCTCCCGGCCGCGAGCGGCGGTGGTTTCTTGATCGCCGACACTGGCAACAACCGCATCCGACGCGTCTCGTCCAGCGGGATCATCACGACTGTGGCGGGCACCCGGTCTGCGGGCTTCGCAGGCGACGGCGGTCCCGCGACCTCGGCTGCGCTCAACGCGCCCGCGCGTGTCGTCCCGCTCACCGGCGGCGGCTTCCTGATCGCCGACACGGGCAACAACCGCATCCGCCGCGTGGACGTGGCCGGAACGATCCGGACCGTCGCGGGTGCCGGGTCGGCCGGCTTCGGCGGTGACGGCGGCCCCGCCGGCAGAGCGCTGCTGAACGGGCCGGAGGGTGTCGCGGCGCTCGTCGACGGTTCGATTGCGATTGCCGACTCGACCGGCGAGCGGGTCCGCCTTGTCGGAACCGATGGGACGATTCGTACGCTTGCTGGCACCGGCACGCTTGGCTTCTCGGGCGACGGTGGCGACCCGGAGCTCGCGCAGCTCTCGCACCCGCGGGCAGTCGCGCAGGACGGCACGCGCCTCCTGATCGCAGACGCCTTCAACCACCGCATTCGCTCCGTCGCGCAGCGGCCCGTGCCGCCGGACGACTCGCTCGACCCGACGCCGCCGCTCGGCATCTCGCCGCCGGTGCTCGGCAAGAGCGTCGTCGCCAAGCCGCGCTCGGGGAAGGTTCTCGTGCGGCTCGCCGGGACGAGCAGGTTCGTGCCGCTGCAGTCGATTGCCAACCTGCCGATGGGCAGCGAGCTCGACGTCGCCGACGGCAGCGTCGTCGTGTTCTTCGCGACCAGCCCGACCGGCAAGCGCGCGAAGGGGATCGCGACTGGTGGGCGGTTCATCGTCGATCAGCCGGCGGAGTACGACCTCGGCCAGCGGCCGGGCGAGATGACGCTGTCAGGGCCGCTGTGGGGCTGCGGCGCCTCGCAGCGCAGGCAGGTGCGCGATGCGTCGACAGCGGCAGTGATGGCATCCGCGTCCGGCGGGTCGCGGGCGCACGCGAGCGGGCGCGCGAAGCACGGCCGCAGACTTAAGGTGCGAGCGCGCGGCCGCATTCGCACGCGCGGCCGCTACGGCGCCGCGACCGTGCGGGGCACGCGCTGGACGACAATCGATCGCTGCGACTCGCACCCGCGTCCCGGCACGCTCGTCGTCGTCTCCAAGGGGCTCGTCGCGGTGCGCTCGTTCGCGCTGCTCAGAACGGTGCTCGTGCCGGCCGGCGCGCGCTTCCTCGCGCCGGCGAGACGGCGTTAGCCGAAGGTCCCGCGCGCCCGCTTGGCGAGCGCGTCGGGATCGACGAGCGTCGTGCGCCCGCGCGACAGCGTCAGCGTGCCGCGCTCCTGCTCGTCGCGCAGGACTCTGTTGACGGTGGCTCGCGAGGTGCCGGCGAGCGACGCCAGCTCCTCCTGCGTGAGCGGCACGACGGCGCCCGCCTCGGCCGGGCCGTAGGCGCCCACGACGTCGAGCAGCCGGCGTCGCACGCGCGTGTCGGCGGGGATGTGGAGCGCCTCCACGAGCTGCTCCGACAGCTCGCGGACGCGCGTGGCGAGGATCTCGACCAGCAGCGCGTCGGTCTGCGGGCGGCGCGTACGCAGGCGGTTGAAGTCGAGCTGGTGGATCGACAGCGTCTCGGCGTCCTCCAAAGCGGCGACCGTCGCGCTGCGTGGCGCGTCGGGCGTGAGCAGCGCCAGCTCCCCGAACGCCCCGCCGGGCCCGACGACGTTCAACGTCGCGGTCGAGCCGAACTCGGTGGTGATCCGCACCGCGAAGCGTCCGGAGCGCACGAGGTGCAGCGTGTCGGCCGGATCGCCGGCGTGGAAGACGACCTCGCCGGCAGCGAAGCGGCGTCTCCGCGCGCGCTCGGTCAGCTCCGCGACATCCTCCTCGGCCACACCCTGCAGCAATACGAACTCGTCGCGCACGATGCGGGCCAATCTACCGGCGCGGGCGGCCGTGACCGGGGCGAACCGGCGCTTGTCTCGACCTCTGACGGGGATGGTCCTGTTCTACGTCGACGACTCCGGCGACGAGCGCCTGACGACATTCAGTGCGATCGGCGTGCCGGTGGAGCAATGGAATGCGGCGCTGGCTCGGTGGCTCGCATGGCGTCGGAAGCTCCATTTCCAGCATGACATTCCCATCGACTACCGTCTGCACGCCAACGAGTGGGTGGCGGGGCGCGGCCGTCCTGCCAAAGATCCTCACGCGACCGTCAATCGCAGCAAGCCGACACGCTGGCAGATCTACCTCTCGGCGCTTGAGGTCCTCGCTGAGATACCCAGCCTCTCCGTCCTCACCGTTGCTGGACCAGGACCCGATCGGGCGGCCGCGTATCGCCAGCTAATGCTGCGGATCGAGCGCTTCCTCTCGGTCCAGCGGGAGCACGGGTTAATCGTGGTAGACGGTGAGAGCCCTGAGCTGATGCTGATGCACCGCGAGCTGGACCTCGAATCGCGGTTGATTGTGGAGGATCCCTGGAAACGTAATGCGCGCGAGAGTCAGTGGCTTCAAGCCGCGGACCTCGTCGCGTACGCCGCGTACCAGCACATCGCCCGACGGGCCAGCCGAGGATTCATGTGGCACTGGTACGAGCAATGCCTCGGCGACCGCGTCATCGGCGAGAACGCGGAAGGACCGCCCGAAGACGGCCCTTCCGAAACTCTTAGCAAGACCGAATATGTCGCCGGTGCCGACGACTCGACCAAGCACTTGCCAGGGTAGCGCGAGAGAAGGCGTTACGCCACCTGCGGGTCGCCCTCAGGCCACCGCCTGCTCCGCCCAGTCGCTGTGCAGCCGCGCGTAGGCGCCCTCGCGAGCGAGCAGCTCCTCGTGGGTGCCCTGCTCGACGATGCGGCCGCCGTCGAGGACGACGATCAGGCCGGCGTGGCGGATCGTCGACAACCGGTGGGCGATGACGATCGCGGTGCGGCCGGCGAGCAGGCGGCGGAGGCCCTGCTCGATGCGCGTCTCGGTCTGGATGTCGACGTTGGAGGTCGCCTCGTCGAGGATGAGGATGCGCGGATCGGCGATCAGCGCGCGGGCGAACGCGATCAGCTGGCGCTGGCCGGCGGAGAGCTGCACACCGCGCTCGCCGACCTCGGTGTCGTAGCCGCCGTCGAGCTCGTCGATGAAGACGTCGGCGCCGACGGCGGCGGCCGCGGCGGCGATCTCGTCCGGCGTCGCGTCCGGCCGTCCGAACGCGATGTTCTCGCCGATCGTGCCGCTGAAGAGGAAGCCCTCCTGCGGCACGATCCCCATCCGCGCTCGCAACGAGGAGGCGGCGACGTCGCGCAGGTCGTGTCCGTCGACGCGCACGACGCCGTGTGTGGGGTCGTAGAAGCGTGCGACGAGCTTCGCGAGCGTCGACTTTCCTGCCCCCGTCTCACCGACGAGCGCGACCGTCTGGCCGGGCGGCACATGCAGCGAGATGTCGCGCAGCGCCCACGCTCCGTCGTCGTCCTCGCCATAGCGGAACGCGACGTCCTCGAAGCTCAGCTCGCCGCGCAGCCCGTCCATCTGCACCGCACCGGGCCGGTCCACCAGCTCCGGCTCCTCGTCGAGCAGCTCGAAGATCTTGTCGAGCGCCGCCATGCCGGACTGGTACGTCGTGTAGAGCTGGGAGAGCTGCTGGATCGGGTCGAAGAACTGGTTCAGCGCGGCGATGAAGCCGAACACGATGCCCGTCTGCGTCTGTCCGTTGATCACCTCGAAGCCGCCGATCAGCAGGATCCCGACCGTCACGAGCGAGGACAGCAGCTCGACACCCGGGAAGTAGGCGGCGTTGAGGTAGACGGTCGTCATGTTCGCGTCGCGGTTGGCCGTGTTGAGGTCGGCGAAGCGGCCGATGTGGCGCTCCTCCTGGCCGAACGAGCGCACGACGCGGATCCCCGACAGCGTCTCCTGCAGGTAGCCGGTGATCGCGCCGATCCGCTCGCGCGTGCGGCGGAAGGCGTCGGCGGAGGCGATCCGGAACGCGAACGCGGCAGCCGCCATCAGCGGGATCGCAAGGAACGTCCAAAGTGCGAGCTCGGCGTCCATTACGAGCAAAATCACGACGATGCCGACGAGCGTCAAGGTCGACTGGAACAGCGTCACGATCCCGTCCGAGACGAGCGAGTTGAGCGCCTCGACGTCGTTCGTGATGCGGCTGATCACGACCCCGGCGCGCACCCGCGAGTAGAAGCCGAGCGAGAGCGACTGCAGGTGGCGGAACAGCTGCACGCGCAGATCCTGCAGCGCGCGCTGGCCGACCCAGCCGGTCAGGTAGGTCTGTGCGGAGGACGCGCCCCACGAGACGATCGCGGCGAGCACGAAGACGACCACGATGCGGTTGAGCGCGCCGACGTCGTGGTCCTGGATGCCGTTGTCGATCGCCTTCGTGGCGAGCGGGATCGGCACGAGCGCGGCGCCGGTTGCGACGAGCAGCGTGCCGAACATCAGCGCGACGCGCCCTCGATAGGGCCGCAGCAGCTCGATCAGGCCGCGCAGCTTGCGTCCGCGCCCGCCTGTCTGGCGCAGGCGGCGGCGCAGCTCCGCGAGACGGTCGTCCTCGCGGCCGGCGGTCGTCAGGGAGCCGAGCGCGCCGGTGCCGAGGGCGCTGACGCCCTCGTCGAGGCGGCCGGCTCGCGCTGGTGCGGCGGTGGTGGCGACGGACGCTGTCCGGCCCTGCCGTCGTCCTGCGACGCTGGGACCGGACGGCGGGGGCGCGCTCGCTTCCTCGATCGGCTTGCGCGTGAGGAAGACCTGATCCGGAAGTCCCTTCTCGACGATCTCGCGGTACAGGCCCTCCTGCGAGAGCAGCTCGTCGTGCGTGCCGTGCGCGGCGAGGCGGCCGTGCTCGAGCACGACGATCTCGTCGGCCAGGGCGATGGTCGAGAGGCGGTGGGCGATCACGAACGTCGTTCGGCCCTCCATCACCTCGCCGAGCGCGAGCTTGATCTCCTGCTCGGTCGAGGCGTCGACCGACGAGGTCGCGTCGTCGAGCACGAGGATGCGCGGGTTGGCGAGCAGCGCGCGGGCGATTGCGATCCGTTGGCGCTGGCCGCCGGAGAGCGTCAGGCCGCGCTCGCCGATCATCGTGTCGTAGCCGTCGGGCAGTTCGCGCACGAAGCTGTCCGCGTGGGCACGGCGGGCGGCCTGCTCGACCTCCTCGCGCGTCGCATCGGCGCGCGCGTAGGCGATGTTGTCGTGGACGGTTGCGGAGAAGAGGAACGGGTCGTCCGTCACGACCGCGATCTCGCGGCGCAGCGAGGCCGGGTCGACCGACCGCACGTCGGCGCCGTCGATCAGCACCGACCCCTCGGTCGCGTCGTAGAGGCGGGGGAGGAGAGACACGAGCGACGTCTTTCCCGACCCGGTCCCGCCGACGAGCGCGACGGTGCTGCCCTCCTCGACGGTCAGGTCGATCCCCTCGAGCGCGGGCCGCGAGGCGCCCTCGAACGTCAGCGACACGTCGCGCAGCTCGATCCGCCCGCGCCCGGCCGGCAGCGATGGTGCGCCGTCGGGCGCGACGATCGACGGCTCCCGGTCGAGCACCTGGAAGATCCGCGCGCCGGAGGCGGTCGCACGCTGCGCGGCACCGAGCATGTAGCCGAGCGTGCGCATCGGGCCGGTCAGCATCAGCACGTAGCCGTAGAAGGCGGTGAAGACGGCGATGTCGATCGAGCCGTCGATCGCTGCACGGCCGCCGACGAGCAGGATCGCGGCGAGTCCGAGGTAGGGGAGGAAGCCGATCAGCGGCGCGTACGTCGCCTGCAGCCGCGTCGTCGTCATCGCCTGCGAGAAGACGCGGCCGGTCTGGTGGCTGAAGCGCTCGAGCTGCAGCTGCTCGCGCGCGAACGCCTTCACGACGCGCACGCCGGAGACGTTCTCCTCGGCGACGGCGGTCAGCTCGGCGATCCGCTGCTGGACCTCCTGCATCGCGGGGCGCGAGCGGCGGCCGTAGCGGAACGCGACGATGATCACGAACGGCACCGGCGCGAGCGCGATCAGCGCCAGCTCGGGGTCGATGATGAACATCGCGACCGCGGCGAGCGCGAGCGTGAAGAACGACTGGCCGATGAAGATCAGCCCGTAGCCGAGGAAGAAGCGCACCGCCTGCAGGTCGACGGTCACGCGCGACATCAGCTGGCCGGTCTGCTGGCGGTCGAAGAAGCCGAGCTCGAGCGACTGCAGGTGTGAGTAGAGACGCGCGCGCAGGTCGTACTCGACCGCGAGCGAGACGCGCCCGGCGACGAGCCGGCGGCCGACGCTGAGGCCGAGCCGCAGCGCGCCGGCGAGCGCGACGAGCGCGGCGAACAGGATCAGCTGGCCTCTGTCGCCGTCGGTGATCGCGCCGATCGCCTGGCCGGTCAGCCACGGGATCGCGACGCCGGCGGCCATGGCGGTTGCGGCGAACAGGAACGAGACGATCACACCGCGGAGATGAGGGCGCAGGAAGCCGAGAAGGCGGGTGAACGTCTGCATGCTTCAAAAAGTATAGTGGCGTCCGATGGCCGCTCCGCCGCCGCCCGACGAGCCTGCTGCCCCGCCGCCGCCGCTTGCCGGCCTCTGCAACGCCTGCGTCCACCAGCAGCTCGTCCCGAACCGGCGCGGTTCGGTCTTCTCGCTTTGCAGACGCTCGAAGACGGACGCCGCGTTCCCGCGCTATCCGCGCCTTCCGGTCCGCGAGTGCCGCGGGTTCGAGCCGCGCGGTGGAGCGGCGCCCCACCGCGCGGTCTCGCGTCCTACATGAATGCGACGGTGAAGCCGATGCTCTTCGGCGAGCCGTCGGAGCCGTACGTGCGGACCGCGACCTGCCCCGAGGGGCAAAGATCGTTGAACGTCGTGTTGGCGATCACCTGCACGGAGTCGCCCGGGAGCGTCGCGATGTCGCCGTAGTCCGGCGTCGCGAGCGGGACGGTGCTCGCCGGGGCGATGCCGAGTGCTGCGATGTCGAAGCAGAAGGTGCCCTCGACCGGGTTCTGGATGTTTGCGTCCCCGATGCGGAACGCGTGTCCGGCCAGTACGCGGCCTCTGCTGGTGACCTCGGCGAACGCCTTTGCGCTGCCCGGAGCGCCCGGCGCGCCCTGGGGGCCCTGCGGACCGCCTGGCCCGGCGAAGCCACGGGGGCCGCGCAGACCGCGCGGACCGCGTCTGTTGTGCTTCTTCTTCGCCACGGTGGCAGTCGAGGTGCCCTCACTGCCATGCATCGCGGTCGCGGCGTAGCCCGTGCCTCCGAGCGCGACGAACAGCGCCAGGCATGCGATCACCAACGCCGGTGACGGCGTACGTCCCCTCATGTACAGCTCCTCTCCATCCGCTTCGCCCGCGACGAGATGTATTCGCGGGCCCCTGTCAGCGGGGACCCTATCTACAAACCGAAAAGCGATGCGACAATAAACCGAAGATCAAGCTCACATGATGCTGCAAATTGGCGCGAGGCCGCTCACTCCGCTCTGATGGCCGCGTACTTGATCGACAGGTACTCGTCGATTCCCTCGACGCCGCCCTCGCGGCCGAAGCCGGATTGCTTGACGCCGCCGAAGGGAGCGGCGGCATTGGAGACGAGGCCCTGATTGAGGCCGACCATGCCGGTCTCAAGGCGCTCGATCACGCGGATCGCGCGGTCGAGGTCGCGGGTGTAGACGTAGGCGACGAGGCCGAACTCGGTTCTGTTGGCGGCGACGATCGCGTCGTCCTCGGTCTCGAACGTGGCGATCGGGGCGACGGGGCCGAAGATCTCCTCGGCCAGCAGGCGCGCGTCGGTGGGCACGTCGGCGAGCACCGTCGGTGGGAAGAAGTAGCCGGGCACGCCGGGAATCCGCTCCGGCCCGCCGACGACGCAGCGCGCACCCTTGGCCATGGCGTCCTCGACCAGATCGCGAACCTTGCCGCGCTGGTCGTCGTCGATCAGCGGGCCGACGGTGACGCCATCCTCGCTGCCGCGACCGAGCTGCAAGCCGCCCATTCGCTCCGCCAGCTTCTGCGTGAACGCATCCGCGACCGAGGCGTGAACGTGAAAGCGATTGGCGGCCGTGCAGGCCTCGCCGACGTTGCGCATCTTGGCGACCATCGCGCCCTCCACGGCGGCGTCGACGTCGGCGTCCTCGAAGACGACGAACGGCGCGTTGCCGCCGAGCTCCATCGAGACGCGCAGCAGGTTCTCGGAGGCCTGTCTCATCAGCTGGCGCCCGACCTCGGTCGAGCCGGTGAAGGAGAGCTTGCGCAGGCGCGGATCATCGATCAGCGGGCCGGTGGTCTTCGACGCCGATCTCGACGTGAAGACGTTGAGCACGCCGTCGGGCAGACCGACCTCGTCGAGGATCTGCGCGAGCGCGAGCATCGACAGCGGCGTCTGCTTGGCGGGCTTGACGACCATCGTGCAGCCGGCCGCGACGGCCGGGCCGATCTTGCGCGTGCCCATCGCGAGCGGGAAGTTCCACGGCGTGATCAGCAAGCACGGCCCGACCGGCTGGCGCATCGTCAGCATCCGCATGCCGCCGTTCGGCGCCGTCGCCCAGCGGCCCTCGATCCGCACCGCCTCCTCGGAGAACCAGCGCAGGAAGTCGGCGGCGTAGAGCACCTCGGCTCTCGACTCGGCGACCGGCTTGCCCATCTCGAGCGTCATCAGCAGCGCCAGCTCCTCGGCGCGCGCGACGACGGCCTCATACGCACGGCGCAGGATCTCGCCGCGCTCGCGCGGAGGCGTGGCGGCCCACTCGGCCTGTACGGCGCACGCCGCGTCGAGCGCCGCCGTCGCGTCCTCGGGCGTCGCGTCGGCGACCTCGCAGAGCGAGTCACCCGTCGACGGGTCCTCGACCGGCAATGTCGCGCCGCCCGTCGCGTCGCGCCACTCGCCGCCGATGAAGAGGCCCTTTGGGACCTTCGCGACGACGTCCTGCTCGGTGCTGCTGCTGATCGTGCTCATGCAGTGACGCTACCGCGCCGCCGAGGACATGAATCCTCGGCGGCGCGAAACCACGTCAGAAGACGACGACCGGGAACTCGATTCTCGCGATCGAGGCCTGACCTCTCACGCTCGGGTGGAAGTAGTCGTTGGTCGAGACCTCGCCGGCTTCGAATCTGTATTCGTAGCCGACGCCGCCGTCGTACTGGCACCTTTCCCACGTCGCGCAGACTTCTCTGAGGACGGTGTTGAATTCGACCTCGCGTCTCTGCACGCGCAGGCGCCGTTCTTCGTCTTCTCTGGTGGCCGAGGTCGGGTTTCTCAGCATCGACTGGCAGATCCTGAGCAGGTTCCAGGTCGCGGTCGCGGACCCGTTCGACCTGAGCACGCTCCACAGGTTGTAGATGCTCGGGATCGAGCCGACGCTGATCCTCGTGCCCGGCAGTCTTTCTCTCAGCGTCCTGATCGCGGTTTCGAAGTTGCTCCTGAAGCTCGCGACCGAGGTCATGGTGCCCTCTTCGGAGGTGCAGACGTCGTTGGAGCCCATCTCGATCACCACGTATTCGGCGCTGTGTGCGACCGATGCGTTCACCTGTTCGGGCAGGTTGCTCATCCTCGCGCCCGACCTGGCGTCGTTGAATAGCCTGCCGGCGATGCCGGCGTTCCTTTCGAGGATGCGTGAGTAGAAGCTGTTGACCGCCGCTTCGGTGCCGGTCGCCCACGAGTTGGCAGGGCAGTCGGTGAAGGCCGTTCTGCAGGTGTTGAACGCCCGTGTGATCGAGTCGCCCGTGGCCGACATCGAGTTGGGATAGACGGCGAGCGCCGCGGGTGCGGCGAGCGCAGTGCAACAGAGTGCCGCGCCCAGCGCGGCAAGCAGCCGGCGGGTGCCGGACATGATGGTTCCCCCTTGGTGGTTGGTCAGAATTCCCAGGCGACTTCCCACTCGACCTGCGCGAAGGCGGCCTGGCCGGCGATGCTGGGATGGAAGTAGTCGTTCGTGGAGACCTCGCCGACTTCGAAGGCGTAGCCGAACGCAGCGCCGCCGTCGTAGCGGCAGTTCGCGTATTCGGCGCACACCGAGGCGAGCACTCCGTTGAGCGCGACGATGTGGTTCAGGACGCGATTGCGCCGCGCCGCATCCGCTCTCAGCGTCGAGGTCGGATTGGCGAGCATCGACTGGCAGATCGTGTGGCTGTTCCACGATCTGACGGCCGCGGCGTTTTCGTGCAGGATCCTCCACAGGCGATGCACGTTCGGGATCGACGCGACCGCTATGCGCGTGCTCGGCCTGCTGGTCGTGAGCGCCGTGAGGGCGCTGGCGAAGCTCGTCCTGAAGCTTTCCGCCGAGGTCATCAGCGCCTCGGTGTCGGCACAGACGTCGTTACTGCCCATGTCGACGGTGACGAGCTCGACGTTCTGTTCGGCGGCCACCGCCACCTGTGCCTGCAGTCTCGCCATCGTGCTGCCGGCGACCGCGTCGTTGAAGTTGTTGCCTTCGATTTCCGGGTGGACCGCCCTGATTCGCTGGTAGATGCTGTTGACGGCTCTGTTCGTTCCAGTCGACCACGAGTTGGCTGGGCAGTTGGTGCCCGGAGTGGGGCAGGTGTTGTAGGCGGTGGTCGCGGACGCACCCGTCGCGGCCATTCGATCGGGGTAGAGGCCGATCGCGGCGCCCGCGGTGGATGTGGCGAGCGCGAGCAGGCAGAGCGCCGCAACGGTGGCGACGAGCAGCCGGCGAATGCCGGGCATGGCGGTTCCCCCTTTGATGCGCCGGCGGCCCCCTGCCGCCCGGCTCGTCGCTCAGAATGACGGAGCGACGAGCCGGTGGTCAACCGGGAGGTAAGGGCTTTCGCCCTCCGGTCAGCGCAAGCGCGGACCTGCGGGCGACGTCACAGTGCGCGCCGGCTCCAGCGCCACCGCGAGCACCTCGTCGACGGACATCGCGAAGTGGAACGTCATCTGCTCGCGCACGTCGGCGGGCACGTCGTCGAGGTCGCCGCGGTTGCGCTCGGGCAGGATCACGTCGGTCAATCCGGCGGCGTGCGAGGCGAGCACCTTCTGCTTGACCCCGCCGATCGGCAGCACGCGGCCCTGCAGCGTGACCTCGCCGGTCATGCCGACCGTGTGCTTGACCGGGCGGCCGCTCAGCAGCGACGCCAGCGCGGTGACCATCGTGACGCCGGCGCTCGGCCCGTCCTTCGGGATCGCGCCCGCGGGGACGTGCACGTGGAACTCGCCGTCGACCGCGTCGGGCTGGATGCCGAGCTCCTCGGCGTGCCCGCGCACGTACGACAGCGCGATCCGCGCCGACTCCTTCATCACGTCGCCGAGCTGGCCGGTCAGGACCAGCGCGTCCTTGCGGTCGCCCGGCATCCGCACGGCCTCGACGAACAGCACGTCGCCGCCGGTGCCGGTCACCGCCAGGCCGGTCGCGACGCCCGGCACCGCCGTGCGGATCGCCGCCTCCTGGAAGTGCTTCTGGCGGCCGAGCGCCTCGCGCAGCGCGTCGGCGTCGATCTCCACCGGCGCCTGCACGGTGCCGGCGGCGACCTTCGTCGCCGTCTTGCGCAGGAGCGTGCCGAGCTCGCGCTCGAGCTGGCGGACGCCGGCCTCGCGCGTGTGCTCGGTCACGACCGTCTGCAGCAGCTCGTCGGAGATCGTCGCCTCCTCGGGCTTCAGCCCGTTGCGCTCGAGCTGACGCGGCCACAGGTAGTCGCGTGCGATCGCCGTCTTCTCGGCGGTCGTGTAGCCGTCGAAGCGGATCACCTCCATGCGGTCCAGCAGCGGGCCGGGAATCGTCTCCGCCACGTTGGCCGTCGCGATGAACAGCACGTGCGAGAGGTCCAGCGCGACGTCGAGGTAGTGGTCGCGGAACGAGTGGTTCTGCGCCGGGTCGAGGACCTCGAGCAGCGCGCTGCTCGGATCGCCACGCCAGTCGGC
>Ga0126313_10000184_pt1 | contig 27146 bp, 28 predicted proteins | sample Plot105A_FD_89954 | JGI IMG/M metagenome (GOLD analysis project Ga0126313, IMG submission 89954) | Serpentine soil microbial communities from UC McLaughlin Reserve, CA, USA - Plot105A | ecosystem: Environmental > Terrestrial > Soil > Grasslands | place: USA: UC McLaughlin Reserve, Lake County...
GCCCCTACTTCGAGGCGGTCGAGGCGATCATGGACGACTACGGCGGCCGCCCCCACTGGGGCAAGCGCCATTTCCAGACGGCCGCGACCCTGGCCCCGCGCTATCCGGCCTGGGCCGAGTTCCAGCACGCCCGCGACATTCTCGACCCAGGGCGCACCTTCAGCAACGAGTACACCGAAAGGGTCTTAGGGCCCTAGGCGAGCGAAAAGCAAGCTGGCAAGGACGCAGGGAGCGCCGTGTGCTCTGCACACAAGCGACCGAGGACGCCGTCAGGCGCAGGTTTGCAGCCGCCTAGAGGAAGGTTTTTCCCTCGCCGCGGTAAGTGGGGACCTCGTCGACGATCGCGTCGCCCTCGACCAGGTAGAGGGTGTCGAAGCGCTCGCATAGCTCGCCGGCCTTGGCGTGGCGCATGTAGACCCGGTCGCCGACCTCGAGGCCTGCCGCGGCCCGGCCGAGCAGCGGCGTCTGCACCTCACCCGCTCCCTCGTCGCCGTCAAGCTCGAGCCCCTCGGGCAGCCACGGCGCCGGCAGCCGCAGCGCGTCGCCGCTGCCGGAGGCGAGGTAGCCGCCGCCGAGCGCCGTCGCCGTCCCGGTGGAGGGCTTGCGCACGATCGGCAGCGCGAACCCAGCCGCCGGGGTGAGCCGGAAGCGGCTGTAGTGGTCGAAGAGGGCTGAGGCGTAGAAGCCCGAGCCGGCGGTCACCTCGGTGATCGCCTCCTCGGCGGCGGTCAGCTCGAGGCTGCCGGTGCCGCCGCCATTGACGATCGGCAGCTCGACGAACTCGCTCAGCGCGGCGACGATCGTCGCCCGCCGCTCGGCCAGCTCGGCCGTCGATCGCTTCTGCATGAAACGGATCGCGGCGCCGCGGCGCCACTGCCCGGGCGGGCGGTCGCCGACGCCGGCGATCTGCCCCTCGTAGGCCATCAGCGCGTCAAGTTCGATCTGCGGCCGCTTTTCGATCTCCCGCGCCAGCTCCACCGCCTGCTCGACCGTATGCACCGGCGAGCGCTTGGAGCCGACCTTGACCCGGCCCCCGAGCCACCACCAGCTGGCGTCGACGTCGATGCAGACCCGCAGCGGCGGCGCGCCCTTGCCCAGCACCGACTCGATCATCTCCAGGTGCCGGACGCAGTCGACCATCACGATCGGCGCCCCCTCCGGCCCCGCCGCCGAGCGCAGCGCCAGCTCCTCCAGCGCCCCAAGGTCGGCGGTCGGGTAGGCCAGCAGCAGATTCTCGAACCCCTGCTCGGCGAGCCACAGCGTCTCCGGCAGCGTGTAGGTCATCAGCCCCCGGAAGCGCTCGTCTCGCCCGAGGATCGCTTCCATAAGTGCCCGGCAGCGGATCGACTTCGAAGCGACCCGGACCGGCTTCCCACCCGCGCGCCCCAGCATCTCCTCCGCGTTCGCCCACATCGCCTCGAGGTCGACAAATGCAAACGGAGCCTCGACCTCGGCGAAGACCCGCTCGTAGCGCTCGTACGACTGGGGGGGAGCGGACACGGGGCCAGCCTACCCGCGGGAGCGAACGCTGATCATCGACGGTATGTGAACCTAGCCTTCAAGACCGCCGGGGAAAGACTCGGTCCTGCCTAGGACGGCCGCAGCTTCACCGCGAAAACAGCCAGGCGATGAGCATCGCCAATTCGCGTATTCCAGGGATCTCGCCTTGGAGGAGCGCCACGATGCAGAAGGCCGTCGCGACCGTGAGAAGAGCCAGTCTGAGCAATTCCCGCGCTGCCCAGAAGAAAATTTCCAGGTCTTCTTTGTGAGGCTCGAGGCCCGAAGAAATGGACGAAGTCATAACGCAACCGCCATGATGCAAGGGTAACGAGGCCCTTGTACAAAGTCAACAATAGAAGTATCATTGTTGGCGATGAATAAGGGAAGCCCTGAGTTCCTGAATGTTCGCGAGACCGCCCGCCGCCTCGGAGTCCATGAGAACACGGTGCGCAACTGGGCGCGGACCGGCGTCCTTTTGTCTGCCAAGATTCCTGGCTCGCGGTTCCTGCGCTTCGATGCTGCCGATGTCGATCGCCTCGCCCGTAATCGGGGGGCATCGACGGCATCCATGGAGCAGGAACGCCGGACCATTGGCCCGGAACTCGTGGATGCGACGCAACTACATCATTGGGCCGGAACCAAAGAAGCGCAGCACCTCTTCCCGGAGTTGATGCGCAGACTGATCGCCGCCACCCCCGGCCTGACAGATGTTTCGATTAGAGCTGGAGAGGGAGTTGTGGCTCCTGGCTGGGATGGTCGTGCCGAGTCGTCAGGTACGACCTTCCTGCCTGCTGGCAATATCTTCTTTGAGTTCGGCGTTAGCGCTCAACCCGGGAAGAAGGCAAGCGAGGATTACCGGAAAAGGCGGAAAGAGCCTTTGGGAGCAGTTCCGGAGGAATCGATCTTCGTATTTGCAACTCCACGACGCTGGACGACTGCCCACAAATGGGAGAGCGAAAAGAAGGAAGATGGCTTCTTCGCTGACGTCCGGGTTCTCGATGGGGATGCACTCGAGGCATGGCTCCAGCAAACCCCGGCGGTCCACCACTGGATTTCCGAGCGGCTCGGTCGTCGGCCGCGGGATGCCGCAACGCTTGAGCAGTGGTGGGGTCGTTTCCGTCAGAAAACCGCACCGCCGTTGCCGGCGGATCTCTTCTTGGCTGGCCGCGATGAAGAAAAAGGAAAGTTAAGAAAGTTCTTCGCAGGTCCGCCCGCAGCGATTGCCGTTCAGGCTGCTTGGCGGGAGGACGCGCTGGCGTTCATCAACGCGGTCGTCCAGCAACTTGCAGAAGAAGGAGAAGCCAATCCTCCTTTGCTCGTTGTATGGCACCCTGACGTTTGGGATCGCGTGGCCATAGAACCCGGGGCGATGATCCTCGTCCCTCTATTCGAGGGTCCACCCCTCGATGTTGCGCTCGACGCTGGCCATCAAGTTGTTGTCCCAGTCGGAGGTGATCAGCTTCCTCGGGGTGAGCACATTCGACTCCTACGTCCGGCCAGGCAGGGTGCCATGGAGGCCCTCAAAGATGCAGGAATAGATTCCGACAGGGCTTACGAGCTAGCCGCTCTCGCTCGGAGGAGCATGCCTGCCCTCATACGCACCCTCGCTCGCGATCCCCTAATCGCTCGACCGCAGTGGTCCCGTCCACCCGAGGCCTCCGTCATCGCCCCCTTGATGCTCGTGGGTGCTTGGTCTCCTTCCCAAGAGGATCTGTCTGTGGTGAGCAACGTGGTTGGAAGGGAGTGGCCTGAAATCGAGCAGGCTCTTCTCCAGTGGAGAGGCTCCGATGATCCGCCATTCATTCAGACGGGTAAGCAATGGCATCTCGCCTCTCCAGCCGAGGCCTTTCTCCTGTTGAGCCCGGCCCTCACCTCCGATGTTTTGGATCGCTGGCATAAGGCAGCCAAGGAAATCCTGCTTGAAGCTGACCCGCGTCTAGAGCTCCAGCAGGAAGAACGACCGATGGCGAGTCTGCTCGGCAAGGTGCGGAAGCATTCGTCCACCCTTCGTGGAGGCTTGGCGCAAGGGCTTGCCTTTGCCGGTGCAGCTGGTGATGTGCAGCTGAGCGATGGCGAATCGGCATCCGACCATGCACGGCTTGTGGTACAGGAAATTCTCCGACGAGCAAACGAGGACTCAAGCGGCAGAACGTGGGCCTCCCTTGCTGATGAGTTGCCTTTGCTTGCTGAGGCCGCTCCGCAGGACTTCTTGGATGCAGTCCATCAGGACTTTGACCGGCCTCAGCCACTTCTCCGGTTGATGTTTCAGGACAACGATCAAAGCTCAGCCCTTTTCGGCTCCTCTGCCCATACCGGGCTTCTGTGGGCTCTTGAGACCTTGTGCTGGAGCCCCGACTACCTCTTGGACGCGAGTCGAGCATTAGCCCGACTCGATGCTGTCGATCCAGGTGGCCGCCTTGCGAATCGCCCCCTTAACAGCCTCTCCGAGGTTCTAGTGGGATGGGTTCGCCATACCACCGCTCCGTTAAACCGAAAAGTAGAAGCAGTCGAGCAGACCGCGAAAAGCCTTCCCGATGTTGCCTGGCGCCTCATCATGGCCCTATGGCCAAGTCACCATGGAGTTTCCTCACCTCCGCATAGTCCGCGCTTCCGAGACTGGAAGCCGGAGTCGCAAGGGGTGTCGATCTCCGAATGGGTGGAGTACATCGGTGAACTGGTCCGTATAGGCATCTCGCTGGCGAAAGACAACGCGGAGCGTTGGGCAGAGTTGCTGGAGCACCTTTATCCCTTGCCTCCGGATCATCGAGCTCGCCTCTTGAAGGCATTTGAAAAGTTCATCGGGAGTGCTCACTTGAACCCCTCGGATCAGCTAGTCCTGTGGGAAAGGCTTGATCGGGAGATAGCTCGCCATCGACGCTTTCCAGAAGCGGAATGGTCCATGAGCGATGATCCGCTCACCCAGATGGAACAGCTTGCAAAGGGACTTGAGCCTGAGGCTGATACGTCTCGCTATGCCTATCTATTTGACTGGCGCCCCGATCTCCAAGGCTTCCAGTCTCGGAGCGAAGAGGGCTACGACGAAGAGCTTGAGGCACGACGACGGGCAGCGGTGAAAGAGGTCTTGGCGGCAGACTCTCTTGATCCGTTGCAGAAGCTTGCGGAACGGAGCCGGGTGCCGATGCAGCTGGGCTTCACTATCGGAGCAGTCGCTTCAGGGGACTTTGACGACCTGATCGCTTGGCTCGATGCCGACAACGACAAACTTCGGGATGTCGCATCTAGCTGGGCGGGATCAAGGCTTAATGAAGGGGGTGTGGCATGGCTACGAGAAGTTCTCTCTCGCCCTGACATGAAAACCTCCGAGCGTCGGATCGTGGTGGCCACCGCGGCGCCGGCGACGGCAGAGGTCTGGAATGCGCTGGCCGAGATCGACCCAGAGCTTTCCGTGCTGTATTGGAAGAAGGTCAATCCCTGGCGAGTGAGCTTCGATGACACTGAGCGGGCAGTTCTGGAGCTTCTTGGAGCTGAGAGGCCGTGGGCGGCCGTCGACTTGCTGAATGCCAGTCTGCATCAGCGCAAGCAGGAGAAGAGAGATCTTCCCCATGAACTCTTTGAAAAGGTGCTTGACGCAGCTCTCACCTCAGATGGAGATGAAAGACCCGCGCAATCTCCTGGTTACGAGGTAGGCGAGTTGCTCGACTACCTGGAAGACACTGGATACTCGGCAGAGAACCTTCTCAAGTATGAGTATGGATTCTTCCGTCTGCTTGATGACTATCGACAGCCAAAGGCGCTGTACAAGAGGATGCGCGAAAGTCCGGATCTCTTCGTCCAGCTAGTAGCACGGGTTTATCGCGGGCGCAATGATGAGAAGCGGAAGCTCAACAAGGAAGACCAGGAGCTTGCGCAGCACGCTTGGTGGGTGCTAGAGCACTGGCGCGAAGTTCCAGGCAGGCGAGAGGATGGCAGCGTCGATGGCGATCATCTTTCCGAGTGGGTAGACACTGCTCGCCTTGCGCTCGCGGAACTAGACCGAGCCGATATCGGCGACGAGATGATCGGTCGCCTGCTTTCTGCCAGTCCAGAGGGTGAGGATGGAGGATGGCCCAGCGAGCCGGTCAGAGAACTGATCGAGCGAGTTGGCAGCACGAGTATCGAGACCGGCATGGAGGTTGGGATCTTCAACGGCCGTGGAATTACGAGCCGCAGTCCGTATGACGGAGGCCAGCAGGAGCGGGAGTTGGCCCAGGAATATCGAGTTTGGGCCAGAAAGACGGCGGCGAGTTGGCCGCGTACGAGCCGGGTCCTACGATCAATAGCCGAATCTTTTGAGCGTGATGCGAAACACCACGATGTCCGAGCTGAAATAAGCGGCGACATCGAATAGCGCGGGAAATGGCTAGTTGCGGATGCTTCTCCGCGCCAGGCCTTGGCAGGATCTATTAAGGGCTTTCCACCAGCTCGGAACGGGGATCATGGGACGGTATTTGAACCCGAGTTCGGCAACCGATTGGATCGGCTCGATCCGAACTGAGAAACCACTGCGACCTACTGCCTTGGAGCAGTCGCGGGTCCCCGTTAAGTCTTTGGCTATGCCATGTCTGGATTGATGTGGGCCGTGTAGGAAATGATCCTGGCAACCACCTCTCCCGGTTCATCCACCCGCTCCAGATCCAGCGGCTCTTGAAGCTCGTAACGAGCATTCCGGGGCGGGAAGCTTTGCTGGTCTTCGTTTCGGAGGGTTCCGGTCTTGACGTTTCGCAGGACGAATCCGGGAAGGCTGTCCAGCGTTACGTGGATGTTCACCAGCATCTCCTGAGTGGCTGGGAAACCCTCCCCGGCGCTGTTCTCGCGAAGCACGCCCTCGGGGGCCTCTCGATCAGGATCTCGAGAAACCATGATCCGTCCCAACCCAGCGACATCGCCGATCGTGTTGTGGCCCGTAATCACAAGCGGAACAGACGCGACCCCGTCTCTCTCGCTTGGCTCTCGGGCCCTCACGGCCATTTCTCCCGAGAAAGTTGCCTGATACTCGGTGCCCCCAACTTCGATCGTCGCCTCATCGGCAACGCAGGCACACCGTTGCTCGTCTTCTAATTGCGGGTATCCCTCTCTCACGCTGTCTCCTCCGCTAGTTCGTGCGCGCCGGTGCACCTACACGCGTTGCGCTCTAGAAGTAAGACCTGCGGTGCACCTAAGCGGTTTCGGTGGGCTTGCGGCAGCAACCGGCCTACGGCGGGAGGAACGGAGAGGGAGGGATTCGAACCCTCGAGAGAGCTTGCGCCCCCTACTCGCTTAGCAGGCGAGTGCCTTCAGCCACTCGGCCACCTCTCCACGTGCGCGCGCCGCGCGCCTTTCGATTGTAGGTACTGGAGGCCGAACGGGACGGCTCCCGTCTAGTCTCAGCGGGGATGCACGCGAACAGCGAAATATCGGGCGCCCACGTCGGGCGGCGGACCAAGATCATCGCCACCGTCGGCCCGGCCAGCTGGGATCCGACGGTGCTGGAGCGGCTGGTCGCGGCCGGGGCTGACATCTTCCGCCTCAACTTCTCCCACGCCGGGCCGGAGCGGCAGGCGGGGACGATCGCCGACATCCGCGCCGCCGCCGAGCGGGTCGGGCGCGAGGTGGCGATCCTCGGCGACCTGCCGGGGCCGAAGCTGCGGATCGGCTCGATGCGGGGGGACGTCGCCGAGCTGGAGACCGGCATGCACGTGACCCTCACTCCCGATCAGGTCGAGGGGGACAGCGACACGATCCCGGTGCAGTGGGCCGGGGTCTCCGATCTGCGCGAGGACCAGCTCGTCTACCTGGCCGACGGCGCGATCCGCCTGCGGGTCGGCGGCAAGCAGAGCGAGGGCGTCGGCGCCGAGGTCGAGGTCGGCGGCACGCTTTCCTCCCACAAGGGGATGAACATCCCCGGCGGCGCCGATCTGCCGGCGACCACCGGCGTCGACCTCGACTGGGTCGAGTTCGCGGTCAAGAACGGCATCGACCTGCTGGCGGTCTCCTTCGTCTCCACCGCCGCCGACCTGGAGCCGGTCGCGGCGCGACTGAAGGAGCTCGACTCCCGCATCCCGCTGGTCGCCAAGATCGAGAAGCAGGAGGCGGCCGAGCACGCCGAGGAGATCGTTCGGGTCGCCAACGGCGGGATCATGGTCGCCCGCGGTGACCTCGGGATCGAAATCCCGCTGGAGCGGATGCCGGTCGAGCAGAAGCGGCTGATCCGCCTCGCCGGCCAGCGCTCGAAACCGGCTATCACCGCGACCCAGATGCTGGCCTCGATGGTCCACGCGCGGCGCCCGACGCGCGCCGAGGTGACCGACGTCGCCAACGCGATCTACGACGGCACCGACGCGGTGATGCTCTCCGAGGAGACCGCCGTCGGCCAGAACCCGGTCGAGGCGGTGGAAGTGATGGACCGGATCGCGCGGGCGACCGAGCCCGACCTGCCCTACGGCGAGTGGCTCTTCACCCGCACCGACCAGGCGACTCAGGACGTCGCCGACTCGGTCGCCCAGAGCGCCGTCGGCGCGGTCTACCGGCTCGGTCTAAAGGCGCTGGTGGTACCGACCAACAGCGGCCGCACCGCCCGGCTCGTCTCCGCCCACCGGCCAAACGTGCCGGTCCTGGCGGTCTCCCCCTATATAGAGACCGTCCGCCGGGTCAGCCTGCTGTTCGGCATCACCGCCGTGCAGAGCGACTTCGGGACCGAGCTGCGCGGCCTCCTCGGGCACTGTGCCGGGCTCGCCGCCAAGCACGGGATCGCCGCGCCGGGCGAGCTGGTCGCGATCACCGCCGGCCTCGACGGCCAGGAACTCGGCACCAACCTGTTCGAGGTCCATAGGGTGCCGGAGCTATGAGCACGAACCCGGCGGCGAGGCTGGAGCGCGACGGCGGCCTGGCGGTCATCACCCTCGACAGCCCGCCCCTCAACCTCTTCGACCAGCGGATGATGGATGACCTGCGGGCGGCGATCGACGATGTCGCCGCGACGCCGCCGCGGGCGCTGCTGATCCGCGCCGAGGGCCGCGCCGTCTCCGGCGGGGTCGACGTCGAGGTCTTCGCCGGGCTGACCCCGGAGCAGGGGAGCGCGCTCTGGACCGAGCTGCTGGAGATGATCGACAAGGTGGAACTGCTGCCGGCGCCGGTCGTCTTCGCCGCCCACGCGCTGACCCTGACCGCCGCCTTCGAGCTGGCGCTCGCCTGCGACCTGATCGTCGCCTCGCCGAAGGCGAAGTTCGGCCTGGTCGAGAAAGTGGTCGGGCTGACGCCGTCGATGGGTGGCACCCAGCGCCTGGCCGAGCGCGCCGGCAGCGGCCGCGCCCGTCACTTCGTCATGTCCGGCGGGATCTTCGGCGCCGAGGAGATGGAGCGCTGGGGCGTCGTCAACCTGACCTTCGAGGACCACGACTTCGACGCAGCGTCGCGCAAGCTCGCCGCGGAGCTGGCCGGCGGCCCGACCAGGGCGCACGCGATGACCAAGCACATCCTCCGCCGTTTCCGCGAAGGCGGGATCCCGGCCGCGGACGAGGCGGTGCGGACCGAAGCCGGCGAGCTCTTCGCCAGTGAGGACCTGCAGAACGCCGTCCAGACCTTCCTCGAGCACGGCGGCCCCGGCCACGCCGAGTTCCACGGCCGCTGACTCGGCGAGACCGCGAGAGGCGTCGATATGCGACGGCTGACGCGGTCTCGATGAATGTAGGCTGCGCGCCATGCCTGGAGTTCCCGGAATGCCGAACGTCGACTTCGACGCGATCGCCAAAGGAATGACGATGGCCGTGCCCTTCGCCGGCCACCTCGGCCTGGAGATAACCGAGGTCGGCCCGGGCGAGGCGACCGTGGTCCTGCCGCGCCGGCCCGAGCTCAACAACCACGTCGGCTCCCAGCACGCGGGCGCGCTCTTCACCGCGGCCGAGACCGCCTCCGGGGCGGCCTTCGTCGGCGCCTTCGCGGTGCGGATGGGCGACGTCACGCCGCTGGCGAAGTCGGCCGAGATCGACTACCTGAAGATCGCCCACGGGGCGATCACGGCGGTCGGCACCCTGGGGATGGACGCCGCCGAAGCGCTCGCCACGCTCGACGCCGAGGGCAAGGTCGAGTTTCCCTGCGAGGTCGAGCTGAGCGACAAGGACGGCCAGCTGGTCGCGACCGCCACCATCCACTGGCACGTGCGGCTCAAATCAAGTAGTTAGCCGCTCCGCCGGCAGCCGCCGGGTCGACCAGAAGGACGCGAGGACGAGCAGGGCGGCGACGAGGAAGGCGAGCTTCAACGCTTCCAGTTGCGCGTCTTCGTAGCCCTCGACGAGGGCGTCGGTCGTCCGCGGCGAAATGCGTTCGGCCTCGGCGGCTTCGCGGACCTGATCGGAGGAGACGAAGCTGCCGCCGGCGCTGAGCTTGACCTCGACCTGCTGTTCGACCCGGTCGTTGATCTGCGCGTCGTCGGCGATGTTGGCGGTGAAGGCGGTGGCCAGGCCGGTGATCACGATCGCTCCCAGCAGCGCCGTGCCGAGCGAGGAGCCCAGCTGCTGGGCGGTGTTCTGCAGGCCGCCGGCTTCGCTGCGCTGCTCGTCGCCGATCGCCGACTGGACGACGTTGCCGAGCTGGGAGACGACCAGCCCCATGCCGACGCCGAGCACGCCCATCGCGATCAGGAACGGGGTGTTGTCCAGCTCCGGCTCGATCGTACCCATCAGCAGCAGGGAAGCGACGAAGACGAGGCCGAGGCCGACGCGGACGATCAGCCTCGGCGCGAAGCGCGAGGCCAGCGCCGAGCCGGCGAGGGCGCTGACGAAGAGGCCGACCGAGGTCGGCAGCATGCGGATGCCGGTTTCCAGCGCGTCCAGGCCCTGGACGATCTGCAGGAAGAGCGGGATCGTGAAGAAGATCCCCATCAGGACGAGGTTCTGGGCGAGGAGCATCGAGACGCCGCCGCGCAGCGACGGGATCCGCAGCAGGTCGAGGTGCAGCAGCGGTTCCTCGCCGCGGGTCTCGCGCCGCCGCTCCCAGGAGACAAAGCCGGCGAGGAGCAGACCCGCGGCGGCGAGCACGAACGGGGTCAGCGAGAAGCCGAAGGGGGTGATCGGCGAGTTGTGGGGACGGAGCCAGCCCCAGTTGCTCGCCTGCAGGACCCCGAAGACGAGGACCGCGAGGCCGGAGGCGGAGAGGACGCTGCCGACCCAGTCGAGCGTCGGCTTGCCCGGCGCGCGCTCGGGCTCGGCCATCATCCGGGTCCCGATCAGGATGCCGGCGGCGACGATCACCTCGCCGACGAAGACGTAGCGCCAGGAGAAGTCGGTGGTGACCCAGCCGCCGAGGATCGGGCCGACGGCGATCCCCGCCCCGGCGACGCCGCCGAGGACGCCGTAGGCGACGGCGCGGTCGCTGCCGCGGTACGAGCCCGCAACCAGCGCGACCATCGCCGGCAGGACCATGGCGGCGCCGATCCCCTCGAGGATCGACCAGCCGAACATCAGTGAGGGGACGCTCCACGAGGCGGCCGTCAGGCCCGAGCCGATCGCGTAGATGACGAGGCCGATCGCGAAGATGCGGCGGCGGCCGAAGATGTCGCCGAGCTTGCCGCCGGTCAGCATCAGCCCGGCCATCACCAGGGCGTAGAGGGCGATCACCATCTGGATCGTCGTCACCGTGGTGTCGAAGTCTTCGACCAGCTGGCTGATCGCGACGTTCATCACGGCCTGGTCGAGGACCATCAGGAACTGCGCTGCCGCCAAAACCCCGAGTACCGCCCACTTGGTCACGCGGCCAGCCTATGCGCTTGGGGTGGGGATAGGGTTTGGATCGATGGACTCGACCGTTCACGGCGCAGCGTCCGCGTCGAGCTCATCGGCCCCGCCGCGGGCGAAGGTCGTGCTGACGGCGCTGATCGCCGTCGCCGCGGTCGCCAACCTCAACCTTGCCGTCGCCAACGTCGCCCTGCCGGACATCGGCAAGGCCTTCGACGCCAGCCAGACCGGCCTCGACCTGGTTGCCGTCGGCTACTCGCTCGGGCTCGCCGCTTCGGTCCTCTACCTCGGCGCGCTCGGCGACGCCCACGGCCGCAAGCAGATGCTCCTGGCGGGGACGGCGCTGGCGATCCCCGCCTCGCTGGCCGCCGGCTTCGCCCCCTCGATCACGGTCCTCTTCTTCGCCCGCCTGGTCGGCGGCCTCGCCGCGGGGATGGCTTTCCCGACCACGCTGGCGCTGATCACCGCGCTCTGGAGCGGGCCCGAGCGGACCAAGTCGATCGCGCTCTGGTCGGCGCTGGGGGGAGGGATCTCGGCGCTCGGGCCGCTGATCTCCGGTGCCCTGCTGGAGCGGTTCGACTGGGGCTCGGTCTTCTTCGTCACCCTGCCGCTGGCGCTGGTCGCTCTCTACCTCGCCTGGCGCTTCGTCCCGGCCCACGTCAACGAGACCAGCGAGCCGGTCGACAACCTCGGCGGCATCCTCTCGGTGCTGATGGTCGCCGCCCTGGTGCTGGCGATCAACTTTGCGCCGGTTCCGGGAGCGGGGGCCGCCGCCGCCGGACTGGCCCTCGTCGCCCTTGCCGCGGTGGTTGCCTTCGTCGTCCGGCAGCGCCGCGCCCGGTCGCCCCTCTTCGACCTCGAGGTCGCCCGGCGGCGGGTCTTCTGGGTAGCGGCCTGTGCCGGGATCATCGTCTTCGGCTCGCTGATGGCGGCGATGTTCATCGGCCAGCAGTACCTGCAGAACGTGCTGGAGTACTCGACCCTCGACGCGGGGCTGGCGATCATCCCGGCGGCGGTTGCGATGGTCCTCGTCGCGCCCCGCTCGGCGAAGCTGGTCGAGGCGCGGGGTGCCCGCTTCACCCTCCTGCTCGGTTACGTCTTCTGCCTCGCCGGCTTCGTCGTGATGCTGCTGCTCTGGGACGAGAACGCCCAGTACTGGCACGTCGGGCTCGGGTACGTGCTGATCGGCATCGGCGTCGGCTTCGCTGGCACGCCGGCGTCGCACTCGCTGACCGCCTCGGTCCCCGTGCGCCGGGCGGGGATGGCTTCCGCAACGGCCGACCTGCAGCGCGACCTCGGCGGCGCGATCATGCAGTCGATCCTCGGTGCCCTGCTGACCGCCGGCTACGCGGCGGCGGCGGCCTCGGCGGTTGCCACCGCTCCTCACTCGGTTTCCAGCAGCGTCGAAAACGAGCTGACCAAGTCGTTCTCCAGCGCCGCCGCGGTGGCCGAACAGCACCCGCGCTACGCCGAATCAATCATCGAAGGCGCCCGCGGCGCATTCCTCCAAGGCGACGCCTGGGCCTACGTCGCCGGGATCGTCGCGATCGCCCTTGGCGCCCTGCTCGTCGCCACCCGCTTCCCCGACAAGAAGAGGGAGGAAGAGCTGCTCGCGGCCTATGCCGAGGAAGATGCGACGCCCCAAACCGGGTAGGTGGACCTCGTAACCGAACGAAGGAGCGAGGTCCGATGGCGACGAGGAACGGCAGCGCGGAGTGGAGGGGCGACCTGAAAGGAGGCGCCGGCACGGTCAAGGTGGGCGACGGGGTCTTCGAGGGCAACTACTCGTTCAGCTCGAGGTTCGAGGAGGGCGAGGGGACCAACCCCGAGGAGCTGATCGCCGCGGCGCACGCGGGCTGCTTCTCGATGGCGCTGAGCCTCGCCCTGACCGAAGCCGACCACCCGCCCGAGTCGATCAAGGCCGAGGCAAACGTCCACCTACGCCTCGTCGACGGTCTCCCGACCATCGCCAGGATCGACCTCGACGTAACGGGCTCCGTCCCCGACCTCGACGAGGACGCCTTCAGCTCCTACGCCGAGAAAGCCAAAGACGGCTGCGTCGTCTCCCGCGCCCTCGCCGGCGTGCCCGAGATCACCCTCAACGCCCGACTCGCCTAAAACCCAGCCCCATCCTTTAATCTCGACATTCGCCGGCACCACCCGGCCTCTCGCGCCCGTAGCTCAGCTGGATAGAGCGTCGGTCTACGAAACCGAAGGTCACAGGTTCAAATCCTGTCGGGCGCGTTCCTTGCTGTTCCGGGGGGCGTATGCCGGGGTCCAGGTGCAGGGGAGTTTGTTTCATGTATCGAAACATGGAACAATAACCGCATGTTGAAGGGCCAGGATGTCGTGGTGCTGCTGAAGCTGCTCGGTGCTGAGGCCCAGCCTCCCGTGCGCGAGCTCGCGAGCCAGCTTGGCTTCGACGTAGCGGGTACCCACCGGGCAATGCGCCGCCTTGACGAAGCGGGCCTCTATTCGGCGGGGCGGAAGCGGATTATCGGCTCACCGGCCGAGGAGTTCCTGATTCACGCGACCAAGTTCGGCTTCCCGCCACGGTGGGAATCGGAGGTGCGCGGGGTTCCTACTTCGTGGGGCGCTGAGCCGTTGAAGGGAGAACTCGCGGAGCCCGCGGGACTTCCGCCCGTATGGCCCTACTCCAACGGGACCGTACGTGGCCTCGGGCTTGAGCCCCTTCACCCGATGGTGCCCCAGGCGGCACTCGCGGACCCCGGGCTGTGGCAGCTCCTGGCGCTGGTGGATGCACTCCGAAGCAATGAAGGCGCCCGCATCACCCAGCTCGCGGCGAAGCTTTTGAGGGAGGCGATCGGTTCGTGAGTATCGCGATGCTCGAGCGCGCCGCCGAGGAGTTGCATCCGTTCCTCGAAGAGGTGGCGTTCGTCGGCGGCGCGACGATCGCGCTGTGGATCACGGATCGGGGGGCACCGGAGCCGCGGGTGACGAAGGACGTGGATCTTGTGGTCGAGGTTGCCTCGCGAACCGCCTGGTATCGATTCGAGGAGCGCCTGAGAGCCCACGGACTTCGCAACGACGCGTCGAGCCCGGTGATCTGCCGGTGGAGAGCAGGGAGTTCCGGCGATGAACTGGTGATCGACGTGATGCCGGGCGACGCATCGATCCTGGGTTTCGAAAACCGCTGGCAACGGCCGGCGCTCGACCACGCCAAGACGCTGCCACTGCCATCCGGTCAGCAGATACGAGCGATCTCACCTCCTTATCTGATGGCGACGAAGCTGGAGGCTTGGAACGGACGCGGACGGGGCGACCACCTCCGCAGCCACGATCTCGAGGACATCGTCACCTTGGTCGACGGCCGAGCCGAGGTACTCGGCGAAGTCGACGAAGCTTCGTCTGGGCTCCGCGCGTTCCTCTCCCGCGAGGTCACGCAACTGCTCGAACACACCCGCTTTCTGGACCTAATCGACGGGACGGTCGTCGGATTCCGGCGAGGCGGATCTGGCGGCAAGGACCGGGCCGATGAAATCGTCCTGCCGCGCCTTCGCCAAATTGCGGGGGAGTAGGCCGACGGTGCTGATCCCCCCGCCTTAAGTTAGCGACGGCGGGGTCCCTCTTCACGACCCCAACCGGCCGCATATGGAGAGAGCACAACTTCTACCGAGACCTCTGGCACCCGGCCCAGGAAACTTCCGGCCTAGACATCCGCCCCACGAGTGCAGGCTTAGCTACGTCACGCACCTGCGGGCCGCTGGCGTCAACGATGCCGACCTGGCCGAGATCGCGGACCGTAAAGCTGAGCAACTAAAACAACGCGGGCAACGCCGCTGAGCACTCGTCTCTAATGATGTCCAAGCGAGAAGGGAATTCTTCTCCATGCTCAGGGGGGATGAGATGCCGATGCATCATTGCGCGAAACTCGCGGCGGGCGTCTCCGTAGAAGCCTTCTGGCCATCCGGGATCAACCACGGTGATCGTTCTGCTTATGTCCTCGGCGGTCCATCGCTGGATGATCTGGTTGACGTGGTCATCCCGGAAGGAATACCCGATGACGATGAGGTGGTCCGCGCCGCTCATGAGCGTCTCAAGCTCGCCCAGCAGGCTGAGGAATGGCCCCTCGGCTCGCAGCTTGCCACGCTGCCCAAAGACGAGCGCAGGCCGTTGTCGGTGGCCATTCTCCAGTTCGTGCTCCATGAAGATTGCTCTGTGAGGTAAATGGCCGACTCCCTCTTGGATCTCTGCCCAAATCCAGTCGATTGAGCCGTGGAGCTTTAGAAGGCGGATGCCGTCACGCGGCCAATCCCATCTGCCGGTACGAAGCCAAGTCTCGACGCCAGTTGCGCATGGAACACCTGCGGCCTGCGCCGCCTGCTCGATGCTCAGGTCATAGTTGAGGGTGGCGATTGATAGAGAGCCCTGGTGAGCAGCTTGGGCGAGGGGTGCCAGATAGTCCACGGCCTTTGGGGTCGTTGCCACCAGCTCTCTCAGTTGCAACAGCATCTCCTCTGCGAGACGGCGATAGGTCGTTCCGTCTGCAGCTGATCCGGTTCGTGCATCGATGAGCTTGGTAATCAATTTGCCTGCCCCGCCAAAGCTTGGAGACTCCAGGATGGCTTTCTGCAGGTTCCTGTCGAAGAAGGCTGCCGCGCTTTTCGACTGGGTGTCCCAAGCATTCACCGCTGGATGCCAGGACGCAACGAAGGGGGTCACCTCTAGCTCGTTGCGTTCCGCGAGGAGTTCCACGGCGCTGAAGACCCGCTCTACATCGAGTCCGGAAAACGGGCTGTCCCCCATGGTCGCTGCATCGTGCGCCATCAGGGATGCACAGACGAAGTGGAGTGCCGAGGCTGCGGCGCCCCCAGGAGGGGTTGAGTCGCGTACTCGTGCGACCAGCTTCTCGGTCATTTCAAACGTGGTGGGAACTCCAGCCTCCTGAGAGGCGCCTGCGCCGAGGAGGACGAGTGGTCGCCGGGGGTCAGGCATCGCTAGATCGTCTCTGATGCTGGTGAGGGTAAGACAAGGAAAGGAGTTTGAAACGCTTCCGTTCTACGAATCCGTGGTCTAGGCGCTTGCGCCAATGAAGGCCGCGACGGCAGAGTTTGCTGATTGGGGCTGCAAATGGGGCGGCATCGCGGGCGGCGACTACGATGGCACCATGTCGATGACCGACGAGGCTCTGATCGAGGAGGCCGGGCGCCGGCTTAGCGCGGCTGCTCCGGATGCAGATGTCATTCTCTTCGGCTCGCGCGCCAGATGCGAGTCTCGCCCGGATAGCGATTTGGATCTGCTCGTTATCGAGCCCGAGTTCAGTCGCCGTGGGGAGGAGTACGGGCGGCTCCGCAAGGAGCTTCGGGGCCTCGATGTAGCGATTGATCTCGTGATCTATCGCAAGCACGAGGCCGAGAAATGGGGCAACGTGCCCGGCAGCTTCCTTCATCGGGCTCTCGGGGAAGGCCGTGTCCTCGCCGGAGCCTGATCTCTCCGAGACCTCCCGAATCCTTCTTAGGAAGGCGGACGAAGATGCGACCGCCGTTCGCGAGTCCGCGGGCAATCTGGTAACGGCGACAGCATCATCGGCTTCCATGCTCAGCAGGCGGTCGAGAAGTGGCTGAAGGCCGTCACCGCAGCTGGCGGCGTCCGCCACAGCACCATTCACGACATCGACCGCTTGATCGAAATCGTTATGGCCACGGCGATTGACGTGCCGCTCGATCGAGATCGGCTGGCCGTGCTGACCCAATACGCGGTTCCGTTTCGCTACGACGAATTGCTCGACGCGGAGTCGCTTGAGCGCGAGGTTCTAATCGCCCTGGTTGACGAAGTGGCGGTGTGGGTTGCCGACCGGGTTGGCTCGGGCGCGTAGTCCAGGTCGCATCCGGGTCGCATTGCAGCTCGTAAGCCGCATCGAGACCCACCTCACGGGCTACGAAACCGAAGGTCACAGGTTCAAATCCTGTCGGGCGCGTTCCTTGCTGTGCCGGATGCGATTAGGTGCGCCGATCCAGCGGGGACTGCAGGACACCGGTTGGGAGCTAGGGTCACCGCCTGACTTCGACGGCCTCGTCTTTGTCGATCCGGAATCCGTGTCCCTTGCCGGCTCCGGAGTTCTTGGTGCAGGTGATGCCGTCGGCCGCTGACGTGCACTGGAAGCCGCGCAAGGTGGTCCGATCGCCGGCGGCGAGGGTGGGAGGCGGATCTGACTTGGTGAACCAGTTCATGAAGCAGCTGTTCGAGGGTGGGCCTCCGCCCTCGGGGTATTCGAATTCCTCGGCCGAGCAGAGTCGAACGTGACCGCTGGCCTCGAGGAAGGCCGCGTGGGTCGGCGGAGCAGGGTTGGTGCTGCACATCGCCTCACTGTGGATCAGACACCAGACCTTCTTGTCCGGCGAGATGAACTCCGTCAGGTGTTTGACGCCGGCTTCTCCCGGCGAGGTGCACTTGGGCAGGAGGCTTGCCTCCTCGAGCTTCTTGACGCCATTCACCGCCTTGCGATAGGTGATGACGATCCGCGTATAGGCATGGCGGCCGCCGCAGGACTTGATCTGGGAGGCGGTGATCGTCACCGCTGAGCGCCGCCGCGGTGCGGTCAGCACACTGTCGTGTTCGCCAACCGCAGCTTCGTTGAAGGTGGCGGTGGCAGTTGCCTTCGGATTACTCCAGTTCCTCCAGTGCGCCTTTTCGACATCGGCGTTCCCGTCGCAGAAGTAGGGAAAACCCCGCGGATGCTGGAACCATTCGAACTGCCCGCCGCACCCGGGACCCGCCATCCAGACCCCGCGAACATTGCCTTTCCCGATCGCACCTGGGATCAGCAAAAAGGAGACGACGCAGACAGCAAGGAGGGCGACGATGAGCGGCGTGCGACGTGACATTTGAGGGTTCCCAGCCTAGTCGAAGTCAGCCCGAGATAGACAAGAACAATTGATTCAGTCGGGGCTGCTGAGCGGTTCGGCGAGTCCGATGATGATGCCCTCGGGGCCGCGCAGGAAGCAGAGGCGGTACATGTCCTCGTACTGCGCGATCTTGTCGAGGAGCTCGGCGCCGTGGGTCTGGAGGCGGGCGACGGTGTCGTCGATGTCGTCGATGGTGAACATGATGCGGCGTATGCCCAGGGCGTTTGCCGGGGTGTCTTCGGGCTCGGCTCTGACCGCCGGCGGGGTGTGGAACCTCGACAGCTCGACCCGGCTGTTGCCATCCGGGGTCCGCAGCATGACGATGTCGGCACGGACGTCGTCGAGTCCGACGACCTCGCCGGCCCAACTCCCCTCGACCTGCGTCTCGCCCTCGAGTTCCATGCCGAGCTCGATGAAGAAGGCCTTGGCCGCCTCGAGGTCTTCGACCACGATGAGGACGTTGTCCATCCGCTGGAGCGCCATGGGATGCCTCAGCCGCCTCGCCGGGCGGCGCGAGTCTGGACGCCTTGGGCAAGCAGGGCAGCCAGGCCCTCCTCGCCCGGGTCCGGGATGGAGCAGGCGCCGTCGGGTCCGTGCAGCTCGGGCGCGAGCGGGTCGCGGCCGGTCCGGCGCGCTACCGCCGCGAAGGGCCCGAAGAGCAGGGTCTGGACGATCGCCGGTGGCTTTACGAAGCGGATCGTGTCTCCGTACTCGTGCGCGATCGCCGCCAGCCAGAGGGGGTCGGGCATGCCCTTGGCGTTGACCCGGCCGAGGGCGCCGAGGGACCAGATCGCCTCGATCATCGAGGCGAAGCGAGCGGCGGACTGGCCGGAGGCCTCGGCAGTCGCCTCTACCTCGACGCGGACGAGGGCGACGCCGTCGCCGGAGTTCCACCAGTCGTGGACGGTGCCGGCCGGCACCTCGATCGTCCCCTCGCCGGCGCGGGAGACGCGCTCGGTTCCGGCGACCTGGAAGCCGACCTCGCCCTCCCGTACCTGGAAGCGCTCGACGAACTGGTCGTGGACGTGCGCGCCGGCGACCGCGGCGCCGGGCTGCAGCCACAGGTCCACCTCGGCGCGGCGCCCGTCGGCGTCCGCCGAGAGCAGGTGCGCGATCTCCCCGGTCGCCGGGTTGTGCAGCCACCTGCCGGGAGTAAGCACCGTTACCGACGATCCGCCGGAGTTCTTTCCCATGCCCCTAGCTAATCGCAAACGAGCGCTATACGCACCGATACCCTGAGGGCTATCACCGAGGATCAATCGAAATTCGGGCGCTGGAAGAAGGCGGCGATCGGGCTGGCGATCGTGGTCGTCGCTTTCGTCGTCCTCGCTTCCCAGTGGGGAGGCGACGGCGGTGGGGGACCCCTCGGCGATGGCGGGCCGCTGAACGCGATCGCCCAGGCGGCTGAGAAGACGCGGCACAGACCGGGTGGCCGCGCGTCGGTGCGGATGGTCGCCTCGGAGCCCGGATCGAAGCCGATCCCGATGTGGGGCCAGGTGGTCTACGACGACGAAGAACACTCCCGGGCGGTTCTGACCGTCCTGCCGCCCGGATCGGATGAGTCGTTCCAGATGAACATGGTCACCGACGGGACCACGATGTACGTGGGCTCGCGCCGGTTCGGCTCTCTGCCCGAGGGCGCCAAATGGATGAAGCTCGATCTCGAGTTCGCGCAGGAGGCGGGCTCGCCCGTTCCCGGAAATCCCGACGCGATGGGTGAACTGGAACTCCTCGAAGCGGTGAGCGATGACATCAAGAGCCTCGGTAAGGAGAAGGTTCGCGGCGTGGAGACGACGCACTACAGCGGCACCGTTCCTATCGCCACCCAGGCCGATCGGATGCGAGACCTGGGCGCCGAGGAACTCGCCGAACGCTTTGAGGAGGAAGGCTCGCCGTCGGCGGTCGAGGCCTGGATCGACGACCAGGGCCTGCTGCGGCAAATGAGGATCGTGCACACCATCCCGGAGGTGAAGGGCGACGGGACCACGACCCTCGACATGCGCATGGACTTCTTCGACTTCGGGATCGAGCCGGTGATCGACGTTCCCGACGATGACGAAGTCTTCGACGCGACCTCCTTGGCGGAAGAAGAACTCGAGGACAGCTAGCGGTGACAGGGTCAGGCAGGAGACTCGCCGCGTTCGCATCGCTCTGGGCGGCGTTGGTACTCGTCTTCGGGGCGGGGAGCGTGCAGGCCTACCGATACCTTCCCGATCCGGCGTTCGGCACCGGCGGTGCGTTGAACCTGCTGCCCAGCAACGGCGCCGGGGGCGTGTTCCATGAAGTGAGAGAGGTGGTGCCGGGACCCGGCGGGAGCGTCTACGTCCACTACCGGGACCTGCCCACCGCCGAGACGTACGAATGCGAAGCGCGGCACTACCTCGCCCGGCTGCTGCCCAGCGGCGGCCTGGATACGAGCTTTGGGATCGGCGGTTTCGCGACGATCGTCTCGCCGCTCGGCTGCCAGTTCCCGACCCTTGGGGTCGACGCCGAGCAACGCCCGCTCGTCACCTGGACGAGCGTCGGCAGCTCCGACGTGCCGAGCTCCACCTTGGCGATCACCCGCCTCACCACGGCAGGTGCCCCCGACCCGAGCTTCGGCAGCTACGGCGTCGCGCTGCTGCAGATCCCCTGCCCCGGCGGCAACGGGGCGGACGCCGACGCCGGTCCCGACGGGCGCCTGATCCTCCAGCTCGGCTGCCGCGCCGACGAATCCGCGCAAGGCATCGAAGCATCGCCCTTCCAGTCATACCTGGCCAGGCTGCTGCCGGACGGCGCACTCGACCCTGGCTTCGGGGCCGCGGGCTTCGTCCTCCTGCCGAGCGAGGCCGGTTGGGAAGTGCCGGACGTAGCGGCCGTCGAGCCCGACGGGGCGGCGATCCTCGCCCAGACGACGCAGTACGTCATAGGCGTGCCGCAGCGCTCCCGGCTTTTGCGCCTGCGGCCCGATGGACTCCTCGCCAGCGGCTATCAGGCCCGCGTCGAACGGTCGTTGCGGCGCGTCGCCGGCCTCGCCGCGCCCCAGATTCCCGAAGATGCGACCGACTTCGTCATTGGTCCCGGCGGCGACCTCCTCATCAGCGGCCACTCCCAGCGCGGCGGCTATGTGATCGGCCTGCGCCACGACGGCTCGCTCGAGCAGGAGTTCGGCGATGACGGCTACCGCCGCTTCGCGACTCGGATCCAGTACATCGCCCTAGACCGGCACGGCCGCCTCTTCGTCCTTGGCGACGAATCCCAGCGGCTGACGATCCACCGTCTGCTGCCGCACGGCAACCGCGACCGCCTCGTCGGCGGCACGACGGGCCAGCACCTCGGCATCGAGTCGACGGGTCAGCTGGCCGACCTCGTCTCCCTCTGGCACGGCCGGCCGCTCCTCTACTTCGAGAACCTCGGCAGTTGCTCGACGCGCGAGGAGTGTGCCGAACCGGCGGAACTGCAGCGCTATCGCTTCGTCGCGAAGGAGCGGGCCAAACCTGCCCGTCGGGGAGGGGCTCAGTAGGCGTCCTGCCGCGAACTGATCCTGCTCGCCTCGAACCCGTGTCCGGAGCCGGTGTCGACGCAGGTGATCCCTCGCGGTTCGGCGGCGGCGGGAATGCTGCAGGTGACGGACCCGGCGCTGACCGTGCTGCCGTATCCGGCCAGTTCGCCGAAGCCCCGCGGCAGGGCCGAGCCAGATTCCACCCGGCCGCTCCCCCCGCCTTCTACCCGGAAGGTAGTCGCGATCGAGTCCACCGAGCAGAACGCGCCGCTGGTGGAAATCGCACACGACACGTTGCCGCTTGGGGCATGGAACGACCGCAGGAGTTCACTCTCACCCTGCTGTGGCGGAGTCGAGGCTGGGACCGCGGATGGGGGTCCGGTACCTCGGGAACGTCGGGTCGAGCGCTTCAGGTTGCGGACTTCCTCTTCCAGCTCGTCCACCCGCGCCCGTTCGTCGGCGGCACGTTCACCTTCCTCCTTCGCCTTCTCGAGCTGAGTTTCCGAGGGACCAGTGGATCCGGAGTCACCGCAGGCGGAGACCGTCAGGCCAAGCGCCAGCAGAAAGCAACAGATCGAAAATAACCGCACCAAGGTCCTGCTCACGCCGCCTCCCTTTCGTAAATTCAGATCGAGAGAATATCCCCTAATGTTCAATCGATGAGCCGGCATGGGTGGGGGTCGAAGGCGAGGCTCCCCGAGTGAGAGCACGAGCACTGATTGTGGTCGCGGCCGGTATGTGCGCTGTCCTGCTGACCGCTTGCGGCGGCTCGGGCGATTCGGGAGCAGACGAGCTGGCCCGGCAAGGCGAACTGGCCGAAGCGCGTAAGGAAGCGGCTCAGAACGCCCGCCAGAATGCCACGATCGAACAGCTGGAGCACCGCCTCCACCGTCTGAAGACGGAGGGAGTCGAGACGACGACGGAGACGACCGTGGCTGCGACCCCGGAGCCTCCAGTCGAAGAACCGAGCTCGTCCAACCTGGGGGACTGGCCCGGGGGCAGCGGCTATTCGGCGATGCTCGGTGCCTTCTCCAGTGAAGAAAACGCCCGCGACCTTCAGCGCGAGGCGACCGAACTGGGGCTCGACGCGGGCGTTCTCTACAGCAGCAACTTCAGCTCACTTCGACCGGGTTACTGGGTCGTCTTCTCCGGCACGTTCACCGATCACGAAGAAGCGGCGGCGCGGGCGGTCAGAGCGCAGGAACTCGGTTACTCCGATTCCTACCCGCGCTTCGTCTCGCCCTAGAACGGCGCCTTCTCGCGCGCTTTCTTGCCCGCCGAGTGGCTCTTGTCACTCGCCTGACGCGATTTGCCGAACGATTTGCTCAGCAGGGTGCCGAGCGGCCCTGGCGCCTTGCCCCCGGCACGCTGGCCGAGGCCGAAGCCTTTGTCGGTGCCGCGCTTGGCGTGGTTGGAGAGGCGGGGTACGAGGAAGCCGAGGATCAAAAGCAGCACACAGATTCCAACTACGACTCCGATGACCATTGCTTCTCCTTGCGTGGGGGTTCGACCTAGAGCTTTTGCTCTAGGTCGTCGGCTTTCTCGCCGTGGCGCCGGGCGAGAAGGCGCTCGCGCTCGGCGCGCTCGGCTGCCTCGCGGGCGGTCTCCTCGTGCTCCTGCGCCTTACCGGCATGCACGTCGGCCTCATTGCGGTGGCCGCCGGCCTGTTCGCTGAGGCGCTGGCGTTCCAGCTCGCGTTCGGCGTGGCGCTTGCGTGCGGCCCTCAGCGCAAGGACGAGCACGATGGCGACGATGACGACTATGGCGATGATCAGTGCGGTTGACATAGCTCCTAGGTACCCGTCTGGAGATTGGTAAACCAACCTGATTCGGGTAGGTGGCAGCCATGTTCGACTGGCTGACCCACGAGGTTTCGCAGAGCGTGCTCACCTATCCGGTGCTCTCCTTCGCGGCGGCCACCGACGTGCTCCTGCCGCTGATCCCGTCGGAGACGATCGTGATCACGGCCTCGGTGCTCGCCGCCCAGGGCGAACTGCTGATCTGGGTCATCGTTCCCGCTGTCGCCGTCGGCGCCTTCATCGGCGACAACCTCTGTTACTGGCTCGGCCGCAAGATCGGCGACCCGATCGCCGATCGCGTCTTCGACGGCGACGAGGGGCAGGCCCGGCTGCAATGGGCCGAGGAGGCGCTGCGCCGGCGGGGAGCGATCCTGATCGGCATCGGCCGTTTCATCCCCGGTGGCCGCACCGCCACGACCTTCGCCGCCGGCACCCTGGAGATGCCCTATCGCCAGTTCCTCGTCGCCGACGCGATCGCGGCCTCGCTCTGGGCGCTCTACGTCTCGATGCTCGGCTACCTCGGCGGCGAGACCTTCAACGAAAGCCTCTGGCTGCCGCTTGCCGCCTCCTTCGGCGCCGCGATGGCGGTCGGGCTCGGCTTCGAGCTCTGGCGCCGGCTGCAGAGCCGCCACGGCAAGGACATCCTCGGCGACGACCTGCCGGAGGAGCTGGCGACCTGAAGCGCTAATTGCTGGCGGCCTGGCGCACGGTCGCCTCGATCAGGTCCGCCGCCCGCTCCGTGCCCCGGGCCTCGCGCAGCCGCTGCGAGGTGGCGGCAAGGCGCGAGCGCAGCTCCCCGTCGACGAGCAGGCGGTCGATCGCGCCGGTCAGTTCATCGCCGCTGTGGCGGTAGGTGTCGAGGCGGGCGCCGAAGCCGGTCTCCTCGATCCGCTGGGCGTTGTCGTGCTGGTCCCAGAAGATCGGCAGCACCACCATCGGCTTGCCGAAGTGCAGGCACTCGGTGACCGTGTTGTTGCCGCCGTGGGTGATCACCAGGTCGACCTTCGGCAGGACTTCGGTCTGCGGCAGGAACTCCTCGCCGGCCATGTTCTCGGCGAGCTCGAGCTCGGCGTGCTGTGGGCCCTTGGAGACGACGATCCGGTACGGCGCCTCGGCCAGCTCGGCGATCAGCTTCCGCATCAGCTCGACGTCGGCCGAGCCGAGCGAGCCGAGGCTGAGGTAGACCAGCGACCCCTCGCGCTCGCGCAGCGCCGGCGGCAGGTCCCAGGCGGGATCGGTCGTCCGCACGCTGCTCTGCAGGTTGTGCCAGCGCGGCCCGAGCGGTTGGGCGCGCGGGTAGTCGACCTGGTCGGGATAGAGGTAGAGGTTCAGCCACTCGCTCTCGTGGATGAAGTCGTCGGCCGGCAGCGGCGGTGCCCCGCGCTCGACGCAGAACTCGCTGAAGGAGGCGTGCAGCTCGCGATGGGCGTCGCGGTAGGCGTCCCAGAACGGCTCCCAGCCCTCGCGGTCCGCGCTCGGCAGTCCCGAGAAGGTCGGCGGGACCGCCGAGTCCTTGATCTCGGCCGGGTTGCAGGATGCGATCCGGACCCACGGCCTGCCGCTGGAGAGCAGCGCCGGGAAGCTGACGACGTTGTCCTCGACCACCAGGTCGGGTTGCAGCTCGTCGAGGATCTCGAGCAGACGCTCGTCGACGTAGCGGGCGCCATCGACGAGCGCCTCGAAGGTCGGGGCGATGAACTCGGCCAGCTGCTCGGTGGTCGATCTGCGGAAGACCGGGGCGGTGTCGCGGATGAAGTCCTTCCAGAACTGCCCCGGCGCTTCCTCGGTCTCCGGCGGCGGCGTCAGCCGCATCAGCCGCTCCTCGAACCCCTGGGCCTCGAGGGTGCCGGCAAAGGACTCCTCGACGATGAAGACGACCCGGTGCCCGCGCCCGCGCAGGACGGCTCCGATCCCGACGCAGTTGTTGGTCGGCCCGAACGCCCCCTCGGGGAAGAAGACGATCGTCGACCCGTTTCCCTGCATTGGCGCATCTTGGAGGACGTGTCACCGGACCGCAACGTCTGAGGGGTAGAGGCCGACCCCGGCATTTGCTTCACTTTGACGACCAGAGAAAGGAGGTGGTCCTAACTTGATTCACATGCTTGATGGGACTCTGGAGGTGCAGGGCCGCTAGGCGCCGCACTGGTTTGGGCGCCCGGCGGAATCCACCCCGGGCACCGGCGGACGTCGGGAGCCGGGTCTTGTCCCGCTCGGTAGCTGTTCCCGCGCTCCGTTCCATTGCACCAGGCCGGGGGCGCCATTTGGCGGCCCCGGCATTTCTTTACCTCAGGCCGTCCTCGGCTTCGGAGAGAAAGTGCGAGGCGATTCGCCAGCGGCGCTGCAGGATCGGTTCGACCTCGGCCGAGCCGCAGCCCGCTTCCGAGACGCATCCGCCCCAGTCGTTGGCCGCCTCGATGTAGCGGTTGAAGGCTTTCTCGCCCGGCGCGGCGACGGCGGTGAGGCAGTCGATCCGCAGCTTCCCGGTCGGGATCTCGCCATAGGTCAAGCGAATCCCCCGCACCTCGGCGACGTACTGGTCGTAGGTGACGCCGACCGCGAGCCGCCGCCGCAGCCCGTCCATTGAGCCGACGAAGCCGCCCAATTGGCTCTGGCAGAGATCGCCGGCGGGAACTTGGCGGGCCGTGACCTTCTTCACTTCCTGGGAGCTGGTGGGCTTTTCGGTGGTCCGGGCGATTTCGTCGCTGGCGACGGTCCCTGCAGTCGTCGGATGCGGGCCGCCGCTCCCGCAGCCGCCGACGAGCACCGCCGCGAGCAGGGCGCAGCCGACGAGGGGGGACCGAAGAGCGGCTGGCACGCGCGGCAGTCTAGGAGGCGCGTCGTGTAGAAACACCCCGTGCGGCGAATCGGCAGCCTCGGCGGTGCGTTCCTGGCGGCTTTGCTGCTCTGCCTCTGCGCGCCGGCGGCGCAGGCGGGCCCGGCCCCGCACGTGCTGGTGGTGGGGGACAGCCTCGGGGATCTGACCTCCCCCTACCTGAGCCGCTACCTGCCCGGCGTCGAACTCACGATCAACGCGGTCGGCGGCTACAACAGCTACCAGATCTTCGACCTCTTCCAGGAAAGCTACGAACCCTCCGACGACGTGATCGTCTTCGACGCCGGCACCAACGACAACCCCGAATATCCCGAGATCCTCGCCGGCAACCTGGCCAAGGTCGCGGAAGTCGTCGGCGACCGCTGCATGGTCGTCCCGACCGTCCACGGCTTCACCGTCAACGGCGTCGACAACACCGGCAAGAACCGGGTCGTCGCCGAATTCGCCGCCTCACGGCCGGGGACGCAGGTGCCCGACTGGGCCGGGACCGTCGCCACCCGTCCCGACCTGATGCAGGCCGACAACCTGCACCCGATCGAAGAGGGGGCCGACTACCGCGCCCAGCTGATCGCCCAGGGAGTGCAGGGATGCCTCGCCTACGGCGACGCGGTGGCGAGCGCGCCGGCCGAACCGCGCACGGACGTCGAGCCGATCGCCACGGTCGGTCGGCTGCAGGCGCGGCAGGAGGTCGTGATGGACCGGATCCAGGCCGACGTCCTGCGTCAGGCCGCCGCCTCGCTGCTCGCCGGCGCGCTGCTGGCGCGCGGGTGAGGGCCGGCTGCCCGAAGTGGCAATCTGTAGGAATGGAGCTGCCCCGTGAGTGAGGTGGTGATGCCGCGCCTCTCCGACTCGATGGAGGAGGGGACGATCCTCACCTGGCTGAAGCAGGTCGGCGACGAGATCGCGGTCGGCGACGAGTTGGTCGAAATCGAGACCGACAAGGCGAACATGGCCTACGAA
>Ga0126313_10000185_pt1 | contig 27077 bp, 23 predicted proteins | sample Plot105A_FD_89954 | JGI IMG/M metagenome (GOLD analysis project Ga0126313, IMG submission 89954) | Serpentine soil microbial communities from UC McLaughlin Reserve, CA, USA - Plot105A | ecosystem: Environmental > Terrestrial > Soil > Grasslands | place: USA: UC McLaughlin Reserve, Lake County...
CTGAAACAACTGAGACAACTGAGACGACTTACATCTCACATGTCCAGTTGTTCCAGTTATCTCAGTTGTTTCACCCCCCAGGGATGTGAGACGACTGGGCGTGGCTACGTGAAACGACTGGGCGGCGCGTGTTAGGTGTCGGCGCCGGTATCTTTCTGCGAACTGGGCAGGGGAAGGGGCAGCTGTGGCCTGGTCAGGGGAAGGGTCCACCAGGTTCGGCGCGGCATGTCCCGTTCTTCGACGCCTAGCTTGAGCTTCGTGCGTGCTCGTTGTAGCGCTGAGATGTTGTGCCCAGCTTCCCGGCCGCTCGCCTTAATCTTCATCGACTCGGCGGTGCCACCTTCTACCGTGAGGAAGTCTTCTAACCAGTGCATCGCCTCAGTGGTTGCGCCGTTCCTTTCGCCGCCGTCGGCAACCCGTTGCATCGCTTCGGCGATGGTTGTGGTGGATTCCCCCTCCCAGTGGATGCGGCCGACTGGTGCAGGTCCTTCGTCGGTGGCGATGAAGCATGTGTCGAATGTGAACGCCAGCGTGGGCAGGTCATCTCGGCCTAGGTTGTTTTTTGGCATGCCGAACAGCCGACGGTGTTCGTCGTCAGGGTCTTTCAACACGGTATGAACCGAGCGGGCTACTCCGGTGAATGCTTTCGACGCCATCACCGCTTGGAGCGGATCGCTGCTCCCGCCTTTGTTGTGGTGGATGATCCCCCACACGCACAGCCCGATGGTGTGCGCCATTGCAGCCATCGGCTCGAGCGCCCGCCGCACTTCGGCGTCTTTGTGGGTGTCGAGCCGTCCGTCGATGCGGGACATGAGCGGGTCCAATAGCAGCAGCACGGCGTCCACTTCTTTCGCCGCTTCCTCGACAGCCTTGATGTCTTTGGGTAGCACTAGGCCGGTGTGCACATCCTCGTACAACACTTCGACGCGGAACACCTTTGACAGGTCGGCACCGTGGGCGATGAGCCGGGGCACGACAGTCATTTCCCAGTCGTCTTCGGTGGCGCATACGAGCACACTTTTGGGTGTGCCGTAGAACTCACCCGGTAGCAGGCCTTTGGTGATCAACGCCGCACGGTCGTAGCAGATGGTGGATTTGCCCAGCCCTTCCGCTCCGGCGCACAGGGCGAAGGTGCGCAGTGCTAGCCGTCCATCCCACAGCCATTTGACCGGTTTGGGTTTGATGTTGGCGGCGGAGGTGAGCACGATTCTGCGGCGGGGGCTACTGTCGGCGTCTTCGCCCGACTGATGCTCGTGGTCGTCGAACTCGTAGGCGTCGGGCGGCGACCATCCGTTAGTCGCGGCTTGGCCGTTGGCGGCTCTCGGGTCAGCGGTGCCGAATCTTTCTTCGATGCGTTGCCGTGTCTCCGCGGGATCAGCGGCAGCTGCTTGTCCAACCGCCCAGGCGAGGAGTCCGCGCCATTCGTTTGTGGCGACGGCGCCGGTTCGGGGCGCTGACTGTTTAGCTGAGTTTGGCGGCCGGGCGACGACGTCAAGGAAAACAGCTTGCAGGGTGTCTGCTGCCAGTTTGGCGTCGAGGAGGCCAGCGGCGGCTTCTTTCATGGCGCCGGCGAGGTGGCCTGGCATCGTGGCATGTCGCGCCTCGCCACCGTCCACTTTCCGTTGAAAGTCGCGGATACGCATGCCAAGCAGGTCGCGCGAGTCAGGTTCGGCGGGGTCGCTGAACTTCTCCAGGAATGCCGTGACTTGGCCGTCGGTGGCCGCCTCCGACGCCTCCAAGGCGTCAGGTAGCAGCTCGGCCACATAGTCGGGCAGGGCCGGCACGGCACCGGTCTGGATCCACTGGTAGCGGCCGCCGTCAGGGTGGCAGGTTGGAGTGACGACGATGACACCGTTACGGCCACGAACCTCACCCCACCCGTTGCCAAGCCGACCGAGCGAGTTTCCAAGATCACGGCCGGGAGGTTGCCGGAAAACGTAGTGACCGCGGCCGGGGGTATCCGGTCGAGTCGATTGGTACGGGGGCGTCACCTCCCTAAACGCTCGGCGCAGCAGCTCGGGTAACTGTTCAGGGTTGTCGACATCGAACACCAGAGCATCGGAGCGGCCGACGTGCAGGAACACACCATGATCAGTTCCTGCGAACATGGCAACGATTACCTGCGGGTCGCGTGTGGTTTTCTGGTGCCAGTTGTCGCCTAAGACCGAACCGGGGTTTTTGGTGCCAGCCTTGAGCGGTCCGACGTAGAAGCCAGCTTTCGCGTATATCAGGGCGGCTTCCAAAGTGCTGTGATCAGCTGGGTCGGTTACACTGATCTCAGGGACGTTTGCCTCAGCAGAACCCGCCTCATGAGGGCGGGTTTTGTTTTCTCTCATGCCGCTGAGTCACCGCCAGCCTTACGGGCGAGACGGGCCTTCACACTGGCCAGCGCAAGCCGCTGGTAGAACACCTCGCGGGCCTTCGCAGCACGACGCAGCCGTTCCGCCTCGGGTAGTTCGTTGTTCGGGTCAACCTCGCGGAGGAATTTCGCCTCCAAGCCGGCACGCATGCGGATGCCTTGCTCGGTCGGGTCCTCGTGACTCCAACGGGTGTTTACCGCAATCTGGTGCGGCAGGCTTTTGGGTTTGGGGCTTGAACATTCGGGCACGGGCTACCTGGCCTCTTCGGTCCTGGCCAGTGCCCTTAGTTCTGGACAGCGCCCAACGTGGTGGGCGAGCAGCTACGTAAAGCGTACCTTACAAACCGTTATACAGCGGCACTTTCAGCCCTGGTCGCTTGATCAAATACCCGCCGGCGAACACCGTCGACCAGCTGGGCACGCAGCCATTCACCCGGCACCGACAACCGTTGATGGGAACACGAGCAGGGGAAGGGCGGCAACACCTCGTCGCCGTCCACCCACAGCCCTGCATTCAGCTCCCGACGACCCCACCGGCTCACCCGCTGTCGCCGGCTCTCACCGCTAACCCGCACCTCGTTTCGTAGACGGCCATGGTCACTGATCGCGAGCGGACGTCCGGCCACTTTGAGCACTTCGATCAGCCGGTCTCCCTTCGGACACCAAAGATCGAAGAGTCGCACCTTTGACCGCAGACCAGCACGGAGGATGGGCCATAGTTCCGGTACCTCGGCCGGAATCACAAGCCGCTCATCGGCTTCGCTCACGACAGTTCTCCCAGGTTGAGCCGTTGTGCTTCCTCGGCCGCTCTGACGGACGCCTGAGCCTTCGTGTACCTCATCAGCATGTCCGGCCTCGTCCACCCGGCCACGGCCATCAGGCCAGTCTCAGAGCCACCTTTGGCAAGCCACCGGTGGGCGGCTGTGTGCCTTAGCCGGTGCGGATGAAAGTTCAGCACGCCGGCCGCCTGAGCACGCTTTCCTAGCGACCGGTGCAGCGCGTCATAGCCGAAACCCTGCCCTCGCTCCCCCAGCCACAGCGCCGAACTCGATTTCAACGGATGCGCCCGACGCGCCCTCAGATATCGATCGATCGCAGCAGCGGTCTCCACGGCAAGCGGCACCACTCGACCCTTACCACCCTTGCCGCGCCTAATAGTCGCAGTGGGTGGGTTGCCACGTAGATCAAGATCACTTGTCGTCATGGCGACCAGCTCGCCAGCCCTGATCCCGGTGGTGAACATCAGCCGCAGAACCGCTTCGTCGCGTTTGTCCCGCAGTTCCGGCCCGCGGCAAGCCTTGATCATGGCTCGCAGTTGATCATCACTCAGAGGCTCCACCACGGGCTTGTCCAGCTTCGGCGCCCGGAGACCTAGCAGCGGGTCGGTGTCTTGCTCGCCTTCATCGGTCAGCCATGCAGAGAAGCGGCGGATCGCAAGCTGACGCGAGACGGCCGTTGCCGGGCTTGCGCCAGCGGCTAGCAGTCCGTCGGTGAACTCGCGGACCTGGCGGCGATCCAGCACGGGCGGCTTTCCGTTCCGGGTGCACCATCGTAGATAGAGCCGAACCCCGGCGCCGTATGCCTCCACCGTCCGCGGCGACATCCTGGCCGCCCGCAGGTTCAGCTCCCACGAGCCCAGCAGCTCCCCAAGGTCTACCGGCACACCGTCAAAATATCCTGGATTAGGACGCTATGCGACTCTCCGACACGCTGTCTAATGTCAGTTTGAGCGTGAATCCCGGCCGTTCTGCGCAGCGCCTGCGCCAGATAGTGGATGGCTAGACGGCGCGGACCGACTTCGGCCGCTCGCTTTTGGTGTTCCTGTCGGTCATCGACCGGTTCCCGCGGCCCAAGGCCACGAGGCCGGACTGCACCAGCTCGCGAATCCCGTACGGCTCGAACAGCTCGAGCAACGCATTCAGCTTGGCCGGGCTTCCGGTGGCTTCGACCGTGATGACGTCGGCGGTCAGGTCGACAGCCTTGGCGCCGAACAAACCGATGATCTCGATCAGCTGACCGCGTGTCTCCGGAGTCGCCCGTACCTTGACCAAGATCAACTCGCGACGAATCGAACTGCTCTCGAGCTCGACGATCTTCAGCACTTCGACCAGCTTGTTGAGCTGCTTGGTGATCTGCTCCAACACCACGTCGTCGACAGTCACCACGAGAGTCATGCGCGACATGTGCGGATACTCGGTTGGGCCAACCGCCAGCGACTCGATGTTGTAGCCGCGGCGCGCGATCAGACTGGCCACCCGGGCAAGGACGCCAGGCTTGTTCTCGACAAGCACGCTGAGCGTGTGAGTGCCCGCTATCTCAGGCATGACTGGTGCTCCCGTCTGCGAAGGAAGTTGCGGAGTTGAAAGAGGTGGTCCCCCTTTCCGGTATCACAGCACCTCCCCGTCCCACTTGGGCGCCATGTCGCGGGCGACCTTGATGTCGTCGTTGCTGGTGCCGGCCGCGACCATCGGCCAAACCATCGCGTCCTTGTGCACCAAGAACTCCACCACCACGGGTACGTCATTGATCGATAACGCCTTCTCGATCACCGCGTCAACCTCGGATGTCTCTTCGGCCCGGAGCCCCACGCAGCCCATGGCCTCTGCCAGCTTCGGAAAGTCGGGTACGCGGTGAGTGTTCAGATCGGTGTTGGAATATCGGCTGTTGTAGAACAACGTCTGCCATTGCCGAACCATGCCAAGGCTCTGGTTGTTGATCACAGCGATCTTGATTGGGATTCCTTCCAAAGCACAGGTCACCAACTCCTGATTGGTCATCTGGAAACAGCCGTCACCGTCGATCCCCCACACGATCGCGTCCGGCTTACCGACTTTGGCTCCCATAGCGGCCGGAACGCAATAGCCCATGGTGCCCAGACCGCCGGAGTTCAGCCAGCGGCCCGGCAGCTCCCACGGCAGGAAGTGTGACGCCCACATCTGATGCTGGCCCACTCCGGCCGCATAGTAGGCATCCGGTCCGGTGAGGTCGCCGATTCTCTTGATGACGTGCTGCGGCGACAGCTCCCCGCCAACCGGCTCGTCGTAGCCGGTCGGGTACCGCCGCTTCAGATCCTTCAAGTAGTGCACCCATTCGGCGATGTCGGGTAGGTTGCCCACCGACTTCAGCAGCGCAGTCAGTTCTGTGATCACTTCCTTGCAGTCGCCGACGATGGGCACATCGGCAACCCGGTTCTTGGAGATCTCCGCCGGGTCTATATCGGCGTGAATCACTTTGGCCAGCGGTGCGAAGCTCGACAACTGGCCAGTCACTCGGTCGTCGAAACGGGCACCTAATGTGATCAGTAGATCACTGCGCTGCAGCGCGCCGACTGCGGCCACAGTGCCATGCATTCCAGGCATCCCCATGTTCTGCGGATGGCTGTCCGGGAACACGCCACGGGCCATCAAGGTGGTGACCACGGGGATACCGGTCAGCTCGGCAAGATCCGCCAGCTCCTTCCAGGCGGCCGCTTTGACAACGCCGCCGCCGACGTACAGCACCGGCCGGCGCGACTCGAGAATCAGCTTGGCCGCTTCGCGAACCTGCTTGCTGTGCGGTTTGAGCACCGGGCGGTAGCCGGGCAGATCGAGATTGCGCGGCCACTCGAAGCGGGTCCGCGCCTGCAAGGCGTCCTTTGTGACGTCAACCAGCACAGGGCCAGGTCGGCCGGTCCCAGCGATGTGGAACGCGGCGGCCATGGCTGGTGCGATGTCGTGAGCCTTGGTGACGAGGAAGCTGTGCTTGGTGATCGGCATGGTGATGCCGCGGATGTCGGCTTCCTGAAAGGCGTCGGTGCCGATCGCAGCGCTTCCGACCTGCCCGGTAATGGCCACGATCGGCACCGAATCCATGTGGGCGTCAGCCAGCGGCGTGACCAGGTTGGTGGCACCAGGGCCGGAGGTGGCCATGCAAACTCCGACCTTGCCGGTGACCATGGCATAGCCCTCGGCCGCGTGCCCTGCGCCCTGCTCGTGGCGAACCAAAATGTGGCGGACGTTCGGTGAGTCGAACAGCGGGTCGTATGCCGGCAGGATGGCACCTCCGGGGATGCCGAATACCGTTTCCGCACCGACATTCTCCAGCGATCTCACCAATGCCTGAGCGCCTGTCATTTCCTCCGCGGCTTCACCGCCGGGAGTCGACGTGACTGGCGTCGGATTGTTCCCCATCAGTTCTCCTTGCCGAACATCATTGATGCGTCGTGCGGGTATCCGCGGTACCAAGAAAAAACCCCCGCCGCCGAGAGGCAGACGAGGGAGCGTGTCGGGATGAACGAGGGCTCAGCCGACACGCTGTCTTACAACGAGAAGGACCACGGAACGCACCCGACAACACTCCCGCATTTGAGGTTAATCGTCAATTTCATCTTGGGATCCGGAAGGACGATCGGGCGTCCTACAAATGAGGCTTCGAGATACGTCGACGTATGGTCAAGAAATGCGTCGGGTCGCCTCCGGCCTTGCCGTGCTGGTCATCACGGCTGGCTGCACCGGCGATCGACCTCAGTCAACCCCAAGCAGAGTCCCTTCCTCCACACCTAGTGCTAGCTCAGCTTCGCCATCGGCTAGTACTTACCCAAGCCCCAGGCAGAGGACCCGGTCAAGCCCACGACCAACGGCACAGAGCGAACCGTCAATGAATGCCGCTGCCGCAATTCGTGACGTGCGCAGGCTCGGGTCCGGCATTGGCCCACGGGAGGCAACATCGGCTAACTTCTTCGAAGCTGCCGACCTGGTGCAAGCCAGATTCGAACGAATCGGCTACCACGTCCGGCAGACGGCAGTGCGAGTTCCCGCCGGCAATTCATGGGGTACCCCGGTGAAGCGTGGCACTTCAGCGAACATCATCGCCGAGCCTCGCGGCTTCGACTCTAGGAAGCCGCACGTCGTGGTAGGCGCTCACCTCGACACCGTGTCTCGCGCGCCGGGTGCGGAGGACAACGCCTCCGGTATCGCGGTCATGCTGGAACTGGCTCGAATGACCGCTCAGCAGCCTCACCGGCTTCCTGTAAGGTTTATCGCCTTCGGTGCCGAGGAACCCCGCGGACCTGGCGATGCCCTGCACCACTTCGGCTCCCGGCAGCACGTCGCCGACTTGTCCCGCTCTGAACTCCGAGCAGTACGAGCCATGGTCTCCCTGGATCGGGTCGGTGTCCGCGCGAGCTTTGTGCCGGTCTGCTCGGCTAACGGCTCAGGCGAGCCGCTGCAGCGGGCAATCCGGGCGGAAGCCCGCCGTGTCGACATCGTTACCCATTCATGTGTCAACCGCGCCAGCGATCACTGGTCGTACGCCAAGACCGGCGTTCCGGCTGTGCGGCTAGGCAGCATCCCGTACGCCGGATACCACTCGCCGGGAGACCTACCGTCAGTGGTGAACCGCGACCAGCTCGATCGGGTTGGCCGGGTCGTCTGGGCCTGGCTGCGAAGTCTGGAATGACGCCGACAGTTTCGCCGTAGCGAGCGTCGGAAATCGCGCGCCGCTGTCTGGACTGACGAGTGAGCAAGACAACGCTTTATCGTCTTGTCTTGCGAGCGAGCATGGAGACAGTGCCGCAGAGTGCGCGCTGCGCGAACACGCTTATGAGGGAGCGTATGGTCCGCGGCTGGTGCTCCACACGTCAGCGAGGATGCCCGCGGCCCGGTGGCCGCGAACGGGTCGGGGCGTGAAGCTCTGATCGATCACGTAGGGGACTGCTTCGACGGCCTTTACCGAGCCTCCCCAGAGGACAACCTCGAGAAATACTCCTTCGCGGGTCTTGGTCTGGAAGTCCATGTCGAAGACAAAGTTGCCCAGTGAGTGCACGACCACCGCCGAGCCGGCCATCTCCCAACCTTGCACCCAATGCGGGTGCCCGCCGATGATCAGATCTGCACCGGCGTCGGCAAAGGTGCGGGCAGCCGTGCGCTGACTCGGCTCCGGCTGGTGGGTGTACTGCGCTCCCCAGTGGGTGAGCACCACGACCGTGTCGACCCGACGAGCCAATGCTGAGATGTCGGAGCTGATCCGGCGCAGCTGGGCCTGGTTCAGCGGCCCGGTCCGAGGCGGCATATTGAGCCGATTGGTCCCTGGACGTGACTTGGTGGCAGCAGGGGTTTCACCGATGGAGTCGGTGGCCAAGAAGCCTATCTGCACACCATCGCGTTCCATGATCACCGGTCGTCGGGCCTCGGTGAGGTTGCGGCCGGCGCCGACAGCAGCGATGTTGCCGTCGGCGAAGCGACTGAGAGTCTGGCGCAGTGCTCGCGTGCCGTAGTCACCGACGTGGTTGTTCGCGAGTGAGATCACGTCGAATCCTGCTGTGCGCAAACCCGGAACCACGCGTGGGCTGGCGGAGAAGGAGTCACTACCCTGGGTGGGAGAGCCGTCGGCCGACAGCGTCGACTCAAAGTTGCCGACGGTGATCTCCGCTGCGGCCAGCCTGCGCGACAGTGGTTGCAGCGGTGCAGCCGGGTCTTCGAAGTGTCGACTGCCGACTCGGCGGCCGAGCATGATGTCGCCTACTGCGGCCAGAGTGGTTACCTCTGGCACCCGGCGTGCCGACTTGGTTTCCAGCGGATAGCTTTTCGGATTGCGCAGTGGGTGCTGCCCGCCGACGGTCAGCACCCGTACCGTCGGGTCCACCGCCTCCGCCGGCAGCAGTCCGAGGACTTCGTCGCTGCCGCGGACCGCTTGGATGACCGACTTTGCGCTGCGATCCTTCGTAGTGACCACCCGCATGCTGCCTCCCGACTGCCCGATATCCGACCAGCGAATGCCGCTGCCAGCTATCACCCGGCGCGCTTGGCCGACGGGAACGTCCGCCGCCGGTCGAGTAGCGTGCACGATCAGTACGAGCGGCGTCGAGTAGGTCTGCTGGGGGTTCGGACTGGGACTGACCCTCGTGGGCGTACTCGCGAGACTCGGGGAGTTGGGCGGGCTCGTTGCTGAAGAGCCGGCTGGAGGCGCGGGCGGGTCGGAGCACCCGAAGGCCAGTCCCATCACAGCGGTGGCTGCGACCAGCCAGCGACGCCTCACCCCGCAAGCGTAGGCACATCGAGTTGCCCCCGACCCGGAGCCGAATCCAGCCGGCGCTCATCGCGCCGGCGCTTCGTTCCCGTCTACGGGCCGCGACACGGGCCCGGGCACCGTTCGGGTTCTGAGTAGGCGAGCGTGAATATCGCCTGGGAACCGCACCGTGAACCGAGTGTCACCAATCCACGATTTCAGCTCATCGATCCGTTGGTCGATCTCCCGTCGGCGTGCTGCCGCAACCCGCTCGAAGTAGTGGGTGTGAATCCTTCCGTCCCGGCTTTGCGCCCAGGCGCCAACCACCCGACCATCGACCCACAGGCTCGGGCCGCCGTTTCCGGCGCTGTCGAAGACCTCCGCAGACGTGCTCGGAAGGTACCAGTCCCGTAGCTTCCAACCCATGATCGTCGGATCCAGGCCAGGCAGCACCGCCACCCACGGCTCCGGCTCTGGGTTCGGATCGTCGGCGTCGGCCAGCCATGCTGGCCCGCTGTCCAGCTCGGTCTCCTCGGCTCCACAGTCAGCCAACGCCTGCTTCGTCCTGGCCATCGTCCATCCCATCCACCACTGCAAGTCCTTAGTGGTGGCAGGCCCGAAGCCTCGCAGCCATCGGGCGGCTAGCTCAGCCGCCGAGGCGCGCGGGTCCTCATTCCCGAGCCCTCCAGGCAACCAGTTATCGGCAGCCACATAGGTGTACGCGCCGTTGATCCAGCTGCTCGGCCGGGATCGCAGCATCTCGCCGGCGATGCCGAGGATGTACAGCACCCGGGTGTGCGCGGACTGCACCGAGGCGTACGCCTTGCCGGGTGCGTGGTGAAGCTTCTGGCGCGAGCCGACCAGCCGCTGACCAATCTCCCGGGCAGTGCTCGGACCATGTTCGCGGAGATCCGCGAACACCAGCTCCTCCGCCTCGGCCAACCACTTCTCCGGTTCAGCAATGCCGCTCCTCGCCAGCAGCTGACAGGTGCGTCGCCGTTCATTGGCGAGCAGGTCCCGCGTCGCCGCGGCGTGGATGAGCCGGACCAGGTGGGGGGTAGCGACCCAGAGCGTACGGCGCATGCCGTGATGGCGGATCAAGCTCCGATCGACGTAGAGCGCCCGCTCGACGGCCTCCACCGAGGGATGCACCATCCGGGCCATCGCCGACAGGAACACCGTGACCGGATCGCTGGAGTGCAAGGCCACCAGATCATCGGCGATCTGCGGCAGGTCGTCAATTCGAGTGCTCGGCAGCAGCCGGTGCCGATGCGCCAACCGCGCCCGGCGCTCCTCGGCAGCGATCACGCGGGCAACAGTAGGCTTTGGCACTGACAGTCGGCGAAGGAGGCGGCGCCATGGCCGACACTGCGATGGCCGACTCTCCGGTGCGGACCTGGGCAGTCGTCGGACTCGCGGCTCAGATCATCTTTGTTGCCAGCTGGCTGCTGGCCGGCGCCTGGCAGGGTCAGGCGTACAGCTTCCTGAGCGACTCGATCAGCGACATGTATGCCGTCACGGCGCCGCACGCCTGGTTCCTGGTCGTCTGCATCACAGCAGCCGGCATTGGGACAGTGCTCTTCGCATTGTTCGGCCTGAGGCCGGCGTTGCACTCGGCCGGGTGGGTCGCGACGGTAGGAGTGATCTTGCTCGCGCTCTCGATTCTCGGGCTTGGTGAGGTCCTGACAGCAGTGGAGCAGGAGGCCTGCCGAGCAGCTGATCCAGGCTGTACGCCCGCAGCCCAGATCGCGAATTTCGGCGGAGCGCTGGACATGTGGTTGAGCACGATCGGCCTGCTACTGCTCGTGGCAGCCGGCTTCTTCCTCGCCGAGGCCATGCGAAAGTCTCCGGGCTGGGCGCCGCTGGCTTGGCCGACTCGCGTCGTGACCATCTTCATGATCTTGTTGATCCTCGCTACCGGCGCACTCGAGGGTGTCGGGCTCGGCGGCCTTTTCGAGCGCCTGCTGGCGCTCACGGCAGCCGGTGGCGTAGCCGCTCTTGCTGTCGTGCTCCTGCGGCGAACGTCTCGCGTGCAATCCGCAGTCAATGAGCACTAACAACTGCCTGGTCGCATTTTAAGATCAACTGCAAATCGCGCCAACGTTGGCCGACCGCACCAGCTTTACGTACTTGGCGAGGACTCCGCGCGGAGCCGGTCGCTCGGCCGGGATCCAGGATTGGCGTCGCCGCTGCAGCTCGGCTTCGTCCACTCTGAGGTCGAGCCGGCCGCCGGCTACGTCCAGGACAATCTGATCCCCGTCCTGGACCAGGGCAATGGGACCGCCCTCGGTTGCCTCAGGTGCGATGTGTCCAACGCATAGACCGGTGGTGCCGCCGGAGAAGCGGCCGTCGGTGATCAACATGACGTCCTTGCCAAGCCCCGCACCCTTGATCGCGGCGGTGATCGCCAGCATCTCCCGCATACCGGGGCCGCCCTTCGGACCCTCATATCGGATGACGACCACGTCACCTTTGACGATTGTGCCGTCCTCAAGGGCGTCCATCGCGGCGCGCTCGCCGTCGAACACCCGAGCAGTCCCCTGCCAGATCGAGCTATCGAAGCCGGCGCTCTTGACAACCGCACCTTCGGGTGCCAACGAGCCGTGCAGGATCGTGATCCCACCGGTGGGGTGTATCGGATTGTCGAGTGCCCGCACGATTTTTCCGTCAACGTCCGGGGGGGCCAGTTCGGCGAGGTTCTCCGCCATCGTCTTCCCAGTCACTGTCAGGCAGTCGCCGTGCAACAGCCCCGCGTCCAGCAGTGCACGCATGACGACGGGCACGCCGCCGACCCGGTCGACATCGTTCATCACGTAGCGACCGAATGGCTTGAGGTCGCCAAGGTGCGGCACCGTGCGTCCTACCCGCACGAAGTCGTCCAGGGTGAGGGCAACGTCTGCCTCGTTGGCGATGGCCAGCAGGTGCAGGACGGCGTTGGTCGATCCGCCGAAGGCCATGGTCACGGAAATGGCGTTCTCAAACGCTTCCTTGGTCAGGATCTGGCGAGCGGTGATGCCTTGGCGCAGCAGTCCGACCGCCGCCATACCGCTGCGCCGGGCAAAGCCGTCCCGGCGCCGGTCAACGGCCGGAGGCGCAGCCGACCCTGGCAGAGACATGCCTAGCGCCTCGGCCGCGCTGGCCATGGTGTTGGCCGTGTACATGCCACCACAGGCGCCTTCGCCGGGACAGATCGCCTTTTCGATCTCAGTTACTTGCTCCCGAGTGATCAACCCCCGTACACAAGCGCCCACCGCCTCGAAGGCATCGATGATCGTCACGTCACGATCCCTCACTCGACCAGGCATGATCGATCCGGCGTACAGAAACACTGCTGCCAGATCCAGCCGGGCCGCCGCCATCAGCATGCCCGGCAGCGACTTGTCACACCCGGCGAGCAGAACCGAGCCGTCCATCCGCTCCGCCAGCATCACTGTCTCCACCGAATCGGCGATGATCTCCCGACTCACCAACGAGTAGTGCATTCCCTCGTGTCCCATGGAGATCCCGTCGGAGACCGAGATGGTGCCGAACTCCAACGGATACCCGCCGGCGGCGTGCACACCATCCTTGACGGCCTTCGCCAGCCGGTCCAGTGAGAGGTTGCATGGAGTGATCTCGTTCCAGCTGGAAGCGACCCCGATCTGCGGCTTGGCGAAATCCTCATCTCCCATGCCGACAGCGCGCAGCATGCCTCGAGCCCCCGTCGCCTCCAGCCCGTCCGTCACCACCCTCGACCGCGGTTTGATATCGGGTGCGCCGTTACCGGCGGGGCCGCCAGCCGGCTGCCGCATTGCCTCAGGATCTGCTGTCATGGCGGTCAAATCTAGTCGATCGCATTCTTGTGTTCCCTCGCGCGATCGCGCCTCTATGGCGCTGCCTTCCTCAGTCGCCCGCAGGCTGCGCCTGCTCGACTCCTTCGTCCAGACAGCGCCGCGCGATCTATCCGACGCTCGCGAACTTCTCGACCGGGGCATTCCGGCGGCGGGCTCCCACGACAAGTTGCCAGGCCAATCCCACGATGAGTACGACTCCAAGCACTGGGCCAAGGTTGGCGATGACCTGCTGGAGGAAGGTGAAGTTGTGCTCTCGGCCGCCGGCGTACGGCAGCACCGCAAGCGGCAGGCAGGCGCATACCCAGATCACCCAGAATCCGCCGAGGTAGCGGGCCCACTTCGGGATCCCGGTGCTCATAACGACGGCGACCCCCATAGGCAAGATCCAGACGTAGTGATGGGTCCAGGACAGTGGAGAGGCGAGGTTGGTGGACAGCCCCAACAGGGCAACAGCGAAGACCTGCTGCCCGGCCCGCCACCAGTGGGCCGCGACAAGTGCGCCCAGCAGAGCGAGGATGGCGGCAATGACCAGGCCCATCACAGTCGTGATGCGTGACGAGTCCCCCAGCCGGTAAACGACACCCAGCAGCGACTGGTTGCCTGCGTACAGCGGCGATGCGGTTCGCGTGTCGCCCCCGGAAAGTCCGGTCCAGAACCGAAGGGTCTCACTCGGCAGGAAGATCGCACCGATCGCGGTGAAAGCAATGAAGCTGATCATGGCTGTGATCGCGGCCCGCTTCTTGCCGATCAAGAGGAAGAAGACCACGAATAACGCCGGCGTCAGCTTGATCGCCGCAGCGAGGCCTGTCAGCAGCCCCTGCGGGAGGCGGCGGCGCGCCCCTGCCCAGCCGTCGCGGTTCGCCACGTCGGGCAGCAGGTCGGCCACCACAAAGGCCATCAGCAGCGTGTTCACCTGGCCGTAGCCAAGCGTGGTCCGGATTGGTTCCACGGCGAGTACGACGGCAACGCCGATCACTCCGAGCTTCCAGCCACGCGGCACGCCGCACCGCCGCAACACCGACTGCTGGGCCCAGATCAGCGCCGCGGTCCAGACCAGCTGCCACATCAGGTACGGCCCGAACGCCAACGGCGTCATCAGCACCGCGGCGATCGGCGGGTAGATGAAGAACAGTTTCCAGAATGGTGTCGTTGTGGCGAAGATGTCCTTTCCCGCAAGCATGTCTTTGACGGCATAGACGTACACCTCGAGGTCGATGGTCGAGGGACGCCACGGCCAGAAGCTGCCGTGCGCGATGGTGAAGGGCAAGATCAACAGGGCTACCACGAACGGGGGTAGGAGCTCGATGGCCAGCTGGGCCGCCTGTTGTGTCCGAGAACGGACTGGGATCACTGGCTCCCCTGGATCTGATGATGGACAGAGTCCAGCTCACCTTCGGGCAGCTGCCTGCGATTGATCATCCGGTCCAGACCTGGCTCGCTGGCGTAGCGGGGAACAACGTGCACGTGCAGATGGAAGACCTCTTGACCGGCGACCGCACCGGAGGAGGAGAGCAGGTTGATGCCTCCAGCGCCGAGCCTGTCGACCAGCATCCGGGCCACCGCCTCAATGGCCGGTGCGATCACGGCCAGCGACGGCTCGCCGCTGATCAGATCCGGTACATGCCGGCGAGGGACCACCAGCGAATGCCCCGGATGCCAGGCGCCGATGTCGAGAAAACCGATGGCCTGATCGTCTTCATAGATCCGCCGGGACGGGATCACGCCGGAGATGATCTTGCAGAACAGACAGTTCGGGTCCGCATCCGGGCCAGGTTGAGCCGACATCATCGAGACAACTCTCCTTCGAGGACTCCCGCCTTATCGGCCACCGGAGACCGGACCGGGTAGCCCGCAGCCTCGATGGCCGCCTTCACCTCACGGATGCGCACCGTTCCGAAGTGAAAGACGCTCGCTGCGAGCACCGCGTCCGCGCCCGCGGCAACAGCCGGTGGAAAGTCATCGGCGCTTCCGGCCCCGCCGGAGGCGATCAGTGGCACATCCACCGCCGCGCGTACGGCAGCGATCATCTCCAAATCGAACCCGGCGGTCGTGCCGTCGGCGTCCATCGAGTTGACCAGAATCTCGCCCACTCCAAGATCAACTCCACGCCGGGCCCACTCCACCGCATCCAGCCCGGCCGCCGCACGACCTCCGTGGGTGGTGACCTCGAAGCCGGAGGACATGTTCGGTGCCCGCCTGGCATCGACAGAAAGCACCAGGACCTGGTTGCCGAAGTGCCGGGTGATCTCGGTGATCAGCTGAGGCCGCCGGATAGCTCCGGTGTTGACGGCGACCTTGTCCGCCCCGGCACGCAGCAGCCTGTCCACATCATTGACTGTGCCGACCCCACCGCCGACGGTCAGCGGGATGAACGCCGTCTCAGCGGTGCTTCGGACCACTTCGAGCGTGGTATCCCGGCCTTCCGCCGAGGCAGAGATGTCGAGAAAGGTCAGTTCATCGGCGCCCTCGGCGTCATAGAGTGCCCCAAGCTCTACCGGATCGCCGGCGTCCCGCAGGCCGAGGAAATTCACACCCTTGACCACGCGCCCGTCGTGGACGTCCAGACAGGGGATGACCCGTACGGCAACCGGCATGAACCAAAGCCTAAAGCGAACCCAATGGGTCTCCGGCCGTGCTGGTCATGGCTAGGCTGGCAGCCGTGCCGGATCTGGACGCGGCCTTCCTCGCTCTGCCGCTGCAAGCACTCACCGATGCCGCGCTGTCGCGCGCGTCGGAACTCGGCTGCAACCATGCAGACGTACGGATCGAGCGACTGCTGAACGGCCATCGCACCTTCCGCGACCACAAGCTGGAATCGAGCACCGACTACGAGAATCTCGGCGTCTCGGTCCGGGTCGTTCATGCCGGCGTCTGGGGCTTTGCGGCAGGAATCGAACTGACTCCAGATGCCGCGGCAGCTTTGGTCGACCGAGCCGTGGCTACAGCCCGAGTGTCCAGGCCGCTGACCCCGGATACCGTCCTCCTGGCTCCAGAGCCCGGCTACCCCGAAGCGGCCTGGGTGTCGGACTATGAGGTGAATCCCTTCGACGTCGATGAATCGACCAAGCAAGGGCGGATGCTCGAGCTGTGCGACCGGCTTCTGGCCGCCCCCGGCGTCGCACACACCTCGGCGCTGCTCTGGTATGTCCAGGAGAACAAGTACCTGGCCAACCTGGCGGGCACTATTACCACGCAGCAGCGGATCCGGGTTCAGCCGCAGATCACCGCAGTCAATGTCGGAGACACCGGTTTTGCGACCATGCGGACGCTGGCGGCTCCCGCTGGCCGGGGCTGGGAGTATCTCACCGGTACCGGTCACGATTTTGATGCCGAGATCGCCGAACTCCCCGAACACCTGGCAGCCCATGTCGCGGCGCCGTCGGTGGAGGCCGGACGCTATGACCTCGTGATCGATCCGACAAACCTCTTCCTCACGATTCACGAGTCCGTGGGCCACGCCACCGAACTGGACCGGGCTCTGGGCTACGAGGCTGCCTACGCCGGCACGTCATTCGCCACCTTCGATCAACTGGGGAGTTTGCAATACGGCAGCCCGGTCATGAATGTGACGGGCGACCGCCTTGTTGATCATGGCCTCTCGACGATCGGCTACGACGACGAAGGCGTCGCCGCCCAGCAGTTCGACATCGTTCGCCGAGGCACGCTCGTCGGCTTCCAGCTCAACCGGCAGATGGCCGCCGCCAACGGCCTGGACCGCTCCAACGGCTGCGCCTTCGCCGACTCGCCCGGCAGCATCCCGATGCAGCGGATGCCCAACGTCTCGTTGCAACCGGAGCCGGGCGGTCCATCGATTGAGGAGTTGATCTCCGCGGTGGACGGGGGTATCTACATCGTCGGGGACAAATCCTGGTCGATCGACATGCAGCGCTACAACTTCCAGTTCACCGGCCAGAGGTTCTTCCGGATCGAGGGCGGCAAGCTTGCCGGACAGGTCAAGGACGTTGCCTATCAGGCGACAACCACCGACTTCTGGCGCTCGTTGGAGGCAGTGGGCAACGATTCGACGTATGTGCTGGGCGGTGCATTCAACTGCGGCAAGGGCCAGCCCGGCCAGACCGCGCCGGTTTCCCATGGGTGCCCTGCCGCGTTGTTCCGGGAAGTCAACGTGTTGAATACACAGGCCGAAGGGAGCGCGTCGTGACATCTGCTCTGGGGGAGCATGTCGTGAGCGCTGCTGAGCTGGTGGAGAGGGCGCTGGCTTTGGCGACCTTGCCTTCCGTCGCGATCGTCTCCGAGCGCACTGAGGCCAATCTCCGCTGGGCGAACAACGCGCTGACGACAAATGGCGAGATGCGCAGCCGGACTCTGACCGTGACCGCGACGGCGCCGGTCGAAGGCGGCACGGCTGCAGGTACCGTGACCCGGCAGGTCGCCGGACCGGATGCCGTGGTGGCGGCGGTGAGCGCGGCGGAGGACCTCGCCCGCTCCGGTCCGCCCGCCGACGATGCCATGCCCTTGATCGGCGGCGAACCGGCCACGGGCTGGGACGCCGAGGCCGAGACCACGTCGATCGACGTGCTGGCATTGTTGGCCGAGGGGCTCGGCTCGGTATTCGAGCGCGCCCGCCGGCAGCAGGAGTTGCTCTTCGGATACGCCGAGCACAGCATGACGACTGCCTACCTCGGCACTTCGGGCGGTCTGCGACGCCGGGGTGTCCAGCCCGCGGGTCGGTTGGAGTTCAACGCAAAGACGGCAGACCTGGCGGCGTCAGCCTGGGTCGGCGCGGCCACCCGCGACTTCACCGATGTCGATATCGCTGGCCTGCATGCGGAGTTGACGACTCGTCTCGGCTGGGCCGACAGGAAGATCAGCCTGCCGCCTGGCCGGTACGAGACGCTACTTCCTCCGGGCGCCGTGGCAGATCTGATGGTCTATCTGCATTGGATGGCCGGTGCCCGTGACGCCGAGGAAGGCCGGAATGCATTTTCCGCCGGGGAAGGTAAGACCAAGATCGGCCAGGAATTCAGTGAGCTGCCGATCAGACTTCGGTCAGATCCATACTTTCCGCACCTTGAATGCTTGCCTTTCGTACACTCCAGTTCAGCGCCGCAAGGGGTGTCCCTGGCTTTCGACGGCGGGATAGACATGGTCGGGGTCGATTGGATTTCCGACGGCGTCCTCCGCGAACTGGTACGAAACCGCGGACAGGCCGCCCGCACTGGGCTGGAGCCGACTCCGCCAGCCGACAACTTGATCATGGAAGGCGGCGGCACCGCCTCGCTGGCGGAGATGATCGCGCGCACCGAGCGTGGACTACTGCTGACCTGCCTGTGGTACATCCGCGAGGTCGATCCCGAGCGCTTGTTGCTCACCGGACTCACCCGCGACGGCGTCTATTTGATCGAGCAGGGCCACATCGTCGGCGCGGTGAACAACTTCCGCTTCAACGAGTCGCCGATCGAGCTACTCGGCAGGCTCAGTGAGGTTGGCGCCGCCGAGCAGGCGCTCTGCCGGGAATGGAGCGACTGGGTCAACCGGACTGTCATGCCACCCGTCCGAGTTCCCGACTTCAATATGTCCACCGTGAGCCAAGCGTCTTAATTGTGTTCCTTTGCCCGATCGCGCGGTTCCTGAGCGTCGGGTAGATCGCGCGCGGTCCGGCCTGGACGATCGAGCGAGTAGACACGCTTTTCGTCTGCGAGCGAGGGAGGAAGGCCGGAGCTTGAGCGCGCGATCGGGCGCGAAGGAACATTTAGGGATAGTCAGAGCCGTCGATGTCGTCGCCTTCGGCGGCATCGATCTCAGGCGCATAGGTCACCACGCCCCGGCGCATGGAGTTGACCACCGAACGGGCCGTGTCCCGCAACGCTCCGTGGCCGGCTGCGTCAGCGACCTGGCCGGCGAAGTCGATAACCTGACGAATCCAGCGGACAAAGTCGCCGGCCGTCAGGTCAGTTCCCTCGACCGCCGCCCCCAGCGATCGTCCTGCCGCCCAGCCGTAGGCAACCTCGCAGAACCCGATATCAGGCTCCGGACCGCGGTCAAGACGCGCATCCCGTTCCACCAGTGAAATCTCGCGCCAGATCCGGCGGACCTCGCCAATGGCCGAACTGGTAACCGCGTCGGGCAGGTGGGGACTGCGCGGGCCTTCGTCGGTCCGGCGTGACTCGTAGACCAGCGCGGAAAGCACCGCAGCCAGCTGGGGCGGGCTCAGATCGTCGAGCACACCAGCGCGGATGCACTCGGCGGCTACCAAGTCCAGCTCGGCGTAGATCCTGGCGAGCATCCGTCCGTGCTGGCTGACCGTGGTACCGCCCTCGCCGGTCAGATAGCCGAGTGACTCCAGCACCAGGCAGATCTTGTCGAAGTGGCTGGCGATCGTGTTCGTGCGAGTCGCCATCCGCACCTGGAGGCGCTCGGTCTCTCGTTCGAGACGGAGAGCCCGCTCGGCGGCTCTCGCGTGACTTTCTCGATCCGGGCACTTGTGGCACTGGTGCCGGCGAAGTTCGTCGCGCATCCGGTCGACCTGCGCCTGCATCGCGGTGTCGCCGCCGGTCTGGCGCGGATGTGTTCCACTCAGATCCAGTTCGGCCAATTTGGAGTGGAAGGCGGCGCCCAGATTGCGCCGAGACGCAGCCTCCTTCGGGTTGAAGTGTTTGCCGATCCGCATCCTTCCGACTACCGCTGGTGGAGCGGGGAAGTCGTTGGTGGAGAGCCGGCGCACCTGCCTTTCCTGGGTCATCACAAGCGGACGGGGGCTCTCGGCGTCACCGCGGGTGCCCGGATCGATCACCACCGCCCAGCCGAAGCTCCGACCGCTCGGAATTCGCAGGATGTCGCCCGGCTTCAATATCGAGAGTGCCTGCAGGGCCTCGGCGCGCCGATCCGACCGCCGCTCCCGGGCGGTCACCGCCTCAAGCTCAGCGATTCGTGCCCGTACCCGTGCATACTCCTCGAAGTCGCCTCGATCGCACGCGGCAGCCTGCCACGCCGCATCGATTCTCTCGGTGTTCTTCTCAGCCGCGCGGGCGATGCCAACGATCGAACGGTCCGATTGGAACTGCGCGAAGGACTGCTCCAGCAGCGTCCGAGCACGATCGCGACCGACACTGGCGACCAGGTTGACGGCCATGTTGTAGGTAGGCCGGAACGATGATTTCAGCGGGTACGTGCGCCGGGAGGCTAAACCTGCGACCGCCCGTGGGTCGAGTCCTGGCTGCCAGAGCACAACGGCGTGGCCCTCAACGTCGATCCGCCGCCGGCCGGCCCGGCCGGTCAGCTGGGTGTACTCACCCGGGGTGATATCGGCGTGAGTCTCACCGTTGTACTTGACCAACTTCTCCAGGACCACGCTGCGCGCTGGCATGTTGATTCCCAGGGCCAGGGTTTCGGTGGCGAACACCACCTTGACCAAACCGCGTACGAACGCTTCCTCCACGCACTCCTTGAAGGCAGGCAGCATGCCGGCATGGTGTCCGGCCACTCCTCGGATCAGCGCCTCGGCGAACCGGTCGTAGTCCAGTGCCTGCAAGTCCGCGTCGCTGATCCCGCTGACGTGCCGGTCGAGCAGGACGGAGATCTCGCGCTGTTCACCGTCGTCGGTCAACTCGATCCCCGAACTGAGGAGTTGCCGGACGGCCGCATCGCATCCGCCTCGGGAGAAGATGAAGACGATGGCCGGTAGCAGGGCCTCAGCGTCCAGCAGCTCGACCAGTTCTGGTCTGCTCGGCGGGGACAGTGATCGCGGGCGGCGCCCCGCGCCCTCGTACCGGGATCGGTGAACCGCGCCGCCATAGGCACCGCTGCCATAGCTGACTGTGCGGCGGCCGCGGCCGCCACGCCCCCGAGGCCGACGTGAGTCGTCGCGTACGAATCGAGATTCCTCACGCGCGATCTTGATAAGAGCCGGGTTGACCTCACTCCGCCCGCCGGGCTCCTCGCGGGCCGTCGGTGCCACATCGGCGAACAGGTCGTACAGGGCGCGCCCCACGAGCACGTGCTGAAACAGCGGGACCGGGCGGCGTTCGGAGACGACAACCGCCATCTCGCCACGAACCTGGGACAGCCACTCGCCGAATTCCTCGGCGTTGCTCACCGTCGCCGATAGTGCGACCACCTGAATCGAGTCGGCCAGACCGATGATCACCTCTTCCCAGACGGCTCCCCTGAAGCGGTCGGCCAGATAGTGCACCTCGTCCATCACGACGAAGCCAAGATTGTTCAGCGTGCCCGAGGCTGAATAGATCATGTTCCGCAGTACTTCGGTGGTCATCACCACCACCGGAGCTTCGGAGTTGATCGAGGTGTCACCGGTCAGCAGACCGACATTGGTGGCGCCATGCCGGCGAACCAGGTCCGCGTACTTCTGGTTCGACAGGGCCTTGATCGGCGTGGTGTAGAAGCATTTGCGGCTTTGGGCGAGCCCCAAGAACACCGCGAACTCCCCCACGATCGTCTTGCCGGCTCCGGTTGGTGCGGCGACGAGCACCCCGGAACCGGCCTCCAAATCCCGACAGGCTCGCACCTGATAGTCGTCGAAGCCGAATCCGTAACCATCGGTGAATGCTCGGAGCTGCGGGCTTAGTCGGCCGCTGCGAAACCGTGCGTATGCCTCGGCCGGCGAATCGGAGCCAGTCATAGCAGCTCTACGCTAGGGCACGCACAGGGGCACCGCCCGGGCAACCGCACTCACCCGCAGCGGCGCGGCGCTGATCAATTCGCCGTCGCCATAACCGACCAGCCCGGGCCCCTCCACGGTGATTTCGCGCGCCCGCAGCTGCTCGACACATCGATCCCTGGCGAACCTGCCGGAGTACATCAGCGGAAGCAGCCGCAGCAGTTTCAGCCGGCTTACCGGATGAATGATCGTTACGTCGAGCAGTCCGTCGGTCGGATCTGCCTGCGGGCAAACTCGCATACCGCCGCCGTAGCAGGAGGTGTTTCCGATGGCGACGAACATTGCCTCCAGCTCCCGGCTCTGACCATCGAGGATCAGCCGGTACTGCAGCGGCGAGAAGACCCGCAGCTCGGCCAGCACAGCCAGCGGATAGCGCATCGAGCCCTTCGGCCAGGGCCATGCGTTGGCTCGGCCATTGACCAGGGCATCGAAGCCGGTGGCGAGGACCGCTCCGACGAATCGGGCGTTGACCCGCATCACATCGATCGGAACAGTCCGTCCGGAAGCAATTACAGCCGCAGCGGCCACCGGATCGGTCGGGTCCAGGCCGACGCCACGGCACAGGTCGTTGCCAGTGCCGGCAGGGATCAGACCGAGCGCGGTCGGATGACCCCGCGTCAGATGCTCTGGAGCGCAGGTGTTGACGCCCAGGTGCATCATGCCGTCACCGCCCATCACGGCCAGCACATCGACCCGGTCTGCCACCGCATCGCCGGCCATCTGCCGTGCCTCACCGAAGTCCCGGCTAAGCAGGATCTCTAAATCCAGGCCGGCGTCGCGGAAACGCCCGGCCACGTGTGGCAGCATTTCCTGCGCCCGGCCTTTGCCTGCTGCGGGGTTGACAACCAGGGTCACCCTGCGGCTCACGTACGAGCATCCGGCTCGCCCGGGTTGGAGAGCTCTCCAAGGGCCCGGTCGCTCTCGATGCTGTGCCGCACGGTGTCTCCCGCCAGGGCGGCCTGCCGAGCCTTACGCCGATCGAGGACGTGGGCGACGATCTCCGCACCAATGAACAGCATCGACATCGGCACCGCTAACGCGAGCATGGAGAACGGGTCGGTAGAGGGGGTTGCCGCGGCCCCGAAGACGAACGTGCCGAAGATCACGTACACCCGGTACTTGCGCAGCTGCTGGGCGCTCACGACCCCCACGATGTTGAGCATCACCACGAACAGCGGGATCACGAACGCGATGCCGAAGACGATCATCACGCGCAGCAGGAACGACAGGAACAAGTTGATGTCCTGCAGATTGGTGACGCCGCTCTGGGTGAATCCGAGCAGTACCGTGATCCCTTTTGGCAGCACGATGTAGCCCACGGCGACCCCGCTGAGGAACAGCGGCGTGGCAGCACCGATGAAGATCAGCGCCCACTTCTTCTCCTTGGCCAGCAGGCCGGGCACCACGAATGCCCACAACTGATAGAGCCAGATGGGTGCGGTGAGCACGATGCCGGCCACCATGCAGACCTTGAGCGCAACCGTGAACGGTGAGGCCAGATTGTTGGTGACAAGGGCCGTCACAGCATCAGGGTTCTTCGCCTTCAAGTCGGTGATCCCTGCGTAGTACGGCTTGGCCAGCAGGTCGAACAACTGTGAGTAGAAGAAAGCCGCCACGATCATCCCGAGAATGATCGCGAGCGTGGCGACGATCAGCCGATATCGCAGCTCGCGCAGATGCTCGTATAGGGTCATCGAGCCGTCGGGCGGTATGGGCGGCGGCTTGAGCCACTTCAAGCTGAAGCGGATAGGCCGGCCCTTGATCGTGAAAGAGACAGCCACGTTCTACTGCGGGTGTCAGGCGTCGTTGCGCTGGTCGCCGGTGGAGGAGGGATCCTGTGCGGTCGGATTCTGCAGGTTGGACTGAGGTGGCTGCGAATAGGTGCCGCGGTCAGGCGCACCGGGGTCGGGTCGGATTGCCGGCGCGGATGCCGAATCGGCTGACTGCCCCTCGTATAGGCCCTTGGTCTCCTCCTTGAACTCACGCAGAGCGCGGCCGGTGCTCTTGCCGAGTCCAGCTAGCCGCGTACCGCCGAAGATAAGCAGGATCACGGCAAGGATGATCAGCAATTCCCATACGCCGAAGCCGAAAACGAGCGGCGTCATTCCGTCCTCTTTTCCGCCGACGATCGTCAGCTCGGTTTCATCCTACGTCGTCAGTTCGTTCCTGAGATCACCACGAAGGGTGCGTTGGCTGTCAAGGTCTCCGAACGGGGTCCGCTGGGCACCTGGATCTGGCCGACGACAGCGGCGAGTTGGTCACCACGACTGACCAGGACACGCACCTCGCTCATAACGTCCGACGTCTTGTGGATCAACCAGACCGCGTAGCACACCAGCATCACAAGGCCCGCCAGCGCGATGCCACCGAAGACAACGACCCAGACCACCCGCTTACCCTATCCGCGGTCTAGGGCAGCCTCGGCACCGAATACGGCTGCGTATTGGTCCAGAGCTTCCTGGGCTGCCTCGGCAGCCGAATCCCCCGCCCCAGCGGGGCGGAGCACCCGAGCCCGACCGGCGAGCCGCAGCAGTAGTCCTCGCAGCCATGCCGGATCGGTCACCCGAAGCGCGACAGTCAAATGACCGGCCTCGTCGCGGCTCACAGTCTCGGTCGGGTAATACTCGGCCACCCAGGCGGCCTCGGGCTCAAGTTCCAAAACAACCAGCGGGGCATCCTTCAGCGTCTCGAACCAGCCCGCCGATACGTCCTTGAGCGTGACATCGTCGTGGCGCGCGACATCGACGTCGGTGACCTCTACCGCGGCGATCCGGTCAAGCCGGAAGGTCCGCAGGTCCGAGGCCGAGTAGCACCACGCCTCCAGGTATCCGTAACCCTCCAAAACGAACACACGCAGCGGGTCGACCATCCGCCGGGTTGTCTCCGCGCGGGACGCGACGTCATAGGTCAGATCGAGTCGCTTGCCGCGGATGAGCCCGTCATTGACCCGGGCCTGGATCTCAGCTCGCGCGGCGGTGATGCTGACCGTTGCCTGGTCCGGCATAACAACGTCGCCGGCGGCCTCCTCCAATTTCTTCAGCGCTCGGTCGATCGCGTTCTGCTCACCCGGGCCGGCGATCTCCCGCAGGGTCCGCAGACCGAGAACGAGCGCCATCGCCTCCTCGGCGGCAAGCCGCAACGGCCGAGTGAGGTAGTCGGCGTTGCTGAGGTGGATCACACCCTCCCCCTCAACGGCGTCCATGTCGATGTCGATGAGGTCCCCGGGCGCCAGGCCCGGCATGCCGCACATCCACAAGACATTGAGATCGCCACGCAGGGTCGACTCCGAAATATCAAATGCCTGCGCGACATCTGCCATCCGTGCGCCGTCATGCTCGCGCAAGTAGGGCACCAGGCTGAGGAGTCGTCGGACTTGCGCCTGCGAAGTCATGCCGCACCTGCTTGCTGCGGCTGCGGGCCTGCGACGGCCCTCAGGCCGCTGAGAACCTCATTCCTCAGCTCAGCCGGCTCAACGACGATGACGTCAGCTGCGTGCCGGATGATCTCGTCGGCCAGCGTGTACACCTCCCGGTAGCCCACCTCGTACGTCTCGAAGCCGGCGGGCAGGGCCTGTTGGATGTCAACCAGCGTCCCACGGCGTCGGAGCGTCGGCGCCTTGCCGGTCCGCAGCGCGAGAGTCGCCCTTGCAGTGGGCTCCCGGGGCGCAAGAGATCTGGCGAGAGAGCGCAAATCAAGATTCTCCGGTACGTCGTAGGCGCCGACCCGGGAGACGTTTTTCGGCCTGTCCTGGATCCGCGCCAGCTTGAACATCCGGGTGGCGTCACGATCGACATCCCGCCCCAGCACGTACCAGCGGCCTTTTGAGGAGGTCATCAGCCAGGGCTCCAGGGTTCGCCGGGTGCCATCGCGGTAGGTGAACGAGACCCGAATGCGGTGCAGCACGGCGTGCCATAGTGGTTCGAAGGCTGGCTCACTTGCCTGCACGGACGGCTCCAGGGCTCCCAGCTGGGACGGATCCGGCTCAACTCCGGCCGCGCGCAGCTTCGCTATGGCGCTCCCGGTCGATTCCGCCATGCTGGCGTGATGCCAGACTCTGGCCGCCACCCCGACCACGGCGGCCTCGTCGGCGTCGAGATCGATCGGCGGCAACTCGAACTCCTTGGCCAGGATCCGATAGCCCGGTTCGTCATCGAAGAGCGGGTCGAAGCTGCCGACCTCGATCGGCACGCCGAGGGAGCGCAGCTCGTCCTTGTCTCGCTCGAAGGTGCGCTCAAAGGCGGCGTCGCTGAGGTCGTGGTAGCCCTCGACGGCTTCCCGAATCCGGCTCTTGGGCAGGTAGCGGCCCGAAACCAGCAGGCAGATCGTGAGGTTCAGGATCCTCTCCGTTTTGCGGGTTGTCATGGGCGGATGTACGACCTTCTCACTGAGCTCTTTGAGCTGCCTGCGATGAGGAACGCTACCAGCCTCGAGGCTCGGATTCGGCTACTGCGAAGCTGGTGCCGCCATGCCTGGAGGTAGCACAGAAGATCCGCTCGGGCAGGGCGCCGGCCGGTACGCGCCGAGCCCGACCGGCGAGCTTCATCTGGGCAACCTGCGGACCGCGGTCTTGGCGTGGTTGTTTGCCCGCTCGACCGGCCGACGCCTCCTGCTGCGGATCGAAGACCTAGATTCCTCCAGGGTTCGGCCCGGACTAGCCGAGCAGCAGTGTGCTGACCTGGCGGCGCTGGAATTGGAGTTCGATGAGCCATTGATCGTCCAGTCCAGGCGGATGGCTGCATATGAGCGTGCGTTGGCCACACTCGCAGAGCGGTCGTACGAATGTTTCTGCACCCGCCGCGAGATCGCCGAGGCGGCGTCGGCGCCCCACAGATCCGTTGCCCGTTACCCAGGCACCTGCCGGGATCTGACCGACGTTGAGCGCGCGATCCGGCGTGCCGTGCGATCGCCGGCGTTGCGGTTCCGAGCCGACGGGGCATCGATGACCGTCCATGACCTGCTGCACGGCGACATCACCGGGCCGGTCGATGACTTCGTGATCCGCCGCAACGACGGCGTCCCCGCGTACAACCTCGCGGTCGTCGTCGATGACGCCGATACTGGCGTCGACCAAGTGGTTCGAGGGGACGACCTGCTGCCTTCGGCGATAAACCAGGCCTTCCTCGCCAGGGTACTGGGCTCTAGCGTGCCGACATATGCACACGTACCGCTTGCGGTCAATGCGCAGGGTGTCCGCCTGGCGAAGCGCGACGGAGCCGTCACGTTGGCCGATCTGGGCCGGTTGGGCGTGGACCCGGCTGAAGTC
>Ga0126313_10000186_pt1 | contig 27075 bp, 27 predicted proteins | sample Plot105A_FD_89954 | JGI IMG/M metagenome (GOLD analysis project Ga0126313, IMG submission 89954) | Serpentine soil microbial communities from UC McLaughlin Reserve, CA, USA - Plot105A | ecosystem: Environmental > Terrestrial > Soil > Grasslands | place: USA: UC McLaughlin Reserve, Lake County...
CCTGTTCTCTTCGCTACTGGACGTGGCCGAGCGCAGTCGCGAGCGGCCGATGGACGTCGAGCAGTACATCGTCCGTGAGGGCGTGGGCGGCCCAGCCGACGACGCCACCGCGCCGCCGGCCGCCGGCGACGCGTGAGCGCCAGGACCCTCGAGGTTCACGAGCTGGAGAGTCGGCGCTCGCAATGGCCCAGCCCGTCGCCGGCTTCCTCTCGGAGGCCCAGCGCTCGCTCGACCTGGCGCTCTACGACGTGCGCCTGCCCGATCCCGCCGGGACCGTGGTCAGGCGAGCCCGAGGATGCCGCACGCGGCGTCCAGGTCCGGCTCGCCTACAACCTCGACCACGATAGCCGATCGCCATCCCGCCGCCGCCTAGCACCCGCCCGGAGCTGATCGAGTCGCTGCGGCTTCCGACCTGGGGATTCCCGGCATCCCTGACCTGATGCACCACAAGTACGTGGTGCGCCACGGCGACAGCGTCTGGACCGGCTCGACCAACGAGACCCAGGACTCATGGACGCTGGAGGAGAACGTCATCCTGGTCGCGCGCTCGCAGCCGCTAGCGGCAGCCTATGGCGGCAACTTCGAGGAGCTCTGGCGCGAGCGGGACGTCGAGAAGACCGGCCGCTCCGAGCCCAGGCCGCTGCGCCTCGAGGGCTATGAGGCGCAGGCCTGGTTCACGCCCGGGCGCGGCCCCGGGCTATCGCACCGGATCGCCCAGGGCGGTCGGCCGAGCCCGGACGCGCGTACGGATCGCTTCACCGGTGATCACCGCGGGGCCGGTGCTAGGCACCCTGGTCGAGGTCGCAGCGGAAAGCCGGGTGGACCTGGCCGGCGTCGTCGACCGCCCGCGGATGGAGCAGTCTTCGAGCAGTGGCAGGCGAATAGCCGCTCGGCAGGGAAGCTGCTGCTGCTCTCGGCGCTGCTGGAGAGAGCCGACTTCAAGGGCGACCCTCCACGCCGTGCGGGCCAGACACGCCGCACGCCTTCATGCACGCCAAGGTGACGGTCGCCGACGACACCGTCTTCGTCGGCGCCGCTCGCGCATCCAGTCGAGGAGCCCGCCCCCAGAAGCCGCTGCCTAGTAGGGATCGCCCTCCGGCGTGCGCGCCGAGCCGAAGACCGAAACGGCCGGCCCGATCCGGGCCAGGCGCTCGAAGCCCGAGCGCACCTCCAGATCGACCCGGGCGATGCGCTCCGCGTCGGTCCGCGTGGACTCGACGGCGGGGGATTCGGCGCCGATGATCTCCTCGTCGGGGGTCGCCGGGACCCGCTGTGGTGGGTTCGGCACGCTAGAGGGCGAGGGCGAGTGGCTGCTCGAGAAGCTCCCTCACCCGGGCGAGGAACTTGGCGCCGTCGGCACCGTAAAGGATCCGGTGATCGCACACGAGCGTGAGTGTCATCTGGTCACGCGCCACGACCCGGCCTCGCTCGTCGACCGCCGGCCGCTTCTCCAGTGCCCCAACGGTCAGCAATCCGGCCTGAGGCGGATTGATGATCGCCGTGAAGTGCTCGATCCCGTACATCCCGAGGTTCGACACCGTGAAGGTGCCCCCCGAAACCTCGGGCGGCGTGATCTTCCGGTCGCGAACCTTCCCGATCAGCTCGCGCGCCTGCCGCCCTATCTCGCCGAGCGACTTGCGGTCGGCGTCGAAGATCGTGGGCACCACCAGAGCCTCCTCGGCGGCCACCGCGACCCCGACGTTGATCGCGGGATACAGCTCCCACTTTCCGTCCCGGTAGGCCCCGTTCACCCGCGGATGCTCGCGCAGCCCGGCTGCGGCGGCCTTGACGACCATGTCGTTGAAGGAAGGCGCCGGATCGGCCACCTCCTTCAGCCGGGCCCGCAGCTCGACGGCGCGCGACATGTCCACGTCGAGCGTGAGCGCGAAGTCCGGGGCCGTGGCCTTCGACTCGGCCATTCGCCGCGAGACGGTCTGCTGAAGCCGGGTGAGCTCGTGCACCTCGGCCTCGCCCTTGGCGCCCGCCTCGGCCCGGCCGACCGGCGCCCGCTCGACCTCCGGCGCCTCCTCCCGCTCGGGCGCCTCGGGCGCACCATCGCCCTTCGCCGCGGCCTCCACGTCGGCCTTCACGATCCGCCCCCCCGGTCCCGACCCCTCGAGCCGCGCCAGCTCGACCCCGAGCTCGCTGGCCATCCGGCGGGCCACCGGCGACGCCTTGATCCGCCCGTCCCCGTCGCCGCCCGCCGGCGGTGCCGCTGGAGTTGGCTCCTCGCGCTCCCTGGTCTCCTCGCGCTCCTCGGTCGCGGCCTCGGCGCGCTCCTCGGTCGCGGCCTCGGCGCGCTCCTCGGTTGCGGTCTCGGTCCTCGCCTCCTCGGCTTCCGCCTCAGGCTCTTGCGAGGACCCCTCGTCTCCCCCCTCGGCCTCGGTCTTTCCCTTGACGTCGGATTTCGTCGGGGCCTCGCCCGCCTCGCCGATGCGGGCGATCACCTCGCCGATCGGCAGCGTGTCGCCCTCCTGGGCCACGAACTCGATCAGCGTCCCGTCGGTATCGGACTCGTAAGTCATGTTGGCCTTGTCGGTCTCGATCTCCACGATCTCCTGACCGCGCGTGACCTCGTCGCCCTCGGACACGAGCCATTTGAGGATCGTGCCCTCCTCCATCGAGTCGGACAGCCGCGGCATGACGACGTCGGAGGCCATGATCAGACGTCCCTGAAGGTGGCGAGGGCCGCGTGCACCACGTGCTCCTCGTGCGGGAAAGCGGCCTGCTCGAGCGGCTTGGAGTAGGGCATCGCCACGTCGGCTCCCGTCACCCGCTGCACGGGGGCGTCCAGCCAGTCGAAGGCCTGCTCCTGGATCAGCGCCGCCAGGTTGGCTCCCACGCCGCCGTGGGGCCAGCCTTCCTCGACGATCACAGCGCGGTTGGTCTTCTTGACCGAATCCAGGATCGAGTCCAAGTCGAGCGGACGGAGCGTGCGGGGGTCGATCACCTCGGCCTCTATCTCGTGCTCCTCCGCCAACGCCTCGGCGGCCTTCTGTGCTGTCAGGGCCATGCGGGAGATGGCAACGATCGTCACATCGTCGCCCGCCCGGCGCACGATCGCCTCCCCGAAGCGCATCGGTCCGCCGTTCTCCGGCACCTCGCCGCGCTGGCCGTAGAGCGTCTCGTGCTCGATGAAGATGACCGGGTTGTCGTCGCGGATGGCGGTCTTCAGCAGCCCCTTCGCGTCCGCCGGTATGGAGGGCACCGCCACGAGTAGCCCCGGGAAGTGCTGGTAGAGCGCCTCGAACGAGTGCGAGTGGGTCGGGCCGAGCTGGTGACCGGCGCCCCCCGGCATGCGGATCACCATCGGCACCTTCACCTGGGCGCCGAACATGTAGCGGATCGCCGCCGCGTGGTTGACGATCTGGTCCATCGCCAACAACGAGAAGTTCACGGTCATGATCTCGACGACCGGCCGCAGCCCGGCCATCGCCGCGCCAACGCCCATCCCCACTATCGAGTTCTCGGAGATCGGCGTGTCGCGCACCCGCCTCTCGCCGAACTCCTCGAGCAGCCCCTGGGTCACCTTGAAGGCGCCCTGGAACACGCCGATGTCCTCGCCCATCACGAAGACGTTCTCGTCGGCCTCCATCTCTTCCCGCAGCGCCTGCCCCAGCGCCTCGCGGTAGCGCATCACCGCCATCAGTCCGCGCCGCCCTCCTCCTCGGGCGTCTCAGCGGCGGCTTCGCCCTCGCCCTCCTGCGCTCGCTGCTCATCGCGGCGCCCGCGGGCATGGCGCTCGCCGACGCCCGCGTAGGCGGCCCCCCTCTCCGCCAGCTCGTGCGGCAGCTCGCCGGCCTCGCGCTCCTCCTCACCGCGGTGCACCTCGGGCGTGCGCTCGTCCACGGACCACCAGGCCGGGGCGCGGTCGCCCTCGAGCACGTAGATGTCGTCGTAGAGCGAGTCGAGCTCCGGGAAGGGCGACTCGTCGGCGAACTTGACGGCCTCGTCGATCGTCTCGATCGCCTGCTGGTCAAGGTTCTCGACCTCCTGCTCGCTCAGCACGCCCTCCTCCTCGAGCCGCTTGCAGAAGCTGGCGATCGGGTCACGCTGCCGCCACTCCTCGACCTCCTCCTTGGTGCGGTACTCCTCGGGGTCCGCCATCGAGTGGCCGCGGTAGCGGTAAGTGACCGCCTCGATCAGCCGCGGCTGGCGGTCCTTGCGCGCCTTCTCGAGCGCCTCGGACACGACGGCGTGCACGTCGAGCACGTCCATCCCGTCGCATCGCGTGCCTGGCACACCGAAGCCCTCCGACTTCTTCGACAGGTCGGTGACCGCCGAGTGCCGCTCCAGCGCCGTGCCCATCCCGAACTGGTTGTTGATCACGAGGAAGACGACCGGCAGCTTCCAGAGCGCCGCGAAGTTCATGGTCTCGCCAAAGGTCCCCTGGTTGGTGGCGCCATCGCCCATCATCGAGAGGACCACCTCCTCGGTCTCCCTGTAGTCGCAGGCAAGCGCCACACCGGCCGACAGCGGCAGGCTGCCGCCCACGATCCCGTAGCCGCCGAGGAAGCGCCGCTCCCAGTCGAACAGGTGCATCGACCCGCCGCGGCCCTTGGAGCAGCCGTCGACCTTGCCGAACAGTTCAGCCATCACCTCGGTCGCGGGCATCCCCCGCGCCAGCGCCTGCCCATGCTCGCGGTAGGTGGACATCAAGTAGTCCGTGTCCCGCAGCGCCTGGGTGCCGCCGACGATGGTGGCCTCCTCTCCGATGCAGAGATGCAGGAAGCCGCCGATCTTCGCCTTCGCATACATCTCGCCTGCCCGCTCCTCGAAGCGGCGGATGAGCATCATCTTCGAGAGAACGAGCTCGCAGGTCTCCTTGTCCGGCAGCGAGTGCTTCTTCTTAGCCTCGACGCCGGTGCCGTCCGCTCTCTGTGTGCGGGTCGCGTCCTTGGTCGCCACTACGGCTGACTGTACTCGGTGAGTGGCCCGGTCAAGGGCTTTGGGGCCCCCCTACCGGGGGGTTGCCATCGCCTCTGCGGCGTCCTCGAGCCGGTCGTCTCCCCAGAACAGCTCATCGCCGACGGCCACGGTCGGCACGCCGGTCACGCCGCGCTCGATCGCCTCGCGGGTCGCGTCCTTGAGCTTGGCCTTGATCGACTCCCGCTCGATCGCCTTGAGCACGGCCTCCGGATGCAGCTCGCAGGCCGCCGCGGCCAGCAGGATCGTGTCGATGTCACCGAGGCTTCGGCCGGCGTTGAACTCCTGGCGAAAGGCAGCGAGTGAGAAGGCGACGCCCTTTTCGATCTCCATGGCGAAGGTGGCGGCACGGAGCGCCTTGAGAGTGGACGTCTCAATGGGCCAGCCGTCGGGCCAGCGAACGTCCTGGAGGCCGCGCTCGGAGGCCCGCCGCTCGATCTCCTTCATGTCCTCGCTGCGGTCCTCCTTGAACGACCACGGCAGCACGCCGGTGTGCTTGACGACGTGCCCGTAGGAGATGGGCTTCCAGACCGGCGGCTGGGGAAGTGTGGAGTTGATCCGCTCGGCGGCGAGCCAGGAGTAGGGCGAGTTCAGCTCGTAGTAGAAGACGGGGCGGTCGCTCACGCGGGGTGAACGATAGGGCGCCGCGAGATTGGGGCCAGCTCAGTTGGAGGGATAGGCGACACAGCGGAAGTGCTTGGCTTCGACTCCGGTGTCTGAGACGGAGCCCGCACCGCCGCCTTCACTTGTGACGGTCACGATCCTTAACCCACCGCTGGTGTGATAGACGCTGGAGGTCAGTTCGCCGCCTGACGCAAGCGCGAAGGAGGGACTGCTTACGAGGTTCGCGAGTTCCTCATACGTCGGAAGCCGACGACCGGCCGCATCGCACTCAACCCTTGCAACCCCGTACGCGGCCGCAGCGCGCGTACTGAGCTCGGCGCAGACTCCGGAGACAGGCTGGGTCAATGGAGGACAGTGCACCCTGAGTGCTTGAGGACTGAGCGTGCCAAGGCGGTCTGCACGTCGGGCCCGTCGAACCTTGCCCAGCCGTGACTCCTTGATCGTCACGCCACTAAGCGTGTTCCGCCTCAGTTTCTTGCCGGAAATACTGCGGTTCTCAATCTGCGAACCACGGATCTGAAAAGCAGCATAGGAGGAGCCGCCGAGCGCGATGAAGAGCGCCACGAACGCAAGCCCATGCCGGCGGATGAGGCCAACCAAAGGCACCTCGCGCCCTAGCCCTGCGATGTGTTCGGAGTTTCGCAGCGGTGGCGCAGAGCTATGGCCCCCTGACAGTCACCTTGACCGTCCGAGAGAGTCCGGTTTCGAATGGATAACCCCCCTCGGCCGGAAGTAAGGCCCGGAACCGGTAGCGAACACGACCTACCGTTCCTCCGAAGCGGTAACGGAAGCGCCAGTGACCTCGTAAATCGCTCCGGACCGTGGAGAAGGTTCGCCACCGTCCACGGAAGTGGGCCTGCATCTCGACTAGCTTGCCTGTACTCGGAACGGGAAGGCTTCGAACCCTCCCACGGAACACCACCGCTTGACCATTTCGGGCTCGGCGGAGGCTCGCGCGCAGTGTGCTGACCGCAGGCACAAGCAGGCCGACCTCCCGCTCGGCGGGAAGAGCAAGCCGCGTCCCCACATAGAGCAGGCGCAGCGTCCGGCTATTGCTCCCGCGGGCCGTATAGGAGAAATGACCCGCCGAATCGGTGACCGCTACCCCGGCGAGTGACTCGGGGGCAGCGGCTGATTTTGAGAAGACGTAGATGGTCGCGTCAGAGACGGGCTGCCCGTCCGCATTGGTGAGTTGACCAGAGATCCGGACGCGCCGGCCGAGCCGAACGCGGGCGGCAGGCACGAGTCGTACGACGCGTCGCTTCACCACCCGCCTGTGTCCCCGCCGACCCACCCGCTTTCGGATGGTCCTCTTCTGGGCAACGCCGGCAGTCAAGACTGACTCAAAGCGGATCGGGAGCCGCAAGATCATCGGCGAGCCGTCGTGCCGAGCCGTCGTGGAAGCTTCGTTGCCAGCCTGATCAAAGGCCCGACTACGCAGCTCGTAGACCCCAGCGGGAAGGTGAGAATCATCTATGTACGCTACGAGCCGGGTGCCCTCGCGCCGTGTGGACAGCGACTGCCAGACAGAGCTGCCCTGACGGCGGAGTTCGATCTCACCTCGTGCTAGCCCGGACACCGTGTCACGGACTAGCACCGAAACTCTCGTGGGGTCGGCAAGGGTCTGGCGTTCGAAGGACAGTTGCGGTGGCTCTGGGTCGTAGCGGAGTAAGACGGGCACGGAAGCACGGCCGCGGTCAGCGTTGCCCGCCGCGTCCTGCCTCCACAGGCTCAACTTCCAGCTGCCGGGGCCAGGCACCCTCATCGCGAGGACGCGACTGATGCCCGATCCGGCGTACCGGGCCTCGCGGCATGAGCCTCCCACAGTCGGACAGAGTCGCGCAAAGGCCGCAACGATCGGCGCGTAGGGATCGAGTGGATTGGACCACCGAACGTTGAAAGCGTTCGTTCGACGCCAGGCCTGGCCTCCGTCGGCGGCGACATCGACTCTCGACGGTGCTGTGTTATCTATGAGCGCTACAGAGCGTCCGACACTGCTGTTTCCAGAGGCATCCTGAACCTCCACTGCGATGGCGTGGACGCCATCACGACTGACGCGCCGTGTGTCGGCCACGAGCGCGTTTGGGCCGCTGGGACACGGTGTCCGACTCGCGTAATTACATGCTGCCGCGGATTTCGCATACTGACGCCCCGCGACCAGCAACCTGGCGCTCCGGATCCCAACATTATCGCCTGCTGTGTAGCGCAGCGACTGCTCACCCCGCACCCACCGCCAGCTTGCCAGCCCGCCTCCCAGGATCCGCACCCCGGGTCGTGTGAAGTCAACGACGTATGCCTTCGCGTACCTGGTGACGAGCATCGTCGGCCGCGAGGCCGGGCAGCCATCCCGGCTTCGGCACACGACGCGTTGTACCAGGGCAGTGGCGCTGCCGACGTTGTAGTTACGGGGTGGCGCGTAGCTTGCGTTGGCGCCCCGGGGGTGCGGACAGTTTCGTCCTGCCCGTTCGCGCTTGATGTAGGCGGGGCGTTGGCCCGGGCGGACCGCGTAGAGCTCTACCGTCCAGCCACAATCGCTGCGCCGGAGCTTGCCGGACCAGTCGAAGCGCACGATTCGTGTCCCGGGCGGTGTCCAAAGGACGACACTCGCATGCTCGTTTCGGCGGAGGCGCCCGCGAGCGACGCGGTTGCTGGTCACTAGTCCGCGCTCGCCCTGGCCGAAGGGATTGCAGCTACGCCTGATCACCATCCGGCTGCTGGACCGAGCGGCGGCGAAGGCTCCCGAGTCGTAGTCCTCGGCCTTCGCGGCCATGCACGACCTAAGCTCGAAGGTGCCGGCGCTCGCAGACTCTACGGCAAGGGCTGTAGCCATAAGCGCCGCGACCGGTATGTACCCGAGGACGATCGCCGCTCGAAGCCGGCCTTGCCTCATCTGATCGTTCCGGTTCCTGCCGTGAGTCGCACCCTGCGTCTCGAAGAGTCCAGCGAGCCTTCCTTCGCCCCTCAGGGCGGCGGCAGTTTACGCACAGACCGCCGGTCTCACACCTTCGGACTCCGCAAACAGCGTGAAAAGTTCGGTTGGGAGAATCGATCTCGGGGCAGTCGATGTCCCCGCCGGGGCGCTGCCGGCGATCGGTCCCCGACTTACGGGACCGACGGCTCGGCGAGCCGGGCGTCACGTGACGCCAGGCAATCGACTGCCCTGACTGCGTCGAGCCGATCGCCGTCCCAGCGCGGGACGCCCGTGTCCGGCCCGAGGGCCAGCGGCGCCGCGGTTCTGGGCCACGAGTCGCTGCCGGTCGCCCCTTCGGAGGCCTGGCGCAGCGAGAGCCAGTGCGCACGACTTGCAGCCCCACTCGAGCCAGCCTTCCCGGCGGTCGAGCTCACCTACGAGCAGGAGCCAGCGACACGGTGCAGCGTTGATGTGGGCGGCGAGCTCGGCGATCTCGCGCTCGAGCTGCTCGAGCGACATCCGATCTGCGGCGACGGGTTCCATTCCGGCCTCCGGTCGTGCCGAACATAGGTCGGTACCTACTGCCCGGGTCGGATGGTCGATCAGCCGTGGATCAGCCAACCGTCCGTCGCCCGGGCGGCCTCCATCACCGTCTCGGCGAAGGCCGGGTGGGGGTGGATCGTCCGCGCCACCTCGTGGTAGCCGCCCTCGAGTTCGTGGGCGTTCACGAGCTCCTGGATCAGGTCCGCCGCCCTGACCGAGACGATGTGGCCGCCGAGTAGCTCGCCGTACTTCTTGTCGCCGACGATCTTGATCATCCCCGAGCGGTCGCCGTAGACGGTTGGGCCGCCCACCGCGCCCATTGGGATCCTGCCTACCGCCACCTCGTAGCCCTCGTCGCGAGCCTGCTGTTCGGTCAGGCCGAACGAGGCGACCTGCGGGTGACAGAAGGTGACCGAGGGGACGAAGCGGAGGTCGATCGGGTCCGGCTCGAGGCCGGCGGCGTCCTCGACGGCGATGATCCCCTCGTCGGATGCCTTGTGGGCGAGCGCCGGCCCGCGGACCATGTCACCGATCGCCCAGACGCCCTCGCGCGAAGTGCGCAGCCGCCCGTCCACCTTGACCAGCCCAGACTCGTCGCGCTCGACCCCCGCATCCTCCAGCCCCAGCCCCTCCACGTCGGGGCCGCGGCCGGCGGCGATGCAGAGGTAGTCGAACTCCTCCGTCTCGCCGCCAAACGTCACCTTCACGCCCGAATCCGAGGCCTCGGCCGACTCCACCTTGGCGCCGGTCTCGATCCGCACGTTCTGCTTCGCGATCTCTCGCGCGCACGCGCGCGCGATGTCCTTGTCCTCGAGCGGCAGGATCTGGTCGAGCATCTCCAGCAACAGCACCTCGGTGCCGAGCCGGCCGAGCGCGGAGGCCACCTCGGTGCCGGATGCGCCGGCGCCGATCACGCACAACCGCGAGGGCCGCTCGTTCAGCAGCCATTGGCCCGCGGTGTCGAGAACCCGCCCGCCGAACTCGAGCCCGAGCAGCGGCTTGGGCACCGAGCCGCAGGCGAGGATCACGTTGTCCACCTCGATCTCGGTACCGTCGAACTGGCCGCCGATCCTCACGTTGCCGTCGTCGGTCAGCGCGCCGAAGCCCTCGATCAGCTCGACCTTGTTCTTGTCGAACAGCATCGAGACCCCCGAAGTGAGCGTCTTGACCACCTTGTCGCGGTGCTTGGCGGCGCCCGTCCAGTCGAGCGAGGCGCCGTCCACGCTTACCCCGAACGCCTTGGCGTGCTCCACCTCGGAGAAGACCTCGGCCACGCGCAGGATCGCCTTCGCGGGGATGCAGGCCTCGTTCAGGCAGCGGCCGCCGACGTTCTCCTTCTCGACCACGGCGGTCTTCATGCCGAGCTGCGCGGCGCGAATCGCGCCCACGTAGCCCCCGGGGCCGGAGCCGATCACGACACAGTCGTATTTGGATTCGGGCATTGCCATCGACCCTACTCGACGGGCCTTGACAGCGGCCGTTGCGGAGAATCAGTCTGGGCCTGCCAACCAGGAACAGGAGGACTTGAATGATCTGCACGCTGACCGCTCGACGCCTGAAGCCGGGCACCTTCGAGGACTTCCGGGCCGCCTGGATGCCGAGCGAGCAGCAGCAGGAGGCGAGCAGCAAGTGGAATCCCGTCTACATCTGCCGGGATGTCAACGACGAGAACGTCATCCTCGCCTTCGGCATGTTCGAGGGCACCGTGGACGAGCTGCGCCAGGCCCAGGAGGAGTACGGCTACGACCAGACCGTCCAGGACGCCTCGCAGTACGTCGACGAGGTCCTGCTGGACGGCGCCTACGAGGTGATCGAGGAGATAAGGCCGGATTAGCTCGATCCGGGCATCGGTTGGTACTGGCGCGACGCCTCGGCGGGACGGACTTTGTTGGTCATTGATGCCGGCTCGCGCGGGGCCGCTCGGGCATCTGGATCCTGGCCATCGCCTTGACCAAGAACCAGAACAACGTGCCCGCGGAGCCGACGATCGCGACGGCGAGCAAGGCATATCCGACGCTGGTTGCGAAGAGCAGTGCCAACGATGCGCCGACGATGATGAAGCCGAGGATCGTCTGCATCCCGAGGACGGCCCAGTAGCGAGTTCGCCACATGCCTACGGCGACGAGCCAGGCGATGAGCGTCCCAACCACGAGGGGTCCCGGCTGCCCGAATCCGACGACGAGGCCGACGAGGTTGGATAGGCCGCCGACCGCGGCGACGACTGCTCCGACCGTCACGGCCACCGGGCGCTCGCCCGGCTCGAGAGGCACGAGTCCCGCGCGGGCCTCCTCGTCCTTCTGTCTCGCGCGCGCGTAGCCGCGGGCCATGGCCTCTGCGCCAGAGGCCTGCCGTGAGGGCTGCCTGCCCTCCGCACCGGAGCCCTGTCGGGGGCGCTGCCTGCGCTCTGGGCCCGAGCCTTGCGGGGAGCGCTTCTTGCGCTTGCGCTTCTGGCGACTACCTCTCTGGGCCATCCTTGGCCGCCTCGTCGAGCGCGGCACGCAGGCCGGCAGCGGCTGCGCGGGGGTCGGCGGCGTCGCGGATGGCGCGCACCACGACGATGCGCTCTGCGCCTGCGGAGAGCACGTCTCTCACGTTATCGAGGTCGATCCCCCCGATCGCGAACCAGGCCTTGGAGCCGCCTCGGGCGGCCGCGTACCGCACGTAGTCGACGCCGGCGGCGGGGCGGCCGGCCTTGGTGGGGGTCTCGAAGACTGGTCCAACGCTCAGCTCGTCGGCCTCCGAGTCGAGCGCCGCATCGAATTGCTCGGGCGTGTGCGTGGAGAGCCCGATAAGAACGTCGGGCCCCAGCAAATCGCGCGCCTCGGGCAGCGGCATGTCAGCTTGGCCCAGGTGGACTCCGTCGGCGCCGGCAGCCATCGCGAGGTCCGGTCGGTCGTTGAGCCAGAACAGCGCGCCGTGCTCGTCACAGGCGGGGCGGAACGCGGTGGCGGCCCCGAGGATCTCCTCGTCGCCTGCCTCTTTGTCCCGCAGCTGGACCATGTCGACGCCGCCCGCGAGCGCAACGCGGGCGGCGCCGAGGCCCGCGACCTCCACCACGAGGTAGAGGCGGGCGCGGCGAAGCCGATCGCGTCGATCCATGGCTCCTAGGTAGCAGATTGGCGGCGACCGGCCGCTCCCTAGTCTTGCCGCGGTGCAGGTCTTGCTTCTGCTGACGCTCGCCGGAGGCGTGCTCCGCTTCGCGACGCTCGACGGCCAGAGCTTCTGGTACGACGAGGCGGTCACGGTGCGGCTGCTCCACATGGACCTGGGCGGGATGCTCCACACGATCCCGAACAGCGAAGCGACGCCGCCGCTCTACTACCTGCTGGCATGGCTCTGGACGAAGCCGTTCGGCACAGGAGAGATAGGTCTGCGTTCCCTCTCCGCGTTGGTTGGAACCGCCGCCATCCCCGTCTTCTACGCGGCCGCCACGGAACTGTGCTCACGCAGCGTCGGGTTGGTGGTGGCCGCCCTCGCGGCCTTCAACCCGCTGCTCATCTGGTACTCCCAGGAGGCGCGGTCATACGCGTTGCTCGTGCTGCTGGTGGGGCTGTCGCTCTGGGGCTTTACCCGTTTGCTGCGACGACCGGATAGGACCGCCGTCGTGCTGTGGGCGGTGGCCTCGGCCCTGGCGCTGGCCACGCACTACTTCGCCATCTTCCTGATCGCACCCGAGCTCGTCTGGCTGGCGGCCGCGCCGAAGACTCGGCGGCCGACGCTGCTCGCCGCAGCCGTCGTGGTCGCCACGGGCCTCGCGTTGCTACCGCTGGCGCTGCATCAGCGATCACTCGACCTGGGCGGCTACATCGACGAGTCGCCGCTCGTCGAGCGGGTCGCGCGAACGATCAAAAACTTGGTGCTCGGCTATGAGTCGCCACTCGAGGCCGTTAGCAGCGCGACCGCCCTCCTGATCGCGGCGGCGGCAGGGGCGTTTGCGCTGGCGCGCCCTGAGGCGTCCGACCGGCGAGGCGTGCGGACGGCCGCCGTCCTCGGCGCCGCGGCCCTGGCACTCCCGCTGGCGCTGGCCCTAGCCGGAGCCGACTACGTGCAGGCCCGGAACCTCATCGTCGCCTGGCTGCCGCTCGCGGTGGTGGCCGGTGCGGGTTTGGCAATGCTCCGGAGGAGGTCACTCGGAGCGGCGGGCGCCGCCGTGCTTTGCGCGCTCGGGCTGGCGAGCGTGGTGGGCGTCGCGCTGGAGCCGTCCTGGCAGCGCGACGATTGGCGCGGCATGGCGCACGCGCTCGGGCCCGCCAGGAGCGCGCGGGCCGTCGTGGTCGGGCCCGTAAACGGTGTCGTGCCGCTCGAGATCTACCTGAGAGGCCTCAGTCTCTTCCCTCCGGCGGGGGCGAAGGTCCGGGAGATCGCCCTGATGTATCCGGTACAGCGCCTCTCCGGCGGCCTCCACCCGGCCCCGCCTCCAAGGCTTGCCGCGCCCCCCATCCCCGGCTTCCGTGTGGTCGAGCGGCGCGAGACGGAGAGCTACACGCTGGTCCTGCTGAGGGCGCGCACCCCGGTGCTGGTGCGTGACCTGGCACTGTTGTCACTTTCACACGCGCCGATGCCCGGTGAGGAGCCCACGATTCGCCTGCAGCGAGCAGGGCGCACCGGGTGACACGGCCCCCCCGCACGCCGCTAGCGAGCTCAGCGCGCCGGGTAGGGCGCTAGCTTGGCGGCGCCGGCGGCAGTGAGATCGCGCGTCCTGGGCGCTTGACGTTGCGCCGGTGGGCCTTGTACCAGCGCACCAGCGTGTTGTACTGCGGGTACTTCCTCCCGCTCGTGGTCAGCAATGAGAGGTCGAAGTACGCCGAGGACGACCCCTGCGGCGGAGACGCCATCAGGTACTGGAGGTTGGACTTCACCCGCCGGTTCTTCAGCGCGATGTTCCAGCCCTGGTACAGGTACTCCGTGCGCTTGCGCCTGGACAGGGCGCGGGGACCTTTGGCGAAGTAGCCGTACTCGGTCAGGTAAACCGGGATCCGCCCGCGGCCGTTCTTGCGCAGAGCGCCGCTGCGGGAGAAGCGGTCGAGGGCCCGCGTCAGGTTGCCCAGCGTGCCCATCGTCGCGTTGTCCTTGCCCGGGTAGCGGTAGTTGGCCCGGTGGGCGAAGTCGTATGGGTGGTGGGCGTAGCCGTCGGTCTTGAGCTTCGGGCAGCTGCGTCTGCGCTTCCCGCGCGTGTTCACGCACAGGACCTTGCGGAGCCAGGCGATCGGCTTCGCGGCGAAGCCTCGGCGCCCGTACGGCGATGTCTCGCCGAACAGCACCTTGGCCCCCGGCGCAGCTGCCTTGATTGCGGCGTAGCCGCGCCGGTACAGGTTGCGGTAGATCGACGGCGATGAGCCCATGGGCGACAGCCACGGCCTGATGTTGCCCTCGTTCCAGATGCTGAAGCGATCGACCCTTCCGCGGAAGTGACTGGCAGCGATCCCCGCCCACTCGGCGAAGGCCGTGGTATTGGGCCTGAACGGACCCAGCCGCCGGTTGCCCGTGGCCCAGGCCGGGGCCGGGCCCGCGAGCGAGAGGATCACGCGCATGCCGAAGCTCGCCGCCGCGTCGATCGCAGAGTCGACGAGCTGAAACTGGTAGCGAAGCCCGAGCGGCCGCGTCGTGGCGTTGCGCTGGTCAGGCGAAAGCGTGTTGGCCCAGGTGAGGTTGATCCGCATTCTGGTCGCGCCGAAGGCGCGGGCCAGCCTGAGCGCCCTGTCCCGGCTCAGGCCGTACTTACCGTACGCCTGGGTGACGAATGCGGCGTCGTCCTGCACCGCGATCTCCATGCCGCGGGCCGCGTGCGCGTCCGTTGCGCGCAGTCCGGAGGCGATCGCGATCAGCACGAGCGCCACGGCAAGGGCGACGCCTGCACGAAGCAGCTGGAAACGAGGGGACAGGCTCACGCGAGACTCCTCCTGGGCGGGGTCAGCGCCGGGCCGGGCGCTTCGTTCGAGAGTAGCTGCCGATCGTGATGCGGTAGACACGTCGGCCGGGCGCGGATACGCGGAACACCTTGCGGAAGTAACCGGCGGCGTTGAGCGTCGCCGTACCCAGCTGGCGATAGCTGCCGCCGCGCCTGCGGCTGAAGATGGTCGCGGTGGAGCCGGGCGAGAAGCGGAGTCCGCCGAACACCTCGGCGGAGCGCCCGAGGGCTCGCACGAACGCGGGCATGCGGAAGGCGTCGTAGACGCCGGGCTTGGGCGCGCCGTTCGCGAAGCGGAGGCCCTGCTGGAAGCCCGCCCAGCGCGTGAAGACGCTGCCCGAGCCCGCGGCGTCGTCGACGAGCGTGTACTGGTCGTAGCTGCGCACGCGACCGCTGCGCAAGGCGATCCACTCGCTTTCGTCGAGGTAGCCGGGCACGCGCCGGATCGAGTACTGGAACGGGTCCGGCGGGTTGGTCTGGAAGCCGAACTCGGTGATCCAGATCGGCGTGCTACGCGGCAGCTTGTGGCGTGCGGCGAGCCTGCTCAGCAGCCGCGACAGGCGACCGAGCGTGGTGATCGAGGCCTCGTCGCGCCCGGGTCGCTTGCGCAATCCGCCGCGTGGCGTATACGGATGGTAGGCGAGGCCGGAGGTGGGGATCCGCGTGACGCGCTTGCAGCCGCGGGCCCTGGCCGCGCGGCCCCGATACTGGCGGTAGCGGCTGTTGAGGCAGACCATCTCGCGCAGGAAGGTCAGCGGCGGGATCTTCTTCGCCGAGCCACGCCCGAGCGGCATGAGCTCGCCGAGCAGGAGCGTGTCGCCTCCGTGCCCGGAGTCGCTAAGGCCTCTGTGGAAGCCCAGGTACAAGTTGCGATAGAGCGAGGGGGCGATCGGCACACCGTGCCTGCCCCGCTGCGGCTGGAGCCAGCTCGACAGATTCGCCTCGTTCCAGGCGGACCAGATGTGCACCTGCGGGAAGTGGCGACCGGCGGCCTGCGAGAAGAGGCGGAACTCCTGCGCGCTGGGGCGGTAGGTGCCGTTGTGGCTGCGGGTCTTCTTGCGAATCGCCCAGTCCGGAGCGCGTCCCCCGAGCGCGAGGTAGGGCTGCATGCCCCGGGCGAGCGCCCCCTGCACGATGGCGTCGTAGGCGCTCCAGCTGTAGTTCGAGGGATCGGCGCCGTCGAAGCCCGCCGGCTTGCTCGGGCCCGGGGCGATCTCGTTCCAGTACACCTGCACCTTCACGACGTCGGCGCCCAGGGCCTTCATCTCGTCGAGGGTGGCTGTCCGGGTGAAAGAGTCGCTCCCGTAGAGGTGGGCATCGTCCTGCATGATCAGGAGCTGGCGGCTGCTCGCGTTCGCGTGGCCGGGCAGGCCGACGAACGCCACGGCGGCGCATACGAGAACGGTGAGGGACGTCGCTCGTCTCATCGTCGAACGACTAGAAACAGGGCGGGCAGCCGGAGTTGCGGTGACCATCCATCCACGCCGCGCGCGCATCCTTGTAATGAGCGGCGGCCGCCTAACTCCCAGCAGATCGCCTGTTTCCCGTCCGCCCGCCCCGGCTACGATCTCTCGAGATGGGGATAGGGATGTCCATCTTCCTGATCGCCGTGGGCGCGATCCTGCGCTATGCGGTCACGATCACCGTCTCCGGGGTAGAGCTCCAGACCGTGGGCCTCATCCTGATGATCGTGGGGATCATCGGGCTGGTGGTCTCGCTCGCGGTCGAGTTCATGGGTGGCGGGCCCCGCGACGAGTACTCCCGGCGCCCCTAGCTCTGCGGGCTACCATCTAGGAGAACGGGAGCTCGGAGGCACCGGGCTGAGAGGGCGGCTATGCGTCGCCGACCGTGGAACCTGATCCGGGTAATGCCGGCGCGAGGAAGGTGAGCGTTTTGCAGGAGAAGAGCTACGACGCCGTTTTCATCGGCGCGGGCCTGATAGGTCTCTCCTGCGCCTGGAGGGCCGCCCAGTCGGGGCTGTCGGTCATCGTGCTCGACCGCTCCTGGCCCGGGGCAGGCGCCTCGGGCGTGGCGGCCGGGATGCTCGCGCCGGTCACCGAGGCGGCCTTCGGCGAGGAGCAGCTGCTGCGCTCGAACCTCGCCTCGCGCGCCCGCTGGCCCGGCTTCGCCGCGGAGCTGGAGCAGCACGCCGGGATGGCCACGCACTACCGGGACTCGGGCGCGCTGGTGGTGGCCGCCGACCGCGACGACGCCGAGGAGCTGCGCAGGCTGCACGCCTTCCAGCGCTCGCTCGGCCTCGAGGCGGACTGGCTCGGGCCGCGCGACTGCCGGCGGCTCGAGCCGGGTCTATCGCCCCGAATCGGAGGGGGGATCCTGGCGCCACAGGACGGGCACGTGGACCCGCAGGCGGTGGTGCGCGCGCTCGTCGCCGCGCTTCGCCATGCGGGCGGGGAGATCCTGAGCGGGGCGGAGGTGGCTGCGGTCGAGCACCAGGACGGGCGCGTCACCGGCGTACGCACCACAGGCGGCTCCCTGACGGCCGCCGGGGCCGTGGTGGTGACGGCGGGCGCCTGGAGCCCGGCGCTCGCACCTGTGGGCGACGGCCCGCCTGTGCGCCCGGTCAAGGGTCAGATCCTGCAGCTGCGGGTGCGCGGCGGGATGCCGGACCCGTTCCGGCGGGTCGTCCGGAGCCCGCGCTGCTACCTGCTGGCGCGAGGCGATGGGCGCGTGGTGCTGGGGGCCACCGTCGAGGAGCAGGGCTTCGACACGTCCGTGACCGCCGACGGCGTCTACCGCCTGCTGGATGCGGCCTGGGAGGTGCTGCCCGACGTCGGCGAGCTGGAGCTCGTGGAGGCGCGCGCGGGTCTCCGACCCGGCATGCCTGACAACGCCCCCCTGGTTGGGCCGGGCGAGCTCGACGGGCTCTGGTGGGCCACGGGCCACTACCGCAACGGCGTCCTGCTTGCCCCGCTCACCGCGGAGCGCGTGGCGTCGAGCCTCGCCGGCGTGGCCGAGGTGGCGGGATGACCGACGTGCTCCTCAACGGCAAGCGATGGGAGCTGCCCCGGGGCGCGACGGTGAAGACCGCCGTGCTCGAGGCCGGCGTCGAGCCGGAGGGGCGCGGGGTGGCGGTCGCGGTCGACGGCGAGGTCGTGCCGCGTGGCGCTTGGTCGGAGACGGCGCTGCGAGAGGGACAGCAGGTCGAAGTCCTGCACGCGGTGCAGGGAGGGTAGGGGCCATGGGGCTCGAGATAGCGGGGCGCAGCTTCGACTCCCGCCTGATCGTGGGCAGCGGCGGCTTCCGCAACCTCGAGGTGATGGCACAGGCGGTGGAGGCCTCGGGCGCCGACGTGGCCACGGTTGCGATGAGGCGCGTGGAGCCCGCCGGCCGCGGCTCGCTCCTGGAGGTGCTGGAGGAGGCCGGCTGCTTCGTGCTCCCCAACACGGCCGGCTGCTTCACGGCACGCGACGCGGTGACAACCGCTCAGCTCGCCAGCGAGGCGCTCGAGACCGACTGGGTCAAGCTGGAGGTGATCGGGGACGACCGCACCTTGATGCCCGAGCCGGCCGACTTGCTGGAGGCCGCCGAGACGCTCGTTGCCGACGGCTTCACGGTCCTCCCGTACACGAACGACGATCCGGTGCTCGCCCGCCGGCTGGAGGACGTGGGCTGTGCCGCTGTGATGCCGCTCGGCTCGCCTATCGGGAGCGGCATGGGGATCAACAACCCGTACAACCTGCGGCTGATCGTGGAGCACGCCCGGGTGCCCGTGATCCTCGACGCCGGCGTCGGCACGGCCTCCGACGCGGCCATGGCGATGGAGATCGGCTGCGACGGGGTGCTGCTCGCCAGCTCGGTGTCCCGCGCCGAGGACCCGCCCGCGATGGCGCGCGCGATGCGACTGGCGGTCGAGGCCGGCTTCGCGGCCCGCAGCGCAGGGCGCATCCCACGACGTCTGTACGCCGAGGCCTCCTCGCCCGCGGAGGGTCTCCCCGAGCTGGACGTCACGTGGCCCCCGAGCTAGCGCGCTCGGAGCTCGACTCGCTCTCCGAGCGCTGGCGTCGGGCCTGGGCCGGCGAGCTCGACTTTGGCGACTGCTGCACGCCCGATGTCGGCTACGAGGACCCGGTGGCGGTCGACCCGCTCGCCGGGATCGAGGCCCTCGAGCGACATTCGGCCGGTCTGCGGGACACCCTGCCGGACCTGAAGGTGGAGGCCAGCTCGTCGCCGCTCGCTCGTGGAGCCCACGCCTGCCTCCCCTGGCGCCTCGCCGGTACGCACCGAGGCGATACCAAGATCCTGCCGGCCACGGGTCGGTTCGTCGTCGTGCAGGGCTTGCACTATGTGGAGCTCACCGACGGGCTCGTGCGCCGCGCGCGCGGCTTCTTCGATCTCTACGACGTGGCCACCCAGCTCGGTCTGCTCCCGGCCCGGGGCGGGCTGGGAGAAGCCGCGCTCCTGTTGCTGCGGGGCTTCGGGGTGCGCCGCCAGCCGCCGCCTACTTGACCGTGACGGTTCCCTCCATCCCCGGATGGACGGTGCAGCGGTACTTGTAGGTGCCGGCCTTGTTGAAGGTGTGCGAGAAGGTGTCGCCGCCCGACAGGCCGCCGGCGCTGCCGGACTTGAAGTCCGACCCCGTCACGTCGTGCCCGACGCTGTCGTCGTTGGTCCATTTCACACTGCCGCCTTTCGACACCGTGACGCTCTTCGGGTTGAACTGAATGTTCTTCATCGCGACGGAGGCCGACTTGGCGGTCGTGCCGCCGCCTCCCCCCGCGGGCTGCTTCTGCTCCGACTTGGCGCCTCCGCCGCCCCCACCGCCGCCGCCGTTGTCGTCGCCGCCTCCGCATCCGGCCGTGACCAGCGCGAGCGCGAGGCATGCGCAGAGCGGTGCCAGGAACTTCGTCATCTCGGTGGACCTCCCCTCAGGCGTGTTCGCCGCCGAACACTAGTGACCGACCAGGAGCTCCAGTAGAGCCTTCTGCGCATGCAGGCGATTCTCGGCTTGGTCCCACACGGCCGAGCGCTCGCCGTAGAGGAGCGTCTCGCTGATCTCCTCGCCGGGATGGGCGGGCAGGCAGTGCAGGACCACGGCGTCCGGCCGGGCATGGGCCAGCAGCTCCTCGTCCACGCGGTAGGGCGCAAGCAGCTCCCGCCGAAGGTCGCCCCCCTCCTCGTCGCCCATGCTCACCCAGACGTCGGTGTATAGGGCGTGGGCGCCCGCGGCGGCCTGCTTCGGGGAGACGCCATCGGCCTCGGGCAGCGACAGCTCGGGCGGCGTGGCGACGGCGACCTCGACGCCCGCCAGCCCGCCCAGGACCAGCAGCGAGCGGGCCACATTGTTGCCGTCGCCCACGTAGGCGAGCTTGAGCCCTTCGAGCTCCCCGAAGCGCTCGCGGAGGGTCAGGAGGTCTGCCAGGGCCTGGCAGGGGTGGTGATCGCGCGTGAGCATGTTCACCACGGGGACCTCCGAGTGGGACGCGAGCTCCTCGACCACCGCGTGGGGTCCGGTGCGGACCCCGATCGCCTGCACGTAGCGCGACAGGACGAGGGCCGTGTCCCGGACGGATTCCCCCCGCGAGAGCTGAAGCTCCCCTTCCCTCAACACGATGGGATGGCCCCCGAGCTCGGCGACGCCCACCTGGAAGGACACCCGGGTGCGGGTCGAGGGACGCTCGAACACGAGCGCCACGCTCTTGCCCGCGAGCGTCTGGGCGCCGGTCCGGTCGGCTTTGAGCTCCAGCGCCCGCTCGAGCAGCGAATAAAGCTCGGCGGTCGTAAGCTCGTTCCCGGTCAGCAGGTGGCGCGTCACCCGGGCATGGTATTGAGGGTCCTCTCATGGAACCTCGCGCACGGCCGGGACTTCCCGCCTGACCCGGCCCTGCTGACCTGGCGCTCACGGCTGCTGAGTTCCAGCGAGCGGGGTGCCACGCACATCCAGGTCAACCGCCCGCTGCGCGACCAGTTCGCCGCCTGGCTCGCGGAGAGGCAGTGGGAGTTGGCGCTCCTGCAGGAGGCGCCGCCGCGCTGGCAGCGCGCCCTCGCCGGCCGGGCCGAGGCGAGCTCGGCCATCGCGCTCACCTCCCGCAACTTGTTCGCTCTCCTGCGCGGCGCCATCGCGGACGTGAACCCGGACCTGATCGCCTCCAACGAGGGCGGCTCGAACCAACTGCTGGTACGGCCGCCGGCCCGGATCCTGGAGGTCAGGCGCCTGACTCTCACCGAGCGACCCGAGCGGCGGCGGATGCTCTGGGCGCTCGTGGGCACCGCCGACGGGGGGCGCCTCGCGGTCGCCAACCTCCACGCGACGAGCGGCGATCCGGATGGCGCCGCGCGCGACGTGGAGCTGGCGGCTCAGCGGGCCGTCGAATGGGCGGGGGCTCACCCGCTCGTGTTCGGCGGAGACCTGAACCTGCGGCCACGCGAGGATCCCGGCACCTTCAAGCGCCTGCGCGAGCGGCTGGGGCTTGCCGAGCCGACCGGGGAGAGGGCGATCGACCACCTGCTGTGCCGCGGTCTCGAGCGGGTCGCTCCGGCGACCGCTCTGGCCCCCGAGGAGCGGGAGGTTCCCGGTCCGGACGGCCTGCGCATCCGGCTGTCGGACCACGCGCCCGTCGTCGCGTCGTTCGGCATGAGATAGTCCGCTGTTGGAGCACGCGTCCAGGGCGAACAGAGGGAGAAGTCATGGCGGAGAGAAGGCGCAGCACGCGAAGCGGCAGCAGCTCGAGCAGGTCCCGATCCGCGGCCTCGAGTCGCTCGCGCTCGTCGTCCGGCCCGGGCTCGACGCGCGGGGCCAGCGCGCGCAAGGCGGCCGCCCGCAAGGGCGGACAGGCACGGGGTCGCCAGCAGCGCGCTGGCACGCAGGCGCGAACTGCCTCGCGCACGGCCGGGAGAGGCGCGCGGGCCGCAGGCGTCGAAGCGAAGACGGTCGCCGAGTTTCGGGAGGCGCTTCGCAAGAACCTGATCCGTCCGCTGGACCTCGTCATGCTCACGCGCGAACGGATCGAGGAGGTGCTCGGGGAGGCGGTCTCCCAGGGCAGCGTGACCGCCAAGGACGCGCGCAAGATCGCACGCGGCCTCGTCGACCGCGGACGCCAGCAGACCAACGATGTGATGAAGGACCTCGAGCAGCTGCTCGGCCGGGGCCGGGACGAGATCGAGGGCCGCACCTCCGGGGCCCGCAAGCGCGGCACCACAGCGGCCAGGGACGCCCGCAAGCAGGTCGAGGGAGCCACCCGCGGCGCGGCCACACGTGCGGTCAAGGCGGCAGACCCGGCCCTCGCCCAGGCGGACCGCGTGCGGCGGGCCGCCGGCGTGGGACCCAACTTCCCAATCACTGCATACGACGAGCTCACCGCTGCTCAGGTACAGAGGCGGCTCGGCGGCCTAACGCCGGCCCAGCTCCGCAAGGTCCGCGACCACGAGCGGCGAAACGCCAACCGCAAATCGGTGCTGAACGCGATCGAGCAGAAGCTGAACCGCTAGACAGCAAGGGTGGCCGCCCGACCTCTGCTGGCTGCGGTCCATCGGGTCGTGGACGGGCCGCGCATTACGTGGGCATCGTCCCGCGCCGTGCGTTGACGCCGGCGCGCTGCCGGCGGCGACATCAGGCAAGCGCGGCGAGGTGCGGCGCCCCGCCGTCCAGCTCCGCCAGCAGCTCGTCGGCGCCGTGCCGCTGGCCTGAGCGCCACAGGCCGCGGAGCAGCTCGCCGGCGGCGGGGTCCTGAAACCAGGCCGCCCCGAAGCGCTCGACGAGCGCGGCGCGGAGGTGCGTCTCGAGCGCCCAGGCGCGCAGGTAGCGTGCGGCGTAGAAGAAGGGGTCCAGGTCGGCGAGCCAGGTCGTCTCCGGCCACTCCACCCGCACCGCTGAGCCGAGCAGCTCCGAGTAGCGTCGCTTCATGCCCTGGAGGGAACCCCGCTGCTCGTGTAGTTCGAGCTCGTAGAGGAGCTTCGCGCAGTAGCGGCGCACGAAGACCAACTTGACGGCCGCCGCGTGACGTGCGATCTGCCCCCGATCGGCCACCTCCATGACGCGCTTGAGCCACTCCGGGTCGTCGGTCAAGTGCTCGAGGAGGAAGGCGAACCCCTCGGTCACAGAGTTGTCGCCCAGGTAGCGGTCCTCCACCGGCAGCGACGCGTCCACATGCGCGTAGTGCTCGGTATGCCCGGCCTCGTGGAAGAGCGCCGCGTAGTCGTCGCGCCCGCCGATCCGCGCGATCACCAGGTAGATCTCGTCTGGAACGCGCACGGGCGAGCAGAACGCCCGCGGCGACTTCTTCGGGCGGGGCTCGGTGTCGAGCACGACGCCGGGCTGCGACTCGACGTCGATACCGAGGCCCGCGAGGGTCCCTACGAGACTGGTCACGAGCCGGTCCTGCGGAAACCAGCGGTCGAGCGAGCGCGCCCGGAAGAAGGCGGTGAGGTCGGCGCGACGCAGGCACTCGAAGCCGAATCCAAGCTGCCGCTCGAGCTCCGGCGTCACAAGGGGCTCGTAGCGCTCGTCGGTCGCCTCGAGTAGCGCCGCCGCCTGGCGTCCGAGGCCACGCAGGTCGATGCCGCTGAGCTCCTCGCACATGACGAGTGTGCTGGGCCACCCTAGCTCGAGCGTAACCGCGCGCCCGCGCTCGAAGACCTCCCCGAGCAGCGGGTTCAGGTGCTCGTCGAGAGCGCCGTTGCGTGCTGAGTCGATGGCCGCCCGGCGCTCCGGGTCGGGTTCGTTGGCCTGGACGACGGGCGCCTCCCGGTAGGGGAGGCTCCTGTCGTCGATCTCGATCTCGAGCGCCGCCTCTCGGCGTGCCAGCTCCGCCGCCTCGGCCTTCGTCTCGCGACCGATCAGACCGTGGACGGCGAACTCGAGGAGCGGGCGGGTCCCCTGCTCGCGCAGCGTGTCGACCGCATCGCGCGTGAAGAGGCCGGCGTGCCGCTCGTAGATCGCCTCGATGCCGTACTCGTCCTGCCGTCCGGAGAAGTGCAGGTAGAACTCGCGGTCGAGCTCGCCGAGGAAGGTCTCCGCCTCGTCCCTGTATGCCGGAAGATCCAGGCTTGCCACCATAGCCCCGGTGGAGCAAGCCCAACCGCAGAGTCGGCCCCGGCCCGGCGACGAGCTCGAGCTCGTCGTCGAAAGCCTTGCCCATGGGGGGGCAGGCGTGGCCAGAGCCGACGGGTACGTGGTCTTCGTGCGAGGGGCCGTGCCCGGCGACCGCGTTCGCGCCCGCGTGACGAAGTCGAAGCGTTCCTTTGGCGAGGCGGAGGCGGTGGACCTGCTCGAGCCGAGCGCCGAGCGAGTGGAGCCGGCGGTGCCCCACCCCGGCGCTCCCTGGCAGGTACTCCCCTACGAGCGGCAGCTGGAGGAAAAGCAGCGGCAGGTCGCCGACGCGCTACTCCGGCTGGGCGGGTTCGAGGACCCGCCGGTCGAGCAGATCGTGCCGGCGGTGGAGCGCCTGCGCTACCGCAACAAGGTCGAGTACTCGTTCGGCGAGGACGAGGCCGGCGAGCTGGTGCTCGGCTTCCACCGCCCGGGCCGCTGGGACCTGATCGACGAGGTGCGCGAGGACGTCCTCGCTTCAGAGCGCGCCGACGAGCTGCGCGAGGCCGTCAAGGCGTGGTGCTGGTCCGAGGGCCTGTCGGCCTACGACCGCCGGGCGCACTCGGGCTTGCTGCGCAACCTCGTCGTGCGGCAGGGCCGGCGCACCGGCGTGCTGCAGGCGCGCCTCGTGACGAGCCCCGGTTCCTTCCGCTCCGCGGAGCTCGCGGAGGCGCTGCCCGCCGACAGCCTCCTGTGGACCCGGGCGGCGAGCGTGGCGGAGACCACGCGCGGAGGGGAGACCCGGGTCCTGAAGGGGAGCGAGCCGGTGGAGGAGGAGCTGTCGGGATTGCGCTTCCGGATCTCGCCCGACGCCTTCTTCCAGACCAACACGGAGATGGCCGAGCGCCTGTACGGCATCGCCGTTGAGCTGGCCGGGCTGACTGGCCGCGAGCGCGTCCTGGACCTCTACAGCGGGATCGGCACCATCGCCCTGGTGCTCGCGCTCGATGCCCGCGAGGTCTTCGGGGTGGAGATCGTCGAGCGAGCTGTGGCGGACGCGATAGACAATGCACGGCTCAACGGCGTCGACAACGCGAGCTTCTACGCCGGGGACGTCCGCACCTCGATGCGGCCGCTGCTGGAACGCTCGGGGCGGCCGGACGTGGTTGTGGTGGACCCGCCGCGAGCGGGCCTGTCCCAGAAGATCGCTCGCCGGGTGCTCGAGGCCGGCGCGCACCGGATCGTGTACGTCTCCTGCAACCCGACCACGCTGGCGCCGAACGCGCGGCAGCTGGTCGACGGCGGCTACCGGCTGGCGACGGTGCGCCCGGTGGACATGTTCCCTCAGACGCCACACATCGAGGCGGTGGCTCTGCTGGAACAGCCGAGCGGCTAGCCCTCCGGCTCCTCCTCTTCGAACGGCACCTGCTCGGCAGCGTGCACGGAGCACAAGAAGGGCCCCTCGGAATCGAGTGACGCCTTGATCTCTTGCTCCGTCAGCCGCACGCCGCACTCGGCGCAGTTCCGCTGAATGACCGGCTCGAGGCTGTGCTCTTCGAGGTCCACTGGCAGCTCGGACCCTAGCTTGCTGGGACCTTCGTTGCCTGCGCGGTGACATGCAGGACGGGGAGGCCTGTGGCGGCCTCCGCCTTGCGCGGCAGGTCCACGCGCAGCCATTTCGAGATCTTCAGCGGTAGGGTCGACACGATCAGCTCGTCGTAGTCGTTGAAGTTGGCCTCGTCCTGAATCGCGGCGAGGGCGTCCGGATCGCCCACCTTCGCCTCCTTCACGTCGAGGCCAATGGACCGAAGGCGCTCCACCATCGCGTCCTTGTGCTGCTGCGCCTCGGTCTCGCCCGCCTCCGCGTGCATGTTCGCGGCCCACGACAGCCCGTGGGGCGTTGCCGGAATCAGCACCGTGAACTCAACCGGTCCCTGATCGGAACGAGCCTTCAGCGTCGCGAGGAGCTCCTCCGACTCCGCCGTCTGGTTGGCAACGACGAGCACTCTCGCCTTATCCGCCATCGCAGCCTCCTTCGCTCCCGGCTAGCGTAACGCTCGTCGTACGTCCCGCGCTCGCGAGGGATCCGAGAATCGCGCCGCCGCCCTAGTAGGGAGGAAAGTCCGCGTACCAGTCGCCAAGCGTGCGGAAGGCCTGCCAGAACTCGCGCTTGGTTTGCTCGTCGTCGAGCGAGCGGTCGATGTCCGGGACCCAGAGGGCGTCGCACGAGGGGGTCAGCTTCTGCACCTCGCCGGGCAGCGCCCGAAGCTCCGACGCGAGGGGGACGCCGAGCGCATTCAGCTCCTCCAGCGCCTCCTCGCCCATCACCACCACCAGCCGGGGCTGCACCACCGCCAGCTCGTCGAGTACCCGCGCCTTGCATTCGGCTGCCGCCAGCTCGGTGTCGGCCACCGGGCACTTGACGAACAGCGTGCCGTAGACCGCGAGCGGGTCGACGCCGAGACGCTTGAAGCTCTTCATCAGCGCACCGCCTGCGCGTCCGTAGAAGGCCACGCCCTCCTCGACCTCCGAGCTCGTCGGGGCGAACTTGAGCAGAAAGATGTCGGCCTGGGGGTGGCCGGATCCCAGCACCGGCATGAGGTTGCCCCGGGGGCAGAGGTCGCAGGACTGGATTACGCGCGTGAGCTGGTTCAGCTCGCGAATCGCCCGCTCGAGGTACTTCTCCTTGATCTCGTCGTCCGTGGCGGGCATCCGCGCTGAATGGTTTGACGGCCCGTCGCCCGCTCCTCTCGCCTGCATCACCTGTTGCCGCCCTTGCCCCCCGCGGTGCCTCCCTTGGTCTGGATGAACTTGAGCGCCTGGACGTAGAGCAGGCTCTGCTTCTTCCGGATGATGTCCGCCTCGCGGAGCGACTCGAGGAACTCCTCCGGGCCGTCGAAGTCCCGCATCCGGATCTTCACCGAGCCGAGCCCCTGCGCCACGTGGCTGTCGGAGCCGGCACCCGCGGCGATTCGATACTTGGCGGCGAAGCGGGCGGCCTCCTCGTTGAACGCCGAGAACGCCACGCGCGGGTTGAAGACCTCGATCGCGTCGATGTCCTCGACGACGGCCAGCAGGTGCTCGTAGTCCGGCACGGAGTGCATGCGGTCGAACGGGTGCGGCACGTAGACGATGCCGCCCTGGCGGCGGATCTCCGCGATCGTCTCGTCGAGGCTC